>LSQX01365851.1_pt1 | contig 36059 bp, 51 predicted proteins | sample 654561 | NCBI WGS metagenome assembly LSQX01 (sample SAMN04489861, study PRJNA283612) | anaerobic digester metagenome | isolation source: 4 biogas reactors fed with cattle manure at either 37C or 55C with and... | place: Denmark: Kongens Lyngby | collected 2014 | reverse complement strand
TATCCCGTGGCGGCTCGGTGGGAAGTGGTTCCTGTTCCCCTTTGGCGCATGGGTCATGTGGCTGTCCGTCATGGGCGAGGTCAAGCGTCTCGTGAAGGCCGGAGAGATCGATGGATTCGGCGGATATTCGCAAGGAGGATGGTTCGCCGCGGACTCTTCTGCCATGACCGGACTTCCGGCGGTTACATTCGGTTGTCCACGCCTTGGCCATGGCGACCAGGCACTGTTCGACAAGGTCACCCACTACCAGAATCCTTCCGACATTGTGACGACCGTTCCCTCGTGGGGAAAATCGTACGGAACAGTCGTGATTCTTGGCGGCGAATTCCGCCCGAAGGTTAACCCTGATATTTCCGATTATGCCGAGATGGCGTCCGGCCATTCCCCGGACGAATACGATCAAAGACTGGAGGCCCTATGAAAAGAATTCTCTTGTTTGTATCTCTGTTTGTATGCCTGTTTGCGTCCTGCAAAACTGCCCCGACTCTTGCCCCGGATAACTCGGGCGCTATAACTGACACGCAGGCTGACGTCGCCGCAGGCGCCGCAACAGTTGCCGCTGGAGCTGAGACGATCGAGGGACAGGCCGGGAGCATCGCTGAGACGCTCGGGAGCCTGGCGGCGAATGACCCGGCGCTGGTCTCTCTGGCATCACAGGCGGCCTCTCATGCGGCGGCGGCGAAGAAACACGCGGCCGAGGCCCGGAAGCTCGAGGCTGATGTCACCAAGGCCCGACTCGAGGTAGTGGCGTTCATGTCCCGGGCGGCACAGCTCGACGGACTCTATAATGAGGAAAGGGTAAAGAAGGAGAAGGCGGAGGGTCAGAGGAATACACTCGCCGCGATCCTTGGCGGGTTGGCCTTGGCCGCGACGGTGTTCCTGTTCTTCAAAATCAAAAGCGGGTTTCCCTAACGTTGTGATTCCCGCCATTCTTCAATAAGTTCATCTGGGCCGGGGGACGCTCGGCCTTTTTCATTCATGGCGATCAAACAGGTGCCAGAATCTTTATCAACTTCCCCTGCGCCTCATACACCTCCGGAAACATGCCCGGCTCCCAGTCCGTATACACGGCCGTCATGGCTCCCCTTCCCTCCGAGTGTCCCATCACGGCCCGGACTTTCGCCGGCGGAACGTTCTCAGCCATCAGCCAGGTGTTCGCGAAATGCCGCCATGAGTGAAAGCAGAGACCCTCCCCGGCATGGATCAGGAGCGCAAGCGGCTCGATCACGGCATTCCGACTCATGGGAGCCCGGGCGATCGGTGACAGCGCAAAGACGAATTCCTTCTTTTCCAGTTCCCCGGCCAGCATCTGATACAGTTCCGGCGGGATCGGTACCTTCCGGGCCTCTTTCGTCTTGATCGGCGCGAGGCGGCCCCCGTTGAACTGGTCCCGGACATCGATATGATCCGGATGTAGGGTCTCGGCCCGGATTGCCCGGATTTCCGAAAGGCGCATCCCGGTCATAGCCGCGGTGAGATTAAAGAGCCAGGCGAGCCGGTTCCTCCATTCTGCGGACAGGATTGACTTCGCCTCCTCCAGGGTAAAGGCCCGGCGGGAGGATGCCGCGACCTGGAACCGCTTCACGCCCCGGAACGGATCCGCAAGAAGGAGGCCATCAGCAAGGGCCCAGTCCGTCATGATCCGGAGAGTGTCGGCGGCCGCGTTGATAGTCTTATTCGAGATCCCTTTTCCCTGGAGCTTCACTCGGAGCGTCTTGATCGTGGATGGCTTCATGTCTTCGAGGCGGACGGATCCGAGGATCGGGAGTAGGTACAGGCGGAGGCACATCTGGAGGCTCTTGAGGTAGGCCGGGGAGATAGCGGGCCGATCCGGGGCACCTGCGGCGATCCGGTCAGCGAGCCAGGCGCACTTCCCGGGAACAAACCAACCGGCCGCGAAGGACTCAAAGCGCATTGAGGCGGCCCGGTACAGGCGACCAGTTTTCAAAAGCTCCAAACAGTACCGCTCAGCCCGGAGTCGGTCGGACGGTTTCCCGGTGTCCCGAATCCCGGTACTTTTCAGCACGGTAGGCGTTCCATCCGGAGAATATGTCCGATATGCGAACACGCGGAGGCCTTCGGGGTACTTCTTTGACGGAGGATGACGGCGAGAAACGAGGACAAAATCTTGTCGAAAACGAGCCATGACGGAACCTCAATTGGTAACGTCTGGGTAACGCGGCGGGGTAAAAGCTCCGCAAGTCCTTGTGGTGTAAAGACTTGCGGTGTAGCTTTTTTGGGCAATACTGGAATCGAATCACTACCACGCGAAAAACCAGACGTATACAGACGGTATATTATATAGAAGGAAGTAGGCAAAATGGAGCGCAAGTACCGCCTGTTTCCACTCCATTCAGTAACGTATAAAGTAACGGTATATCAACGCTTTATGTTCTTTTCTTGCTCGATTGCAAATCGAACAAGATTCTTTTTTTCAAGAACAGAAGCCGTTATCATTGCAACGACATATGCGGTCAGAACTATATAAACAACTGGCATGATAATGGATAGATTCAGCGACTCGATCATTGACACCACAAATATAGCACCGGCTGCCAACACGAGCATCCCCAGCAAAACCGTGGCGTTCGTTCTTCTTCGGAGCCTCTTTTGGACTTTTAGTCTTTCCTGAAGAATCTCTTGAGTCTTTGCAAACTCAACCTCGGACTCAACGTATGCTGATTTGAGTTTGTCTGAATCGTCCTGGCTTATGTCGCCTGTACAGCTCGGGCACTTTTTCGCCTCTATATCTATCGGCTTCCTGCAGAGTGGGCACAGTCCAACGGGTTGCGGTACGTTGGGGTGTTTTGCTCCGGTATGGAGGACCGTAGTCTCTGAGTAGTCCCTTGATCCGCAGGAAGGGCATTCGTTTTGAAGTCCTTTTGATGCGCTGTTTGCCGCATTGATTGCCGCCATTCTTGTTACGCCGCTGGATGCAACGGAAGAAAAGTCCCCTGCGACGCCCTGTATCTTTGCCCGATTTTCCAAATATTTGTCAACAAACCAAGACGATCCGCACTGATTACACGTCCGGTGCTTTGCCTTTATCACCACAGCATCAAGAAACTTCATAAATCCTCCTTAACAAAAAAAACGATTTCTAATCTATTCTCCGGCCAAGCCGAAAATCGACACGGATCACGCTCAGGAGCTTCCGTTCCCCGACTCTCTTTCTGCTACCATATAGCTATCCGTGTTTTTCACAGCAACGGCCATAATCTGCGCCTTTATTATATCACGGGTTTGCTCGTTCATCGAATCAAGAGCCTCGAGAGTTTGAAGATGTTTCTTCGCAAGACTGAGAATTCTCATGTCTTCATAGGTCGCCGAAGCATCTCTTCCAAGAAAGAGGTACTCAACCGTGACTCCAAGCGCATTCGCAATATGAACAGCCTCATCTACACGGGGATAGATTTCTTTTGATATCCACCCCTTAAACGTTTGATATTTAACCCCGGCTTTACCAGACAACCATTCTTGCGTGGTGTTCTGTCGCTTTATCTCGATGTTAACATTTTCCCAAAAAGAAAGACCCATACATTAAATATCGAACAAATTTATAAAAAAAAGATGCTAAATTGACGCATTTCGACTTGACAAAGTATCTGCTCTGACTCATAGTAATAGTATGAAAGTAGCCAATCAGATACCTGATACGCGTATGCGAACAACGATCCCTTTTGAGGGAAACGAACGCGATCAGTTCAGACAGTTCGTAAAGGCAAATGGCTTCAAGGTTGGAGGCTATTTGAGAATGCTTGTTCTTCGTGAAATGAAGACCACAAAGACAGGAGGAGCCGAATGAAGACCGAAAAGACAAAGCTGCTGATTGCGATTGAGGCGCTCGAAACCGCCGGATTTACCGTGGATAAAGCGGAGATGGAGACGTCTGTTGACGTCGGGAGTACCTACGAAAGAGAAACCGGGAAGGTCGTGCTTCGATGCTCCCCGGATTCCAAAAAGGGAGACTAATCCGTGTCTTGCCCGGTGAGGAACTTTGAGATTTGTTCGGCCCCTTTTACCAGCTCTTGTGCAGCTTTTTCTGTTGTACCTGGGTTTCCAACCATTGCTGGCTTGGCTGCAATCGTTTGGATCATGTACTCAATCGCCTGTTTTCTCAATGCATACGAATTGGGCATTTTTTCTTTTTCCATAATTGTCCTCCGGAGCTTGCTTAATTGCCCTGCATGCGCAGGGAGTCTCAATACCTCCAGTATTATAGCACGGCTCCGGGGGACTTCTTTTTCAGGAGGTTCCAAGTGATCGAAAACGTCATTGCCTTTCCTCAGGAGGAAAGCACTCTGTTCCCGGTTATTACAACCGACACCGGTGACCAGTTCGTCGATGCCCGAACCCTTCACAGTGCCCTTGAGGTTGGCCGTGACTTCTCAAACTGGATTAAAGACAGAATCGAGAAGTATGGATTCTATGAAGGAATCGACTTTACGCCGGATTTGGCGAAAAGTACCGGCGGGCGCCCAGGTATCGACTATCGTCTTTCACTCTCCATGGCCAAGGAACTCGCTATGGTCGAGAACAACGACCGGGGCCGCGAGGTGCGCCAGTACCTCATAAAGGTCGAGGAAGCCTGGAATACTCCGGAACTCGTTATTGCCCGGGCACTCCAGAAGGCCAACGTCATGATACAGGCTCAGCGAAACCGCCTTGCCGAGCTCAAGCCGAAGGCTGACTTCTTCGATCAGGTAGCCTCATCCAAGACTGCAATATCCATGCGCAAGGTCGCGGCCGCTCTTAACCTCCCCGGATGGGGGCGGAACAAGATATTTGCCTTCCTCCGCGATCAGTGCGTCCTCGATGCAAGCAACCTCCCCTATCGGGAATACCAGGATCGCGGGTACTTCCGTGTTATCGAGCAGAAGTACGTCTCCCCGGACGGAGAAACCCATATCAGCCTGACCACACTGGTCTATCAGAAGGGAGTCGACTATATCCGGCGGCTCGTTGAAAAACACTCTGCGAGGGTATTTGCATGACCGAACGCGTATCCGAGATCGTCACCCTGATCGACTCCGCACAGGCCGCCATTGACCAGGCCCGCGGAATGATCCGTACCCTCACCGAGATCGAACTCGAGGAGCTGGTGGATGCGGAGACCATGGCAAAGATGCTTGGAATCCCGGCCCGTACCCTGTACGTCGTGTCGGCAACTGATCCGGATCGACTCCCCTCTCACAAGATCGGGAACTCTGTCCGCTTCTCCCCGCGGGAAGTCTTCGCGGCAACCAGGAGGATAGCGCAATGATGATGTACCGCGGATACCGAGGCGTCAAAACAGCCTCCGGAGCAACATTCGTTCCCCGCATGAAAAGCGCAGGGATTTTCCGCTCTACGGCGGCCGCCATGGTTGCCATTGACAATGCAATTCTTTCCAGATGCGTCGCATCTGTGGCAACTTCGGCACCCGGCGCCGCCAAGTCCGGGATGCGTTCAGGGTTAACGCGAGTGGTGGGAAACAAGGGTCCGGAGCGGAGAGTCTTCGGCATAGTCCAAAATCGCCCGGGGCGTGGTGAGTCTGTAAGGACTGCCCCGGCCGAAAAGGAGGGGATCAAGGGGAATGCGGTCGTATCGAAACCGGTGCTTGACGCCATGATAGCGACTGCGGTGCTGTTTTTATTCGGGTTCGTCGCGCTCGTTGCGGCCGGGGTTGTTCACTCATGATTGACCACAAAGACCGGCCCGCGAGTTGCGCGGCGTGTGTCCATCGGAAGACCTGTCGCGGGAAATGCACGGCCGCGGGGGTTTATACAGGTTCGTCCGGCAGGAAGCCGCCGGCGAAGAAATAAGGGAGAACCTCTCCGGTTCCGCGTCTACATCCGGAGAGGCTTTCGGGCCTTTAGTGGCCCCGCCAAGGTGAGTAGACGCGCCACGGCGGGGCTTCTTTTTCGGAGGTGTCTAATGGCAGAAGACAAGGACCTGCTGATCAACGGGCTCGAGGAGGACATCCTCGAAGCGTTCGATGTTGAAGAGTTGCCGCAGGAGCTTACCTACAAGCTCCACAACCGGCTTTACGAGCACGAGAGGCAACTGAAACGGGCGGCAAGGTTGGCGGTGGTCAATGCCATGGACAGCCTTCTCGCAAAGATTCTGGCTTAAAGGAGATTTATGCCATGGCAGATGAAAAAAACTTGATGGCTGTCAATTCTGAACTGACCGTCACGGAAGTATCCGCACAGGTCGCAAAGATTCAGGACCTGATGAAAAGCGTAATGCACGACGGAGAGCACTTCGGGACTATCCCGGGAGTCGGTAAGGATCGGAAGTCCCTGTTCAAACCAGGCGCCGAGAAGCTCTGCTTCGTGTTCCGCCTCGCCCCGGAGTTCACCGTCGATCGGGACGACCTCCCGAACGGTCACCGGGAATACCGCGTTACCTGTCGGCTCCGTTCGATGGCCTCCGGCGTGATTGTCGGGGAGGGCCTCGGGTCCTGCTCCACCATGGAGAAGAAGTACCGCTACCGCGAGAACTCGGACTACGAAGTTCTCGACGAACCGATCCCGAAAGATTCGAAAGAGCGCAAGGCCGAGTACCGCAAGCAGGGATTCGGAATGAAAAAGGTCGATGGCGAATGGTGCTGGGTTCAATATACCGCATCCGAACGCGTGGAGAATCCGGACATTGCTGACGTGTACAACACCGTCCTCAAGATGGCCAAGAAGCGGGCGCACATCGACGCGACGATCACCGCCTGTGCGGCCTCGGATATCTTCACTCAGGACGTCGGAGATGAAGGTGACGATCCACCCGCAGACACCGGCAAGCCTCCGGCAGGGAACACCGGACGCGGGAAACCGCCGGCACCAAAAACACAAGCAACACGAAACCAGATTTTCCAGGAATGTGTCGCCAAGAGCGACCTCGACATCACTGAGGACGCTGAAACGATCAAGAAGGCTGTCTTCTCGGTAGTTGATGCGTTCGACTATCCCGGGATCAAAGAGGCTGTAAACAAAGTCGATCTCGAAACCTTCGGGAAGATCCTCGATGCCGTAAGGTCCGCCGGGGAGAAGATTCGCATCGATCACGAGGTCGACGCAGAGGCACAGAACGCCGCTGGAGAAGCACAGGAAGCCGTGACCGTCGGCGCAGATGGTCAGCAGGATATTTTCTAAAGGAGGTCAGCATGCTGACACAAGGACAACTTACCGTAACGGTAGAAAAGATGGAGCTCGGACTGATACAGACCGACGCCGAGAAGGTGCTTGCATACATTGAGGAGCGGGTCAAGGACTACGCGCTCGACAAATACAAGGGCGACGCTGATGCCGCAAAGAAAGATCGTGCAGAGCTGAACAAGGCCGACAAGCGCATGCAGGAAATGTCAAAGGAGCTTTCTGATCAGTGGAACGCTCCACTGCAGCCGACAATCGACCTGCTGAAACGAGGCCGGACGCTTATCAAGGAAGCCTCGGCCGCTGTCGACTCCCTCGTTAAAGCGAAAGAAGCCGAGGAAGACGAAAAGAAACGGAACCAGATCACCGAGTACTGGAATACTCGGAACTTCGACCTGGTCCCGCTTGAAAGGATCTTTGACCCCCGCTGGTTAAACAAGGGCGCGAGCCTCACAAAAGAAGTATACCCCGCCATCGATGCAAAGATCAATGAGATTTATGAATCGATCAAGACCATCGAGGACGTCGGCGGCGAGGACGTTGACGTCATGAAGAGCGAGTACTTCAAGACACTTGACCTCGGGGCCGCCGTTCGCCGCGGGAACGAACTCAAGGCCGACCGTGAACGGATCGAGCGCGAGAAGGCGACCCGGGCCCAGCGGGAGCAGACTGCACAGCTCAACGAACAGAATCGAGAACTCATCAAGGAAGAGGCAGAGACAAAGAAGGCAGAGCCGGTGCGCTCCGTCGCGGCCGCCGCTCTCGGCATTACCCCGTCCGACCCCGGGCTGGAGATCGTGACCTACGTGATGGAATTCACCGGCACCAGGAACGCGATGTTCCAGCTACGGGAGTACATGACAAAGAACGGGATCACCTACAAGAAGATAGAGGCCGCGGTATGAATCATATCAATTCAGTGATTCTCGCGGGAGTGGTGGTATCCCCTCTCTCGATACAGAAGTCAAAGGAGACGGCAACGTTCAAGCTCGAGACCTGCCGCCGGTACCGGACCTCGCCCGGCGTGTATGAGGACGAGGCGGCCGTGTTCACCATCCGCGTATGGGACAGGCTCGCGAAGATCTGTGAAAAGGAGATAGCGCCCGGCCGGACCGTACGGATTATCGGCCGTGCCGCTCAGGATCATGTTTCCGGGTGCGTGGTGTTTGTCGCCGAGCACATCGAATAGCGCCATACAGATACAAGCGGCGTAACAGTCGCGGAGGAGGAAGAGTCATGAACTGCGAGATCCTTACAACTGTACGAGCGGCGGTCTACGGGTGTGAGTTTGAATACTGGAACCGTGAGCGGCATGAAATGGCGTGCTGTGGCAAAGCTCCAGTAGCGCTCGTTGCCGGACATGCCTTCTGTATCGAGTGCCTCCCGGATGCGCTCGTGCGTTGCGGAAGCGGCGTCTATTTCAGCGAGCCGAATGAGAAGGGGTTGACCCATCAGCTCGGAACGAAAGAGGCCTTCCTTGCTGAGGCTCAGCGTGTCGCAAGGAAACGCGAGCCGGTGACCGTTTGAACATCCCGCCCGTGATTGAACGGGCATGTTTGAGGCCGTGTCCGAGTGGTTGGGTCCCGGAAGTCCGGGGTACGCGGGTTCGATCCCCGCCGGCCTCCAGAGCCTTGTCCGTACGGACTGGCAACCTTTTCAAGCGATTATAGGTAGACAGCCGGCCGTCAGTGGATCCCACCGGGTCCCCGGGGCGCACTCCTTACCACGGAGCGAAAGCGCAAGGCGGCAAGCACGGGGCGGTGGTGTCCATAAGGGTAGGCACACCTGCGATGCAGGAGGAGTGAGGGTTCGAGTCCCTTCGTCCCGAATACAAGGAGGAATCTATGGCAGACATCAACCAAGCAATTTTGATCGGACGGCTCACCAGAGACGCGGAGCTTAAATATACGTCCGGAGGGGCCGCTATATGCAAGTTCGCCATCGCGGTGAACAAGAAGCGGAAGCAGGGCGATGAGTGGGTCGAGGAAGCGAACTTCTTCAACATCGTCCTGTGGGGCCGCCTCGGCGAAACCCTGAACCAGTACCTGGTCAAGGGCAAACAGGTCGCCGTGGAAGGAGAGCTGGACCAGAATCGCTGGACTGACACGGAAGGGAACAATCATTCAACGGTCAGTATCAATGCGTCCAACGTCCAGCTACTCGGCGGTGGCCAATCTGGACAGTCTGGCGAGTCGCAGCGGTCGTGGCCGGGTACTACTCCCGGGGACAGCAAGCTCGCTCATGGAGCAGAACAGGCAGAAGACGCGGAAGCCGCGCCGGCTGATAGCCAGATGGATTTTCCGGATGACATTCCGTTCTGAGGAAGACATGCCCATGGACAGTCGGCGGGAAAGGGTTTTGAAGGACTGGAAAACATCCCGAGGAGGGCGTCAGCTCGAGCTTGTTTTCTGGCGGCCGCCATACTTCCTGGATCGCCGAGCAAAGGCATATCAGCGGGGTATCAGCGGGACAGAACAGGTGCAAACAATCAGCGCCAATGCGTAGGAGAAGCAGAGGATGAAATCGATACGAGATGAAAAGAACAGGGTATTTGATAGCAGTATTCCCTATCCAAAAAAGATACTCAACCCTGCCGTCAGGGTGATAAAGGAAGCGGCCGACGGGTACGGCTACCAGACCCTGAACGGGCTGTTCGTGATTCAGTCGGCAGCCGTTGAGAAGGACGGAAACGTCTGGATTCATACCTCTTTTTCCCGGAAGAGCCGCATGCCGACCTATGACGATATGGCCATGGTGAAGCGCCTGTTCGTCGGCGAAGACAGCAAGGCGATCATGATTTTTCCGGACAGGGCGCACCATGTGAACCTGCACGAGTTCTGCCTTCACTTCTTTACCCCGGTCTATCATGAGCCGCTCCCGGAATTCTCGCTCGGGGGAACCCTATGAGTAGGCGTATTTCAGTAACGTTGTCAGACAAAATCGGCAACGAGTTCGAACAGTACTGCTACGGGAAATACGGCACAACCCCGTCGAAAGCTCTACCAGGAATTGCCGTTGCGGCGATGAGTAAAAACCCGCTTACGCCTCAGCAACTGGCACGAATCGCCCGCGAGTATGGAGACAAGGCAATACTGCCGCCAGAAGGCCTCAGCGCTAGCGCTGAGACTACTTTACACGGAGGTGCAGACACATGAGAAGCATAATCGTAGACGGAAGGTTCTATCGGTCGGTTCGGGCCTATGCCGAAGCATCAGGCGAGGAGTATCACCAGATCATGGCCGAACACGTGAAATCGAGCGGAGGCGTTTATTTCTTCCGTGGTCATAAAATCAGACGAGCAACCGAGGAAGAAGCCGAGACAAGCTCCAACGGCGAGCTGGTCCGTGAGTTCATTTCTGCTGGCTCCATCAGGGAAGACCGTAAAGGCGGACCGCTCATTCCTTTCCCGATCACCTCCGGCATCGGTACGACCTGGGGTTTTATATGAAATTCGCATCCCCTGTCCAGATGAAAAAAGGCGGCCCTGACTGGTACAAGATCAGGCCCGTTGACCCGAAGGACTGCAAGCTATTCGACAAGGCCTTGTCCAAAGCGAAAAACGGGGACGATACCGTCTACGAGACGGAGATCGCACTCCCTGAGCGGGAGCGGTCATACGATCAGCTCAAGGCGGCCTGGTCTCTCATCGGCGCGATTTTCCAAAGTGACAGCGAGGAGCACCGGAGGGGAACCAAAGAGGAGCTGTACGGACTCTATCTCGACCTCCTGGACGTGTACGCGATGAAGTGCCCCTGTCCGCTCTCCGGGAATCTCCGGCCGATCCACATCTCGAAAGACGATCCGGAGTGCACGATGGGAACCACGGCCTACTTCATCGAGGGCCTCATGCTTCACCTGGCGACACTCTGCCAGCTTCCGGACACGGTACAGACGCAGGTACGCGGACTCATGACGCAGTGGATAGCCTGGCGCGGAGGACTCGAAGAGGATCCGTGCGACTATACCGACGAAGCAACCTGGAGGGAATTCCATAAATACAGCGAGGCGTCCGGGAATCCTGGGCCGATAGAACGGGCGCACATCGTGTCACGCGGAGCAGACCAGGCAGACATCGAAGAGCCATGGAACTGGATCGCGCTGACAACCGAGGAGCACCGGCTCCAGCATGCAGCCGGGTGGACTGCGTTCCTGGCAAAATACCCACATCTGCAGGGAAGAATAGACCGGGCCCGGCGAAAGGCCGGTAAACTTGGCATTACGTTTACGGAGGACTGAGGCATGAAGGTATACATTGCGGGCAAAATAACCGGGGATCCGGACTATCTGGACAAGTTCCAGCGGGCCGCGTTGAAGATACGGACGGAGGGGCACAAGGTTGTCTCCCCTACCTGTCTTCCCGACGGCCTCGAGTGGGAAGACTATATGCACGTCTGTTATGCCCTCATCGATGTCAGTGATGCAGTTCACCTTCTCGCTGACTGGGAAGATTCTCGCGGAGCAAGGGATGAGCATCGGTATGCGCTTCACACCGGAAAGATTGTCAGCTATGAACGACTCCCGGGAGGTGTTGCGGTATGAGTGGAATAAAGCGGGACTCTTTTGTTTTTTACCGGAGCTTTTTTGAAGCAATTTCCGAATTGCCAAATGACGAACTTGCCCAGGTGGTACGCTCTGCGTGTGAGTATGCTCTCAACGGAAATGAGATGGAGATTTCTGGGATATCGAAAGCTGTTTTTATTCTCATGAAGCCGCAAATTGATGCAAATAATCGGCGATACTCAAACGGGATGAAGGGCGGGCGAGAGCCTAAGCGGAACCAAACAGGAACCAAACAGGAACCAAGCGACAACCAAGACAGAACCAAAGCGACCCCTAATGATAATGTAAATGATAATGTAAATGATAATGTAAATGATAATGTAAATGATAATGTAAATGATAATGTAAATGATCCTGATATTATCACCCCCACACAGTCACGTTTCGAATATTCACCGAATGATAACGCGGGAGCATGGGAGGCTGTCCGCAGGAAGTGGAACGAATACCCAGGACTCCCTGTCTTCCCTCGCCTATTCATGAACCTGTTCACAGACGAGCGAGAGAAGTTCCTGACGATGCTTTCCGCGCACGGGGTCGATGGCCTCTGTATGGCAATCGAGAACTACGCTCCGGTCGCAGCCGATCCTGCGAAATACGGCACCGAGGCCAAGTTCCTGTACAAGAGCCTGCCGAACTTCCTCAAGGCCGCTGACAAATACATGATTGCGCCGACTCCGAACATACCAAGCGGAGTCGAGGACTTCACAAAGTACAACGCACTGATGCAGAGGGAGGGCTGATATGCAAATCAAGGACATTGCCGAATTCATGGCCGGAATAGCGCGATATTACGGCGGATTCCCGAACGACTTCGTGAAGGACCTCTACGCAGAGGAACTCGCGTACATCAAGCCGTCAGACTATTCGCGTCTGTTCACGTACATCATCTCGAACAACCCCGCAACCTGGAGGCCAGACGTGAAGGCTCTCAAGGACGGGATAAAGGCCCTCAGGATAGACACGCTCCTTGAGCCGGGGTTGTCCAGGAAGTGCCCGGTATGCGGAACAACGAGCACGTCAACTGGAGTGTGTCCGGAATGCAAATACGCAGGGCCTTCGGACGGGACCCCGGAAGAATACCGAAAGTGGCATGAGTCCTGGAAGGCGGGACGAGAACCGGTATACGACGTGAGCGAGATTCTCCGGACATTGGCACAGAAGGCAAACGCCGGAAAACCGGGAGGCCGCTCATGATAAGCATGTTAGACGTGGTGATACTTTTCATCGTCGGGATGGCCCTTGGTGCCGGGATTGTCGCGTTTCTCTGGCTGACAGAGATCGAGAAGGCCAAAGACCCCGGCAAAGAAGTCGCCATTGATGCTTGGCTGATAGCGCACCGGTTCTCCGGCCGTCCTCCCGGGTACGACGATGAGCGAATGGAGAAAGAGGCCCGCCACTGGTGGAAGTCCTGGCAGTCTGCGTTTGTGTGTGCTGGGAAGAAAAAGGAGGCGGAACCATGTCAATGACGTTCAAACACATACCGGTAGGCCTGATCTACAAGAAAGACAACATCCGGGAAGAACTCGAAACAGAGCTCGGTGACCTCCAGGCAAGCATCGAGCAGTTCGACATGCTGCAGCCGATCCTGGTACGCCCCGTCGGGAACAAGTACGAGATTGTGTCCGGACATCGGAGATACGCGGCAATGAAGCTGTACGGCGAGCTGTTCATACCCTGCGTGATCCGTGACGACATCACCGACGACAACCGGCTGTATATCCAGCTTGTGGAGAACACGCACCGGAAACAGATGGCGGCGTGGGAGCTCGTCGAGGTTTTCAACCGGCTCAAGAAAGAGAATCCGGGGCTGACGAATGCCGGGATCGCGCAACGGATAGGCCGGAGTGCCGCATGGGTAGCGAACCAGTACGGCGCCGCGAAGTATGCGGAAAAGATGGCCGGATATCTCGGCGAAGGTGCGAAGAAACTCACGGCCGGACAGATCCATGCGAGGGCGAGGAAGGCCGGGTTCGTCGGGACGCGGAAGGCATCAAAAGAGCTTGAGGTATACCACACCGGTAACAGCATCCAGATCAAGGCGAAAAGTGAAGAGGCTCGGGACAAGGTTCTCGAACTTCTCGAGGCGGAATTTCCGCTCAAAAACGTCAGGAGGAAAGGGTGAACGAAACGAAGCACACGGCGGAACCGTGGCACACGATCGAAGGCGTTGATCGGCAATGGCGGCTACACTCTGAAACGGTTTCTCATCTTGCCACAATGGGAAATCCGGGCGAGGCCAACGCCCGCCGCATAGTCGCTTGTGTCAACGCCTGCGCCGGGATACCGATCGAGGTGCTCACTGCTCCGGAATACAGCATCAAGGCCGAGCTGGACACGCTGGACGAACAGATAGCGCGGCGGCTCAATGCGGAGGAAGAACGGAACCGGCTCTATGCCCGCCTCCTTGCTCTTGAGGAGGTTGCCACCGGGGTCGACGCAGACATCGACGCAGGCCGACCGCTCGAATACAACGTAGAGCACCTACGGGACGAGCTTGTCAGGGCGCGGGAAGCGCTAGGGATTCTCCCAGAACAAGACGCGGTCGGGCCGAAGGAAGACCATGCCGCCCAGTATCCGGGGCAGCTGTTCGATCTCGATGAGATAAAGAAGGGCAGCCCTGTAGGACAGTGCCGGTGCTTAATTCATCCCGTACCGCCGGGATTAGAGATGCTGTCCCCCGAGGAGCTGGCTGACGGCGCCGCAGTTGATTGTCAGCGGAGCGTACCGGAGAAGGTAATCAACAAAATCGCACAGATGTACGCATACGATTTGCAAACAGCGTATGAGAAAGGATTGAAAGATGAATAGCACGAACGAACTGCTTACAAGAGTCAAAGAGGCAGAGCAGGACTATGAATGGTACCCGACAACAAGGGAAATTCTTTCAGTAGTTGCAAAAGATATTGGTTTTGAACTCACCGGTCAACGTGAGTTCTCTGTTCTTGATATCGGTGCAGGCAACGGAAGCGCATTATACATCCTGGAAGAACTCTTAAAGCTCAACGAATACACACACATGAAGAAGTACGCGATTGAGAAATCCCGAGTTCTGATAGAAGCGCTTCCATCTGACATATTTGTGATTGGAACAGATTTCCACCAACAGACGCTCATCGATAAAGAGGTTGATGTAATTTTCTGTAATCCCCCGTACAGGCAATATGATTTCTGGATGCAGCGTATTATTGCAGAGGCAAATGCCAGGTACATCTATCTGGTTGTACCAAAACGCTGGCGCGATAATGAAGAGATTGTTACCGCCATCAAGCAAAGGACAGAGCGAGATGTGAAATCCTTCGGGCAATTCAGTTTTGATGATTCTGAGTTTCGCCAGGCACGAGCACAGGTAGAGATCGTCAAGGTAGACCTTAGACCACGTAACAGATGGGACGCAGGTCTGGACGGTTGTAACGAGGACCCGTTCGATCTTTGGTTCAGTCAGAACTTCCGGATAAGAGCAGATGATAAACAGGTGCCCGAATATGAGGAGAAAGGAACTAGGGCACAACAACTTCACGATCTTGTCGTTGGCCAGAACATAATCGAAAGACTCGAGGAACTGTATGTGAGAGACTTTGGAGAGCTTTTGGATACATACAAAACACTTGAGAAGTTCGATCCCGGGCTGTTTAGAGAACTCGGCATCGATCTCAAGACAGTCCGTGAGGGCTTGAAGATGAAAATCAAAGGACTCAAAAATCTGTACTGGCAAGAACTATTTTCAAATCTTGATTCTATTACAAATCGCCTCACGTCAAAGAGCCGTGAGAGTCTCCTTGAGAAACTCACCCGACACACTTCGGTTGACTACACCGCCGACAATGCGTATGCCGTGGTTATCTGGGCCGTGAAAAATGCGAACCAGTACTTTGACGACCAACTTAAAGAAGTGTACCTGGAGCTTGCCGATCAGGACAATGTCCGGAACTACAAATCAAACAAGCGGATCATAGACGACAACTGGAGATTCAATCGTAAAGAAGAATCTCACTATACGTTGGATTACCGTCTCGTACTCAACCGCTGGAGCTGTTTTACTCCGGAGAGCTGGAGGAGCTATGAGTATCCAAACGGGTTAAGCGAAAAAGTTCACACGCTTCTTAACGACATCTGTACCATCGGTAAGAACCTTGGATTCGATATTGTCACGAACAGTATGGATATCGAGTGGGGTCCGGGAGAGTTAAACGAGTTTGTACTGTCTGATGGTACTCTTTTCATGGACGTGAGAGCTTACAAGAAAGGGACAATTCATATCCGATGCAATAAGCTGTTTATGAAAAAACTGAACATTGAAGCCGGCCGACTTAACGGATGGATTAAAACACCGTCAGAGGCCGCGGAAGAGATGGACATTGAGGAAGCTGCCGAATTGTTCGGTACAAACTTCAAGATGAAATCAATCAAGCTGCTTGCTCAAGCACCGGAACGTGATTCAGACGGACAGCAATCTTTATTCTGAGAGGAGGATACACATGAGCATGTGGATAAAATGCGAAATCTGCGGCGGTATGAAAGAGGTACCCGCATTTGAAGGCGACGGAGTGTACAGCACTCATGTCTGTAAGGATCCGGAGCGGGATGAACCCCGGTACGTCACACGGGAAATGGCGCTCGATGCCGGGGATCCGACGCTTGAAGGGACAGTGTATTAGGTTGTTCCTGATAGACAATGTTATACGGATACTTTCGCCAGAATCAATAAATCGATTCTGGACTCAGTGCAGGAGGAGAGATGAAAGACAGTGAAATTATGAAAGACTTTGACGAAGATAAACATGGCGAAAGATACTGCAAAAAGAAGAAGTGTAGGGCTTGCGAAGGCGTTGACGAAAACGGGGAGCCTAACGGGTATGGGTGTGTAGGTCGTGATGAATATGTTTCAGAGCGATACAACTCAGTGTTGAATAATAGAAAAAGACGTATAACAACTGCTTCAACCTGACGGCCAATGGGAGCCTATCCCGGAGAGAGAATGATGAAATGTCAATATTGCGGGCGCGACCTGTCTGGAACTGATGATTACAGAAGACGCGAGCATCGAAGATTGTGTAAAAATGCAACGCCAGAGATCCGATATATTCACAGCGGAATACGTCAAAAAGATTATTCTGAAGACAGAGATCCTCAATGGATTACGAAAAAAACAGGAGATGGTGATGTTAACAACTGAACAGAAGGCGGAGGCGTGGGACCGGATGAAGAGTGTCTGGGAAAAGGGGCGAGACGACGAGGCGAACGATACGGAGAGCCGTGATATATGCCGGGTGCTGGCGGAGCAGATGCAGGTGATCGAGGAGAAGGTGAGCACCGTTGAATTTGCCAATCTGAGCATGCCTAATGCAGGCGGCTTCCCTGTGAATAAATGTCGAGATGATGTACCCGACGGATTGCAGGGGTTATCAGACGAAGCGAAGATAATCCTCTTCCCAAGCGTAGTGAGGCGCGCAAGAGCCTGCCGCCGCATTGATGAGCTTTACCTCAAACTGAAAAGGAAGGCGAACCGGAAGATTTTCCGCTCTTATTCTCCCGACGGTAAAACCATAATTGCAAACGGACAGATTCACACACTGCTTGCAAACGGCGATGTCAAACATGATCCACTCCCGGAGATTGGTTTTTGACGATTTCTTAAATTTGCTATTGTAAAACTGAATTCGCCGTGGTACGATCAGTATAGCTGATACGCCACGGCCACCACCCAGAACCGTACCAGCTTCCCGCCGATCACTCACGTAAGCCCATGCGCACCGTAAGGTACCCGCATGGCTTCACTGTCTGAGAAGAAAAAAACAACCTCCCCGCAGAAGAAAGCTGCGTCAAACGCAAAGAAAGCTACCGCCACGTCCAAACGTGCACCATCCTCCACAACCAAGAAGACAACCTCCCCGAAGTCCGGGGCAACCAATACCGCAAAGAAGCCATCACCCAAGAAGACCCCCGCCAAGAAGACCGTAACCAAGAAAGCCGCCCCTGCAAAGAAGGCACCGGCGAAGAAGACCGCCGCGAAGGGGAAGAAGGCGGCCGGGGCCGGAAAGAAGACCATCGACGGCTCTGTGTTCCGTGGCGTAGGCCGCCCGCCGATCAATGACCCGAACGATGTAGACGCCGTGGTAGACCGGATCGTGGAGTACTTCCAGGAGCTTGCGGCAACCGGCATGAAGATGACGTTCTGTGGACTGGCGCTGGCGCTGGGATATTCATCCCGCACGTCCCTATGGGAAAACGCCAATGCGGGTAATCCCATTTCCGAACCCATAAAGATCGCGATGCTCACAATCGAGGCGTTCTACGAGGGGCGCCTCACCAGTGCCGCCTGTACCGGAGCCATCTTCGCCCTCAAGAACCGGGGCTGGGAAGACACCCGAAAGGTCGAGACTGAAAAGCCGGAAGCCGTACACGTTTACCTTCCCGAGAACAACCGGGGGCGCTCATGACAGAGCTTCGCCCCCAGATCGGCCCACAGGAAGACTTCCTCGCCTCCTCTGCAGACATCGCCATATTCGGCGGCGCGGCCGGATGCGGTAAGACCTTCGCCCTCCTCATGGAGCCGTTGCGCCATTCCCACGTCCAGGGATTCGGCGCGGTAGTGTTCCGCCGTACCATGCCGCAGATTACGACCGAGGGCGGGCTGTGGGATACGGCCCGCGGTCTGTATGCGCCGCTCAGCGCCGATTTCATCGAGAACCCGTACCGCGTCCGGTTTCCCTCCTCTACCAAGATAGAATTCCATCACCTGCAGTACGACGAGACTGTTCGTTCCTGGGATGGATCGCAGATACCGCTCGTATGCTTTGACGAGCTCCAGCACTTCACCGAGCACCAGTTCTTCTACATGCTTTCCCGCAACCGCTCTATGTGCGGTGTTGTCCCCTATGTCCGCGCTACCTGTAACCCCGACCCTGACTCATTCCTCCGGCGATTCCTCGCCTGGTGGATCGACGACGAGTCGGGCTTCCCTATTCAGGAGCGATCCGGGGCCATTCGCTGGATGGTCCGCCTCAAGAACGAGATTCACTGGGGCGACTCCCGGGAAGAACTCATTGAGAGATTCACCGGGACCTACGCCCCGGACGAGATCATGCCCAAGAGCGTCACCTTCATCCCGGCCCTGCTCGAGCACAACCGGGCACTACTCGAAGCGAATCCCGAGTACCGCGCCAACCTTCTCGCCCTTCCTGAGTACGAACAGCAGCGGCTCCTCTACGGAAACTGGAACGCCCGACCGAAGGCAGGCGACCTGTTCCGCCGCAAAGACTTCACGATCGTGGAGCCGGGGACAATGGTCCTCAAGCAGACGTTCCGGTACTGGGACCGTGCCGCGAGCGAGCAGACCGAGAAGCGTCCGGATCCGGACTACACCGTCGGAGTCAAGGGCGGGTTCGGTCTCGACGGATTCTTCTATGTCACCGATGTGATCAGGTTCCGCGCCGGACCCTATGAGGTTAAGGAGGCGGTCAAGAAGGCCGCCGAGCAGGATAGCCGGTCAGCCGAGATAGTTCTGGAGCAGGATCCGGGGCAGGCAGGAGTTGCCGAGATAGCCGACTACATCCGCGCACTGGCCGGATACTCGGTTGTCCCCGTGGCGGCTCGTGCGGACAAGTTCACTAGATGGAAACCGTTCGCGACACACGTCAGGGCTGGGAATGTCCGGCTCGTACGGGGGGCATGGAACGACGCATTCATATCAGAGCTCGAGGCCCTCACGGACAACCCGAGCGATTACGGACACGACGACCAGGGAGACGCGGCCGCCGGGTTGTTCAACCACGCATCAAGCGGCAGCACAAGCAACGGGACCGTCGGGGTCCTTCCGAGCTTTTAGGGAGACGCGAGTATGGGCATATTAGGCAGGAAGAAAATACAAGCCACAGAGGGATACCGCGGAGACGTAGACGTAGTCGACGGTCTGACCTGGTCTCCCGTTTCGTCTGGTGTGCCCGGCACTGAGAACTCATACCGCTCCTATTCCTCCCAGGTGGCAGAGACCTACCGAAAGTACAACGGCAAGGCCGAGTGGGGAAACTCACAAGTCCGCACCATCGTAGACACCAGGGTGGCGTTCATTGCCGGGGAAGGAATATCCATATCAACGGGCGATGAAGCCTTTGCTCAGTGGGTCAAGACGTTCCTCAAAGAGACCAGGCTGTCCGGCTCCAAGTTCTTCTCGCTCTGCATGGCCGCCGAAATGTCCGGACGTGTTGCACTGCTCCTCAAGAGACAGGCCGGTACCTACCCCGCTCTGGACGTGCTCGGGTGTAAGGTGGCGAACGGGAAGATACAACGCCCTGATGAGGCCACGCTCCCCGCTGACAAGTCCGTGCTCATCAAGACCGGCGGCGACGGTACTGACAGTGAAGAAACAACCACGAGAACCGGACTCATTCTCACCGAGTGTGAGACATACGACCGGGCGCTCAAGGATCTGAGGCGGTCGAACTACTACGGCGCCCGAATAACCCCGGCATGGAAGACCGAGTCCGACGGGGAAACTGATGCGCTCATCGCCAACCTCAAGAAGAGCGGTTGGAAGGTCGGGCAGGGATTCGTCGGGAAGGCTGTCCTGTCGTTCATTACCCCGGGCACCGGAGCGAGCGACAACCTGCAGAAAGAACTCGGATCGGCCGCAAAGACCATCTCGGCGACAACCGCGGTGCCGGTTCACTGGCTCGGGCACACCGACCTCATGAGTAACCGGGCAACTGCTGACGACCTGTATCAGACCATATCGAACGGAACGAGCCGCGAGCGCGTCCTAATATCCGAGGGGATGTACGAGCTGATCGTGAAGGCGCAGGCTTTGTATATCGATTCCGGCGGAACGGACATACAGGCAGTCAACAGGAATTTCACCGTCTCGATACCGTCGGTTGATTACGGCAAGTTCGAGTCTATGGTGCGGGCGCTGTCCCTCGCCTACTCCGACAAGATCATCAGCGCCGACGACTACCGGGCACAGATCCCTGGCATCGATCCGCTGGAAACAAAGAAGGCGCTGGCCGACCAGACTAAGGCCGACATACAGGACATCATCGACGACCTCGAAAAGTCCGGCGAACTTCCGCCGGCCGGGGCAGTCCCACAAGGAGGACAGGATGCTACTGGAAATACAGGCGAGTAACGCCAAGATCAGTCCCGAGGAGGTTCTCGCGAGCCTTCCCGAATCCGTACGCGAGAAGGTGCGCGGCAAGAACGCCGCAGTCTACTGCATCGGCGAGGAGGGAGTTTCCCGGCCTCGCGTAGTGGGATCCGGTAACGCCGTCCTCCGCTGGCCTCGTGCAGTAATCCGCCGTCTTGCAGAAGCCGCAGGGTCAGGCGTGAAGCTCTTCGAGCGGCACAATAAGGACAACTCCCACGAGGGACGGAAGCCGCTCGGGGAGATCGTTGGATCGTTCACTCGCACCGTTGGGGACAAGCTCCAGGCGATCGCAGTAGCGCTCATGCCGGAAGACCGACCGGATCTGGACGTCTGCTCCATTGAGGCGGACGTGGATGCACAGGGCGACATAGTCGGCGACGTATCGAAGGTGACGGGCTTGGCTCTATCCTCCTCTCGCGTCGATAGTCCGGCATTTGCGGGTGCCCAGCGCCTCGCGACATTACAGTGCTTCGAACCGGGCAGTGCCCCGGACGAAAATACAAACCCCGGGAAACCCGGAGAGGGAGAACCATCTATGCCTACTTTTCAGGAAGTAAAGGACTTTATTCGGGAGCGCAACGTGTTCCCGAACCAGCTGTTCAGTATCGACGATCTCAGGAATGATCGCGTATTCGCGCCGATTCTTGCCGAGGGAGACACGGCAAAGAAAAAAGCAGAGACGCTCACTACTGAAGTCGAAGACCTCAAAAAGAAATCAGCCGAAGCTATCCGCGCGAATGAGAACGCGGGCGCGAAGGGACGCTTTGAGAAGCTCATCCCGGAAGGCGCAACGGAGAAGCAGAAGGCCTTTTATCTCAAGCGATTCGATCCGTCCAAGCTCGAGAAGGTGGACGATGAATCGCTGAAAGCGTACCTCGACGCGGAGGCGAAGGAGTACGCGGAGCATGCCAAGCTGTTCGGTGTCGATGATGCCGCACAGGCCACCCCGGGCGTGAAGACAACCGACACAGGCGGAGAGGATCCGGTTGATGCCGCGCTCAAAGAAACCATTGGAGGATAAGCATGAGTATTAAGCTTCTTTCCCGTAATTATTCCGAGGTAGAGTTCGCGCCGAGCGCCGAAATCAAAAAGGGCGTATTCGTTGCCGCTTCTACCCTCGGCGGATCCCTGAACGGGTTCGTTGGATTTGCCGATATCGCCGCAAATGCGGCCGGCACCGTAGTTGTTAAGGCCGAAAAGGTCTCCGTGTCCAAGGTGGCCGCCGACACCCTCGCGTTTGCTCCGGGCGAAATCGTCCGGTACAACATCGCAGAGGGGAAAGCCTCGAAGACCGGTAGCGACCCCGCTATCGGATACGCGAAGAAGGCCGCACTGGCCGCCGACACCGAGGTTATCGCAGAGTTTGACGGTGCAATGGGCATCGCCGCGGGCGAAACCATCACCCTGTCGCAGATCACCGACATTGAGAACCTCGAAATCGAAAAGGCGCAGATCACCGACCTTGGGGATCTTGCCCTTGCTGATCTCGCGGACGTGAACGTCGAAGGCGTCACCAACAACGACACGCTCAAATACGATTCCGCCACCTCGAAGTGGATCATCGTAGCGGTTGACGACTAAGGCAAAGGAGTACACCTATGGGTATCAGAGTAATGAAGTTTGACGCCGAACGTGTGTTCGACGTCGTATGTCACCGGCGGAGCAACCCCGGTGAGACGTACAACAAGTTCAAGGTTCCCCTCAACGTCGAACAGCAGGACGCGTACATCCGGAAATCTATCCAGGCGTTCGTCCATGGCGTTGCCGACGTGAACGAGGGCGGACTTGTTTCCATCCAGGCGTTCGCAGGATCATCTGACCTGCCGACGCTCACCAAGGACGTATTCGACGTCACCCCGAAGGTCGACAACTTCGACCTCGCGTGGCAGGACTCCTTCAAGGGCGTTCCTCTGCGAAAGGGACAGCTGTCCTGGGAGATCGCGGACGTTGAACAGGCGATCACGTTCAAGAAGATCCCCGAGGGCGGAAAGGTCGAGTTCGGCCAGTTCCTCGGAGACAAGGTCACCGTATCCGTCGAGAAGTACGGAGCCGGGGTTGGAATCACCTGGGAAATCATCGAGGGCAACAAACTCTACGCATTCGTGGAACGCCTCGACATCACCCGTGCGAAGCTCTACGGAGTCTGGGGAGACGCTCACTACGGACTGCTCAATGCGGCCGCAGCGCAGAACACCGTTGCCTGGCAGGGTGCAGAGACCGACAAGCAGATCGATCGCGACATCGCCACCCTGAACCAGGGCGCGTACACGATTGGGAACGCGTGCAAGAACAAGGGGTACGGCGATACCGCCAATGCCCCGATGATCCTGTACATCTCCCCGCAGTACAAGGCTCGCATCAATGCGGCCCTGAAAACCGGCCAGAGCGACATCGTCATCGCCGGTGGAAAAGGCTCGATGGTCAACTGGCCGATCGAAGTACGGTACACCTTCAACTCCAACATCACCGCAAACAAGGGCGTTCTCGTTCTCCCCGGCCACAAGATTCAGAACGCGGTATACCTCCGCGAGCTGGGACTGTCCAAGCAGGAGATTGAGAGTCTGAACGAACTGCGGACCTATTGGACTGCGTTCGGTGCATCCGTAGCCGACGATGAGCAGTGCGCTCAGCTGTCGTTCTCGTAATCAAGGAGGAGCCAGATGACGGTCGGAACTGATACATGGGTAACACTCGAACAGGCAGACGCCTACTTTACTACACGCCTCGGAGCCTCGTTCTGGGCGACATTGGGCAACACAGAGAAAGAAACCCTGTTGGTCACGGCCTTCTACTGGCTCCTTCATGACGGAGCGTTCAGCCTGTCCCCGGCAACGGATAGCCAGGATGTACGCATCGCACAGATGGAGGCGGCCTACTTCCTGCACAACAACTACCTGGAATACGAACAGCGGGCCGCCAACATTGCCGGTGGAGTCACAAGCGTCTCAGCATCGAAGTGGAGCGAATCATACGGGACACTGACAAAGCCGGAGCGGGTGCTCGCGGCGCTTAAACGGGCCGGCGCGTATTCCGCCGGCGGAACCATGATCGATCTCGGGGAGAACTCATAACGTGAAGAATGACTCGTCCTTCCAGAAATCCTTTACCTCATCCTTTGGAGCCTACAAGAGCGTGATCGAACGATCGGCCCGGCGCATCACTGCCCTGGTCGACGAGGTAACGCGGCACCCGAAGTCGAGCGCGGCATACTGGACACAAGTCACCTACACCATCGATCGGGAGTACGGCATCATGCAGGCAGCGCTCCAGAAGTGGACCCGGTCTGTGCTCCCATCGGAATACGCCAAGCAGATAGCCGACGCAGTAGAAACAATGGCCAAGGCCGAGCAGATGGTCTACAAGGCGGCAGACATCGTCGCAAGCATCGAGGCACAGAAAAGCACTGCGGCCATCACCGCGAAGCTCGGACGCGACGCCGTTGCCGATATGGCGAAGGCGCTCAATGACGGCAAGGCAATAGTGAAACGGCTCACCCGGGCGACACAGCAGACCCTCCTGGATGAATCAGTCATTGATTCCGCTGTTGGCAAAGCATACCAGCGTGGAGATATTCGCGAATTCACCGAGATACTCATAGAAAAGCGGCCTGAAACAAAGGCCTGGTATGACACGGTTCGGGACGGGAAGCTTGTCGAGGTTAACGGCAGACATTTTAAGCCGGACAACTATGCCGAGATGGTAGCGCGAACGAAATTCCATGAAGTCCAGTCGCTCGCGACACTCGACGTAGCAGAAAACGTCGGCTCTGACCTCGTTATCGTATCAAACCACAACACTACCACCCCGATGTGTCAAGAACACGAGGGGCAGGTGTATTCAGTTTCGGGCACACACCCCGACTATCCGCCACTTACAGACTCTCCACCGTTCCACCCGAACTGCTTGCACACCTTGCACGTGACGTTCGAGTGGGCTATCAAGATGGGCGGCATGGGCATGAAGGGAGGCGCGGCATGATGTTTCCGGATACCGCTGAAATAACTCCTGCGACAAAGAACGCTAAGACTGGGTTTGAAACAAAAGGAACCCCATTCGTAACTCGTTGCTTCTGGGAAGAAAGCGAACGGCTCATGTACAAGGCAGACGGAACACCTTGGAGAAGGGAGAACCTGTACTACCTGCCTAGAGGGACAGACGTAAAAGAAGGGTACTACATTAAGCCGTTGACAAGAGGCGCGTTTTCCGTTGTCGGTGTAGCTGCGAAAGTGCAAAGCGCAGAATACGCAAGAGGGATTCCTCACATGGAGGCGTCAACATGAGCCTGTCTTTTACGTTTGATACTGCCGGAATGCGAACACAGCTGAACAAGCTCAAGGCCAAGCGTGTTGAAGACATACAGTTCGCGCTCGCCCAGGTAGCTATCCAGATGCTCACCTGGATGAACACCGGATCCCCGAACGAACCGTTGAAACCGCCGATACGGTTCGGAACATTGAGAGGTTCCGGTTCCGCGTTCGTCGGGAAGAAGCTCATTGGCGTCGCACCTCCGGAGGGAGAGGCTACGCCTGCCACCAGTTACGCCGGACCAGAGGGCACCATCACGATCATCTACAACACGTCCTACGCGGCGAAGATGCACGAATGGCAGGGCGGCTGGGGTCCGTACACAACACAAGACGGAAGCGCCGGGGCGAAATGGATCGAGAAGCATCTTGCAGCTGACGGTCTGCTTGCCATGGAGGGAATCGCAGAGATTCTCAAAGAGAGGGCCAAGTGATCTACAACCTAGCCGCATTCATTGAATCGAAGCTTCCTGACCTTGTCTTGGCCTATGACGACTTTACCGAAGTGAGTCCGGAAGAATGCACCCTCATCCGGGGCACCGGAGGCACACCAGATCACGACCTCCCGCGGGAGGATCACATGGTTCAGTGCTTGTCCCGGTTCTTTGACAAACGCGCGGGGAAGTCCGCGCTTGATTCAGTATACGAACTGCTCAGGTGGCAGTTTCATATAACACTTCCGGAGGTGACCATCGACGGCGTCACGTATCCGGCAGTAAAGGCATGGCGGATATTGCCGATGCAGACCCCGACGTACATCGGAACAGATGAGAACGGGAAACAACTGCACTCGGTGAATTTCATCGTAACGATCAAATAGGAGGTCGTATATGTTTGGAGGAATTATAGGGGGCGGAAGCTCCAAGCTCGTGGATGGTCCTCTCGGCGTGGTCAAGCTCGGATTCAAGGGGTACGACCTCGGAAAGACAACCGCAGAGACCACAATGAAGCTGGACCAGGACATCAAGGACATCATCTACCAGCAGGATGGAACGAAGGCCGCTGACAAGGTTCGCACTGGTCAGGTCGTAATGATTTCCGGAACGCTCGGCGAGGTGAAGACGAAGACGCTTGCGCTTCTGCAGGCGGGAATCACCGCCGGGCACGCAAGTGCAGACGATGACTTCGGAGTCATTGGACGTTCCGTGTATCAGTCGATGAGGGAGAACGAAGTAGGCGGCCTCAAGATCGCGGCGTGTTCCGCTGATGGGCTTCCCTCCGAAGAGCCGGAGGACCAGCTCTGCTTCTACGAAGCAATCTTCAACCTCACCGGAAACATCATAAACTGGGGAGCAGACGTACAACGAGCCCTCCCGTTCGAGATCTATGTGTTCTTCCATCCGTTCGAGGCAGGAGAATCAGAAACGCATCGAGGCGCATACGGATACTGGGGAGACCCGGAAGATTCCGACGTTCCTGCAATCACATGGCCGGACGTTGCCGCGCCTGTAGTAACCAGTGTGGAAGTGGAAGACGCCACTACCCTGACTGTGACGTTCGACAAGCCAGTCACCGAGGTGGACGAAGATACAACCGAAGACAAGATCATCGCATCGGTAGACGGAGCGTTCGTTGCCCCAACGGCATTGGCTATCGTGGATAATGTGCTCACACTCACCTTCTCGGATGCGACATTCACCGCTGGGGACGAGGTGCTGTTCTCGATGAGCGCCGGTGTTGTTGAAGACACGGCGGAAAACCAGAATGCGGTCGTTGCTTCTCGCAGAGTAACGAACGACCTTGCGTAAGGAGATAACAGAAAATGAAGTTCACAGCTCGTCAAATAGATTTGAAGGTTGAACTCGTGCAGATGGACGGAAAGGAACGGACGCTTTCCGTGCCGCCGCTGAACGCAAAACAAGCAGCCGCTCTGCTGGACAGGCTCATCGCGGAGGACAATACCTTCGACAAAGCGCACAAGGACAAAGGATCCGAGATCTACGTTCAGATGGCGGAGCACTACTCTGGACAGCTTGCCTCGATCTACAGCACGGAACCGGAATATTGGAGCGACAACTTTGACGGAACAACCATCGCCGAGGTAAAGAAGCACATCATTGACGAGCTTCTGGGCGTAAGAAAAAAGTCTTAGAGCTTTCCTTTCTGGCAGAGATGACCCGACACACCGGGTTGTCCCTGCTGGAAGCGAAAGCGCTTAGCGCCTATCCGGATCCCGGCGAGTACATCGACGCGGTGATAGAGCGGAAGCGCAAAGACCGGATAGACCTGATGCTCGACGTAGCACAGGCCGTCCGGGCTGCAGGGTGCAAGAAGGAAACGTTCGTTGCGTGGATGCGCTCGCTGGAAGCGGAACGGAAGCGGACGAAAGAGGACAAGCAGAGCGGCACTATATTTGATCGGTTGCGCGGAGAACGCAAAGACACGGTGTTCACCAGACTGAAAAGGCAGAAACTGAATGGCAGGACTTGACGCAGGATCGGCACAGGGACAATTAAGCCTCGACTACCAGGAATTCGTTAACGGATTCGACCAAGCGGCAAACGCGGCCAGTCGTGCCGGTGATACCATGTCTTCCTCAATGGCATCGGCTGGAGATCAAATATCGAATGCGGGCAAAGACCTCGATGAAACAGCGAAAAGCAGCGATAACGCCGGGAAGGCCGCTGTTTCCCTCGAGGATAAACTCGGTTCCCTCGTAGCGACCGCCGGAACCATGGCGACGCTCAAGGCTGCCGTGTCCGGCGTCATGGGTTCCATGAATGACTGGGCAGAGGCCGAACTTGCAACTGACCGGCTCAGAAAGGCTCTCGAGTTCAAGGGACTCGAAGGATCTATGGATATGATTGTAGAGTTCGGTTCCCGCCTCGGGACGCTTACCGGAGTGTCCAATAACGTCATTGAACAGATGGCCGCTGAATCAATTGCGCAGGGAAAGAACGTACAGCAGACCTTTGATCTGATAAACGCATCAACAGCATTCGCCTCCGTAACCGGGAAGGATGTCAACGCGGTATACCAGCAGCTGAACAAGACGTACTCGGGTCTCGCAGGAGAACTCGGGGAATCAGTCCCGGCAATCCGGGGAATGACCGCAGAGCAACTCGCGAACGGAGCGGCGGTCGAGTATATGATGAACGAGTACGGCGCGTATGTAGGTCAGGTCGGAAAGACCAAGATCGCAATGGACAACATGAATCAGACCATGGGAGACGCGAGCGAGACCATCGGATCCGCCCTCGCCCCTATGGTACTCCTTGTCGTTGACGGTATCACCTCTCTTGCCTCCGTTGTCGCGAACGCCGGAACCGTTATGAAGACGGTACTAGGAGTAGGCGCGACAGCGCTCATAGCCGTCTTCACTGGCCTCGCTATTCGCACAGCCATTGTCGCGGCCGCGAAGTGGGGACTGTTCGGCGCACAGATGGCCGTCAATGCGGCGATGGCAGTAGGGAACCCGTTACTCTGGGTCGGTATCGCGGCGGCGGTCGGTGTCGTGGCGGCGACCGGTGCTCTTATCGCTTCAAAGGTAAAAGAAGCCAGAGCAACGAAAGCCTCTGCAGAAGCGACAAAAGAAAATACGAACAGAATGCGCACAGCGTCGGAAGTAGTCGGAAAGTACGCAGGCCAGCTGGACGCATTCGGCGTATCCCAGCTGAAGGCCGCTCGTGCAGAACTCGTAGCGGCACAGTCCCGGGCAAAGTACGCGGACGAGATCATAAAGATAGGCAAGAAAATCACGGAAATTGACACGCTCATTGCGCGAAAAAATAAAGAGGCCATGGACGCGAGCGAGGCAGAGAAGTACTCAACGGCCATGGAGAGCGTCAACAAGACGCTGGAAGACACCCTTTCCTCGGAACAGCGCTTGGTCGCAGAGATTGAATCAGTCGAGAAGGTTCGCGGAGCAACGGCAGCTGAGGAGAAGAAGAGACAGCAGGCGCTGGAGATAATGTACGCCCGACTTGCGGAAATCCGTGAAGAAAACGCGGAAGCCGAACGGGAAGAGTACCGCGCAAACCGAGACGCGTATAACGCGATGATGGGAGACATATTCAAGGTCATCGATGAGCGCAGGGTTCGAGAACAAGAACTCAAGGCACAGATAGAAAAGCTCGAAGACTTCAAGGCTGAAAGCCAGGAAGACGAAAAGGTACGGTTGCTCGCTATTGCGGATCTTACCAAAGACCTTGCACGTGTTCAGGAAGAAATCGACGGTGTGACCATGTGGCAAGAAGCGCAATATGCGCTCGATGACTATGTAGAGTCGATGAAGAAAGGACAGCTCACCGTCAAGAGTCTGTCCAAAGCGCTGACCAGTGCAGTTAGCTCAATATACAGCGGAGCGCAAGAAATAGTTTCTCAGTACTATACGAACCAAACAGCGGCGACGGAAAACGAATACGCGGCACAGCTGGAAGCGCTGGAGGAGAAACGAGCCGGGGAGCTGATAACGGAAGAAGAATACGCGGCGGAAAAGGAACGCATCGAAGAAGAAGCTGCGAAAAAGAAAAACGAAATAGCTGAAAAGCAGTTTGAGTCAGAGAAGCTCCAGCGCATTGCTTCTGTCTGGATGAATGCCGGTCAGTCTGTCGCCGGTTGGTGGGCAGTCGCTCCGCAGTTAGGCTTTCCCGCTGGTCCAATCTTTGCCGGAGTAATGACCGGAGCGACTATGACAATGGCGACGGTGCAGACTGCGATGATTGCTGAACAAGAATTCGTTCCGAGCTACGCTTCTGGTGGAACGCACTCGGGAGGTCTCGCGCAAATAAACGAGGAAGGCGGCGAGATAGTTCATCTGCCGGATGGTACGGTTATTGTTCCGCGGGACTTGTCAGAACAGGTCGCGGAGGGTTCGGGTAATTATTCCAGGCAAGAAATAAATGTTTCGTTCGCAGGAGCGACTATTACGAAAGACGTAAACCTGGACGTTCTCGCGGATAAAGTTTCACGACAAATAGCCAGGAGGGTCCGCAGATGATCGAGTTTTCGTTAACTCTTGACGACGGTTCTTCTTTCCCGCTTAACACAGCGGCGGTTTCTGCAGAGTTAAAGAACAGCACGACAATTGGCGACGTGATGATTTCCAAGAGTTCAAACATTGTGCCTCGCTCTTATGGGGACGGCTCCGTTAAGATTGGAACGTCAAAGATCAACATGAGACAGCTAACAATCGTTTTACAATTTGTGTTTGGGGACAACGACAGCTCCCGTGAGTACTTGAATGGAATGTTCGCAGCGCTGCGAAGAGCAGAATACCTCGTAGACGAAACGAACGACCTGCGCACGCGAATAGATTTTGCAGATCAATCTGTAGCCTGGGATGATGGGAGCTACCTCCGACTTGGCGAAGCTACGATAACGCTTAATCAACTTGTTCCGTTCTGGGAAACAAACGAAGAAAAAGAACTCGTTGTGTCAGTTTCCGCTGGTGTTCCTACTCCTGCGGTTATTGACAACGAGGGGTGTACCGAAACGCCATTCGTCGTAACTGTTGAAGTAGAAGAACAGGCGACTGCTGTTTCGTTTGTAGAAATACAGAACATCGAAAAAGGAAGAAGTGCATTCTTAACGGTGCCAGACTTTGGTCTTGAAGGTTTTCTTCTTCTAACAATCGACTCAGAAGAAGGGTCTTGTTTGCTGGAGAACGTAACAGCGGAAACTGAAATAGACGCACAAAATACCTTTGAAGCAGGGACAGGGTATTTCAATCTGTTCCAAGGGGTAAACACTCTGGAAGTGAGGTGTGCCGTCGCAGCAGATTTTACGTTCAGGTTTCGCCCGAGGTATTTCGTATGAAAGAAATCAGCGTAAAAGTATTCGGAGAATACGGAGACACTGTAGCGGTTCTTGTTAACGGAACTAATCGCGGAGCCTTGCTTGAACTTTCATATGAAAAACAAAGGTTAGGAGGCGAGCTTTCCGCTACCTTCTTTCTTCGGGAGGGACACGATGTTCCTCTGTATACCGGAATGTTGATCGTCGTTTACTCTGAGATAATCCCCGTCGGCGTGTTTGAAATAGAAGGCAACCCTGAACAGAGAGGGACGGATGGGAAGGTAGAAATTAGGTGTAAGGGGCTTGCCGAACGGTTGAAGAACGTAATCTTGACAGACACGCTCTCCTCCATTTCTCTCAAAGACGCTTGCCTTCATTTTGCGACAGAAGCCGCTGAGGTTGGAATCGTTATCTCAGAAGGCAACATTGCCCTGCCTGACGATGTGCTCATCTCGGAAGTTGAAATAGACGGAACGACTCTTTTTGATTTCTTGTCCTCCCTTATTTTGTACGCGAACGGGTCAAGCGAAAGTGATACGCTGTGTTGGAGAATCAACGTCGACAAGGAACTAGTAATAGAAGACACAGGAGAAGAAGTACTTGAAACATTCTACGAAGGGTACGACTTCCAGTCCCCGACGCGTGAAGTAAGCAATTCTGATCAGCTTAACACCTTGCACTTCTGGAGAGAAAACGAAACAACCGGAGACCAGGAATACGTGGATACCTTTGTTGATGAAGCCTCGGCTGACCGATACGGGGTGTTCGGTAAGCGAATCGAGCTGAAGTACTACGCGACGAATGCGGACTGCGCAAGAATGGCTGCTGGTATTTTCGCTCGTCATGCGAATCCTTCCCGCACGATCACTGTTTCTTCCGTTCAGAACAACTTGCCCTTCGGGGTATATCGATTGGCGTTTCAGCCGGTGTTCGTGTGGAACAGACTGTATGCTGGAGAAGATAAAGACGCTTTGGATCTGGCGCGTTCAAGCGGCGTGTCGTTTGAGAATGACGCTACTTCCATGGTCGGGCTGTATTCCACAAAGTGTACGCTTAACTCCACGGCTTCGGGTTACGTGAGCATCCCGGTAGATCCTATTATCGTCCTCCCAAAAAGAGTTCGCTTCTTTATGAAAGGAACGCCGGGTGCGAAGGTACTTCTTACGTTAGTCGATAAATACGGCGATACCGTAAGCGCTGAACTAACGTTCACGGGAGAATGGACTCAGTTTGTTATGTTCATCCGGGACACTCGTAGGGAAGCGTATGCCATTCACATGAAGAACCCGTACCGCCTCCACTCTATTTCAGAAGAAGAAGCTCCGTATGTTCCTTTCTCCTCTGAGTCAGACGAAGAAGGAAACGATGATGTGTTTATGCCCGGTCCCGAAACAGCGATTGCTCGGGAAGAAATAAACAGAGCGTTTGACTATTCGCTTTTTATGCCGGAAGAAGTTTCTGGCGAAGATCGCGCATTGTACATGCTCACCAGATACTCCGTTACGTCTATCTCGGAAATACGCATTCAATGGGAAACTCCGTCCTGCGAAGTGTGGCTTGATCACGTGGATTGCTACGTACAGCAGTGGAGCATGGAAAGCGTTCCGCTTAATAAAGCAAAGTACGCACTGGTCAACGATGAGTTGATTGGCGAAGTAGAGTTCGGCGACGAAGCGAAAACAGCCGCCGAAGAAATAACAGAACTATGGTCAGTCATAAGGAGTGATCGATGATACCTACCCCACTTTATTCGGAACACCCGAAGGGATTTTTACGCGCTGAAAACTTTGACGCAGAAGACGGTATTCCGCTGGAAAAAGGAAGCGGATTCGGGAACCATTTAACGCGAGACGTGTTAACATCGTCCATCGTTCTTCATTATATCGAGATCACAGCAACTACCGCAGTTGACGTGTCTGCTCGATACAGTGACCTTCATCTTCGTGTTGTCGGTTCCGGTGAAGGGATTGTCACGACTGTACTAGGACAGCTTCCGCAAGGAAGGCGTCTTCACATGGACGTGCAAGCGGCAGAAAACGCTTCTACCCTTATTATTGGAGGGGTCACGTACGAACTTCCAGCAGGAGGAGGCGTCCTTACGTTCATAAGTACGAGCGACGGATGGTCTGCTCCATTGAAACTGGATTTTGATCTACGTATAGCGAACGACTTAACTGTGGATGGAGCGGCTTCGTTTACGGGAGGAATCTTTTCTTCTGTACGTTCTTTGGATGACAACGTCTGGACTAGCGTCACTGTCACGCCGGGGAATTCTTATGTCCTTCCTGCCGGTTTTTTGTTGGTTTATTTGTATCACCCTTCTGGTCTGGACGCTCCTGTCGGGTTGTACGTGGACGGAAAAGATCAATCAGGAACGTTCGTTCCGAGTGTTTATATGATCAAAGGGAGGGGAGCAGCGCTTGTTCCTTCCGACGGCTTGCGCTTCCGTGCAGTGAACACAGGCTCAAGCGGGAATCTAACTGTTTACTATTACGTGCTGTAAAGGAGAAAACCTATGAGATATAATTTTCGAGCAGAAGGGTATTCTATCACAGACGAAGCCGTTGTTCGAAGTGATAATACAGCTTCAAGAATAGGCCACGACCTGATTAAGCAAGCAGGGTTTGAAGTATGGACAGGGGAAGGAAAGACCGGGACACAGCTCGTAGAAGGAACTGATTACGCTCTTTCAGTCAAAGACGTAAAGCGTTCCACAGAAGCGGCATTCGACATATACACATTATTCGCGGTAACGAACGCCTCGTATGAAGGGGTGACTCTTTACTTGTCGTACACCGCCTGCGGGGATTACTTGAGCGTAGAGAACATTCAGGAAATGGCAGCCGCTGGCGTCCGCAACATAATAGAACCAATAGGCACAATCAAACCGCATCCTGTCGGTCTTCCTGGTGTTGTCGCACTCGGCTCTGAGTTCCAACTATGTGACGGCTCCGTTGTCTTAGATGCGGCTTCTCCTATGAACGGAAATCGCGTCCCTAATTTAGTCGGAGCGGACGTTGTCCTTTCAGTAGTATGGACGGCCGATGCTGGCGGAGCGTATGGAACAATCCCCGTCGCTGATACGTATGCCCTCGGCGTGCATGACTATGTCGCTGGCACCGGTATCGCAGAGCACTCCGTTATCAAGTCTATCGATTACGCTACTGGCACAATAGTTATCTCCGACCCCGCCGCAACCGGCGCTATCTCTTGCACGATAACCAACGAAGGCCGTGGAATCATCGGTGGTGCGTTCGGTAGTGTAGGGGATCAAATGCAACAGATAACGGGTAGTATATCTGGGTCAGCACGAGGCAACCCTTCCTTTGGAGGTACGTTTAGCGGTGCTTTTGCGAACGGCGTGCAATCCAGCACAGGAGCTGAGGGCGCTACCGGTACAAGGGGTGCGTCAATCGACTTCGACTCCGCCAACTCCCCCTATGCTCGCACATCTGCTGACACATGGGGTAAGACAAAGGCGGACGCCTATTCAATGGGCATATACATCAAGATAAAGAACGTTTCGTAAAAAGGAGAACCACATGACTGAGAAGGTGTACATCATTGGAATTGCGGCGGCGGCCGGAGTAATTACTTTCCTCCTTCTGCTCCTAAAGTTCGGCAAGGGGAAAATAATCGCGAAGCTCGGCGACAAGAATGTTGGTCTATCGTTCAGCGCAGAGGCCGCAAAGGACGAGCGCATGAAGCAGATTGCTGACTACATGATTGAAAAGTTGTGCACGGTCAGACAGATCTACCGTACTGATTTTCTTCAGCTCATGAAGAACGCGGGGTGCGATGAGATGTTGCTCATGCAGATTGACGACGCTCGCTTTGTTGACCAGATGCTCGGCAACATCGTCTTTTCAGGAAACGGTATCCGCTCAATAAAGAGCATCCTTGAGAAAGCGTTCCTGTCCGGTCAGTTTTTATCGATGAAGCCTGATCGTTTCCGTAACATGGTAGGCGAATCTATCTGTGAGAATGCCCGGATATACACAAACGACCATTACTTCAACGAGGTAATCCTTTCCGACGGTTCCCGCTCTAAACGATGCGTGTCACAAACGGAATGGGTCAATTCACAGCAGAAACTTCTTCCAGTTGTTATGGAGAAGGTCGACGACATTATCTCTTACGCAAGGAGTTTGTATGAAGGTAGTTAACGCATTCCTCACGGTAAACCAGTTCTCCCGTCCCGGCCATGCGCTCCGCTCCGTGAAAGGAATCGTGATGCACTACCTCGGCGTTCCGGGACAAACAGCATGGGAGTGTCAGCAGTACTTCGAATCGCTCAAGACACAGGATTCCGCCGACAATGTCCCGGATCGTTCGGCCTCAGCGCACTTTATCATCGACCATGACGGGACTATCCTTGCCGTCGTTCCTCTAACAGAGAAAGCGTACCACTGCGGCAGTACAGTTTACACAGACAAGGCCGTGGAAGTATTCGGGGACTATGCGCGGTTCCCGGACAAGACCAGTCCAAACTCCTGCTCCATCGGAATTGAAATGTGTCATGGAGCCGGGGGAGTGTTTACCGACGAAACAATCAAGGCCGCGACGGAACTGGCCGCGTCGCTATGCTTTGAATACCGGCTCTCTCCGCAACACAACATTCTCACTCATAACGAAGTCGTCGGGTGGAAGGCTTGTCCGGAATACTGGGTTAAGCGCCCTGCCCTGTTCGCGGCGTTCAAGTACGACGTTCTGCGGAGGCTGGAGCAAAAGTACCGGGAGGCAAAGTCATGAAAGTGAACAAAGGTGTCGCGTTCATCGTCGGAATCCTCGCCGTGGTCGGACTCGCGGTATTCTCCGTTCTCCTCGTTCCAGAAACAGTTCCCGCTGTCATCCCCGGGGCCGTCCTCGGGATCGTAGGAGTGACCACGGCATACATCGGCGGGAACGTCGCTGACAACGGGGTGAAGGGGAAATACTACAATCCGGCGCTGGATCCGAAGGCGCCCGTAGGTTCCGGAACAATCGTGTTATCGAGTGAAGGAGGGGGTCATGACACCATTAGAGACCTTTAGAGAGATACGCAAGGGCGGATACACCCGAAACCGGATCGGTGTGGACTGGAAGGTCGTGAATAAAACCCTTCTGTTCGAAGATTCAGAGGGCAGGACAGACTGGATGTTCAACCTCCTGTCCGCGTTCCGTATCCCGTGGCGGCTCGGTGGGAAG
>LSQX01053397.1_pt1 | contig 36070 bp, 40 predicted proteins | sample 654561 | NCBI WGS metagenome assembly LSQX01 (sample SAMN04489861, study PRJNA283612) | anaerobic digester metagenome | isolation source: 4 biogas reactors fed with cattle manure at either 37C or 55C with and... | place: Denmark: Kongens Lyngby | collected 2014 | reverse complement strand
ATGGGAAGAGCGTTTGAATTCAGAAAGGGCAGAAAAATGAAACGTTGGGCCACGATGTCCAAAACTTTTACTCGACTAGGCAAAGACATCGTAATGGCGGTGAAAGAAGGCGGTCCCAATCCGGAAACGAATTCCAGGTTGAGAGCAGTCATTCAAAATGCCAAGGCTGCCAATATGCCAAAGGAAAACGTAGAGCGTGCCATCAAAAAAGCAACCGATAAGGACACTGAGAATTTCAAAGAAGTTTTGTTTGAAGGATATGGCCCACACGGAATTGCCGTTTTGATTGAAACTGCGACCGATAATAATAATCGTACCGTTGCTAACATCCGTAGTTATTTCAACAAATGCAATGGGACGCTTGGAACGCAAGGTTCTGTAGAATTTATGTTTGACCATATCTGTAACTTTACCGTGAAAGGCGAAGGTCTGGACATCGAAGAATTGGAATTGGAGCTGATCGATTACGGCGCAGAAGAATTGTTTGAAGAAGAAGGAAATGTCGTGGTTTATGCGCCTTTTGAAAGTTTTGGTCAGATACAGAAATATTTCGAGGAAAATAATATTGAAATCATTTCGAGTGGATTTGACCGAATTCCACAAGTTACCAAAGAATTAACTGAAGAAGAACAAGCCGATTTGGACAAATTGCTGGAAAAAATCGAAGAAGATGACGACGTTCAAAACGTTTTCACAACCATCGCAAATAATTAATTACCCTTCGACAGGCTCAGGGTGATCACAAATCGTCTTAGTGAGTTTGTCGAACCATTCATATAACATTCAACATTTCAATAATGAATCTTAAGCAAAAAACAACTGAAATCCTCTCCCAAATTATAGAAGAACTTTATGATTATAGCCCGGATCGGCTTGAGATTCAAAATACCCGTAAAGAATTTGAAGGTCAATATACTTTGGTCACTTTTCCACTGATCAAAGCTTTGAAGAAGAAGCCTGAGGATTTGGGAAATGAAATCGGAAATGCGCTTTTGTCTAAAAATCTAATTTCGGGCTTTAATGTCGTAAAAGGCTTTTTGAATTTAAGTTTCCCAAGTGAATTTTGGTTGGAAAATCTGGTTGAAAATGCATCTCAGGCTAAATTTGGCTTTACAGAAAATCATCCCGAAGCGAAATCGGTGATGGTGGAATATTCTTCGCCCAATACCAATAAACCCATTCATTTGGGGCATATCCGAAACAATCTTTTGGGTTATTCGGTAGCCAATATTTTCAAAGCTGCCGGACATAAAGTTCAGAAAATCCAAATTATCAACGACCGCGGAATTCATATCTGCAAATCCATGATTGCCTGGGAAAAATTTGGAAACGGTGAAACACCCGAAAGTTCAGGAATAAAAGGCGATCATTTGGTGGGAAAATATTATGTGGAATTCGACAAACATTATCGGGAAGAAATCAAAGATTTAGTTTCTCAAGGTCAATCTGAAGATGAAGCCCAAAAGAATGCTCCGCTTTTCAAAGAAGCCCAAGAAATGCTGATAAAATGGGAAGCCGGCGATGAAAAAGTTCGGAATCTCTGGGCTAAAATGAATGGTTGGGTGTATGAAGGATTTGGTGAAACTTACAAAAGATTGGGCGTTGATTTTGACCATTATCAATACGAAAGCAACACCTATCTTTTGGGAAAAGATTTGATCCAAAAAGGAATAGAATCGGGCGTGTTTTATAAAAAAGAAGATGGTTCTGTTTGGATTGATTTGACGAAAGAAGGATTGGATGAAAAGCTAGTTTTGCGATCCGATGGAACTTCGGTTTATATGACGCAAGATTTGGGAACTGCCGTGGAAAGGTTTGAGACTTTTGATATCGACAAACTGATTTATGTCGTTGGAAATGAGCAAGATTATCATTTCAAGGTTTTATTTTTAATTCTAAAGAAATTAGGCTACAAATGGGCCGACTCTTTGGAACACCTTTCCTACGGAATGGTCAATCTTCCTGACGGAAAAATGAAATCCCGTGAAGGAACCGTTGTCGATGCTGATGAATTGATGGAAGATATGTTTTTGACGGCCAAAGAAATTTCGTCGGAATTGGGCAAATTGGACGGTTATTCGGAAGAAGAAAAAGATAGTTTGTACGAAATCATCGGAATGGGTGCTTTGAAATATTATATTTTAAAAGTAGATCCGAAGAAGGGAATTTTATTTGATCCGAAAGAAAGTGTGGATTTTAACGGAAATACCGGTCCGTTCATTCAATATACTTATGCGCGGATTCAGTCCATTTTGCGAAAAGAAAGTCCGGCTGAATTTGATCTGAATTCGATTGAAATCAATGAAGCAGAGATAGAAATCATTCGTCATTTGTATAATTTCGAAGAAACGATTCAAAAATCGGCTGAGGATTTGAGTCCGGCTTTGGTTGCGAATTATGTTTATGATTTGGTGAAGTTGTTTAACTCATTTTATCAGAATTATCCTATTCTTAAGACCGATAATCAGAATACCAAAAATTTCCGGTTAAGATTAAGCCAATGGGTTTCTCAGGTGATTTTCAACTCATTAGACCTTCTTGGAATAAATTCTCCTGAAAAAATGTAAGTTATTTTACTTAAATGTTTTTTTATTGAAAAAATAATTTTTATCTTTGTCAGATGAAAGCTTAATAGCTTTTTCATAGGTTTAGGTTGGTTAAGGTTAGCTCCTCATTCGTAAGATTGAGGAGTTACTTTTTTTACATAAACCTTACTTCGTTCAGTCATTCTTTCTTACATTTGTTAGCAATAAAAATAAAGATATGACGACAAAATACGAACAGATTTCTTCGAATTTGTTTATCAAAAACCGAAAGAAATTTGCAAATTCTTTAAAGCCAAACTCTTTGGCCGTTTTTAATTCCAACGATATTTATCCGGTTAGTGCCGATAGTACGCTTCCTTTTGCGCAGCATCGTGATATTTTTTATTTGAGCGGTGTAGATCAGGAAGAAAGTATTTTGGTGATTTTCCCGGATGCTTATGAGGAAAAGCACCGGGAGATTCTTTTCCTTCGTGAGACCAACGAACATATAGCCGTTTGGGAAGGTGAAAAGTTAAGTAAAGAACAGGCTTTTGAGGTTTCGGGCATCAAAACGGTTTATTGGTTACAGGATTTCCAAAGAGTTTTTCGTCAGTTGATGAATGAAGTTGAGAATGTTTATGTGAATACGAACGAACATTATCGGGCGACAATTGAAGTAGAAACCCGTGAAGACCGTTTCATCAAAAAAATGAAAAATGATTTTCCGGGACATACTTATTTGCGAAGCAATCCGATTTTACAGAGACTTCGTTCGATCAAAGAACAGGAAGAAATTGATTTGATTCAGAAAGCTTGTGACATCACCGAGAAAGGATTTCGAAGAATTCTCGCGTTTGTAAAACCCGGTGTTTGGGAATACGAAATCGAAGCTGAATTTGCGCATGAATTTTTAAGAAACCGTTCCAAAGGATTTGCTTACACACCTATCATCGGGAGTGGGTACAATTCCAATGTGCTTCATTATATCCAAAACAATCAGCAATGCAAAGACGGCGATGTTTTATTGCTGGATGTAGGCGCGGAATACGCCAATTATTCGTCTGATATGACGCGGACAATTCCGGTCAATGGAAAGTTTTCAGATCGTCAGAAAGAGATTTACAATGCGGTTTTGAATTGTAAAAACGAAGCAGAAAACTTGTTAGTTGCTGGAAATAATTGGTATAATTTCCACAAAGAGATGGGGAAAGTTTACACTTCTGCCCTGCTCGATCTGGGATTGATTGACAAAGCCGATGTGCAAAATGAAAACCCGGATTGGCCGGCCTACAAAAAATACATGATGCACGGGACTTCCCATCATTTGGGGTTGGATACCCATGATTATGGAATTCTGTCGGATGATTTTGTGGAAGGTATGGTTTTCACTAATGAACCAGGGTTTTATATTCCGGCTGAGAATTTAGGAATTCGAATTGAAGATGATTATGTCATCCAAGCCTCGGGCACACCAAAAAATCTGATGAAAAACATTCCGATTACGGTAGAAGAAATTGAAGAAATCATGAATTCTTAAATGATTTTGCAATTAAAATATTGACAAAGTTTAATTTGAGTTAAATTATTAGAATTATACGTTTGTAGTATAGTTTTTGCAAATCTTGCGTTTATGAAAAATTTATTTCTGCTCCTGACGATGGGATTTCTCTTGAGTTGCAACGGCCAAGAATCCACACAAGTGCTAAAAGTGGTCAATTACGATGAATTAAAATCGGTCATTCAAAAAGAAGATGATGTACTTTATGTTGTGAACTTTTGGGCGACTTGGTGCAAACCTTGCATCGAAGAATTACCTGATTTCATGGAAGTCAACGAAGAGTTCAAGGATCATCCCAACTTCAAGTTGATTTTGGTTTCCATGGACAGTAAAAAGCAATTGGATACGAAAGTCAAAAAGTTTATTGAGAAAAATAAGATTACGGCTGATGTTTATCTTTTGGATGATAACAAACGGATGAACGAATGGATTCCTGCGACGGACGCTAATTGGAGTGGTGCAATTCCGGCAACTGTGATGTATAAAAACGGAGAAAAAGTATTTTTCAAGGAATTGAAAATGACAAAATACGAGCTTGAAGACCTAATTGATGATAATTTATAAACATGAATAAAGCACTTCTCTTGATTGGCCTATTGTTCACGATGAGCGCTTGCCAAGGTAAATCGGAACCAATTGTTGAAACTTCTGAAAATCCGGAAGTTGTAGAAAACAAAGTAAATTCAGGATATAAAATCGGGGATGAAGCGACCGATTTCAAATTGGAAAACATCGATGGAAATCAGGTTTCTTTAGCCGATTACCCGGATGCAAAAGGTTTTATTGTGATTTTTACTTGTAATCATTGTCCGTATGCGGTTGCTTATGAAGATCGGATCATTGCCTTGGACGAAAAGTACAAACCGCTGGGTTATCCGGTGATTGCTATTAATCCGAATGATCCGGAAGTTCAACCGGAAGACAGCATGGAAGAAATGAGAAAACGTGCGGCAGAAAAAGGGTTTACTTTCCCTTATTTGTTGGATTTAGGTCAGGAAATCTATCCGCAATATGGTGCGACAAAAACTCCACATGTATTTTTGCTGAACAAAGAAGAAGGCAAAAACATTGTGAAATACATCGGGACGATTGACAATAATTATGAAGACGCAGATGACGCGGATGTTCATTATGTGCAAGATGCGGTAGATTCTCTACTAGCGGGAAATCCGATTGAAACAGAAACTACCGTGGCAATTGGTTGTACGATTAAGGTGAAAGACTAAGATTCTAATTAAAATTTAGGAAAGGCTTATCTTGGATAGGCCTTTTTTTGTGAATTTATATGTTTTTAAAAAGAATAAATTCCTGCGTTTGCGCCAACCTATTGATTCGTTTGAAATGATCTCTTTTGCCCAATTGAATTTCTTCAATTTAATCAATTCATAGAGAATTTTTTGGGAATATTCTTTGTAATATTCCTCTAAATTAACTTTCTGTTTGGCATTCAAATAATCGTTGAAAATGATGTGCCGAGCTTTGTAGTAATGGTAATATTTCTGAGGTTGCAGTGTTGGATTTTGAGAAATATTATCCAAATGCTTTCGTATTTTAACCTTAGATTGATTGGTCAGATTAAATTCAAGCTTAGGATTAAGCAACAAGATTTTCATAAAAAACTCCCAGTCTTGCGCCGCCAATAAATTCTCGTTAAAAAATATTTGTTTTTTCGTAATAAATGCACGCTTTATCAAAGGATTACTTATTAACCATATAGATTCCTTTTTAAAAAATGAAGTAATCAAACTTTCTTCTGAGTTTATTTTTACGATGTTTTCTTCATTGGGATTATTTTCAAAAAAATAAACAGACTGATAAATTATCAAATCATTTTTTGTGTTAGTTATTTTATCCTTAACCGAAGATAAAAAATCAAACCCCAGCAAATCATCACTATCTAAAAACAAAAGAAAATCCCCACTCGACTTTTCGATTCCGATGTTCCGACAAGCATTTGCTCCTTTGGGTTTATTGAAATCCTGCCTTTTGAAGATTTTAAATCGATCGTCTTTTGATGAATAATTCTGCAAAACATTCCAGGTTTGATCTGTGCTACCATCATCAATCAGCAAACACTCCCAGTTTGTTTCGCTCTGGGCAAGTATAGAGTCAAGGGTTTCTTGAATCAAATCTTCACGATTATAAGTAGGGATGATGATGGAGATCATAGTAGCTGAATTATAGAAATGCAAATTTATCTGCCACTTTAGAAATTTCAAGGTTTTTCATTAACTCCTCTTCATTTGAGTCAATCATTTTTAATTCTTTTTTGAAGTGCTTATAAGCGTCTTTCTGCAAAAGAATTTTGCTTTTCAAAATCTTTGTCTTTATTTGTTTTTTAGTCTGGTAAAGATGATTTATGGATGAAATATTTGGATTAGATAATTTATTTAAAATAGTTCTTTTATTTTGTTCTTCTCTTTCTTCATAAAGAGATTTAGGTCTATCCTTTCGATCGTGAAAAATACTTGTTTTAGGATAAATTCCTATTTTTAGTTTATGATAATGTAGTCTATGACAATAATTATCATCTTCACCATAATGAAAAAATACAGGATTAAATCCACCAACTTTTTTTAAACACGCCTTTGAAATCATCCATGCAGCTGCACAAACAAATTTAGTTTCGTAAATTTCATCTTTGACTTTATTCAGAACAAAATCAGAATAAAGATTTGGGCAAGAATATGGAGAAATTTGATTAGAAAATTTGAGATCCAACGCACTTCCTTCACCATTTAGATGTAGAGGACTAACTATACCATACTCCGGATTTATTTTCAATTGATAAACTAATTTCTCAATGGTATTTGGCTCAACCCATGCATCCTGATTTAATAAGAAAAAATACTCTCCACCGTTTTCTAGTGCATACTTTAAGCCTTGATTGTTAGCTCCTCCAAAACCTTTGTTTTCTTTATTTTCAATCAAATGAACCGAAGGGTATTTTGATTTTACAATTTCAACCGTTTCATCAGTTGAAAGATTATCAACTATTACAATTTCTGGTTTGAGAGTCGATTGAAGTAAAGAATCCAAGCACTTCTGCAACCAATTTTTGCGAGTTGCATTGTAAGTTACGATTATGGAATAAGTTTTATATTTCATAATTGTATCGAAGCTTATAATATATTTTTTTTATAATTCTTTTAATACCCTTACTATTATTGTTTGGAGAAAAGTATTTCCCGTATTTATTAAAGTTTTCTTTATGTCTACGGTAATAAAGTAACCCCTCCTTTATATAACCTACTTTTGCTCCAGATTCTAATAACCCATTCCACAACCTTAAATCTTCCGTTGAATATCTACGACCTTCTTTAAGCTCTCTGTAGCCTACTTTTTTTGCTAATTTAACATTATAGAAAATTGATCCATGATGTCCACCTTCTCTGTCCCAATAAAAATCTCCATAAAATGATTGCATTTTCTCAGACCATCCGTCTAATAACTCATCTTTTATTTCACCAGTGACTATAATATCATATGTAACTACATCAGCGTCTACTTTTTTTAATAATTCTATAGCGTCTGAACGCAACCAATTATCTGCTCCTATAAATAAACAATAATCTGTTTGAACTCGATTGAGCATATCTTGAAAGTTCGATGCAGTACCTAAATTCTTTCTTCTTAATATATATTCTACTTGAGGATAAATTTTAGGCAAATGTTTGCAATCTCCAACACCATCATCTACAAATAATATTTTATCTGGTAAAACAGTTTGAGATAATATAGATTCTATACAATGCGCAGCTAAGTGTCCATATTTATAAGATGCAATAACTACAGTTACTGTTTTATTCCCATTCATGATCAATTAAAATTTTAGAAGGTATTTTCTCAGTTAATCTACCCTGGCCATAGTAATCCCCATTCAGAACATTAAACATTAAACACTTGGAATAATGCTCTCTTTTATCACTATCAGTAATAAGTAAATTAACATAATAGTTGCCTTCTACTAGATTATTTTTGAAGATGCAATTTATTTTATCTCTTTTAGTATCAACATCAAAGTAAGAAGTAGAAAGATTAAATATCTTTTCATCTTGTGTGTTATAAAGCCCTATATCAATCAACAAATTTGACGTCGGATTTTTCAATTTCAATTCAAATCTTAAATTCTCACCACTTTCAATGACATTTTGTAAATTTGATTTTATACTAATGCTTTCTAAAAATTGGCCTTTTTCAGGTGTAAAATTTAATCTATTAAATTCTTCTCCTATATTATATGCAAAGTATTGCTCTACTACAGAATTAACATCGGTATCCATAACAATATTTCCATTCTGCATCAAAATCCCTCTATCACACAAAGATTTAACACTCGCCATATTATGACTTACAAATAAAATAGTTCTTCCCTCTCCTTTGCTTACATCGCCCATTTTCCCAATACACTTCTTCTGAAATTCCGCATCTCCCACTGCCAAGACCTCATCAACTATCAAAATCTCGGACTCCAAATGCGCCGCAACCGCAAAAGCCAATCTTACATACATCCCCGAAGAATAACGCTTCACAGGCGTATCTACATAACGTTCCACACCGGCAAAATCAACTATCTCATCAAACTTTCGGGAAATTTCCTTTCGAGTCATTCCCAAAATCGCACCGTTGAGATAAATATTTTCACGCCCCGTCATTTCCGGATGAAAGCCGGTTCCAACTTCAAGCAAAGAAGCAATCCGCCCTTTGTATTTGATGGTTCCCGTTGTGGGTTTGGTAACACGGGAAAGTAATTTCAACAAAGTCGATTTCCCGGCACCGTTTCGCCCGATGATTCCTACTGCTTGACCTTGTTCTACTTTGAAATCAATATCACGAAGCGCCCAAACATAGTCAGAATCTCCTTTTTTGGTTCGGTCATTTGTATCGCCAATCTTCAAATAAGGATTTTCTTTTCCCCTAACACTCGCCCACCAACGGTTCAAATCATGCGATAGTGTTCCGGTTCCTACTTCTCCCAAGCGGTATTGTTTCGATACATTTTCAATGTCTAATACTATATTGCTCATAGTCTAAATTAGTTTTAAACGGTATCCATAAAGGATTTCTCAACCTTGTTAAAAATCAAAGTTCCGATTAATAATATAACAAATGTTGAAATCGTAGAATAAATCAACATCGAAGGTTCGAAGCTTCCTGTACCAATAAATGCATATTTAAAACATTCGAAAATTCCTGTCAAAGGATTTGCATTGATATAAGGAAGCGCCCATTCCGGCATGCCCGAAACCGGCAAAATAACGGGCGTTGCATACATAAACAACTGTATTCCAAAGCCTAACAACATACTCAAATCTTTGTATTTCGTCGTCATCGAAGAGAAAATCATCCCCAAACCGAGCGATAATCCCGCCATAAGCACAATCAGAAATGGAGTAGCCAATATCCACCAATTTGGATAAACATTCTTTTCAAAAATCAGGTAATATAAAATAACGACAATGAATAATAAAAATTGAACTCCAAACCGCATCAGATTGGATATAACAATGGAAATCGGCATAACAAGTCGTGGGAAATAAACCTTTCCAAATATATTGGCATTGCCCCTAAAAACATTGGAAGTAGAGGTCATAGAAGTCGAAAAATAACTCCACAAGGTCGTTCCGGCCAGATAAAAAGCAATCGGCGGTCCATCTACAGGCAAATTAGCAATTCCACGAAACACCAAAAGAAACATGAGTGTCGTCAAAATAGGCTGTACAAAAAACCATACAGGCCCCAAAACAGTTTGTTTAAATGTAGTTACAAAGTCACGTCTAACCAGCATATAAACCAAATCTCTATACCTCCAAACTTCTTTAAGATTGAGAGTAAAAAAATTGTGTTTAGAACTGATGACTTCGGTCCATTGGTTGGTTGAATTCATTTTATTCAATAATTTTTCTTAAATATTCTCCATACCCGCTTTTTCCATATTTTTCAGCGGATATTAATAATTGTTCTTTGTCGATGAATTTCAGTCGATAAGCGATTTCTTCAATACAACTTACTTTGAAACCTTGACGTTTTTCAATGATTTTCACAAATTCACTTGCTTCGTGAAGTGAATCAAAAGTTCCGGTGTCAAGCCAAGCTGTTCCACGTCCCATAATTCCAACTTCCAATTCTCCTAATTCCAAATAAATCTTGTTGATATCGGTAATTTCCAATTCACCACGATGAGAAGGTTTCAGATTTTTCGCAAACTCCACCACGCGGTTATCATAGAAATACAAACCTGGAACGGCATAATTAGATTTCGGTTTCAATGGTTTTTCTTCGATTGATAAAGCCTTAAAGCTCTCATCAAATTCAACGACGCCATAACGCTCAGGATCAGAAACCTGATATGCAAAAACACAACCACCTTTCACTTGGGTTTTGCTTTGGAGCAAATCTTTCAAACCGGTTCCGTAAAAGATATTATCGCCCAAAACCAAAGCAACGGAATCCTCTCCTATAAATTCTTCGCCAATGATAAATGCCTGCGCCAAACCATCGGGACTTGGCTGAATTTTATATTCGATTTTACATCCGATTTGCGATCCGTCGCCCAAAAGTTTTTGGAAAGAATCGGAATCTTGTGGCGTTGTAATGATCAAAATATCACGAATTCCCGCCAGCATCAAAGTGGAAAGCGGATAATAAATCATGGGTTTATCATAAACCGGCATCAGCTGTTTACTCACAGAAATCGTAAGCGGATAAAGTCTCGTCCCGGAGCCACCGGCCAATATTATTCCTTTCATTTATAAGTGTTTAAGTATTTGAGTGATGAGTTATTGAGTATTGCTGAATGTCCATTTTCCTGAATCTTTCGACATTTTAACTAACATAGCCAATATTTCATCGTACTTCAAATACAATTCGTTATATATTTCTTTATCAATATAATTGCAAGCTAAAGAAAAATCCAGCCAATTTTGTGTCTCGGCTGCTTCTCCTTCTGAATCAATTAGTTTATTGATAAATAATTTTTCATATCTTCTTTTTCGCCAAGCTTCGGAAATATTTCCACATACTGATCTGGAAGAACGCCGGATTTGATCCGTTAATGAATATTTTTCTTCAACGGGAAATGATTTACTCAAAGAATAAATTTGCATTGCCGAATCAAATGCTTTTTGGTAAACTATTAAATCTTTATGATATTTTATTAAACTCATCTCTCAATTATTTAATTGTTCAACCATTCAACTACTCAACCATTCAACCACTCAATTATACTGTTTGTCATAGTACTTCTGATAATCGCCACTCGTCACATGATCCAGCCATTCCTGATTGGACAAAAACCAGTCAATTGTAAGACTCAAACCTTCTTCAAAAGTCACAGTTGGCTTCCAGCCTAATTCTTTGTTGATCTTCGTCGCATCAATTGCATAACGCAAATCATGTCCCGGACGGTCTTTTACGAAAGTAATTAGTTTCTCACTTTCGCCTTTTTCACGCCCAAGTTTTTCATCCATCTGACGACAAAGTTCCTTTACCAAATCGATGTTCTGCCATTCATTAAAACCGCCGATGTTATAAGTTTCTCCATTTTCAGCTTGGTGAAAAACCAAATCAATCGCAATGGCATGGTCAATTACATACAACCAATCACGTGTGTATTTCCCATCACCGTAAATCGGTAAAGGTTTATTGTTGAGAATATTATGAATGCAAAGCGGAATTAATTTTTCGGGGAAATGATTGGGGCCATAATTATTGGAACAATTCGTTACCACAATCGGCATTCCATAAGTATCAGAATAAGCTCTTACAAAATGATCGGAACTCGCTTTGGAAGCCGAATAAGGCGAATGTGGATCGTAACTGGTTTCTTCGGTAAAAAATCCGGTATCTCCCAAAGCCCCGTAAACTTCATCGGTCGAAACATGATGAAAACGCTTTCCTTCCCAGTTTCCGTTCCACAGTTTTTTGGCGGCATTCAGCAAGTTTACCGTTCCTAAGACATTGGTTTTCACGAATTCCAATGGCGAACTAATCGATCTGTCCACATGGGATTCAGCCGCCAGATGAATTACACCGTCCGGCTGATATTCCTGAAAAATTTCGTCCATTCGTTCTTCGTCTGTAATATCGGCTTTGATGAAAACATAATTCGGTTCGTTTTCGATATCTTTCAGATTTTCAAGATTACCCGCATAAGTCAATGCATCGAGATTGATGATTTTATAGTTGGGATAATTTTTCACAAATTGTCTCACCACGTGTGAACCAATAAAACCGGCACCGCCGGTAATTAAAATCGTTTTCATAATTTTCTCTTAGTCTTTACCAAATAAATCGCGTGTGTAAACTTTCTCTTTCACATCCGACAATTCTTCTGTAAATCGGTTGGTGATGATCACATCCGATTCTTGTTTAAATTTATCCAAATCCCGTTCTACCTTGGAACCAAAGAATAAATCTTCCTCCAAAACAGGCTCATAAACCACCACTTCTATTCCTTTTGCTTTGATTCTCTTCATCACGCCCTGAATGGCCGAAGCCCGGAAATTATCGGAACCGGATTTCATAACCAAACGATAAACTCCCACTTTTTGAGGTTTCAATTCCAAAATCGAATCAGCAATAAAATCCTTACGAGTACGATTGGCATCTACGACAGCACGAATCAAATTATTGGGAACCGAATCATAATTCGCCAGCAATTGCTTGGTGTCTTTTGGTAAACAATAGCCGCCGTATCCAAACGATGGATTATTGTAATGATTTCCAATTCTCGGATCCAAGCCCACGCCTTCGATGATTTGTCGGCTGTCGAGGTTGTAAATTTGCGCATAGCTGTCCAATTCATTGAAATAAGCCACGCGCATCGCTAAATAAGTATTGGAAAATAATTTTATCGCTTCAGCTTCCGTAGGATTGGTAAACAAAGTATTGATATCCTTTTTCACTGCTCCTTCCATCAGCAATTCCGCAAATTTTTCAGCTCTTTCTGATTTCTCACCGATGATAATTCGTGATGGATATAAATTATCGTACAAAGCTTTTCCTTCTCTTAAAAATTCAGGAGAGAAAATGATATTCTGAAAGTCTAATCTGTTTTTTAATTCTTCGGTAAACCCGACCGGAACCGTTGATTTTACAATTACCACCGCCTTGGGATTGATTTGCATCACGTCATGAATGACTGTTTCAACACTGCTTGTATCGAAATAATTGGTTTTTGGATCGTAATCGGTCGGAGTTGCAACAATTATAAATTCGGCATTTTCGTAAGCTTCTTTTTTATCCAAAGTGGCTTTAAAGTTCAATTCCTTATTCTCAAGAAAATCAGAAATCTCTGCGTCTTCAATTGGAGATTTCTTTTGATTTAATAAGTCAACTTTTTCTTTAATAACATCCAAAGCTATGACTTCATTGTGCTGAGCCAGAAGGATTGCGTTTGACAAACCTACATATCCTGTGCCGACAACTGCTACTTTCATACGTTAAATTTTGGCATCGCAAAAATAAGCAATTACAACCAATTAACCCTATCTTAGCGGAAAATTAGAGTTATATGTCCATTAACAAAGAAATAAAAAGAATTACTACTGAAACCATCCGAAACATGAAAGGTAAGGAGAAAATCTCTATGCTTACCTCCTATGATTTCACCATTGCTCAAATGGTGGATGCAGGTGGTGTTGATGCGATTTTAGTAGGTGACTCTGCTTCCAATGTGATGGCCGGACATGAAACTACGCTTCCTATCACGCTCGATCAGATGATTTACCATGCGCAATCTGTGGTTCGCGGTGTTTCAAAAGCCTTGGTTGTGGTCGATTTGCCTTTTGGTTGCTATCAATCCGATCCGCAACGCGCTTTGGACTCTGCCATTCGGATTATGAAAGAATCCGGTGCGCACGCCGTAAAATTGGAAGGCGGAATTGAAATTGAAAAATCAGTCAAACGAATTGTAAAAGCAGGGATCCCAGTGATGGGACATTTGGGTTTAACGCCCCAATCGATTTACCAATTCGGAACTTATAAAGTCAGGGCAAAAGAAGAAGCGGAAGCCGAAAAGCTTATCGAAGACGCGAAATTTCTGGAAGAAGCAGGTGCTTTTTCGGTAGTAATGGAGAAAATCCCAGCAGCATTGGCCAAAAAAGTAACCGAAAGCATCAGCATTCCAACGATTGGAATCGGTGCCGGACCTCATTGTGATGGACAAGTTTTGGTCGTTCACGATATGCTGGGAATGACCCACGAATTCAGCCCGAAATTTCTGCGTCGTTATTTGAATCTTTACGATGAGATTACTTCTGCTGTTCAGAATTATGTAAAAGATGTAAAATCAGTGGATTTCCCCAATGAAAATGAACAATATTAAGCCATTTTTGTTCTCAATTTAAATTGAACTTCATTGAAACTTCAACCGGAAATACTTTTCGAAGACAATCATTTGTTGATCATCAACAAAAAACCAGGTGAACTTTCGCAAGGCGACAACACGGGCGATATTTCATTGATTGAATCTCTGAAAGAATTCATCAAAATCCGTGACCAAAAACCCGGAAACGTATTTCTAGGATTAATTCATCGGCTCGACCGACCCACAAGTGGAATTTTGGTTTTTGCCAAAACGAGCAAGGCTCTGAGCCGAATGAATGATTTATTCAAAACTCGGGAAGTTCAAAAAACCTATTGGGCAATTGTCGAAGGAAAACCTAAAAATAATTTCGAAAGACTCGAACATTATTTGCGCAAAAATCCAAAAAACAATAAAGTAACTGTTTTCAACAAACCGACTCAGGATGCGAAAATCGCCATTCTCGAATACAAAATTTTGGAAAATCTGGATAATTATTCTTTGCTCGAAGTGGATTTATTTACGGGAAGATCTCATCAAATCCGTTCGCAATTGAGCTTCATCGGGCATTCCATCAAAGGCGATTTAAAATACGGAGCCAAACGCTCCAATCCCGACGGAAGTATTTCGCTTCACGCCCGAAAAATCAGTTTCATACATCCGGTTAAAAAAGAAGAAATCAACATCATTGCGCCACCACCAAATGATTCGCTTTGGAAAGAATGTCTGAAATTCAACACTTAAAACTCAGTTAAAATTGAGTATAAAAACAATAGCCCCGTCATTTGACAGGGCTATAATTTCTAATCGAAATCGATATTTATTTAATTCCTAATTTCGCTTTCAATCCTTCATCCAAAGCATTCAAGAATTCCTGAGTTGTCAGGTAATCGTCTGAAGTCATTTTATCTCCATGAACCAACATTGCAAGGTCTTTGGTCATTTTTCCGCTTTCCACGGTTTCAATACAAACTTCTTCCAGTTTATGTGAAAAATCAATCAATGGCTGATTTTCATCTAACTTTCCTCTGTGCGCCAAACCTCTTGTCCAAGCAAAAATAGAAGCAATCGGATTGGTAGAAGTTTCTTTTCCTTGTTGATGTTGACGATAATGTCTTGTTACAGTTCCGTGAGCCGCTTCCGCTTCTACGGTTTTTCCGTCAGGCGTTACCAAAACAGAAGTCATCAATCCCAATGAACCAAATCCTTGTGCAACCGTATCCGACTGAACGTCACCGTCATAGTTTTTACAAGCCCAAACAAATCCTCCGTTCCATTTCATGGCAGCCGCCACCATATCGTCAATCAAACGATGTTCGTAAGTAATTCCCATTTCCTCGAACTTCGCTTTGTAATGTTCTTCGTAAACCTCCTGGAAAATATCTTTGAAACGTCCGTCATAAGCTTTCAAAATCGTATTTTTCGTAGAAAGATACAAAGGCCATTTTTTAGTCAAAGCCATTTGGAAAGAGGAATGTGCAAATCCGTAAATCGACTCGTCGGTATTGTACATCGACATTGCCACACCATCTCCTTGGAAATCATAAACTTCCCAAGTTTGTGGCTCTCCTCCACCTTCTGGCGTAAAAGTCATAGTGAATTTACCTTTTCCTTTGATTACCGTATCGGTTGCTTTGTATTGGTCACCGAAAGCATGACGCCCGATTACAATCGGTTGTGTCCAACCTTGAACGTAACGCGGTACGTTTTTCATGATGATAGGTTCACGGAAAACAGTTCCTCCCACGATGTTTCGGATGGTTCCGTTTGGAGATTTCCACATTTTTTTCAGTCCGAACTCCTCTACTCTGGCTTCGTCCGGTGTGATGGTTGCACATTTGATTCCGACATTGTATTTTTTGATGGCTTCCGCCGCGTCAATGGTCACTTGATCATTGGTTGCATCGCGGTTTTCCATTCCCAAATCATAATATTTAATGTCGATATCCAAATAAGGCAAAATCAATTTGTCTTTGATAAATTGCCAAATGATGCGCGTCATTTCGTCTCCATCCAAATCCACAACGGGATTTACTACTTTAATTTTTTCCATTATGTAAATCGTATTTTCAAATTAATTTTAATTCCGAATTCTAAAGTCCACAAAAATAAGAATTTACTTCAGTTCCAAAAAATCCTTTTAAATGATTCTTGACTGATTTCCGGTATTAATGAAGATTTATTAATAAAATTCACGTATTTTTAAATTTAGTTTAAAATTATCACCATGAAACAAAACGGAATACCTTCGGTGGATCTGAATGATTTCATCTCTGACGACCCCGAAAGAAAACAAAAATTCGTAAACGAAATCGGTAAAGCGTATGAAGACATCGGATTTGTCGCTTTGAAAGGGCATTTTCTTTCCGATGAATTGGTTGAAAAATTATATTCCAATGTGAAAGAATTTTTTGCACTCCCAACGGAAACCAAAGAATTGTATGAAATTGAAGGAATTGGCGGCCAACGCGGCTATACTTCATTCGGGAAGGAACATGCAAAAGATAAACCGGAAGGCGATTTGAAAGAATTTTGGCATTTTGGACAATATTTAGACGAAGAAGACAAAGACAAGTTTGATTACCCGGACAATATCGAAGTAGTGCAAGTTCCCGAATTCAATTCGGCCGGAAAAGAAGCCTATCAGCAATTGGAAAGAACGGGGATTTACGTGCTTCGGGCTTTGGCTTTGTATTTAGGTTTAGACGAATTTTATTTCGACAAAAAAGTGGAAAAAGGGAATTCTATTTTGCGTGCCATCCATTATCCGCCCATCAAAGAAGAACCAAAAGGAGCCGTCCGGGCGGGCGCACACGGCGATATCAATTTGATTACGCTTCTGATGGGTGCTTCTGCTGGCGGATTGCAAGTTTTACGCAAAGACGGCGTTTGGGTGGATGCCATTGCCGAACCCGACGAACTCGTCATCAACGTAGGCGATATGCTTTCCCGACATACTAACAATAAACTGAAATCGACGATACATCAGGTCGTGAATCCACCGCGGGAAGAATGGGGAAAACCAAGATTTTCCATTCCATTCTTTATGCATCCCGTAAGTGAAATGGATTTGTCGGTATTGGAAAATTGTGTGGATGAAAAGAATCCCAAACAATTTGAGGATATCACTGCCGGAGAGTTTCTGACGCAGCGTTTAAGAGAAATTGGGTTGATTAAATGATTTATTCCATAACCTTGTCAAGGCTATCATCGTAATGAATATTAATCTTGACAAGGTTTTTAAATTCTAAAATGCATGAAAAAACTTTCATTATTATTTCTTACTTGCTTATTTATAATTAGTTGTAAAAATCAAGAAAGTAATCCGGCTCAACTAAATACAGATTCAGAAACTTTCGCTGAAAATCAGGATTGTCTTCCCTATTTTGATTTTGATGAAGTCGAATATTATTTCATCAATATTGAAGAAAATAAAGTTTATAATCTTTATGATATAGAAGATAAAACTGAAAATGAAACTAAACTTTTGTCAATACTGGAGGATGATACATTCTCATCAATTTCAGATTCTACCTTTATATATGATTTGGAGGGAATTGGTTATGTCAAAACTAAAATATCAGATTCTGATTATTTTTCTCTAAATCAAATATTTTGTTTCAGAGAGCATAAAGATGGTGAGTATGCTGCTTGTATTCCAATATATAGAGATATTTTAATTTTTAAAAATTTAAATAAAATTACCGGAATGGCTAAAATTTGCTTTGACTGCGGGCAATACCACATTGTCGGAAGCAAAGAAAATACAAAAGATTTTGGCCAATCAGGAGATTTTGGGAAGTTAAATACTTTATTAAATAAATACAGAAACAAGTAAATCTATTTTCTATTCTCTATTTTCTATTCTCTATTCTCTTTATCCAAAATACTCGACAAAATCATCCCTGCGTGAACCCTTGAATTTTCAATAAACCATTTATGGGTTTCCTTTCCACCGCAAACCACACCCGCCAGGTAAATTCCTTTCACATTGGATTCCATCGTTTCGGAATTGTAATTCGGAATAAATAAGCCGTCGTCTGATAATTCAATTCCGCAAGATTGGAGGAATTCAAAATTCGGACGATAACCCGTCAAAGCCAACACGAAATCATTTTCAATTTCCAATTCGCCTTCCAGCGTTGAAATTCTCACGGAATTCTCCTTGATTTCTTTTAAATTCGAATAAAAATAAGCTTTGATGCTTCCTTCCGCAATCCGGTTTTCGATGTCGGGTTTTACCCAATATTTCACACGTTCGTGAATTTCTCCTTTTCGAATAACCATGGTTACTTCCGCCCCCTTTCGCCAACATTCCAAAGCCGCATCCACCGAAGAATTATTTGCACCCACCACGACAACTTTTTGTCCAGCATACGGATGCGCTTCTTTATAATAATGCGAAACTTTCGGCAAATCTTCTCCCGGAATATTTAGTAAAATAGGTAAGTCATAAAATCCGGTTGCAATGATTATGTTTTTTGAATAATACTCTGATTTACTTGTCTTTATAGATTTTAATTCATTTATCGATTCAATACTAAAAACCTCTTCATAAAGATGAATATTTAACCCGAAATGTTGTTGAACTCTTCGGTAATACTCCAGCGCATCTTGTCGTCCCGGTTTAAACGAAATACTCGTAAAAGGAACTTCACCAATTTCCAATCTTTCGGAAGTGGAGAAGAAAGTCATGTACAATGGATAATGATACAAACTATTGACCAAGGCTCCTTTTTCAATCACCAAATAATTCAGATTTTTGCGCTTTGCTTCAATCGCACAAGCCATCCCGATGGGGCCGGCCCCTATTATCACAACGTCGTATGGATTTTGCATACCGCCAATTTAAAAACTTTCGGTGATTCAGGAAATGATTTTGATTTGAAAAATTTCTGATTTAAAGTTTATTTGAAACTCTACTCCAAATTTCCAAAGCTTGTTTCGCTTCTTTCACATCGTGTACACGAAGAATTTTAGCACCTTTTTCCAAAGCCATCGTATTCAAAACACTGGTCCCATTCAGAGCTTCTTCGGCTGAAATTTCAAATAATTGCGTAATCATCGATTTTCTCGAAATCCCAACGAGCAATGGAAAATCCCCAAAACCCAAAGTATTTATCTGTCGAAATAATTCATAATTATGCTCTAAGGTTTTCCCAAAACCAAATCCCGGATCAAGTATAATATCATGAATTCCTAAAGATTTTAACTCATTGATTTTCATTGATAAAAATTCATTCACTTCAAGTGTCACATCACCATAAGAAGGGTTTGTTTGCATATTTTGAGGACTGCCTTGCATATGCATCAAAATATAAGGAACTTTCAAATCGGCAACCGATTTCAAAAGTTCTTCATCCATTGAACCTGCTGAAATATCGTTAATGATAGCAGCTCCAACTTCTACGGTTTCACGGGCTACTTTAGAACGATAAGTATCTACTGAAATTATAATTTCAGGAAATTCCAATACAGCTTTTTCTACGACGGGCACTACTCTTTCCAATTCTTCCGATTCTGAAACTTCAGCAGAACCTGGACGAGTGGACATTCCGCCTATGTCGATAAAATCAGCTCCTTCTGTAAGCAATTTTTCGATTCGCTTCAAGGCAGAGTCGATATTTTGACTTCGACTTCCAGAGAAAAAAGAATCGGGAGTCGTATTTAGAATTCCCATAATTTTGGGTTGGGACAGATCTATAAGTTTCCCTTTGCAATTAATATACATGGTCTTTTTAGGTAATTTAAATCGTAAATCCTATTTTTGAATCCGAAACGAATTTATGGAAAAAACATTAGAACAATACCAATCCGTACTAAATGAATGTAGGAGTCTTTTTGCCAATAAATTAAAAGATTATGGTGCTGCTTGGCGGATTTTACGGATGTCTTCCCTTACAGATCAGATTTATATAAAAGCCGCACGGATTCGAAGTTTACAAGAAAAAGAAACCCAAAAAATTGATGAAGGACAAGAATCCGAATTCATCGGAATCATCAATTATGCACTCATCGCACTGATTCAAATCGAGTTGGGAGTTTCGGAACAAATTGACATCGACGCTGAAAGAGCATTGGAATTATTCAGTGAAAAGGCGGATGTTGCCATGGAATTAATGCAAAATAAAAATCACGATTATGGTGAAGCTTGGCGCGATATGCGGATCAGCTCCATCACCGATATGATTTTACAGAAAATTCTTCGGGTCAAACAAATTGAAGACAATCAAGGGAAATTGCTTGTTTCCGAAGGTCTTGAAGCCAACTACCTCGATATGGTAAATTATGCAATATTTGCCTTGATTTTATTAAAAGAAAATTCAATTCAACAATAACAATTAAAATATAAAAATGAAATATCTCGTTCAGATTAGCCGATTTATAGTGGGAATTATTTTTATAATCTCAGGCTTTGTAAAAACCATCGACCCGATTGGATTTGGCTATAAACTAGAAGAATATTTTGCGCCCGATGTGTTCAACATTGGATTTCTCCATGATCTGGCTTTGCCACAAGCCACTTTTTTCAGCATATTTGAAATTATTTTAGGTGTGTTTTTATTATTGGGAATTTTCAAAAAATTCACCAATTGGTCTTTGTTAATTCTCATCGTATTTTTCACTTTCCTTACTTTTTATTCGGCTTATTTCAACAAAGTTACCGATTGTGGATGTTTTGGAGACGCTCTGAAACTAACGCCTTGGCAGTCTTTCTGGAAAGATATTTTCTTATTGATTTTAATTATCTTCATTTTCATTGGCCAAAAACACATCAAACCTTTGATTTCAAACATGAAAATCAACTATGGAATTTCAACTTTGGCTTTATTGCTCTGCATTTGGATTGCTTATACTGGAATTCAATATTTGCCCCTCATCGATTTCCGTGCCTATGCCGTAGGCAAAAACATCCCGGAAGGAATGGAAGGAATTCCCGATGAAGTCGAATACACATATATCTTGCGAGATAAAAACACGAACGAAGAAAAAGAGTTCAAGGAATTTCCTGAGAATTACGAAGAAAGCTATGAATATGTGGACGCTAAAACCAAAGTCACCAAAAAGGGCGTGGAAGCTCCTGTAAAAGATTTTATGTTGGATTGCGATGGCGAGGATATGACGGAGTTCTATCTGTCAGAACCTCGCGTTGTTTTCTTCATTACCCCTTTTTCCCAAAAAGTTAAACCAGAAGAGATTGCTCATTTAAATAAACTTTATAAGGAATTGACACAAGCCAATGTAAAAGTTGCCGGATTGAGCAATGGTGATTTAGAAAATACCGAATTTCCTTATTGCATGGTCGATCAGATTACGCTGAAAACCATCATCCGAAATAACCCCGGAATTTTAGTTCTGGAAAAAGGAACGGTTGTTGGGAAATTTCACGACAATCCCCTACCCGAAGCCGATGAGATCTTGAAAAGTTTTGATTAAAATATTCAAGAAATCGATCTGATATGCTTCGGTACATTTTAAATAAAATCGTTTATGGTTTCCTAACTTTGTTGGGTGTCGCGACGATTGTATTTCTTTTGTTTACCGTACTTCCGGGAGACCCAGCTCGAATGATGCTTGATCAGAAAGAAGATCCTGAACAATTGGCATTGATCCGAAAAAATTTAGGTTTGGATCAGCCTATTTGGAATCAATATCTGTATTACCTAAATGATTTATCCCCGATTTCCTTGCATGAAAATTCAGGAAATTCCTACACTTCGCTGGAGTCTGGGAAATACAGTGGAGTTTTCTTAATCAGCTTTGGTAATAAATCCATCTTATTAAAAAGTCCGTATCTGCGGGTTTCTTTTCAAAAACAAGGAAAATTAGTTTCAGACATCATCAAAGAAACCTTGCCCAACACTTTAGTTCTTGCCGTTTCGGCCATTAGTTTTGCTATAATTGTTGGAATTCTATTGGGAATTTGGTCCGCTTTGGTCAAAGACAGCTGGTGGGATCGAGCATTATTGGTCATAACAAGTATCGGAATGAGTACGCCTTCATTCTTTTCTGCGATTATCATTGGCTATATTTTCGCTTTTTTATTGCATTCCATGACAGGGCTTTCCATGACAGGAAGCTTATATGAAATTGATGATTTAGGCGAAGGCAAACATCTGACATTGAAAAATTTAATCCTACCTGCCTTCACATTGGGAATTCGACCTTTGGCCGTCATCACTCAGCTTACCCGAAACTCGCTTTTGGAAACCATGAATCAGGATTACATCCGAACTGCCTATGCCAAAGGACTTAAGGCAAAAGACGTCATCCGAAAGCATGCACTTAAAAACTCATTGAATCCAGTCATTACAGCAACCTCCGGTTGGTTTGCTTCGATGTTAGCAGGAGCTGTGTTTGTGGAATTTATCTTTGGGTGGAACGGGCTTGGAAAAGAAATAGTCAATGCGCTCAACACCCTTGACCTTCCCATCGTGATGGGAGCCGTTCTTATCATTGCCACCACTTTCATTTGTATCAATATATTGGTCGATATATTTTATGGAATTCTGGATCCAAAAGTTCGCTTGAAATGATATTTATCGGCTTTGGCCAAAAACTAAAATTAAGATTTTTTTCACATTTGAATTTTTCTTAAATTTATACTGGAAGCAATACAATCTTTTAAATAAAAAAAACTTACGACTATGAGAAGAAAAATAGTAGCCGGGAACTGGAAAATGAACTTGACGTTTCAACAAGCAAGAGAATTGGCACTCCGATTGAACACATGGGTAAAAGCCCATAAACCTATTGCGGAAATCATCGTTGCTCCGCCACATCTTTATTTGGAACAAATCAACAAAGACCTCAGAAATAGCACCATAACCGTAGCATCTCAAAATGTATCCGCTATGCCCAATGGTGCGTTCACAGGCGATGTCTCAGCAGAGCAATTATTGTCTATCGGTACCAAAATTAGCATCGTGGGTCACTCCGAAAGAAGAGCTTATCACTATGAACAGGATAAATACATCGGAAAGAAAATTACACATCTTTACGAACACGGCATGAGCCCGATTCTTTGTGTGGGCGAAAAACTGGAAGATCGCGAACAAGGAAAACATTTTGATGTGGTAGAAGAACAAGTTACAATTGCTTTGGAGCGTCAGGATCCTGAAAATTTAAAGAAGAACCTGATAGTTGCATACGAACCTGTTTGGGCCATCGGAACAGGAAAAACCGCTACTCCAGATCAAGCACAAGAAATGCATGCATTCATCCGGAAAACAATTGGAAATCAACATGGACTAAGTGTAGCCAACCGAACGACTATTCTCTATGGAGGAAGCGTAAACGCTGGAAATGCTCGCGATCTTTTCGAACAATACGATATCGATGGCGCATTGGTAGGAGGCGCCTCTCTGAATCTTGATGATTTCACCACCATTATTTCCGCACGTAAATAATAAACTATAGCAAAGATTTACAATGAATTACATTGAATACAGTTTTACCATCTCACCGATTGAGCCATGGAGAGAGATACTCATGGCAGTTCTTTCGGAAACGGAATTCGAAAGTTTTCTAGAAACGGAAACCGGGCTAAACGCCTATGTTAAATCCGATTTAGAAGATATTGATTTCATCCAAGAAAAAATTCAGGAATTATCTGAACCTGAAATAAAATTCAAACGAACAGAAATCGAACAGAAAAATTGGAACGCCGAATGGGAATCCAATTTTCATCCGATTTCAGTGAATGAGAGTTGTTATATCCGTGCCGAATTCCACGAACCCCGCCCGGAAATTCCATACGAAATCGTCATTCAACCCAAAATGTCCTTTGGGACGGGACACCATGAAACCACACATTTGATGGTTGAATATATTTTAGAAACCGAATTTGAAGGAAAAGACGTACTCGATATGGGGTGCGGAACTTCCATTCTTGCCATTCTTGCCAAAATGAGAGGAGCAAAATATGCAGAAGGAATTGACATCGACGAATGGTCAGTGGAAAACTCCAATGAAAATGCCGAAAGAAACAACGTAGAACTCAAAGCTCGTCTGGGTGATGCCTCCTTACTTGGTGACAAAAACTTCGATGTTATTCTCGCCAATATCCAACGCAATATCCTCATGGAGGACATACCTAAATACATAAAAGTCCTTAACTTTGGTGGAGATTTAATTTTGAGTGGACTTCTCGAAACTGATTTTGAAGATATACGTCAAAAGTGTGAGAAAAATGGAATGAGTTTTGTTTCAAAGAAACAGCGAAACGAATGGATTGCTCTAAAGTTTAAAAAATAGAAAATGATACACCCTAAATTTCATGCTCAACCTCTTTGGAAAGAAGAAGTAGAGGTTGATGTTTTGGTTGAAGAAGAAGAAAAAAAAGTTTTGGTGCTCCACAATGACGATTACAATACTTTTGATTTTGTCATTGCCTCATTGATTGAAATTTGTCACCACACAATGGAACAAGCAGAACAATGTACTTGGTTGGTGCATTACAAAGGAAAATGCGAAGTCAAAACCGGAAGTTTTGATTTCTTGGAACCGATGTGCATTGCACTACTCGACCGCGGTCTGAGCGCAGAAATTATGTAAATGAAAAGTATTGAAAACAAAAAACCACTCGATTTGAGTGGTTTTTTGTTTATATAAAAACTTAGATTAAGCTTCTTCAGAATTTGTTTCTGTTTCAGTCGCAGGAGCTTCTTCAGTTTTAGTCTCTGCCACTTCTTCCGTTTTTGGTTTCTTTTCAAACAATGGGTTGTCATAGTTGAAACCAGATTCATCTGTTTTGTTCGCATTTGCCAGACGTTCAGCATCCATTCTTGCCACTTCTGCTTTTGCTTTTGCAGCAGCTTCAGCTCTTTGAATAGACTCTTGGTCAGCGACTACTTCAAATTCGAAATCAACTTCAACCTCTCTGTGGAAACGGATTTTCGCCGTAGTTTTCCCAAGACGTTTGATAGTATTTCCTGGGATTTTGATGTGTTTCTTTTCAATTTCAACACCGGCAGCATTCAATGCATCTGCCAAATCACCGTTATTAATCGAGCCGAATAATTTATCACCAGAGCCAACTTTCGCATCGATTTTAATCTCAAGTCCTTCCAGTTTAGCTGACTTTTCTTGAGCTGCTGAAATAAGCGCAGCCTCTTCCGCTTTACGCTCCTCTAGTACTTTGTTCAATTCTTCTCTTTGTTTTGCAGTCGCAATAACCGCTTTTCCTTGAGGAATCAGAAAGTTACGTGCATATCCAGGTTTTACTGATACAATTTCAAATTCAAAACCTAAATTTTCTACATCTTGCTTTAAAATAACATCCATTTTATTCTATTTTTAGGTTTTTAATTATTTTAACTGGTCTCCTATAAACGGCATCAAAGCCATATGTCTTGCACGTTTGATAGCCTGAGAAACTTTTCTTTGGTATTTCAAAGAAGTTCCGGTATAACGACGAGGTAAAATTTTACCTTGTTCGTTTACAAATTGCAACAAGAAATCCGGATCTTTATAATCTACGTATTTAATTCCGTATTTTTTGAAACGACAAAATTTCTTAGTTGTTTGTGTTTGAATATCTAATTGGGATAAATAACGGATTTCGCTTTCACCTCCTTCTGCTGCTTTTTTTGCTAATTCATCAATTGCCATAATTCTCTTTTTTAAGCGTTAGACTTTTCTGATTTTAATTTTGCTCTGCGCTTTTCCGCCCAGTCAATACCATGCTTATCAAGCTTCACAGTCAGATAACGGATGATACGCTCGTCACGTTTAAACATCAATTCCAAAGCTGAAACCAATTCATGATTCTCAGTTTTGAATTCCAATAAATGGTAAAAACCATTGCGTTTGTGCTGAATTGAGTAAGCTAACTTTCGCAAGCCCCAATTTTCTTTTGCTACGATTTCCGCTTTGCTCTCGGCAAGGAAATCTTCTACTTTTTTAACTGCTTCCTCCACCTGCGCGTCAGATAGAACGGGAGTTAAAATGAAAACAGTTTCGTAATGAGTCATTTAAATAATTTTTAATTTGGGTTGCAAAGGTAAGTTTTCTTTTAGATTTCACCAAACTAAAAAGTACATATTCGCTCTTTATTTTAAACTTGATTGTTTCAATATCAATTGATCATAAATACTGCGTGTAGTCGGTTTATTTCCTCCAGTATGAAAAATAAACATTCCAGTTTCTACATTGAAAAAATATTTTTCGTTCTCATCATTTATACTAAACCATTTCAGCAAACCATTTACTAGGTTTTCACCTTCCCACTGGATTGTAGAATTTGCCAAATCAAATCTATGCTGAATCCCTTGAGTACTTCTAAATTCAATCGAGTCGTTTTGGACGAAAAGAATTCCACTCCCCTGAAATGCTTTTATTTTCATAAATTTTCCTTGCTCATTTCCATGGTTAAATCGAACAAACGCATGAAAATCCACATCCGAAGGCAAATTATTCAGCATTTTTTTTTGTTTTCTTTTGCGACTTTGAGCTGCCACATAAGCAATCAGGAAAATCACTCCTATCAACAAGAGAAAAAATAAAAATATTACCAAGATAATGATTACTTCAGACGACTTAATCCTATGATTTGATTTTCAATCAAACTTACAAAATAAGAACGGATTTTGTTTTATATTTGAATCAACTTATTAAACCTTTAACACTTATGAAAAACAGAAGTTCTGGATTTTGGTTACGCCTTTTGATTGCTGCCGGAATTGTAATTTTTTCTTTGATTAAATTTTATTCCACCTCAGAAGTCAATGAAATTACAGGCGAAAAACAATACATCAGTCTCAACAAAGAGCAGGAAATCGCATTAGGAATCCAATCTGCGCCTCAAATGGCAGCTGAATTTGGTGGTCTTAGCCGAAATGCCCAAGCGCGTTATCTCGTTGATTCCATTGGACAAAGCATTGTCAGAAAAAGTGCAGCCGCAAAATCTCAATATCCCTTTAACTTTCATCTGCTTGCCGATAACCGTACTGTAAATGCATTTGCCTTGCCCGGCGGACAAATCTTTATCACCGAGGGGCTTATGTCAAGACTCGAGAACATCGATCAATTAGCTGGCGTTTTGGGGCACGAAGTAGGACATGTAATTGCAAGACATAGCGCACAACAAATGGCCAAACAAGAACTTTCCCAAGGAATTGCCGGCGCGGCAGCTGTCGCCGGAGGCGATGCTAACTCGGCCTACTATGCCCAAGTTGTTGCCAATATGGTCAATATGAAATATGGAAGGGAAGATGAATTGGAAAGTGATGATTTAGGTGTAAGGTTCATGATGGAAGCTGGATACAATCCCGAAGCGCTAATCGGCGTTATGGACATACTCGAAAATGCTTCTGGTGGAAGTAATGTACCCGAATTCCAAAGTACGCATCCTTCACCCGAAAACCGAAGAGGAAAAATCAGAGAAGCCATTCAAAAATACCGCACAAAAGGATTATAGGTTTCCGAAAATAGCCCGGATGGCAGTGGACATCCTTTTTTGCAGGGCGAGATTTTTTGTACCGGAAAAAGAGTGGAGCGACAGCAAACTCCTTTTTCTGGGCAACAAAAAACGAAGAAATGCAAAAAAGATGGGAACGTACAGCCGGATTGGCTCTAAAAAGAATCCATTACACAAGGTAAATTTGTAGTTTTGCATCTTAAATCATTTGAATGAAAATCCTTCCGTACAAAAATCTGTTCATCGGTATTACCGAAACCCTAAACAATATTTTTTTTAATCATAAGTACGCTGACCGCGAGATTGAGCGCACCCTGAAGTCGAACCCAAAATGGGGCAGCCGCGACCGTGGTTTTATAGCTGAAACGGTTTATGATACGGTGCGATGGAAACGAATGATCGAAGCCTCGATGGGCAAAGAGGTATCGCCTGAAAATCTTTGGGAATTTGTAGGAACCTGGTTTGTGCTGAACGATGAGAAATTGCCTTATTGGGACGAATTCAAAAAAATAAGTCAGAAAGAAGTTTTGAAACGAAATCATGCGGCGACCGATAGAAATTTTGCGGTTAGTGCTTCTATTCCCGATTGGCTGGATGAGCTGGGAAGGTCTGGATTGGGGAAACAATGGGAAAAGGAAGTAGAAGCGATGAATATTCCTGCACCGACGATCATCCGAACCAACACGCTGAAAATCGATCGGAAATCTTTGCAGAAAAAACTGAAGGAAGAAGGTTTTGAAACGAAAGTTTTATCGAAGTATCCAGATGCTTTAGAAATGGCAGAGAAAGCTAATATTTTTCGAACCGAAGCTTTTAAAAACGGTTTGTTTGAAATACAGGATGCCGGTTCGCAGTTGATTTCACCTTATCTGAACGTTCAGCCGGGAATGCGTGTGGTAGATGCTTGTGCAGGAGCCGGAGGAAAGACTTTGCATCTTTCGGCATTGATGGAAAACAAAGGGCAGATTTACGCGCTGGACATTCACGAATGGAAATTATTGGAACTAAAAAAACGCGCCAAACGTGCCGGTGCTCAAAACATTCAGACGAAAGTCATCGACTCGAGCAAGGTGATTAAAAAAATGGAAAACACGGCCGACCGATTGCTGATTGATGCACCTTGTAGTGGTTTGGGTGTACTCAGCCGAAATCCAGATGCCAAATGGAAATTGAGTCTGGATTTCGTAGAAAACATCCAAAAAGAACAAAAAAAAATCCTGAATAATTATTGTAAAATAGTCAAACCAGGCGGTGTGATGGTGTATGCGACTTGTTCGATCTTGCCGAGTGAAAACCAAATTCAGATAGAAGAATTCCTGAAAAACCATCCGGAATTTACATTGGTCAGAGAAAAACAAATTCTACCATCTCAAAGTGGTTTTGACGGATTTTATATGGCGTATTTGGAGAAGAAATAATTTAAATCTAAATTTGAGCTTATTATTTACTTCAAATGCAGGATGTAGAAAATCTTTTTCTGGAAGTTGGCAAAGCCATTGACGAGCGCGATTTATCGGGCGCCAAAGATTTGTTGGAAGAAATTCTATCCATCGATCCGGGTTATGGAAGGGCTCACAATCATCTCGGTTGGATTTACGAAACCAAAATCAAAGATTTTGAACGTGCTAAACGCCATTATGAATTGGCTATCAAATTCTGCAAAGGAACTTACCCGGTTGCTTATGTGAATTATGGATATTTGTTGATTGAATTCGGGCAATTGGAAGAGGCCGAAAAAGTCATTGATGAAGGTCTAAAAGTGAAAGGTGCCGACAAGGCCACTTTATACTATCAGAAAGGAAAAATAGCGGAACACCGTCAGAATTATGTGGAAGCTTTAAAGACTTATCAGCAATCACAAAAGATGAATTTCAACAAGGATTTTCATGCGATGTTGCTGAATGAAATCGAAAGAGTGCAATCCAAGATGAGTTTCTGGGATAAGCTTCGCGTGAAATTCTAAGTGAAACCGAAATTTAGGCTGAATAATTTGAACTCTTTTTGAATTATCCGTAATTTTAACCAAACAAAGCAAAAAGAAAATGAGATATCATCAGTTAGGGGAAATTCCTCAGAAAAGACACGTGGTTTTTAAAGATGCAAACGGGAAACACCGCTACGAACAATTATTCGGAACGGAAGGTTTCAGTGGAGTTTCTTCACTTTTGTATCATATTCATCGGCCCACACAAATGCTGAAATTTGATGAACCAATTGATGTTTCGCCGGTAGCGGCCATCGAAAAAAATATTACACCTAGACTGGTTCAAGGCTTTAAAACCAAGCCCACCGATGATTTTCTGGATGCACGGACTGCCTTGTTTTTCAACAACGACCTGATTATGGGCGTGGCAGCGCCGAGAAAATCCATGACCGATTATTTTTATAAAAACGGTCAGTGTGATGAAATGCTTTTCATCCATGAAGGAAGTGGAACTTTGAAAACTTTTTTGGGTGATATCCCATTTGAATACGGAGATTATCTTATTATTCCGCGCGGAACGATTTATCAACTTGAATTTGAGACTGAAAACAACCGCATTTTGTACTTGGAATCTTTCTCGCCTATTGAAACACCGAGAAGATACCGCAACAAATACGGACAATTGTTGGAGCATTCGCCTTTCTGTGAGCGCGATATCAAAGTTCCGCAATACAAAGCTCCGATTGACGAAAAAGGAGAATTCCTAATCAAGGTTAAAAAAGCGGGAATGATTCATCCGATTACCTATGCAACGCATCCTTTTGATGTGGTGGGTTGGGACGGATATTTTTATCCATACGGATTTTCGATTCATAATTTCGAACCGATTACGGGAAGGATTCATCAGCCGCCACCGGTTCATCAGAATTTTGAAGGAAATAATTTTGTGATTTGTTCATTTTGTCCTCGTTTGTATGATTACCATCCGGACGCGGTTCCAGCGCCGTACAATCATAGTAATATCGATTCAGAAGAAGTTTTATATTATGTAGACGGAGATTTCATGAGCCGAAATCACATTGAAAGAGGTTATTTCACATTGCATCCGGGTGGAATTCCCCACGGACCACATCCAGGCGCAATGGAAAGAAGTGTCGGACAGAAAGAAACCGGAGAACTTGCTGTGATGGTCGATCCTTTCCATCCGTTGAAAATCACACAAGCAGCATTGGATTTGGAAGACGATAGCTATAAAACGAGTTGGCTTGAATAAGAAAATAGAATATAGAGAAGAGAATATAGATGAATCCCGCTTTTGGTAATTTGTAAATGGAGTAAATCGACAGCTAAGTTAAGACTACAGATTTGAATTAAGGGAATCCTCTTAAAACTTAAATTTTATAAATAGATGTCACACAATATCTTATTAGGATGTTTTTTTATAGTCTTAGGAATAATATATTTCGTCTATTTGCTTTATAATAATTATAATGCCGAATATGATGAGTACAGACATTTATTTAGAGGATATTATGCTACTCTAATTTTAATTATGTTAGGTGTTTACTTTATTTTTAAATCTTCTTAAATAAAACCTGTCAATAGTTTGATTTACAGAAATAAAAATTATAGATGAAACCCGCTTTTGGCGGGATTTTTTATTTCCGATTGTTTACAATTAATTCAAATTCTCTAAATATAGTTCTCGAAGCCAAATTCCTCATTTATAAGGATTGCCTTCCTTCCCTACTGCACCTAATTTTGTCCCAAGAAAATCAATTAAAAATTTAAAAATGAAAAAATTATTAATTCTATTATTTGCCGGATTATACTTTACGGCTTGTACGGATACAGATGATGACGGTGGAACACAGGAAGAACCAATTGCGAATTGTGATGTAATTGAAGTTTCAGGAACCATCAATGAACCTACGGTTTGGGAAGAAGGATTTGTGTATATAATTGACGGATCTGATTTATCGGTTCGTTCCGTTTTGACCATTGAGCCGGGCGCGATTATTAAAATCAGAAATGCAAGTATCAGCATTTATGAAGAAGGAAAAATCATCGCCGAAGGAACGCCTGACAAACGTATTGTATTTACATCGCTGTCCGATGACCGTTATTGTGGCGATACAAACGGAGACGGAAATGCGACACAAGCAGAAAAAGGAGATTGGATTGATTTAGACCTTCATGGAACGATTGGTTCAGTATTCAAATATGTAGATATTTTCTATGCCGGCCAACCCAGCGGAGGAAATAGTCAAGCAGTCAATATAGATTGGGCTCAATCCGCGGCTTTTACTTTTGATAATTGCAGAATTGCCCATACTTATTATAATTCGGGTTCTTCTTCTTATGCATTCCACGGAAGTTCTGATATGAAAGATGCAAGTGTAAGTAAATTTACCAATAATGCGCTTTACGATAACGGAAGACCTATCTACTTTAATACTTTCTACCAATTACATCCCAGCAATGTATTTCATAACCCGGAAGATCCGACTATGACCAATTCACACAATGGTATTTTCTTGAGTATATGGGGATCCGAAGGTAATAACGGTCAATCCGTTAATTGGGACAATACAGAGGTTCCTTATGTGTCCAATTCTCCGTCCGTCACACAAGTACATTCTTCAGCCACCATTAACATTAAACCCGGTGTTATCGTCAAGTTCATCAATAGCGGTAGTGGAATTCAATCTTATAATGGAAGTGTAAATTTAGATCCCGGAGCCATTTTAACTTCTTATAAAGACGATACTCACGGAGGGGATACCAATGGAGATGGGAATACCTCCTCCCCCGCTACAGGTGACTGGAAAGGGTTTAGAGTGACAGATGGTGGTACCAACAATCATTGGGTAAATGGTCCTAATATTTTGTACGCTGCAAATTAATTAGTGTTTTTATAGCAAGAGCGCGCGTCCTCATGCGCTCTTGTTTTTTCTAAATCAAATTTAAAAAAATCATGAAAAAATCATTTATCATTTTATTCTCCTTATTATTTTCAATTAGTTATACGGAAACAAAAGCCCAAGCATTCCAAAAAGGAACAACTGCTATCAATGCCGGTGTGGGCGTAGGAACGGCTTTGGGCGGATACGGGAAACTTCGTCCGGCTATCAGTATTTCTGCTGACCACGGAATCTGGGAAGTCGGCGGACCGGGCGTAGTAAGTTTGGGTGGATATGTCGGTAAGACCGGTTATAAATATTCTGATTCAAGTTATAATGCCAAATGGAATTACATCATTGTGGGCGTTCGCGGCGCCTATCATTACAACGGATTTCAAAACTTGCCTGATCTGGATCTTTACGGAGGTGCCATGCTGGGCTATAACATTGTCAAATATACCTCAGATCAAAACGAAGATTTTTTTGGTAAGACTTATGGAAGCGGAATCGGCCTGAGCGGATTTTTAGGTACGCGTTATCATTTTACGGAAATCTTCGGTGTTTTTGCAGAATTAGGATACGGAGTATCGGTGCTAAGCGCCGGACTAACCTTTAAATTCTAATTCAAATTCTACAAGGGCATACTAAATATGTCCTTGTTTTTTGACTATATTTGACTGAACCTTAAGTAGTAATAATTACAATTGATTTGAAAAAGCAATATTTCATATTGAAATTCTTTTTGTTTTCCGCCTTGGTTTTCTCACAAAATCATTCCGAGGTCGATAGTTTGAAAGTCCTCATCCAATCGGAAAAGGATTTAAGCAAGAAAACGAACTATTTATATCAATTAGGCGATTTATTTGAACATTCCGATCATGATTCTGCCCTTTTTTATTACGAATCCGCGAGAGATTTTGCTCAAGAAAATAATTTCAAATTAGGCGAAGCAAAATTTGCAAGTCATGCCATTGCTATTCTAAATGCACATGGAGATTTCAGTGAAGCACTTGAATTAACCCAGGAAGCGCTTCAGAAATACAAAGAAATTAATATCCCAAAAGAACTCGCAATTGCCTACATCAACCTCGGAAAACAATGGCGAATGCTTTCGGACTTTGAACAAGCCTCCGAAAATTATATGTTGGCAAAGAAAATTGCAGACTCCATCGCTGATAAAACTACACAAAGAACTATTAACAATAATCTCGCTGCTATTTTCATAGATATGAAGCAATATAAAAAAGCGGAACCCTATGGATTAGAAGCCTTGAAATTGGGAATAGAATCAGGAAATCATGCCCATCAGCTTTCACCTTTGTACAATCTATCGATGCTTTATTTTTACGATAGAAACTACGAACAAGCTCTGAGGTTTATCGATGATTTTGAAAAAATTGCCAAAGAAAGAAATGATGATTATGACCGTGTGGATGCAATGATTGCAAAAGGATTAATCTTAGGAAAACTAAACCCTGAACAAGCCATTCACTATTTAAATCAGGGAATTTCAAGTGCTAAAGCATTTGATTTCCCACACTCTGAAATGTATGCCTACCTCTATTTGGGGGAAATTTATATAGAAAGAAATCAATTTTCAAAAGCATTGGAAAGTCTGATGAAGGGAATTTCAATTGCCGAAAACCTCGGAATGAAATACGAATTGGCTGATTTCCATGAAAAAGCTTCGCAAGCCTATGAGAAATCCGGAGATTTTGAAAATGCCCTCCAACATATTCGCGAACATGAAAAACGAATTCAAGAAATTCAATTGGAAGAAAGTAAAAACCAGATGATTGCTTTGGAAGCAAAATATAGTTTTGAAGCCAAAGATGCGGAAATACGAAGTCTAAATGCACAAAAGGAAGCTCAAACCTTAAAAATCCAACAAAAAAATTCGCTCAATCTAATGTTAATTACTTTGCTTTTAATAGCAGGAATTATGGGAGTTTTGATCTATAAAAATCATAAAAACAAACAGAAAATTCAGGCTCAACGCATCCATGAACTCGAAACCGAAAAACAATTATATGCCACTCAAGCATTGCTTCAGGGTCAGGAAGATGAAAGAAGTCGCATGGCAAAAGAGCTTCATGACGGACTTGGCGGACTTTTGAGCGGTGTAAAACTAAATCTTAACTATATGCAGAAAAAACTAATCATCACCGAAGAAGATGGTGCTGCTTTTGAAAAATCAATTCATCTGCTTGATCAATCTATAAATGAATTACGAAGAGTCGCCCATAATCTTATGCCTGAAAGCATACTCAAATTTGGATTGGATGGAGCTATCAATGAATTTCTTCAAAGCATAAAAAATGAAAATCTAAACATTATTTATCAATCGTATCACTTAGAAAACGGACTGGGAAAACAACTTGATATCTCGATTTATAGAATCATTCAAGAGCTCGTCAACAATGCTATCAAACACTCCCAAGCCAAAGAGATTTTGGTTCAACTGCGAAAAGATGAAAATTTGGTGATCCTAGAAGTAGAAGACAATGGGATGGGGTTTGAAATGGATTCAATACAAAAAGAAAACGGGATGGGATTGGCAGGAATTCGCTCAAGAGTAGCCTATTGGAAAGGAAAAACTGCGATTGATTCGTCCAAAAATGAAGGTACATCTGTACATATTGAAATACCTATTTGACATGAAAATATTGATAATTGAAGACCATCAAGTCGTAGCTGAGGGAATTTCAACAATGCTAAAAGAAGTTGATTTTATTGAAAAAGTTTCTAAAGTTACCGCAGGAAATACCGGAATAGATTTCTTACAACAAAACCCAGATACCGATATTGTTTTATTGGACATTAACCTACCTGATGGAAGTGGAATCGAATTCTGTTCTGTCATACGACAAGAATTCCCAGAAATCGGAATCATAGCTTTGAGCACATTTAATCAAGCGGGAATCATCAATAAAATGATAGAAAATGGAGCCGACTCCTATCTCCTAAAAAACACCACATCAGAAGAGCTCATCGGAGTTATAGAGAAAGTTTCCTCTGGTATAAAATATTTATCACCTAAAATTAAAAAAATCCTGAATGAAGTAACAGTTCTAAAGTCAAAGACACCCGTACTGACAAAAAGAGAAAAAGAAGTCCTCACATGGATAGCTGAAGGACTTACCAACCAAGAAATTGCTGACAAACTGTTTATAAGCCAACTCACTGTAGTGAGTCATCGAAAAAGCCTTTTAGAGAAAACCGAGTCAAAAAACACCGCTCAATTAATCAAATATTGCTTCGAATTTGGTTTGCTTTAATTATTTTTTGACACATCCGTTTGATCAGTATAGACTTAACCTTGGTCATATTATCATCATATGATTGATGATAGTAACCTAAAAAACACTAAAACAAAAAAATCCTCTATCAAAATGATAGAGGATTTTGTAAAAAAGACTGGCGGCGACCTACTC
>LSQX01321625.1_pt1 | contig 36078 bp, 33 predicted proteins | sample 654561 | NCBI WGS metagenome assembly LSQX01 (sample SAMN04489861, study PRJNA283612) | anaerobic digester metagenome | isolation source: 4 biogas reactors fed with cattle manure at either 37C or 55C with and... | place: Denmark: Kongens Lyngby | collected 2014 | reverse complement strand
GTCGCGAACACCATCCAGGCCAGGCCGATGTTCATCGACCAGAAGGACAGCTTGGCCAGCTTCTCCGGCCACCGCTGCGGCGGGATGATGTAGCGCAACGCGAACAGCGCCAGGCCGACGGCCAGCATGCCGTAGACACCGAGCATCGCGCCGTGTGCATGGTTCGCGGTGAGAGCGGTGCCGATCTGGTAGTAGGACACGATCGGCAGGTTGATCAGGAAGCCGAAGACCCCCGCGCCGACGAAGTTCCAGAAGCCCACGGCCACGAGGAACATGACCGCCCAGCGGTGCGGGAAGGGTGCGCTGCTGCCGGAGCTCTGGCGGGCACCGAGCTGCAGGAACGTCCACGCCTCGACCGTCAGGAACGTCAGCGGGATGACCTCCATGGCCGAGAAGAACGCGCCGAGCGCCATGTGCTCGACGGGGGTGCCGGAGAAGTACAGGTGGTGCATGGTGCCGATGACGCCACCCATCGAATACAGGATGATGTCGAGCAGGATGATCTGGATGGCGATCTGGCGCCGCACCACCCCGAGCATCACGAAGATGTACGCCACCATCACCGTGGTGAACAGTTCGAGGAAGTCCTCCACCCACAGATGGACCACCCAGAAGCGCCAGAATTCGGCGACCGTCAGGTGCGTCTCGGGGCTGGCCAGGAGGCCGACGGCATAGAACGCGGGGATCGCGAGGCCGGCGTACAGGAACAGCCACGGCATATTGAACTTGGACTCGGTGCGCAGCCGGGACCGGATCGCCCGATAAATGATGATGATCCAGAGGAACAACCCGACCACGAGCAAGATCTGCCAGAACCGCGGCAGGTCCAGATATTCCCATTGCTGGTCGAAGAAGATCGACCCCTTGGCCCATTCCGGGCCATAGGTGCTGATGGCCGTGCTGGCGAGGGTGCCGACCACGACGATCGCCACGGCCACCAACAGCCCATAGGTCAGCCAGTGCTGACGCTTCGGCTCCCGGCCGGCAATGATCGGCGCGAGGAAGATCGCCGCGGCGAGGAAGGCGGCGGCCGTCCAGAACAACGAGAGCTGCACGTGCCAGGTCCGGGCGAGGTTGTAGGGCAGGATCTGGGCCAGGTCGAGGCCGAAGAAGCTGCTCAGATCGGCCCGATAGTGCTCGACGGCCGCCCCCAGGGTGGCCTGGGCGAGATAGAGCAGGGCGACCACGAGGAAGAACCAGGCGGTGGCCCGCTGGGCCTTGGTGATCTTGACCTTGCCCGGCTGGAGGAACGACAGCTTGGTTGCCTCGTTGCCGTGCCAGCCGATCTTCTTGCTCCACCTGCCATAGAGCGCGAACAGCAGGCCCAGCCCGGCCAGCAGCGCCACCAGCGACATCGCCGACCACACCAGAATGTCCGCGCTGGGGGTGTTGTCGACCCGCGGCTCCGGCGGCCAGTTGTTCGTGTAGGAGTAGTCGTGCCCTGGGCGCTCCGCCGCGCTCGCCCACGCCGTCCAGCTGAAGAACGCGGTCAGCTCATGAATCTCCTGCGGATCGGTGATCTTCGACGGCAGCAGGCCGTGCTCGGTGCTGTCCACACCGAAGAACCCCGCGTAGTAGTCGCGCGCCGCCTCGAACGCAGCGATCTGTTCGGGAGTATAGACCAGCTGGCCCGCGGCCTCGTCGAAGCGGTTCGTCCGCATCATCTCGGCGGTGGCGGCGGACGGGTCCTGTACGCCCCGGGCGCGCAGCGACTCCAGCACGTGTTCGCTGCTGATCCGCAGATATTCGGCTGTGAAGTCGGGCCCGAGATAGGCCCCGTGGCCCACGATCGAGCCGTATTGCTGCAGGCCGCGGCGCAGGAAGATCTGCTGCCCGGCGGTGATGTCGGCGCCGGTGAACACCTCCTCGCCGGTGTTGCTCACCACTCGGTCGGGCATCGGCATCGACGCCGTGTAGGTCCGATAGGCGAGGACCCCCATCACGAAGAACCCGAAGATGAGCACCATCGCGACGCCCTGCACCCAGCCCTTGGAAAGGGTGATCTCGGATCTTTTCGAGGGCTGCTCCTGGCGCTCCACACCTCTGTCCACGACACTCATCTGGCCATCCCCTTGTCCCTCATGACTTGCTGTCCGGCGTGCTCCGCACGGGGTTGTGAGAGGGACGATAGCCATCGGATTCCGCCTGAGTGGCGTTTTGCACGGATTTCCCGTGTTTTTTTTTGGAAGTTTCTTGTTCTGGTCCTTTGCGGAGAGGCCGCCGACCTCACCAGCGGAAGAAGATGGCAGCCAGTGCGGAGCCCACGAGCACGGTGCCGACCAGGCTGACGACATGCCAGCCGTCGACCCCGACGCCGAGCCAGGCCGCCGCAAGGGCCTCGAGAGTGGCACCGAACGGCAGGTGCTCCCCCACCCTCGCGACGCCCTCGGGCAGGTGGCCGCGACCACCGAACAGCCCACCCAGCGCCCCCAGTGCGAAGAAGACGACCAGCCCGATCGCGGTGGCGGAGTTCGGGGTCGGCGCCAGCGCAGCCACGACCAGACCCACGGCATACATCGCCGCGAGACCCAGCGCGCCCACCCCCAGCGCGAGCCAGGGATCAGCCGGCAGCCGGGCCCCGAACACGCCGATCGCGAGTGCGAGCGCCAGCGCAACGCCGATCAGGGCCTGCACGAAACTCACCACGACCTGGGCGACGAGCACCATCGCCGGCGAGGCGGGGGTCACGGAGAGGCGGCGGAGGATGCCGGAGCGGCGATAGTACGCCAGGAAGCTCGGCATGTTGATCACCCCGATCGAGGCGAACACGATGGCGAACACCAACGGCAGGACGAAGGCCTCGAGCCCTGTCAGGCCGGTGTCGCCGGCGGTCTCCGCGACAGCGGCGGAGGCCGACATCACCAGGATCAGCAGCGGCAGCCCGATCGGCACGATCAATCCCGCAGTGTCCCGGACGACCATCTTCGCCTCGGCGAGCGTGAGCATCAGCCAGCCGCGGGGACCCGGACGCCGGGCATCGACAGGCGGCGCCTGCACGGTCGCGGTCATGCGCTGTCCTCCTCGAGGTCGTCGATCTCGGTGCCGGTCAGAATGACGAACGCCTCCTCCAACGACGGAGCGCCGACCTCGTCACGCACCCGGGCCGGCGTACCCTCCACCACCACCCGGCCTGCGACGAGCACCACGACACGATCGCAGAGCCGCTCAACCTCGTCCATCGCGTGGCTGACGAGCAGGACGGTGACGCCCTCGGCCCGCAGGTGCTCGATCGTGGCCCAGATCCGGCGCCGGGCGCGCGGGTCCAGCCCGGTCGTCAGCTCATCGAGGATGACGATCCGCGGGCGCCCGACGAGTGCGAGCGCGACCGACAGGCGCTGCTGCTGCCCGCCGGACAATTTCTCGAACCGGGTGCCGCGCTGCTCGGTGAGCTGCACCAACTCCAGGATCTCCTCGCGGTCGCGCGGATCGGGATAGAAACTGCGGAAGAGGTCGACCAACTCGCCGACGGTGAGTGCATTGTGCAGATCCGCGGACTGGAGCTGGACGCCGAGCACCTGCCGGACCCGGGCCCGGTCCCGACCCGGATCCAGACCGAGGACGGTGACGCGGCCGCGGTCCGGGACGCGGACGCCGGCGATCAGCTCCACCAACGTCGTCTTGCCCGCTCCGTTCGGACCGAGCACACCAAGGGTCTCGCCCTGCCCGACGACGAGGGAGACATCATCCACGGCGCGCGTCGCGCGGTAGTGCTTCACCACACCGGTCGCGGTGAGAGCGGGGATCGTCGAGGCGGCAAGGGGCGGATCGTGCACGGGAGGGCTTGTCATGGTGCGACGCTAAGCCCGTTGACCCCTCCGCCACGGGTGCCCATCGTCATCGGTGCCGGGCATGACTTCCGGCACCCCCCGCCCCGGTCCCGGCCGCCTAGAGTGGAGCCATGCGAAGACTCGGCGCCGAGTTGTGGGCCGGGCTGATCATGCTCGGTGTGATCGTGGTGATCGGGCTCCCCGTGGTGCTCGGCGCGGTCGCCCCCGTCATTCCACGGGGTTGGTGGCTGGTCGCGTTCGGGGCGACGATCGGCGGGCTCGTGGGAGCGACGTGGGGTGGCGTTGGAGGTACGCGGAGTCGGGCCTCCCTCGCGGTCGCGGTCGTCGCGGCCTGGGTGGTCGTGTTCACCGCGCCCCAGGGTGCGCTGGCCATCCTGCTGGTCGTGATCGCCGCCGTGGCGGTCTATGTCGTCGCGTTTCCCGTGGTGCTGGTCATCATCGCCCTGAACACCGTCGTGTTGGTCGGCGCGTGGATCCGATCGGGGAACACGGTCGACCAAGCCGTGGTCGGCGCCGGGCTCTATGTGCTGCTCCAGGTGGCCTCGGGCCTGTCGTGTCTCAGCGTCCTGCGGGAACAGCGCCTGCGCCGCGAGCTCACCCGGGCGCATATCGAATTGCAGGCCGCGACCGCGCTGCTCGGCGAGGGCGCCCGCACCGCCGAACGGCTGCGCATCGCGCGGGACCTGCACGACACCGTCGGCCATGCGCTGACGGTGCTGAGCCTGGAGCTGGAGGCGGCGCGCCACCGGCCGGACGGCCGGGAGCACGTCGAGCGGGCCGGCGCGGTGGCCCGCGACCTGCTCACCGATGTCCGTGCCACGGTCAGTGAACTCCGTGACCGGCCGACCGATCTGCGCGGGGCCCTTGGTCAGGTGGTCGATGGAATCCCCGGGCTGGTCATCGATCTGGACGTGGCGGGCGATGTCGAGGTCGGTGAGGCCGAGTCGGCGACACTCGTGCGCGCGGTGCAGGAGATCACCACGAACACCCTGCGGCACGCGGGTGCCACCAGGCTGACCCTGAAGGTGCGGCGGGATCCGGACGGCACCACCGTGCTGGAGGCCCGTGATGACGGCCGCGGTGCGCGTGAGCTGCGGCTCGGCCACGGACTGCACGGGATGGTCGAGCGGTTCGAGGCATTGGGCGGCGACGTGCGTCTCGAGGGGCGTGATGGGTTTGCGGTCACGGCACGGGTGCCGGTGACATGAGTGCTCGCGAGAGCCCGACCGGGTCGGTGCGGGTCGTGGTCGTCGATGACCAGACGCTGGTGCGCCAGGGCATCCGGACCCTGCTCGACCTGGCGAGGATCAGTGTCGTGGGCGAGGCCGGCGATGGCGCCGAGGCCGTGGCGGTGATCGAGGCCGAAGCACCGGACGTGGTGCTGCTCGATCTCCGGATGCCCCGGTTCGACGGGCTGTGGACGCTGCGGGAACTGCGCGCGCGGGACATCGAGGTGCCCGTGCTCGTGCTCACCACGTTCAACGAGGACTCGTTGGTGCTGGATGCCCTGCAGGCCGGCGCACGGGGCTATCTGCTCAAGGATGTGACCCTGGCACAGCTCACCGCTGCGGTCCACACCCTGGCCGGCGGCGGCACCCTCATCGCCCCCTCGATCACGGATCGGCTGCTCCGCGCGCTGCGCTCCGGGCAGGCTCCCGACGCTCCCCACGGGACGTTCGGGGAGCCCGTCGAGGAGCTGACCACGCGCGAGGTCGAGGTGCTTCGCCTGGTCGCGGAGGGATACAGCAACCGGGAGATCGCCGGCGCCCTGCACCTCGCCGAGGGAACCGTGAAGAACCACCTCTCGATGATCCTGCTCAAGCTCCACGCCCGCGACCGCACCAACGCGGTGCTGCGTGCGTTGCACGAGGGCATCCTCGGCTGACCCGGTGCGTACCCGGCGATTCCGGGCCTCGCCCAACCGCCCGTCGGGGTCAGAGGCTCAGTCCTTGCGCCCCGGACGCATCCGCATGACGGCCTCCGACACCTTCCAGCCCGCCGCGATCGCGGAGGTCACCAGCGGGCGGGAGGGGACGAACCACTCGTGGAGCGGTCCGGCGAGGACGCGGTTGCCCCAGATGAAGGGCCGAAGCCGCCGCTCCCAGGCCGCTAGCGCATCATCCAGGTTCTCCGGATGCCGTTCGAACGATTCCCCGAGGACGACGCCACCGTGCAGAGCCGCCGACGTCCCCATGCCCGAATAGAGCGTGAGACACCATGCGGAATCGCCGAGCAGGATCACCCGGCCCTTGCGCCAGGAATCCATATGGACCTGATGCACGGAGTCGAACAGATAGTCATCGGTCCACTCGAGCGCATCGAGCGCTTGGGCGACCACCGGTTTGTGGATGTCGCGAGCGAAGATTTCCCGGAGGATCTGGATGGGCGGCCGACCGACCTGGGCATTGACGTTCTTGGTCCGGTACGCGAACCGCACGGCCGGGCTCCGGTCGCTGAACGGGAAAATCCCCAACGCGCGGTCGGTCTCCGACATGACGATCGTGGCCTCTGGATCGATGCCCTCCAGCGGTTCGTCGAGGTCGAACTGGCAGACCATCGAATCGAACGGCACCAGATAGCGCTCATCCGGCCCGAACACCCTGCGGCGCACGGTCGACCGCATGCCGTCCGCACCGATCAACAGATCGAACCGCTCCTCGGTCCGCTCCCCGGTCGCGGAGTTCTCGAGAAGCACCAGCAGCCCGCGCTGTCCGTCCTCGATCGAGATCGCGCGCGTCGAGAAGCGCACCTCGATCTCGCCCTCGACCGCCGACCACAGACCGTTCTCGATGTCGCTGCGGACCACGACCGCGGGATCACCCGCCTTCACCGTCGAGCGGGAAACGGGCACCAGCTGTCCGTCGGAGTCGACCTGCAGGAACGTGCGACGCTCGGGTGTCCGCTGGTGAATCGCGTCGAGCACACCGAGCTTCTCCGCCGCCTTGCGGCCGGTCCGGTCGAAGCTGGTGTAGTAATCGGCCGGCTTGCGTTGGCGCACGCGTTCCACGATGACCGGGTTCCAGCCGGCCCGCTTCAGCGCGATGGCAGAGGACATCCCGGCGATGCCGAGTCCGACAATGAGGACTCGTTTCTCCGTCGAGGGGTTGTTCGCCATGGGTTCCTCCGCCACGTCCTGCGTCAATCTGCTCCTCATCTTCCCCTATTGTCGCGTGCCCGTCGCTCCCATGGGGCCGTTCGTGAACAGCTACCCGCCGGTCACGTCGATTCGGCGAACCTCGCCAGGGCTTCCAATCCGCCGGCGCGGTAGGCCTCGGCCTCGCGCTCATTCCCGGGAATCCGGCGCGTGGCCCACACGTCCTGCAGCCGTGCGGCTTCGGCGCCGAGATGGTTCGTCGTCGTACGCAGCAGCTCCCCGAGCGCTGCGGTCTGCCCTTCCCAGAACTTCGCGGCCGGATAGGACTGGCCGGACTTGGCCAGCGCGCACGCGCTGTCGTTGCCGAGCAGTTGCGCGTGGGCCTCGACCGCCGCCCGTCGGGCGGCGCGAACGGTGTCAGGGGTGAGAGTCATGGGCGTACCTCGGAATCCATCACCGCACGAGCCTATGCCAGGGTGAAGAGACCTCCCCTGCGAGGCGTGCGCGCGTACGAAAGGAAAGAGCACATGTGGTTCTGGCTGGTGCTGGTGGTTTCGGGCCTGTTCGAGGCCGTGTGGGCGACCGCACTCGGTCACATCGTCACCTGGCGGGAACCCGGTCCCGTGGCCGCGTTCTTCGGCGGCGCGATCGTCAGCATGGGTGGCTTGTGGTGGGCGCTCAAGGGCATCCCGGTGGGCACCGGCTATGCCGTCTGGGTGGGGATCGGCATGACGGCGACGGTGGGCTACAACGTCATCTGGGGCGGGGAGAACTTCAACCTGCTCAAGGGCCTGCTCGTGTTCGGCATCATGGCGTGCGCGATCGGTCTGATGCTCATGCCGGAGAAGGCACCGATCTGAGCCCGCAGTCAGTCGATGGTGACCTCGCCCCGCTGCAAGCGCCCACGGCCCTTCGCCGACAGCCTGTCCTCCAGCCCCGCCTTCACCATGGCTCGCACCCATGACCGGCACCGATTCTGGATCACGACTGCGGCGGAGTCGCCCGGCCCTCGGGCGTCCTCATAGCCCTGCACCGTCAACACGCCCCGGACGCGGGCCGCGACTCTCTGCAGCGAAGCGATGCACTCCTCCTCGCTGGAGACCCTGCGGGGCTCTTCTCCGGGGACGATGTCCAGCACGTCGTCGGCCCAGGGCCACGAGCCATCCCTGTGGGCCGAATACCTCAACAGTTCCCTGACCCGCTGCTTCATCTCGTTCCAGGTGCCCAGTCGGTTGCGCAGTGTGGCGAGGGAGGCCAGGTCGTGCTCGCGGGCATAGTCGTCATAGGCCTGAGCGGTGTAGGAATCGAGTTCCTCGCGGAAGAACCCATAGATCGAGGCCCACAGCGTGGCATCCGGGACATGCGGGCGGGGACCACCCCGATCCTGAACGTGTTCATGGAGACCGGCGAGAGACAGGGCCGTGTTCCAACCGCCCAGTCGATTCTGGACGGTCTGTCGTCCAGGAAGTCCGTGTTCGCGTGCCCAGGCGTCATAGGCGGTTCCGGTGACCTTCTCCGCCTGCGCGGCCCATTCGACCAATGCCGCCAGCAGCTCCTCCTCTGAGATGCCGCGCGGGTCCGATTTCGCGTGCAGGTCATGCACAGCAAGGCGGTGCTCCAGCGCACGCCGAACGGTTTCCTCGTCGGTCTCCCACATTTCGGCGATCTCCCAGATCTCCAGCTCAGGGAACGTGAGGGATGTGCCGAAAACTCTGCGCGCAATCCGCCGATAATGCCGCTCGGCCTGCTCCCGTTGGATCTTCCGGAGCTCCTTGATCTGTATGCCGTGGGCGTTGGCGATCTGTCGGATTCGTTCCCGCGACAACTGGTAGTGGTCACCCATCTCCTGGAGCGTGTGTCCGGCTTTGAGACCGCTGATGATGATGTCGTCACGGTGCTCCTGCACATGGAACGGCACGAGGGACGTGAACCAATCCGTCCATTCGTCGCGGCTCATGTCGGCCGGGATCTCGAACTCGCCCACCAGGTCGCGGATCCATGCGTCGTCGTAGGGGTCAGCCGGGTCCCCAGCCACGACAGAGTCGGTTTCCGCGGCCAGCTCACGTACCCACGTGTCGTCATAGGGATCTGTGCGCGGATCAGGTGCGCCGTTCATGGCGCCAGTCAATCAGCGGAGCCGTCTCCGCCAGACGCAGCCAGAACAAGGTCAGGGTTCCAGCAGGCCTCTGATATCCTCCGCGCTCAACGGCGCGGCCAGGTCGGAGGCCGCACCCACGACGGAGTCGAACAGGTGCCGCTTGCGTTCCTGGAGCGCGACGACCTTCTCCTCGATCGTGTCCGTCGCCACGAGTCGATACACATTCACGGGCTTGTCCTGGCCGATGCGGTGGGTCCGGTCGATGGCCTGGGATTCCGTCGCCGGGTTCCACCAGGGATCGAGGATGAAGACGTAATCGGCCTCGGTCAGCGTGAGTCCGAACCCACCGGCCTTGAGTGAGATCAGGAACGCGGGCGCGTCACCCTCGCGGAACGCGGTGATCCGGTCGGCCCGGTCGCGGGTGCTTCCGTCGAGATATTCGTACGCGATCCCCTCCTCATCGAACCGATCCCGGACCAGGGACAGGAACCCGGTGAACTGGCTGAACACCAGCGCCCGGTGACCCTCGGCGATGACCTCCCGCAGCCGCTCCACCAGGACATCGATCTTGGCGGACTCCGGGATGTCCTCCCCCTTCACCAGCGCCGGCGACAACGCCAGCCGGCGCAGGAGCGTGAGCGAACGCAGGATCGTGATCCGGTTGTGGCGCATGTCCCCGACCAGACCGAGGATCTTCTGCCGCTCCCGGGTGAGGTGCTTGTCATAGATCGCCCGGTGACCGGGGCCGAGCTCGATCGGCACGATCTGTTCCTGTTTCTCGGGCAGTTCGGTGGCGACCGCTGCCTTGGTGCGCCGGAGGATCAGTGGCCGGATCCGCCGGTGCAGCCGCTCCAGGGTCTCGTTGTCCCCCGCCTCGATCGGCTTGCGATAGACGTCCCCGAACTTCTTCGGATCGGTGAACAGTCCGGGCGCCGTGATCGACAGGAGCGACCACAGGTCCATCAGGTTGTTCTCCAGCGGGGTGCCCGTCAACGCGATCTTGGTCCGGGCACGGAGCTTGCGTACCGCCTGATAGGCCTTCGACGAACGGTTCTTCACGAACTGGGCCTCGTCGAGGAAGATCGCGGACCACTGGATCGCCTGATAGTCGCGGGCCTCGAGGCGCAGGAGCGTATACGACGTCAGCACCACCTGCGCCCCCGCCACTGCCCCGGCCAACTTGGCGCCCCTGCGGCTCTCGGTCTGGGTGACGGCCACGACCGCCAGGTCGGGGGTGAACTTCTCCGCCTCCGCGGCCCACGTGGCCACGACCGACGTCGGCGCCACGACGAGCAGGGGCGCGGTGAGTTCCCCCGCCTCCTCGGCGGCCTGGGCCAGCGCGAGCGCCTGGACCGTCTTCCCGAGGCCCATTTCGTCGGCCAGGATCCCGCCCAGCCGGGACTTCCAGAGAAAGGCCAGCCATCTCAGACCGGTGGTCTGATAGGGCCGCAGATCGGCGTTCAGGCCGCTCGGCTCGGGGATCGCCGGGAGCCGCTCGGCGTCCAGCAGCGCGGAGGCAGCTTCGCGCCAGGCGTCCGACTGCTCGGCCACGACGCCCAGCGAGACCAGCTCATCCCACAGCCCTGCATGCTCGGGACGCAGCCGGAAGATGTCCCCCTCGTGGTCGACGATCCCCTGCGCCTCCTCGATCACGCGCCGCAGCTGGTCGAGCTCGGGACGGTCGAGCGAGAACCACGTCCCGGAGTCGAGCATCAGGTGATCGTCGCCCAGCGACAGCGCCCGGAACAGTGGCTCGAACGGCACCTGCTCCCCGTCGACGGTGATCTCGACACCGAGGTTGAACCAGTCGCCGTCCTGCGGTTCGGAGATCCGGAGGCTGACCTCGGGCGCGGCCTCCGCCTCACGGAAGGTCGGGGGGTCGCCCTGCTGTTCGATCGTCACGTCGTCCCGCCCCGCCAGGGCCGGGAGCACGTCGGTCACGAACGCGATGAGCGCCCGCCCGGTCACGGTGGTGTCGAGAAGCTGAGCCGGTTCCTCCGCGGTGCGCCACGGCCCGGGCGGCAGCGCACCGGCGATCCGGGCCTCGGCCCCGGGGTCGCGGACCGGCGGATCATCGGGCCGCGGGGTCGGCGGCAGCACGTGCACCTGTTCGCCGATGCGGTAGCGGAAGGCCCAGTCCACGTCGGCCCAGCGCCCCGGCGCGCGCTCAGCGTCCATCTCCGAGTCGGCCCCGGCCCCAGCATCGGCCCCGGTCCCGGCCCCGGCGAAGCGTACGCGGCAGATCGCGGTGGGCGGGGTGGCCCTGGGGATCTCGACGGCGTCGTGCAGGCGAACGTCCAAACGCTCCCGCAACTCCGGGAGGAATCCACTGGCGAACAGGCCGACGTCACTGCTCGGGATGTCGAGGTGACCAGTGCGCGCGAACAGCGCGTGCTCGTCGGAGGTCAGCTCCCGGCTCAGGGGCCCGAGCAGGAGGCGGCCATCGTGCCGCAACACGACCCCGTGGGCCGGACGACCCACGAACGACGACGCGTCGATCGCGAACTCCTCCCCGTTCAGCACCACCATCGTCGTGACCCGGAGGCCCGAGGGCGCCTGGTCGATGACGACCGTCGGAACGAAGGACTCGTCCAACAGCTCGATCGGCGGCAGGGCGTGCCCCTCGGCATCCGCACCGGGCAACAGCGTCACGCCACTGCGCAGGGCATGGCGCAGCTCGGTCCAGGCGTCGGGCCGGAGGTCGGCGAGCGCGAGTTCGGTGATCCGTTGCTGGTGGGCGCCATAGGCATCGACTCTGCGGGCGGCCAGCAAGCGGGCGAGTGGCTCCCGCTGGCCCGGCAGCAGTCGGCCACCGAACCCGAAGCGCATGTCCTCCCATTCGGCCCCCGACCGCACCCATTCGTCCGTCCCGCGGCGCAACGGCCGCAACCAGAACCCCTCGCTGGACTGATTGAGCTGCAGCGCCAGGGGGGAGCCGCCGCGACCGCGCGTGGCCCGACTGCTGACCAGCGGGGTGAGGGCATGCTGCCAGCGCGATCCGGGCGCGAGGCCCTTTCCCGTGACGGCCTGCCGCTCCGCAGGCTCCTTCCGACGTGCTTCCGACGCGGACCGGAGGTGCAGGATCAGCGCGGCCGCGTGGGCGCAGTTGCGGCGCGCCGGACAGGAACACGAGGTCACCAGGGACTGCGGCCCCGTGGGTGCCGCAACGGTCGTCTGAAAGGTCCGGTGGCTCTCCTTGACCTGGGCCGCGACGATGTTCGTGGCCGGGCGGACGGCGGTCACCCGGCCCTGGTCGGCGTACGCCCGCCCACGCTTCAGGGACTCGCTGCCGAACGAGCGCTCCAGGCGATCGTCATCGAGCTCGAGCACCCAGTCGGGACAGGCCGGACCAATCATCCTTGTGATGTTAGTTGAAGAGCCCTGTCCACAACTGCCATCGCCCGGTTCCCCTCCACCGACAGGCCCCCATATGTTGGGTATCGGACTTGATCGAGGAGGATCAATGGCGAACCTGACCGACAGCACGGCAGGGCCCGCGACGGCGCGCACCCCGAATCGATGGCTGATCCTGGCGGGGGGCCTGCTCGTCCAGTTGGCGCTGGGCGGTGTCTATGCCTGGAGCACGTTCGCGAAAGCCCTCCAGGCCGAGGAGTCTTTCGGCCTGTCCCCGATGCTGGCCGCCATCCCCTTCGAGGTCGCGATCGGCATGATCTTCGTCGGGTCCTTCGTGGGCGGACGGATGCAGGACAAGCGTGGCCCCCGCATGGTCGGGCTCATCGGCGCGGTGATCTACGCGGCGGGCATCATGATCGCCAGCCTCGCCCGGAGCGCGGATGATCTATGGCTCCTGATCCTGGGCTATGGCGTCATCGGCGGGATCGGGCTGGGGGTGGCGTACATCGTCCCGATCGCCCTCCTCCAGCAATGGTTCCCGGACAAGCGCGGCCTCATCACCGGCATCGCGGTCGGCGGGTTCGGCTTCGGCGCGGTCATCACCTCGCCGGCGGCACAGGCCCTCATCTCGGGCAGCACCGACTTCCAGCAATACCCGACCAAAGTCTTCCTCTATCTCGGCATCGCCTATCTCATCGCCGGCCTGCTCGGCGCGGCGACGTTCGTGCCCCCTCCGGCGGGGTACGCGGTTCCCGGCACACCTACGTCGGATTCCGGTGACGTCGCCGGACCGACCCCCGAAGTGGTCACCGCCGGCGACCCCACGCGCGACTACACCCAGGCACAGGCGTTGCGTACGCCGCAGTGGTATCTGCTGACCGCCATCCTCGCCATCGCGGTCATCGGCGGCATCTCCCTGGTGTCACAGGCCGCTTCCACGGCCTCCGGCGTGGCCGGATTCTCCCCCGCGGCCGCGGCGACGCTAGTCGGCATTATGGGTCTGTTCAACGGCGGTGGCCGGATGGGGTGGGCGGCGCTGTCGGACAAGATCGGTCGCATGCCGTCGTTCGTCGCGATCCTGGTGATCCTCGGGGTCAGCCTGATCCTGATCCCAAGAGCCACCAGCCCGGCGCTGTTCTATGTCCTCGCCGCCCTGATCTATCTCTGTTATGGCGGTGCGTTCGGGACGATGCCGTCCACGGCCGGTGACTTCTTCGGACTCAAGAACGCGGGCAGCATCTATGGCCTCATGCTCATCGCCTGGTCCATCGGTGGCGTGGTCGGGCCGCTGCTCATCTCCGCGCTGATCGGGACGGAAGGGAACTATGTACGCGCCTATACGGTCGTGGGTGTCCTCACCCTGGTCGGCGCCATCCTGCCGTTCATCACGAAGCGCCCAAGGACTGCCGATCGCACCTGACCAGGACTGCTCCACAGCCACCAGCGGCGTGCGCTGACGGCGGAGCGTACTGTCAACCCATGGCAACTTTGTCGACAAATGACCTGAGGCTTCTCGATGCCTGGTGGCGGGCGGCGAACTATCTGTCCGTGGGCCAGATCTATCTGCTCGACAATCCCCTGCTGAGCGAGCCGCTGGCGCCGGAGCACGTCAAGCCGCGCCTGCTCGGCCACTGGGGCACCACTCCGGGGCTGAACCTGCTCTATGCCCACATGAACCGCGTGATCAAGGCCCGCGACCTCAATGCAATCTACATCGCCGGTCCCGGCCATGGCGGACCCGGGCTGGTGGCGAACGCCTATCTCGACGGGACCTATTCCGAGCTCTATTCGGCCATCAGCCGCGACACCGACGGGCTGCGGCGACTGTTCCGGCAGTTCTCGTTCCCGGGCGGGGTGCCCAGTCACGTCGCGCCGGAGACCCCCGGCTCGATGCACGAGGGCGGGGAATTGGGGTACGCGCTGGTGCACGCGTACGGTGCCGCATTCGACAACCCGGACCTCACGGTGCTGGCCGTCGTCGGTGACGGCGAGGCCGAGACCGGACCGCTCGCCGCGTCCTGGCATTCCAACAAGTTCCTCGACCCCGCCCGCGATGGTGCCGTGCTGCCGGTGCTCCACCTCAACGGCTGGAAGATCGCGAACCCCACGCTCCTCGCCCGGATCCCGGAGGCGGAGCTCGCGGATCTGATGCGGGGCTACGGCTATGACCCGCACTTCGTGACCGGCGACGACCCGGACGTCGTGCACGAGCATCTCGCCACCACCATGGACCGGTGCCTCGACCGGATCGCCGAGATCCAGCACGCCGCGCGTACCGCCGGCGACACCGCACCCGACCGGCAGGCCTGGCCGATGATCGTCCTGCGCACCCCCAAGGGCTGGACCGGTCCCGAGAGCGTCGACGGTCAGCAGGTCGAGGGGACCTTCCGCGCCCACCAGGTGCCGTTGTCGGAGACGAAGACCAACCCGGAACACCTCGCCCAGCTCGAGGGATGGCTCAAGAGCTACCGCCCGGAGGAACTGTTCACCGACGACGGCGCGCTGGTGCCGGAGGTGGCGGAGCTCGCGCCGCAGGGCCGTCAGCGGATGTCCGCCAATCCGATCGTCCATGGTGGTGAGGTGAGCCGGGACCTGCGGATGCCGGACTTCACCGACTATGCGGTCGAGGTGCCCGAGCACGGGGCCAGCACGTCGGAAGCGACGAAGGCCCTCGGCGCGCTGCTGCGCGACGTCATTAGGGCCAATCCGGACAACTTCCGGCTGTTCGGCCCCGACGAAGTCGCCTCGAACCGTCTCTCACCGGTCTTCGAGGCCACCGACAAGGCGTGGGATGCGGGGCTGATCGAGGGCGACGAGGGGCTCGCGCCGGACGGGCGGGTCATGGAGGTGCTGTCGGAGCACCTGTGCCAGGGCTGGCTGGAGGGCTACCTGCTGACCGGCCGGCACGGGCTGTTCACGTGCTATGAGGCGTTCATCCACATCATCGACTCGATGTTCAACCAGCACGCCAAATGGCTCAAGGCCGCCCGCGAGATCCCCTGGCGGCGGCCGATCCCGTCGCTGAACTATCTGCTGACCAGCCATGTCTGGCGCCAGGACCACAACGGGTTCAGCCACCAGGACCCGGGGTTCATCGATCACGTGGTGAACAAGAAGGCCGAGATCGTGCGGGTCTATCTGCCGCCGGACGCGAACACGCTGCTGTCGGTGGCCGACCACTGCCTGCGCAGCCACGACTATGTCAACGTCATCGTCGCCGGCAAGCAGCCCGCGCTGAACTATCTGCCGATGGACCAGGCGATCGATCACTGCACCCGCGGGATCGGGATCTGGGAGTGGGCCGGCAACACCGACGGCGAGCCGGACGTGGTGCTGGCGTGTGCCGGTGACATCCCGACGCTGGAGACCCTCGCAGCCGTCGAGTTGCTGCGCGAGCACCTCCCGGAGTTGAAGGTGCGCGTGGTGAACGTGGTGGATCTGATGCGTCTGCAGGACGACCGGGAACACCCGCACGGGCTCAGCCGCCGCGACTTCGATTCCCTCTTCACGACCGACAAACCGGTGATCTTCGCCTATCACGGCTATCCCTGGCTCATCCACCGCCTGACCTATCGGCACACCAACCACGCCAACATCCACGTGCGGGGATACAAGGAGGAAGGGACGACCACGACGCCGTTCGACATGGTCATGCTCAACGACCTCGACCGGTTCCACCTGGTCATGGATGTCATCGACCGCGTGCCCGGCCTGGGCTCGCACGCGGCGAACCTGCGGCAGCGGATGGGCGATGCACGGCTGGCGGCCCGGCGCTATACCCGCGAGCACGGGGAGGACGACCCGGCCATCGCGGACTGGACCTGGGGCGGCCTCGGCTGAGTTCCCGTCCCCAGGGGTGTGGCACCCGGGCGATCCTGACCCGCCACAATGGAGCCATGCGACCACTGCAGCAGACGATCATCGACGAGTTCGGGGTGCTTCCCGAGATCGACCCCGCGGCCGAAGTGGAGCGGAGGGTCCAGTTCCTGGTCGACTACCAGGCCGCGGCCCACGCCAAGGGGTATGTGCTCGGGATCTCGGGCGGCCTCGATTCCACGCTCGCCGGGCGGTTGGCCCAGTTGGCGGCGGAGAGGGTACGCGCGGCCGGCGGGACGTCGGTGTTCGTCGGGATGCGGCTGCCCTACAACATCCAGCACGACGAGGCGGATGCCGTCGCTGCCGTGGAGTGGGTGGCTGCGGACGAGACCGTGGAGTTCAATGTTGCCCCCGGCGTCGATGGGTTCGAGAGCGAATACCTCCGGACCGTCGGCATTCCCCTGACCGACTTCACCAAGGGCAACACCAAGGCACGCCTGCGCATGGTGGCCCAATATGCGCTCGCCGGTGACCGCGGCCTGCTGGTGATCGGCACCGACCACGGGGCCGAGAGCGTCACGGGATTCTTCACCAAGTTCGGCGACGGGGCCGCGGACATCCTGCCGCTGTCCGGGCTGAACAAGCGCCAGAACCGGCAGCTCCTGCGGCACCTCGGAGCCCCCGAACAACTGTGGGCCAAGGTGCCGACCGCCGACCTGCTCGACGACAACGTCGGCCGGACCGACGAGGATGAGCTCGGCCTGCGCTATGACGACATCGACGACTACCTCGAGGGACGCGAGGTGCCCGAGGCGGTCGCGGAGAGGATCGAGACGATCTGGTGGCGTACGCGGCACAAGCGAACCGTGCCCGTCGCCGTCGCCGACACGTGGTGGCGCTCATGAGCCAGACCGACCGGGGCACCGTCCCCACCGGTCCGGCCACGTCGCGGATGGAGCAGCCGATCGGGGAGACCGCCCTGCTCGTCATCGACCTCCAGAACTCCTATTTCGAGCTGCCGGGGCTGGCACACACGAAGGACGCGGTGCTCGCCCGGGTCAACGAGCTGATCGCGGCCGCACATGACGCGGGTCGCCCCGTCGTGCTGGTCCGCACCGAACACCAGCGCGACGGCTCGACCTGGACGCTGAACATGCGCGAGGACCGGCAGGGGTTCGCCTTCCCCGGCACGCAACAAGCGGCGTTCCTGGATGATCTGGACACCCGCGATCATGTCGAGATCGTGAAGACCCGCGACAGCGCCTTCCACGGGACGAACCTGCGCGCCGAGCTCGATCGGCTGGGGGTGGCGCATGTGCTCGTGTGCGGGGTCTCCACGCACAGCTGTGTCGCGCAGACCGCGATCACGGGATTCGCGGAGGACCTGCATGTCGCGGTGGCCGTCGATTCCACCGCCTCCGACCACGCGGAGCTGTCCCGGGCGTTGCTGCAATTCCTCCACAAGGAGATGCGTCAGCCACTGCTGGACCAGGCCGCGAGCCTGGAGCTCCTGCGCACCGGATGGAGCTGACACAGCTCGTGTGCCCCTGGGGTGTTGTCAGCACCGCACCTGCGGGGCACGCGAGCGCTGTCGGTGCGACACTGGCCGCGGGGAGGGACCATGCAGGCTGACGTGCTGATCGTGGAGGACGAGCAGGAGCTCGCGAGCGCGACGAAGGAATACTTCTCGGCGTTCGGGCTGACCGTCGAGCACCGCGCGACCGCGGAGGACGCGCTGGCGTACCTCATCGACGCCACCGCAGGGGTCATCCTCCTCGATGTGAACCTTCCCGGCATGAACGGGTTCGCCTTCTGCCGCGCGGTCCGCGCGAACGCGGCGACCCCGATCATCTTCATCTCCGCCCGAGGGGCCGACGACGACCAGATCCTCGCGCTGTCCGTGGGCGGTGACGACTACGTCACCAAACCGTTCTCCCTGGGGGTCCTGCTGGCGAAAGTACGCCGCGCACTCGACCGCGGCCCCGGGGCGGCGGCCGCGCCACCACCGGACTCCCAGGACTTCGACGACGGCCGTCTCCGCGTCGAGGACGAGTCCGGCCGCACCTGGCTCGACGGCCAAGAACTCCATCTGACCTCCATGGAGGACCGTCTCCTGCGCCACCTGGTCCGCAACCGCGGGCGGGTCACCACCAAGCAGGACATCATCGACGCCGTCTGGGGCGAACCCTGATCTCGGCGGCCTCGGCCGTGCGGATCCGCCGCATCAGCACGATCAGCGCGCTGGCCGGCGGTCTGACCACGCACTCGTTCCGCGCGGCTCCCCTGCCGTTGGCCACCTCACGGGGCCCGCTCACCGTGCTGCTGGGTCTCAAGACCGCCCTCGGGCAGGCGGGACAGACGGCCGTGATCGCCGCGACGGTCGCCATCGTGACCTTCGCCGCGGTCTTCAGCTTCGGCATGTCCGGCACCCTCCTGGGCGACCGGGACCAAGCCGTGCAGATGCTCGCCGGCGAGGTCGAGGACGTCACGGTGCTCGCCAGCCCCGGCGCGGACGTGCCCGCCCTCGTCTCCGGCGTGCGCGAGTTGCCCGGAGTGGAGCGGGCCTTCACCTCGAGCGTGGTCCCGATCTCCTCGGAGGGATCGATGATCATGTTCCAGATCACCGACGATCCCAGCCAGTGGCGGTATGACCCCGTCTATGAGGGCCGGCTCCCGCGGCACGCCAACGAGATCGCACTCGGTGCCAGGACCGCCGACCTCGAGGGCGTGGGCGTCGGGGATCTGTGGACCACCGATATCGGCCCGGGTCCCCAGGAGTTCCTGGTGACCGGCGTCGCGACGGGAGCGCGCAACATGGGCCGCTTCGCCATGCTCACGACCGGTGCCTTTCAGCGGCTCGACCCGGCGTTCACGCACCACCAGATCGTGGCGTACGCCGCTGACCCCGCCACCGTCGTCAGCGAGATCCGCGCCCGGTTCGCCGCCGACATCGACACGGTGAACGACACCCACTCGAGCATCAACGTCGAGCTGTCCGGCTATCTCGCCGCGGTCCCGGCCACCGCCACGACGATCCTGGTGTTCACCTGCATCGTGGTCGCGCTGGTCGTGGGGCTGGTCGTGACGACCATGCTCGTGCAGTCCCGGCGGGAGCTCGGGATCCAGAAGGCGACGGGGTTCACGCACCGCCAGCTGACGGGCCAGACGCTCTGGACCTATGTCCCGCCGGTGGCGCTGGGCGCACTGGCCGGGGCCGCCGTCGCGGTGCCGACCACGGCTCCGCTGCTCGGGGCGCTGCTCCGCAGCATCGGGGTGCTCAAGGTCAACATCGCGACCAGTCCGGTGCCGGCCGTGGCCATCCCGCTCGCCGTCATCGTCCTCGCCGCCGCCATCACCTGGGTGAGCGCCCGGCGCATCAAGGAGGTGTCCGCACAGGCACTCGTGAGCGAATAGGTCCCTGCGGCTCCGGCGGCGGTCACCCCCGAAAGGGTGTGGCCGCCGCCGTCGCGTTTTGTCGATAATTGACCATGGACTCCGTTTGGCATGCCACTCAGCCCTCCTCCCCTGTTGCGATCGATGTGCTGCCGGACGGAGTCCATGTCGACACCGTGGTCGCGGGTGCAGGTCTCACCGGGCTGGTCACCGCAGTCCTGCTCTCCCGGGCGGGTCACCGCACGGTCCTGGTGGAGGCGCGCCGCGTCGGGGCGGTCACCACGGGCAACACCACCGGAAAGCTGTCCCTGCTCCAGGGCCTGGTGTTCTCCGACATCCTGCGCCACCATTCGGCGGACGTCCTGCAGGCCTATCTCGCCGGCAATCGCGAGGGCCAGGCCTGGCTCATCCGCTACATGGACGACCATGACGTGCCCTACCAGCGGCGTGACGCGTACACCTATGCCACCACCGACAAGGGCATCAGCGCGCTGCGCACCGAATTCGATGCCTGCCAGGCGGCCGGGCTGCAGGTCAACTGGACCCAGCAGACCGGTCTCCCGTTCGCGACCGATGCGCTGATTCTCCCCGACCAGGTGCAGATCCATCCGCTGTGGGTGCTGGAGGCGTTGCGCAGGGAGTACGCCGAGCGCGGCGGAATGCTGGTCGAAGGGGTGCGCGTCACGGACGCCGGCACCCGCGACGGTTCGCCGTTCACCGTCTCGACCACCGGCGGCGAGATCATCGCCGATCGGCTGGTTCTGACCACGGGTGCGCCGGTGCTCGACCGGGGCGGCTACTTCGCCAAACTCGTGCCGATGAGGTCCTATGCCGCCACCTATGCACTCCCCGGACCGCTCCCGCTCGGCATGTACCTGAACGCCGAGCAACCGACCCGCTCCCTCCGCACGGTGGCCGTCGACGGCGAGCAGTGGCTCATGGTCGGCGGGAATGGCCACATCACGGGCCGCACGGACTCCCCTGCCGAGGCCGTGGCCGACCTCGACCGCTGGACCACGGAACACTTCCCGGGCGCCGAACGCGTGCACGCCTGGGCGGCGCAGGACTATCGGTCCATCAACCGTGTCCCGTTCGTGGGTGAGCTCCCGCGCGGTGACGGACGGATCTTCGTCGCGACCGGCTACAACAAGTGGGGCATGACGAACGCCGTCGCGGCCGCGCTCAGCCTCGCCCAGGAGATCCTCGGCGGCACCGACGGCTCGCCGGGTTCGCTCTCCGGCAAGCCGTGGGCCGAGACCCTGCGCCAACGTGTGACCAAACCGGCGGGGGTGGCGAGCACCGCCAAGCTCGTGGGTGGGGTCGCCGCCGAAACCACGAAGGGTTGGGTCCAGGCCGAGCTGAGCAGCCTGCCGGACGAGCCGCCGGCGGAGGGCCAAGGCGTGGTCGGCCGCGGCTCGGGTGGGCTGCCGGAGGCCGTGTCGACCGTTGGCGGGGTGACCTGCCGGGTTTCCGGCGTGTGCTCGCACATGGGCGGGGTCGTGCGCTGGAACGACGCCGAACAGTCCTGGGACTGCCCGCTGCACGGGTCGCGCTTCGCCGCCGATGGCACGGTACTCGAGGGACCGGCGGTGTCCGACCTGTCGCCCCGGACGGATTGATCGGTCCGTTGCCCGCCGAATTCGTCGGCGCGCGTGCGAGCGCCCGCTCAGCTAGCGTGCAGGAATGCAGCACCCTCCTCCCGTTGGCCGTCGCGTCGTGATCGGCGCCGGCCTGGCCACCACTTCCTGGCTCGTAGGATGCGCCCCACGGGCTGGTTCCGCAGGCACCACCGCGATCGGGGGTCCACCGACTCCGGCTCCCGCGACCACCCCCGCACCCCACGTCTCCAGCAGCCCCACCACCCTGCCCACGCGGGCCGAACTGATCGCGAAGTACGCGGAGCGCGTGCCCCGCGAGTGGGGTCTGGACGTCACCGGCGTGCCCGGCCGGACGGACTCGGCCGGTGTGCTCCTCACCCTCGACCTCTGCGGTGGCCCCGGCGGGTCCGCCTTGGACACCCGACTCATCGACCTGCTGGTCGAGCACGACGTGCCCGCCGCCGTGTTCGTCAACGCACGGTGGATCGAGGCGAATCCGGGTGTGGTCGAGCGGCTCGTCGCCACCGGACTCATCGACATGGCCAACCACGGCACCAGTCACCGCCCGCTGTCGGTGAACGGACGGGCTGCCTACGGCATCAACGGCACCAAGGACGTCGGTGCGGTGGTCGACGAAGTCCTGGGGTGCCACGAGAAACTCACCGTGATCACCGGCGAGGCGCCGCGGTGGTTCCGGTCGGGGACCGCGCACTATGACGAGGTTGCGGTCGAGATCGTCCGGGAGTTGGGCGAGGTGCCCGTCGGGTTCTCGGTGAACGGCGATGCGGGCGCAACCCTCTCGGGGGGCCAGGTCGCAGCGGCGCTGCGTACCGTCACGGACGGCGACATCGTCATCGCCCACGCGAACCGCCCCGAGGGGGGAACGTTCGCGGGATTCGCCGCTGCACTGCCGTCCCTGCTCACCGCGGGGACGCGATTCGTCCGGCTCGCGGATGCGAACCTGACCTGATCGGGAAGGAATCCCATGGTCCGACTCCGCCGCGTCAGCCCCCGCCAGCCGGGTTTCACCCGTCGACGCCGCGGCAAGGGCTTCAGCTATGCGGACGCCGACGGCACACCCTTGTCGCCGGACCAGGTCGAACGCGTCAAGTCGCTGGCGATTCCGCCCGCCTGGCAGGACGTATGGATCTGCCCGGTGCCGAACGGTCACCTCCAGGCGACGGGGACAGACGACGCGGGTCGGCGGCAGTACCTCTATCACCCCGACTGGCGCGCGCGCCGCGACCGGTCCAAGTTCGATCGCGTCACGACCGCCGCCGGCATGCTGCCCCAGGCCCGCAGGCGGGTCGAGGAGGATCTCGGGCTGACCGGCATGCCGAGGGAGCGCGCCGCGGCCGTCGCGGTGCGGCTGCTGGACGTGGGCTATTTCCGCATCGGCAACGACGCGTACACCGATGCCCACGGGTCCTTCGGCCTGACCACCCTCGAACGCCAGCACGTCCGCCGCCGAGGTGATGAGCTCGTGTTCTCGTTCGTCGGCAAGTCCGGCATCAGCCACACGATCGCGGTGGACGACGAGGCCGCGATCGACGTGCTCGAGACGATGCGCCGGCGTCGCGACGACAGCGACCGGCTGCTGGCCTGGAAGGACGGCAGCACGTGGCGCGAGCTGACCGGCGCCGAGGTCAACGACTATCTGAGCGTGCTGTTCGGCGGTTCGTTGACGGCGAAGGATTTCCGCACGTGGCATGCGACCGTCATCGCGGCCGAGGTGCTCGCGCTGTCCGACGAACCGGGTGACACCAAGGCGTCCCGGAAGCGGGCTGTCAAACAGGCCACCCAGGAGGTCGCGAGCTATCTCGGCAACACTCCGGCGATCGCGCGCAACTCCTATATCGATCCCCGGATCATCGACGCCTATGAGTCCGGCACCACGATCGCCGACGCCGCCGGCAAGAACCACCGCAACCCGCAGTCCCGCCAGGACGACCTCGAGCGGGCCGTCCTCGACCTCCTGGGTTGAGCCGGACCGTGGGGCCCGCGGATCCGGCCGGCCACGCCCCCAGCAGGGTCCCGTCCGGTTCCCGCCTAAGGCTTCAGGACGACCTTGATGCAGCCATCGGATTTGGCCTGGAACATCTTGTAGGCCTCGGGGGCGTCGTCCAGGCCGACACGATGCGTGGCCAGGGTCTCCAGACCGAGCACGTCGCCGTCCCGCCGGGCGAGCTCCAGCAGCTCGTCGGTCCACCGACGCACATGGCACTGCCCCATGCGCATCGTGATGCCCTTGTCGAACATCGTCATCATCGGCATCGGGTCGATCGCCCCGCCATAGACCCCGGACAACGAGACCCTGCCGCCCCGGCGGACGGCGTCGATCGCGGTGTGCAAAGCATCCAGCCGGTCGATCGCCGCATGCTTGATGGCCGCCCGGCCCGCCGGTTTCGGCAGGTGCGCGGCGCCCGAGATGACCTTCTCGGCGATCGGGTTGCCGTGCGCCTCCATGCCGACAGCATCGAGGACGGCGTCCGGCCCGCGCCCACTGGTCATCTCCCGCAGCGCCTCGGCCACGTCCTTGACCTGGCGCCGGTCCAACGCCTCGGCACCCCACTCGCGGGCGAGCTCCAACCGCTCGTCGACGAGGTCCACCGCGATGACCCGCTCGATCCCGCGCTGCTTGGCGGCGCGGACGGCGAGCTGCCCGACCGGGCCGAGACCGAGGATGGCGAGGGTGTCCCCCGCGCCGACGCCGGCGTACTCCACCCCCTGCCACGCGGTCGGCAGGATGTCGCTCAGATAGAGGAACCGCTCGTCGTCCACCTCCGCAGGAAGCTTGACGGGACCGAAGTCCGCGTGCGGGACGCGGACGAGTTCGGCCTGGCCGCCCGGGACGGAACCATAGAGCGACGTATAACCGAACAGGCTCGCCCCCTTGTCCTGATCGGTGACCTGGGTGGTCTCGCACTGGGCGAACAGCCCGCGCTGGCACATCCAGCAGCGCCCACAGGAGATGGTGAACGGGACCACGACGCGGTCGCCGGGGGCCAGGTTCGCGACGGCCGAACCGACAGATTCGACGATCCCCATGAACTCGTGACCGAGGATGTCACCGGGAGCGAGGAACGGCGCCAACACCCCATAGAGATGCAGGTCCGACCCGCAGATCGCGGTCGAGGTGACCCGCACGATCGCGTCGGTGGGGTCCTGGATGACCGGATCCGGGACCTCGATCGTCCTGATGTCCTCAATGCCCTGCCACGTTACTGCCCGCATGCCTGCTCCCGTCGTTGCTGGCTCTCCACCCTCACATTCCCCGCCCGGGGACGGCTCACCCCAAAAGGTGATCAGAGACCACTGACCTCGGGGCCCTCCACACGCAGCGGCTTCGGCTGAAGGCCGTTCTCGAGCCCCCAGAGCACGGCTTGGCTGCGACGCTGCACGCCCATCTTGCGATAGGCGGAGCGGATATATGACTTGACGGAGTTGATGCTCAGGAAACAGGTCCGGGCGATGTGCTCGTTGGTCACGCCCTGGGTGATCATTGCGACGATCTCGGCCTCCCGCGGGGTGAGCCCGGCCGAGCGCCCGGGCCAGTCCCCGAGTTCGAGATCGTCGGTGATGAGCTTCGGTTCGACGACCTGTTCCCCCGCGTACGCCCGCACGAGCGCGTCGGCCAGCTCCTCCGCGTCCAGGGATTTCGACAGGTACCCGTGCACCCCCATCTCCAGCACTTCCCTCACCTGTGCGGCATCGGTGTGCCAGGAATAGACGATGACCCGACCGCAGCGGGGGTCGCGCAGCAGTCCGGACAGATCGCTTTCCCGCCGGTGCGCCGCGAAGGCGTCGTAGAGCACCAGGTCGACGGGGGTCGCCGGTTCGGTCATCGCATCCAGTTCGACGACCCGCAATCGGGGGTCGTCCTCCAGCATTCCGGCAACGCCCTGCATAACCACCTCGTAGTCATTGACGATCGCGATCGTGACCGGCGGCAAATTGGGTGACATATCGATAACTCTAGGCCTCTTCCCGAACGGGCTGTCCAACCTCCCACCCTTCTGCCGTGCGGACGAGGTGCCCGCTGCGTTCCATCTCCCTCAGCCAGCCCGCCATAGGATCGAATCCCCACAACGACCGGAACAGCGTGGCGTTGCGGGCGATATCCGCCGCGTGTTCCACCGGGGGATCACTGACCGCATGATGCTGGTGGAAGGCCCCCGCCACACCGCTCCACCACATCGTCCCGCCCACTGCGGCGAGGCGTTGGCCGAAGTCGGTGTCCTCGCCGCCATAACCGATGTAGCGCTCGTCGAACCCCCCGATCCGCTCCCAGGACTCCAGCGTCAATCCCAGGTTGAGTGACCAGAGCAGCCGAGGATCCCCGGCTCGGAGCCGGCCATCGCGGGGGACGACCCGGACCGGGTGGTCCCGCCCCACGGCCGCCAGCCGTTCGGGCACATGATCGTGATCCGTCAGGCCGGGCGGGAGGTAACGCACCCGGCCCGCGATCACGGACGGCCCGGGCAGGCGGGCCAGCTCGCGGAGATGGCGGGTGTGGTCCGCTACCATCGTGGTCTCCGGCAGACAGTCGACGTCCAGCAGGACGACCGCGTCCGCGCCGAGCGACGCGGCGGCTCCCACCCCCGCGTTCCGGGCAGCGGCGAGCGGCCAGGCGCCTTGGGCCGCAAGGTCGACGAACTCCGTCGGGCCGGCGGGGGTGGCCGCCACCACCTCCCGGGCACCCGGGTCCCCCATGCCGACCACGACATGCACGTCCGGCCGGGGATCGAGTGCAGCGATCCACGCGCGCTGCCGGCGCAGATGGTCGTGCCGACCGTGGACGATCGTGACGAGGGCGCATTTCATGGGGTCCCGCCCTCCGTCGCCCTCCGGCTCGTCGCCATCAGGCGCCGACATCGCACCAGATCCTCGATGGCCCGGGCCGCATGCAGTGCGCCGGTGCCGGGGTTCCAGGACCCCCAGGCCGCACCACCGAGACGGCTCGCCCGGAGCAGCAGGTCCGGCCATTCCGCCGCCTCGGGCCATCTGTCGAGCGTCACACAGCAGCCCGCCGCGCCGAGAGCCCGTGTAGTCGCCTTCTGCTCCCCGAAGGGCCGCGGCTGGGCGATGACAACGGCCGGTGCGCGGGCAGCCGCGATCTCCGCCACCGCGCTGTCCCCCGCGTGGGTCACGACCACGTCGGCCCGGGTGAGGTCTCGCCAGAGATCCGGGGAGGGGAATTCGGGCGTACGCAGCACCCACTGCCATCCGGGCGTCACGGCGTCGGCCGCCTGGATCTGGCCCGGGGTCACCGTGCGGCCGCCGGCACCCCAGAGGACCAGGACGCGCCGCGGGCCGTTCGGCGCAGGGGACGGCCGCTCGGGAACCGCCATGTGGTCGAAGCGCGAGATTGCCCCGGTGAAGACGGTCTTCGTCGTCCACTCGGCGAGCCACGTCGGTTCGGGGGCGGTGGCCGGCCACGGTGCGAGGATCAGATCGGCCGCAGCGAATCCTGCCCGGTGGGGTCGGTCCCGGCGCTGGCCGCGCAACGCGACGAGCACGGTCGGCACCCCGAAGAGCCGTGCCAGCACGGTGATCTCCGCGGAGGTGTCGACGACCATCGCGGTGAGGTCGGTGCCCAACCGGGCAGCCAGCACACCGAGCCGGTCCCGGTGCCCGGGGTGCAGCACCGGCGCCCAGTGGAACGCGCCCCCGGCAGTCGGTTCGACGACCGGCGCGGTCCAGTCATCCGCCAACCGCACCCATTCCCCCGGCCAGTCGTCCGGGCCGGGCAGCGTACTGAATCCCACGACCGGACCAGGCAGGCGGCGCGCGATCGCACCCGCCCGCACCCGGTGTCCCCATCCGTGGTGGTGGATATAGAACCCGATCATCGAACGAGCTCCCCGTACAGGTTCAGATAGGCATCGATCATCGCCGCGAGAGAGCAGTGGGTCTCGGCGTGCCGCCGCACCGCTCCGCGCTCCAGCTTCAACACCTCACCCAGGGCGGCGACCATCTCGGCGACCGGGGCCCGCGGGTCCACGGTCAGTCCGCCCGGAGGCCGCACCACCTCGGGCAGTCCGCCGCGTGCGAACGCGAGCACGGGTGTGCCGCACGCCATGGCCTCCGCCGCGACCAGACCGAACGGCTCATCCCACGCCGGGGTGACCAGACACGCGGCGCTGCTGCCCACCAGGTCACGCAGTCTCTCGGGCCCGACGTGCCCGACATGCTCGATGCCCTGACCCAGCAGGGGCGCCACCTCCGCATCGAAATAGCGCCGGTCGCCGACCGGCCCCGCAAGCCGAAGGGGAAGACCGGCCGCTCGGGCGAGACGGACGGCCAGGTGGGGTGCCTTCTCGGGCACGATCCGCCCGAACCACACCAGCGCCTCCCTTCCTGGTCCGGGACGCCACGAGGTGAGATCAACACCGTTGCGAATGACCCGCGCCGTGGCGATCTCCTGCCACATCGTCGCGACGGCATCGGACACGGCGGCAGTGCGTGCATCGGGAACCAGCCGCAACGCTGTCTCGAGCCAGGGGTTCGGGGGTGTGTGCAGCGTGGTGAGAACGGGTGCGGGGAGCGTTCGGGCCAGCGTGATCGGCAGATAGTGGAGTGAGTTGTTGTGGACGATGTCGATGTCGGCGCGTTGGGCGAGGGCGGTCATCACTTGGAGGTACGCCGCCGTTTCCCGGACCTGGTCCCCGGGCGGCAGCGCCAGGTCCCGGCGGGACGAATCGCTCATCTGGACGGGACTGAAGGCCAGCTCTTCGACATCGAGAGCGGGATCGCTGCCCGGCCCCGCGAACAGCACGACGCCGACGCCCCGGTCGCGCAGCCCCCGGGCCAGATGCCAGGTGAACGACTCGAGCCCACCGGCAAACGGCACAGCGACCGGGAAGCGGTCGTGCGCCAGAAGCGCCACCTTCATGCTGCGCGGTGGAGCAGGCGTTCATAGAGACGGCGATGCGCGGACGCGATGAGGCGCCGCTCGGCCAGTCGCTGTTTGGGGTTGGCGCGCCAGCCGCCCGGCCCGGTGAGCGTTTCGAGCGCGGCAGCGAGGTCCTGGGCCCGTGGCTTCCCGTCCCGGGTGAGCCGATAACCGAGGACGCCGTTCTGCTGTTCGTGATAGTGGCCGATGCGCGGCGCCAGCACGCGCGTGCCCAGGTCGAAGCAGGCCTCCAGCCAACCGGAGTGGGTCCCGAAGCTGTAGGGCAGCACCCACAGGTCGAGACTCATGAAATAGTCCCAGAGCTCATCGTCGGAGAAGTAGTCGTGCACGCGGACGGCCACCCCCGGGAACCGCCCGATGTCCCGCAGGAACCCGGTGACCGCGGGGTCGTGATTCCGCATCCCGGGCGTGACGACGTCCGTGCGCACGTCCACGAGGACGTCCATGTCGTATTTCGGGGCCTCGGCGAGCAGGACCTCCAGCACCGGGATCGGATCGAGGTTGGCGCGCAGACTCTTCAGGTGGATTCCCACCGTCCGGCGATCCCGCGCGGGTCGTGGCCGGGCAAGCAGGTGGGGGCTGACCACATGCGGGTGACGGATGACCTCGGCCCGTCGGCGCCAGCGTTGCATGATCTGTTGTGCTGCTCCGTCGGTCAGGGTGATCAGCGCGTCCGCAGCGGGAATGAGCACATCCAAGGCCTTCTCGTGGGCACCCGGATCGGCGTGGTGGGGATTGCGGAGGTCATGGACCGTGTAGACCAACGGCTTTCCCTTGTCCCACAAGGCCGCCACGATCCGTGCAATCCCTTCCGGCTCGATGGCGTCGAACCCGAAGTGCAGGTGATAGATGTCGAACGAATCGGCATTGTCGGCAATCCACTCCGCATCCAGCATCACGGCCGGCCACCACGGGGCGCCCACGACGGGATCCGGAGGGGCCGGATCCTCCAATCGCATCACGCCGTCGCTGCGGTCCGGGTCGGCGAGATGCTGGACGTATACGTGGCCATGGGGCACGGATGCCACCCGCATGATCGAGGGGAACGTCTTTGTCGACATAACCGATGTATTCCCCCCAAGGCGGCGGGGCAATCACACCCCAAAGGAGGGAATTCCCCGCCCTGGTGCTTCGCAGCCGGTTTTCTGCGTTTCGTGCCACGTCACCTGCGTTCTCTGGACCAGCGATGTTTAGGCAAGAATGGGCCCATGCCGTCCGCTGAGCTCACGAGGCGTGCCACGACGCCGCCACCCCTGTCCCCGTTGTCCCGCCTGCGGTTGAACACCGCCGTGGCCGCAGGTGCCCTGGCCGCCACGGCGTCCCGGCTCGCTCGGCGGGGATCCGGTGCTTCGATCCGTGGCCAGGTGATGCAGCGCATCGACCCGGCCTCCCTCAGCAAGCTGCTGCAGGGCCGGCGCACGACCGTCGTGTCGGGCACCAATGGCAAGACGACCACCACGCACCTGCTGTCCGCGGCCGTACGCTCCGGTCTGGGCGCCGAGGCACGTCGGTTGGTGACCAACGCCGACGGCGCCAACCTGCACAACGGCATCGCGTCCGCGTTGAGCCGGGCCCCGCGGGCGGACATCGCGATCCTGGAGACCGACGAACGCGTCGTCGCCGACATCGTGCAGCTCGGTCGCCCCGAACTGCTCGTCCTGCTCAACTTCAGCCGGGACCAGCTCGACCGGCATCACGAGATCAAGTCGCTGGGATCCGCATGGCGGGCGACGCTCGAGCGCGCCGGCGCGAGCGGACCGGTCGTGGTGGCCAACGCGGAGGAGCCGCTGATCGTGTGGGCGGCACGCAAGGCTCATGAGGTTGTGTGGGTGGACACCGAGAGTGTCTGGCACGCCGACTCTGTGCTGTGCCCCGAATGCGGTTCGGCCCTGGAGCGTACGGATCCCACCGACGAAATTCCCGGCTATTGGCACTGCACCGGCTGCGACCTGGCGAAACCGCCCACCAGCTGGCGCGTGCAGGGGGACACGATCATCGGCCCGGACGGCACCGTCTGGGAGCCCAAGCTGCGCGTGCCCGGTGCCTTCAACGTCTCGAACGCCGCCTGCGCGCTCGCCGCCGCGGTCCAGCTCGGGGTCACCCCGGAGCAGGCCATCACGGGGATGCGCACGGTGACGTCACCGGCCGGACGGTTCGCAACCGGGCGATTCGGCACCACGAACGCCCGGCTGTTGCTGGCCAAGAACCCGGCCGGCTGGACCGAGTCACTGCCGATCGCGGACGCCGAGACCCTGGTGCTGGCCATCGACGCGGCCGCCGCCGACGGCCGGGACGTGTCCTGGCTGTGGGACGTCGACTTCGAACAGCTGGCCGGTCGCACCGTGGTCGCCACGGGCCCCCGCGCGCAGGACCTCGCCGTCCGCCTGACCTATGCCGAGGTCGACCACACGGTGGAGCCCGACCTTGCCAAGGCGATGGCGGGTCACGACAAACCGATCGACGTGATCACGACCTATACCCCGTTCCAGAAACTGCGAAAGATGGGAGGCCTCGCATGAGCCTGGAGATCGTGCAGGTCTATCAGTCCCTCCTGGGTCTCTACGGCGACCAGGGCAACACCAGGGTCCTGCAGAAGCGCGCCGAGTGGCGAGGCATCGCGACCACCGTCACCGAAATCGAGCCGGGCCAGCCGTTGCCGGAGACCGGCGACATTTTCCTGCTCGGTGGCGGTGAGGACGGCGCCCAAACCGCGGCCGTCGCCGCGCTCAAGGCGGACGGTGGTCTCCACCGTGCCTTCGACCGCGGCGCCGTGATCTTCGGCGTGTGCGCCGGCTACCAGATCCTGGGCCACAGCTTCACCGTCGGCGCCCAGGAGGAACCGCGGGAGGGCCTGGGCCTCCTCGACGTCACCACCACCCGGGGACCCCGGCGTGCGGTGGGCGAAGTGCTGCACCGCTGGATCGGCCGCTTCGGTGACGACGCCTGGATCTCGGGCTTCGAGAATCATGGGGGCTACACGCGCCTTGGCCCGGATGCCCAACCCTTCGCCCACGTCGAGGTCGGCGTCGGCAACGCCAACGACGGCACCGAGGGAGCGCTCCAGGGCACGGTCGTGGGCATGTATCCCCACGGTCCCGTCCTCCCCCGCAACCCCGCCCTCGCCGACTGGCTCATCGAGTTGGCACTCGGCCGCGAGCTCGAGCCGCTCGATATGCCCGTGCACGAGGCTCTGCGCAAGGATCGGTTGGCGGCGGTACGCCCCTGAGGTCACCCGGCAAGCCCGGGGCAACGTTGCGTCAGCGCTCGTGGCCTAAATTGTCGACATGAAGAAGCGCACGATCGCGGCCATCGCACCGGCTGCCACCCTCCTCGGCCTCGCCGCTCGTGACCTGATCCAGAAGGATCACGCACTCCGGCGCAACTTCCCGATCCTCGCGCGCCTCCGCTATGCACTGGAGGCCATCGGCCCGGAACTCCGGCAGTACATCGTCAGCAGCAACGACGCCGAACGCCCCTTCAGCCGCGACCAGCGCCGCTGGGTCTATGCGTCGGCGAAGAAGCAGAACAACTACTTCGGGTTCGGCACCGACAACGACATCGAGAACGCGACCTACCCGATCATCAAACAGCGCACGTTCGCCGACGTCGTGCCCGCGTCGCCGATCCACGGGCGGGACCTCACCGTGCCGAGCGCGAAGATTCTGGGCGCCCCTCGGGGACGCCGCCACGCGTTCCGTCCGCGGTCGATCGTCAACGTGTCCGCGATGTCGTTCGGGTCGCTCAGTCCCCAGGCGATCCAGGCCATCAACCGGGCAGCCGATCTCGCCGGCTTCCTGCACAACACCGGCGAGGGCGGGCTGTCGGACCACCACCGCCACGGCGGCGAGCTGATCCTGCAGATCGGCACCGGCTACTTCGGCTGTCGCGACGCGGAGGGCCGATTCGATCCCGATCGGCTGGCCCGGGTGGTCGAATCCGCCCCCGTTCGCGCGATCGAGTTCAAACTCAGCCAGGGCGCCAAACCCGGGCTGGGCGGACACCTGCCCGGGGCGAAGGTGAACGCGGAGATCGCCAGGGTCCGCGGGGTCGAGGAGGGCAAGGACGTCGTCAGCCCCTCGCGGCACACCGCCTTCCGGTCGATCGACGAGATGCTCGATGTCATCGAGAGCGTGGCCGAACGGACAGGCCTGCCCGTCGGCATCAAGTCCGCCGTCGGCGAGCTGGGGTTCTGGAGCGAACTCGCCGACCTGATGGCCGACGGGACCCGCGGCGTCGACTTCATCACCATCGATGGCGGCGAGGGCGGCACGGGCGCGGCACCGATGGTGTTCGCCGACCACGTCTCGTTCCCCTTCCGGTTGGGGTTCGCCCAGGCGTACGCGGAGTTCGCGCGCGCCGGGCTCACCGATCGGGTCACGTGGATCGGCTCCGGCAAACTCGGCCTGCCGGACAACGCGATCGTGGCGTTCGCGCTGGGCGCGGACATGGTCCACGTCGCCCGCGAGGCGATGCTGGCGATCGGATGCATCCAGGCGCAGAAATGCCACACCGACCATTGCCCCACGGGCGTCGCCACCCAGAACGCCTGGCTCGCGCACGGCCTGGACCCGACCCAGAAGTCGCACCGGCTCGCAAACTATGTGGAGACCCTGCGCCGCGACCTGCTGAAGGTCTCGGAGGCAGCGGGCGTACGCCACCCGGCCCTCCTCGGCCCCGAGGACATCGACATCCTCAACGGTGATCGAGGGCGCGAATCCCTCGATGTGGTCTATGGCTACGAAGAAGGCTGGGGACTGCCCGGTCCGGACATCGTGGAGGACATCAACCGCTGGATGTCGCGCTACGACGGTCAACCGGGCGAGGACGAGGTCGTCCAGAACGAACCGCTCCCGGTCGCGAAGGATCCGAACCAGGCCACCGAGGCGTAGCCACGAAAGACAAGAAAGACAAGAGGCTCTGACCGGGAATTGCCTGGTCAGAGCCTCTTTTCCGTACACCGCCAGGGATTCGAACCCTGAACCCATTGATTAAGAGTCAATTGCTCTGCCGTTGAGCTAGCGGTGCGCGCGAAGAAAAACATTACCCAACCCTTTTCCTCCATGCAAGTCCGGTTCTCACAGCGGCACGCCGCGGCGGCCGGGGCTCGGAGGTCAGAGATACAGCCCCGTGTGCCCCTCGGACAGCCGCTCGGCGGCGACTGCATGAAGGTCGCGTTCGCGCAGCAGGACATAGTCCTTGCCCCGCACCTCCACCTCGGCACGTTCCTGGGGATCGAAGAGAACCCGGTCGCCCACCTTGACCGCGCGTACGCTCCCCCCGGCCGCGACCACGCGGCCCCACGTGAGCCGACGACCAATCGCCACCGTCGCAGGAATCAGGATGCCGCCGCCACTGCGGCGCTCACCGGATTCGCCCTCCGTGGACACCAGCACGCGATCGTGCAGCATCCGGATCGGCAGGGCGTCCCCGGATGGATCCTGATCCGTCACTTGACGAGTTCGCCCTTCACCTTCCCGCGGCGCACGATGCCACGCAGGACGGCGATCAGGACCACGGCGCCGACGACCGAGCCGCCGATCATCGCGATGCGGTCGACCCGCCATTCGCCGGAGACCGTTTTGAACTGGGACTTCGCGTTGTCGAACTCACCCTGAAGCAGCGTCTTCACGTTGGAAACCTGCCGCTGCTTGACCTTCGAGGGATGGATCTGATCGATGAGGTCCTCAAGGCCGATGGACAACCGGGCCCGAGTAGCGGCGAGATCGGCCTCGATCTGCGACCGGCTCCGTTTGGACGTCTGATCCGCCATGGTGCTCCTGTCCGGGTCCTGCAATGACTGTGTGCCGCCGAGGGCGACTCGTTCGACAGCCTATACAGCGGCCGTCGGTGGGGACCAGCGGGCCACCCTCCGATCAAGGCTAGGGTGTTCCCATGTCGACGCGATTGGCCGCTGGTGATGCGGCACCCCCGTTCAGCCTGCCCGATGCCGAGGGCAACACTGTGTCATTGTCCGACTTCGCCGGCGGGCGAGTCGTCGTCTATTTCTATCCCGCCGCAATGACACCCGGCTGCACCACCCAGGCCGTCGACTTCACCGCCGCCGACGCCGAGTTCACCGGCGCCGGGGTCGACGTGCTCGGCATTTCCCCCGACCCCGAGGCCAAGCTGGCCCGTTTCGTCGACAAGGAATCGATCAGCTTTCCGCTGCTCTCCGACCCCGACCGTGCGGTGATGAAGGCCTATGGCGCGTTCGGTCTCAAGAAGCTCTACGGCAAGGAAGTCGAGGGAGTGATCCGCTCGACCTTCGTGATCGACGTCAACGAGGCCGGAGACGGCACCGTGGCGATCGCGCAATACAACATCAAGGCCACCGGACACGTTGCCCGGCTGCGCCGCGAACTCGGCATCTGACAAGACCCCCGACAACGCGGGTCCACGGCTCAATCACCCAAAACCACCCCACCACCAAGCCGCTTAGACTGGAATCCAGGCCGAAGTGGTGGAACTGGCAGACACGCAGGATTTAGGTTCCTGTGCGCACGCGCGTGAGGGTTCGACTCCCTTCTTCGGCACGCCGAGCGCCCGCCCCCACGAGCAGGAGGAACACATGGAGATCGTCAAGACGCGCGATGCCTCAGCGGCAGACCGTGCAGCACACATTTGGGCCCATGCGACGGCCAAACGCGACGAGAACGTCGCGAGCTCCGACGACTATGCGGCAGCCATCCCCTTGATCCAGGAGGCTCTGGACGCTTCGGAGCGCTCGTTCCTGTTGACGCTGGTCGAGGACGGCGAGACCCTCGTCTTCGTCGCCATTCAGCCGGCCAGGGAGGCCGAGGACGACACCGTCGGCGAAATGCGCTACATGGGCGTTGCCCCCGGTCACTGGGGTGAGGGCTGGGCCCGGCGCATCCTCGTCGCCGTTCCCGGCGCGATGCGGGACAGCGGATTCGACACGGGCGAGTTGTGGGTCTATGCGGACAACATCCGTGCGATCTTCGTCTATGAGGCGATGGGCTGGCAGGGCACCGAAGAGACCCGTCGCCACCCGGTCACCGACCGCGTCGAGCAGAAGTTCGTTCTCAAGCTGACGTGACCCGGACATAGCTCACCCAGGAGAACCCCTCCCGGTTCTCCCGGGTGACCACCCTCCATTCCGCGGGGTCGATCTCCGGGAACGTGGCGTCCCCCGCGGGCGACTGCTCGACATGCGTGATCTCCAGGGCCGTCGTTCGCGCCCACGCCTGGCGATAGATCTCTCCCCCGCCGAAGACCCAGACGGCCTTCCCGGTCGCGAGAGCAGCATCCAGTGCCGAGTCCACGTCCCCGAACGTGCGTACGCCGGCTGCCTGCCAGTCCGGATTGCGGGTCACCACGAACGATTCGCGGCCCGGCAACGGACGGCCGATCGACTCGAACGTCCTGCGGCCCATGACCAGGACGCCGCCCATGGTGAGCTGCTTGAGCCGCGCGAAGTCCCCGGCGAGGCGCCAGGGGATCGTGTTGTCCACCCCGATCACGCCGTTGGTGGCGACCGCGGCGATCGCGGTGATCTCCTGCGTCATACGGCGATCGGTGCCTTGATCCCCGGGTGGGGGTCGTACGCCTCCACCGCGATGTCGTCGAACCCGAAATCGTCGAGGTTCCTCACCGACGGGTTGAGGATCAGCCGCGGCAGCGGTCGGGGCTCACGCGCGAGTTGGGTGCGCACCTGGTCCACATGGTTGAGATAGATGTGCGCATCCCCCAGCGTGTGGATGAAGTCCCCCACCTCGAGCCCGCAGACCTGGGCGACCATGTGCGTGAGCAGGGCGTACGAAGCGATATTGAACGGCACCCCGAGGAAGAGGTCGGCGGACCGCTGATAGAGCTGGCACGACAGGCGTCCGTCCGCCACATAGAACTGGAACAGCGCGTGGCAGGGCGGGAGCGCCATCGAACCGAGGTCGCTCACGTTCCAGGCACTCACGATGTGCCGACGGGAGTCCGGATTCGACCGGATCGATTCCACGACCTGCCGGATCTGGTCCACATGGCCACCGTCGGGGGTCGGCCACGAG
>LSQX01218478.1_pt1 | contig 36150 bp, 47 predicted proteins | sample 654561 | NCBI WGS metagenome assembly LSQX01 (sample SAMN04489861, study PRJNA283612) | anaerobic digester metagenome | isolation source: 4 biogas reactors fed with cattle manure at either 37C or 55C with and... | place: Denmark: Kongens Lyngby | collected 2014 | reverse complement strand
CCGGGTTTTCTTTATACTATCGGAAAGTATAAAATTTTTAATGGATGATAGTATAAGTGCAACCACGGTTACGCCGTCGCCAAGGGCTAGGCGTAAGCCGGGTTTTCTTTACTTTTCTCATCTTCCTAATGAAAGGGAGTGTTTTATTTATGATTATTGTAATGGAATCTCAGGCGTCTGCGGCTCAGATCCAACATGTAAGCAGCAAATTACAGGAGAAAGGATTTCAGGTCCATTTATCACAAGGAATAGAACGGACGATCATTGGTGCGATCGGACAGCGTACTCAGGCTACCCAGGATTTGTTTGAAACTCTGCCTGGAGTTGAGAAAGTAGTACCTATTGCACAGCCTTTTAAATTGGCTTCCCGCCAGTTTAAACAGGAACGTACAAGGGTCCAGGTAGGAAGCATTACCATTGGCGGCAGAGATTTTCAGATTATTGCCGGGCCGTGTGCAGTTGAAGGGCGCACCAAGTATTTGGAAATTGCCCAGGCTGTTAAAGAAGCCGGAGCAACCATGCTGCGGGGAGGAGCATTCAAGCCGCGCACTTCTCCTTACTCATTCCAGGGTCTTGAAAAAGAAGGTCTGAAAATATTGGCAGAAGCCCGTGAGATCACAGGATTGCCAGTGATCACCGAGATAATGGATCCCAGGCATCTGGACGAAGTAGCTTCTTATGCAGATATTCTGCAAGTGGGAGCGCGGAATATGCAAAATTATTTTCTGCTGCGGGAGTTGGGAAGGCTGCAGCACCCAATTCTTTTAAAAAGAGGGCCTTCTGCAACCATTGAGGAGTGGATCATGGCTGCAGAATATATTATTTCCAGCGGGAATCCGAATGTGATTATGTGTGAACGAGGTATCCGTACTTTTGACAGCTATACCAGAAATACACTTGATATAAGTGCAGTACCGGTGATCAAACAGTTGACTCATATGCCGATTATTGTTGACCCCAGTCATGGCACCGGTAAATGGAAATTGGTTGAACCTATGTCTCTGGCAGCAGTTGGAGCAGGTGCAGATGGTATTATGGTTGAAGTCCACCAAAATCCCAGTGAAGCATTATCCGACGGACCACAGTCACTTACTCCGGAAAACTTTGCCAGGATGGTTAAAAAAATAAAAAATCTACATCTGCTGCTTAATAATAATGGAGAGCAATAATAATGCCGCTTAATATCCTTATTGCGGGAGTTGGATTAATTGGCGGTTCATTGGGGTTAGCTCTGAAAGGCTCCTCTTCAGTAAATAAAATAATTGGTGTTGACAGTGACCTTGAGGCGTTGAAGAAAGCTGAGGAATTGGGGGCCATAGACTGCTATACATCCCTTAGTGAAGGAGCAAAGCAAGCAGATATTATAATACTCTGTACCCCGGTGAATACTTTTGCAAGTATAATCGATGAAATAATGGATCTGCTACGGCCTGGAACGATTATAACTGATACCGGAAGTACCAAGGAAAAAGCCATGAATACCTTTGCTAAACTGCCTGACTATGTATATGTGATCGGTGGTCATCCCATGGCAGGCGGAGAAGCAATCGGAATCATCAATGCCGACAAATATTTGTTCGAAAACGCTGTATATGTACTGACACCGGCAGCAAATACACCGTCTGATATAATTAATCAATTAAAAGCAGTACTAAGTGTTATCGGTGCCAGGTTTATGATTATGGAACCTCGATATCACGATGAAATCGTTGCTGTTATCAGCCATATTCCGCATCTGCTTTCAGCAGCTCTGGTCAATCTGACCAATGCCGACCGTGATAAATTATCAATGGCTGCCGGAGGGTTTCGTGATACCACTCGTATTGCCTCATCCAATCCTAAGTTATGGCAGCAGATTTTATTTTCTAACCGTGAGTCAGTGATTAAGTATCTGGATCAATTAATAATTAGCCTTAATGAGTATAGGGATATGCTGGATAATCATGATGAGCAACAATTATTTGAGCAGTTGAAACGGGCACAGGAAACCAGAAACAGTATACCTTATATGCGAAAAGGCTTAATGCCAGGCTTTAGTGACATTATTTGCATTGTTCCCGACAGACCAGGGATCATAGGTGAACTAGGCAATATTTTAGGAGAGAAACACATAAATATTGTAGACTTGGAAATACTTCATGTTCGAGAAGGAGACGGAGGCACAATAAGAATCGGAGTACCTACCTATGAAAATGCCTGCCAGGCTGTGGATGAATTGAAGGAACATGGGATAAAAGCCTGGCGCAGGTAAGGAGGCTTTGAAAAATGGACAGGATTCTTAACCGGGCAAAGCACATAAAAGGTGAGATAAACGTAAGTGCAGATAAATCTATTTCTCATCGCGCCATTATTCTTTCTGCATTAGCAAATGGTGACAGTCAAATAACAAATTTGCTAAAGGCTGAAGATACTGATTCCACATGCAGATGTTTCAGTCAGATGGGCATTTCAATAAAACAACAGGGAAATAAATTGGCGGTATCGGGTAAAGGATTACAGGGGCTTAAAGAGCCGGAATCCATCCTGGATTGTGGTAACTCAGGAACCACCATGCGTCTTTTATGTGGTTTATTGTCCGGGCAACAATTTTTCTCAGTTCTTGCCGGGGACAAATCTCTATCCAGGAGGCCAATGAGCCGGGTTATCCAACCGCTGCGCTTAATGGGAGCTGAAATAACCGGCCGGGATAACAGTAAATATGCACCCCTGGCCATTAAAGGGTCAAAGTTACATGGAACCTCATATCAGCCTCCGGTAGCCAGTGCCCAGGTGAAAACAGCCCTTCTGTTGGCCGGATTGAATGCAGAAGGTGCTACGATAATATCCGAAAAAACACCAACCAGGGATCACACTGAAAGAATGCTTGCTGCCATGGGTGCAGACTTGGTGGTAGATAGCAAAGAAATCCGTCTTTATCCGGGCCGTGACTTGGAACCCCAGGATTTTTTAGTGCCGGGGGATATATCATCAGCAGCATTCTTTCTGGTACTTGCTTCTATTGTACCCGGTTCAGAACTGATGATCAGGAATGTAGGGATTAATCCTACCCGTGATGGTATTATTGAGGCATTAAAACTCATGGGAGCCAAGCTTAATATAGAAAATCAACGGGTATTTGGCGGCGAAACAGTGGCGGACATAGTAGTCAGCAGTGCTGAGTTAAAAGCTGTGAATATTGAGGGGGACATGATCCCCAGACTTATCGATGAATTACCGGTGCTGGCAGTAGCAATGGCTGCTGCCCAGGGCCGTTCAACAGTAAAAAATGCCGAGGAATTAAGAGTCAAAGAAACCGATAGAATCAATGCAATAGTTATTGAACTGGAAAAAATGGGAGTCGATATAATAGAACAGCCGGATGGTTTTATAGTAACAGGCAGCCGGGATAATTTAAAAGCAACTGAAGTAGACAGCTGGGGTGATCACCGCATAGCAATGAGTCTGGCTGTTGCAGCCCAGGTTTGCCATGGTGAGACCAAAATAAGCAATTCCCAGGCCGTAAGTATTTCTTTCCCTGAATTCTGGGATTTACTTGCTCAAATAACCAGTTGACAGATATTGGCAGACCAACATGCTGAAATGTTTTAAAAATCACTGCTTAATATGCTAAAATTATATAGAATATTCTTAGGTGGTAAATTGATGAAGATAGCAATCGACGGACCAGCCGGTGCCGGCAAAAGTACTTTGGCCAGAAGACTGGCACAAAAATTGGGTTACATTTATATTGACACCGGGGCAATGTATAGGGCTGTTACCTGGAAAGCCCTGCAAAAAAATATTGATTTTACTGATGAGAAAGCAATCTGCAAACTAGTTGAAGAAACCAAAATACACTTCGAATATAATTCCCAAACACAAAAAGTTATATGTGACAAACAGGAGATCACCAAACAAATCAGATCACCGGAAGTAAGTGCAGTTGTATCACAAATTGCAGCCTTTCCATCTGTCAGGGAGAAAATGGTTCAACAGCAACAGGAACTTAGTAAGGACAGTGATGTTGTAATGGATGGAAGGGATATTGGCGAGGTGGTTTTACCTGATGCCGATTTCAAATTCTACATTACTGCTGATATCGATGAACGTGCCAGGCGAAGGATAGATGAATTAAAGAATGAGGGTTATGATATTTCGTTTAATACCATAAAAAATGATTTGAAAGACAGAGATTTGAAAGATACCCAGAGACCGGTGGGAGCACTTAAGATTCTTGATAATTCACTGGTTATTGACACAACAGATTTGACAATTGAAGAAGTTTTAGCCAAAATGCTAGCTATTATTCAGGGGGAATAATATGTTTTACAATTTGATCAGAAGTATTGCCAGAGGGTTGTTCTTCTTTTTTGGTCTGAAGCATGAAGGAATACATAATGTGCCGAAAGAAGGGGCTGTAATTTTAGCCTCAAATCACGTAAGCTATTATGACCCCATTGTGATTGCTGCTGTGCTGGACCGACAGGTTAATTTCATGGCCAAAAGTGAGTTTTTTGAAAGCAGATTATTTGGTAAAATCTTATCAGCATTAAATGCTTTTCCGGTTAAGAGAGGCTCTGCAGACAGAAGAGCCATAAAAACAGCTTTGGCAATTCTGAAAGAAGGCAAAGTTTTAGGAATTTTTCCTGAAGGTACCAGAAAAAGTATAGGAACCGAAGTAAATCCACTGACCGGCACTGCATTACTGGCTTTGAAATCCGATGTTTATGTAATACCGGTAGCTTGTATTGGAACGAAACGCATGATACCAATTGGCTGGATAAGCCCTTTAAAGGTTATATTTGGTAAACCTATTAAATATGATAATGGCAAAGATAAAATTAACAGCAAAGTCCTGGAAGATTACAGCCAGGTAATTGCAGAGGAAATTAATCATCTTTTGATAAATAAAGAAGGATTTAAACTGAATACTTCGAATAACTATGATAGGTAAGGTGTTATATTGAGAATTTTTGTTGCCAAAAAAGCCGGCTTCTGTGCCGGTGTAAAAAGGGCGGTAAAAATAACTGAAAATGCAGCCCATAAAACAGGCATCTGGTATACTTTAGGTCCCCTTGTACATAATGATGCAGTTATAGAACATTTTAGAAACCGGGGAATTGATACCATAGATAATTTGGAGCAAATAACCGGCGATGATATTGGTATTATTATAAGGTCACATGGGGTAAGTCCGGTTATCATAAAACAAGCAGAAGAAAAAGGCATAAGAATCCAGGATGCTACATGTCCGCTGGTCAGTAAAGTACATAAAACAGCGGAACTATTGATACAGGAAAACTATGATATTATTATTTTTGGAGACAACCAACATCCGGAAACACTTGGAATTTTAGGATGGTGTAATAATAGGGCAACAGTAATATCTGATGTTGAACAAGCACACAATATTGATAGAAAAACAAAAATAGGATTAATTTCGCAAACAACCAAAGATTTAAAAACATTTTTGGCAGTAGCTGCGATACTAATGACCAAGACTGACGAACTAAGAATTTTTAATACGATTTGCTCAGCAACCAAAAACAGGGTGGAACAAACTTTGGAAATTATCCGTCAGGTTGATTTAATGTTGGTTATTGGCGACAGCAAGAGTTCAAATACTGCCACTCTTACAAAAGAGTGTTTAAGTACCGGAGTAAAGACTATTCAGATTGAAAAGGCTGATGATATTCAAGATGAATGGCTTAAGGGAGTATCTAATCTAGGCATCACTGCAGGTGCTTCCACACCGGACTGGATAATTAAGGAGGTATTGGATAGGATGACGGCGTACGAGGAAAAGGATAATCAGGAATTGAACCAGGAAATGGAGAACCAGGTTATCCAGCAGGATCAAGAAATGGAAAATGAAGTTCCCCCCACCCAGGCAACAGAGAATGAGGATACTCAGAATCAGGAAGACTCATTCGCCAAAATGGAGGCTGAAATGGCAGAAATTGCTTCTCCCAGCAAAGGAGATGTAATAAAAGGCACTGTTGTTCAGGTAAAAGACGATGAAGTTATGGTTGATGTGGGCGGAAAATCAGAAGGACTTATACCACTAAGAGAACTTACATCCAAAGAAGTAAACTCAGCAAAAGATATCGTAAAGGTTGGCGATGAATTAGAAGTATTGGTTCTGAAATGGGATGATGAAGGCAACATCCTCCTGTCCAAAAAGAAAGTTGATGCCAAAAAGGAAATGGATAAACTGGAAGTCAGTTTCAATCAAAATGAATCTATCAGAGGAACTATAATTGGCAGTGTGAAAGGCGGACTCTTGGTAGATATCGGTATAACCAGTTTTTTACCTGCTTCACATATCGGAGAGGGATTTGTTAAAAACCTGGATGATTATATAGGCCGGGAAATGGACTTTAAAATTATTGAATTCAACAGGAATAAACGTAGGGGTTCCCAGGTGGTAGTATCCAGAAAAGAACTGGCCGGTGAAGAAAGAGCCAGAGAGAGAGAAGCTTTTTGGGCAAGTGTGGAAGAAGGCCAGATCCGTAAAGGAAAAGTAAAGCGAATTGTTGATTATGGAGCGTTTTTGGACCTGGGCGGATATGAAGGATTGTTACACATTTCTGAATTGGATTATAAGAGAATTCCTCATCCTTCTGATGTACTAACTGAAGGAGAAGAAATCGATGTATTTATCCTGGGTGTGGACCGGGAGAAAAGCCGGGTTTCTTTAAGCCGCAAGAAACTTATGAAAAGCCCTTGGGAAATAGTGCTGGAAAAGTATCATGAAGGTGAAGTCATAGAAGGGAAAGTAGTTCGTATCGCTACCTTTGGAGCCTTTGTAGAAATTGAACCAGGAGTTGATGGCCTGGTCCATATATCACAACTGGCGAATTATCGCGTAGATAAACCGGAAAACGTAGTATCAGTGGATCAAGTGGTCAAGGTTAAAATATTAGGGATAGACAGTGAACAAAAAAGAATCAGCCTGTCGATAAGAGAAGCTCAGGAAGATGTTGACGCCCAGGCTGTGGCAGAATATCTGGAAAAACAGGAGCAATCCAATACAGAAGAAGAGGTGCCGGAAGTTTCCGAACCTGTTGAATTAAGTGAAGCTGAAGATGTTGCAGAAGTTACTGAATCAGATGAGATCGCGGATTTAACAGAGACTGAGTAACCCTTAAAAAATAGTCTTTGAGGTGGTAAAATGCCTATATTTGAATTTCACTGCCAGGACTGTGACAATAAATTTAACCTGTTAATATCAAATAATGATAAAAATAAAGTGAAATGTCCCCAGTGTAGTTCCGGGAACATTAAACAGTTATTATCTCTTTTCAGCACCAGCAGAGGAAAAGGAGCTATCAACCAGGATAGATGTAATGGCTGTGCCGAGAGAACGAGAGGATGAAGTATTTAGCTGTGAGGCTGCCGTTGGCAGCCTCTTTATTTATGATACGGGGTAAGAGGGTGAAGGTGCAGTATGAAAGCAAGTGGTGTTATCAATGCCGGCGGCAGAAGTACCAGGATGCAATTTAACAAGGCCTTTGCTGAAATCGGCGGCAAACCTTTGATTGAAATTATAATTAATAAATTTGAACCCTTTTTTTCAGAGATTTTTATTGTTAGTAATCAACCGGAGCTTTATGAGAAGTATGGTTATAAAACATATCCGGATATCTATCCGGGAAAAGGTCCGGTGGGAGGAATACATACAGCATTGCACTATGCTCATTTTGAACAGATTTTTATGCTGGGCTGTGATATGCCTTTTATGGATATACGCATTGCTGAATTTATGTTGGAAAAACTATACGATAAAGAAAGTGCAGTTCCCAGAATAAAAGGTTATTTGCAGCCTATGTCTGCTGCATACAGCAAAAAGTGTTTGCCTCGCCTTACATATAGTTTGGAAACCGACCGCCTGAAGCTAACCAGGCTTTTTGAAGAATTAAATGCTGAAATTGTGGAAGAAGAAGAATTAGAACGATTTGGTAATCTGGATGAGATTTTTTTAAATGTCAATGATCAAATCACATTGCAGAAAGCAGCAGTCATAGCAGGGAGGGCTGAACCATTAGAAAACAGCGTAAAGATGAGCACATGACTATAGCCGTCAATACTGCTGACGGACCATGTACAACTGGTTTTGAAGATCTTTATTTACTCAATAATTCGATTCCGGAACTGGATATTGATGAGATAGACTTAAGTATGACTTTTTTAGGCAGACAAATATCATATCCGATCATAATTAATGCCATAACCGGCGGAACAGACAGGGCGTTGCATTTCAACAAATGCCTGGCTTCTTTAGCCGCCAGATATAATCTGCCCATAGCTGCCGGGTCAGCCAATATAACCATCAAAGAGCCTGAATCAAAGGCCTCCTTTGAAATCATCCGTCAAATGAATCCTCAAGGGTTGATATTTGCTAACATTGGTGCCGGTGAAACGGCAGATAAAGCATTAAAAGTCATAAAACTGATGAATGCCGATGCCTTGCAGTTACATTTTAATGTACCCCAGGAGCTTGCCATGAGGGAAGGTGAGCGAAATTTCAAAAATGTTCTTGCAAATGTTGCGGAAATCGTATCCGGGTGCCCGGTACCGGTTATTGCCAAGGAAGTTGGCTTTGGCTTTAGCCGTGAAACAGTGGAAAAATTATATCATTGCGGAGTGAGGATTTTTGATAACAGCGGCAAAGGCGGAACCAATTTTATAATTATTGAAAATCATAGAGCCGGGAGACTGGATAATGAGTTTGAAAATTGGGGAATCCCAACTGCCTGGAGCCTGGCAGAGATAGCAGCTTTAAAACTGCCCATTACGATTATCGCTTCCGGGGGAATCAGAACTGCTCTTGAAGCAGTTAAAGCATTGACTATGGGAGCAAACATGGTAGGCATTGCCGCACCGTTTTTAAAAAAGTATGTAAACGAAGGAGAAGAATCAGTTGAACTGTATTTGAATAGTTTTATATATCGTTTGAAAGCTGCAATGCTGATGACCGGTGCTAAAAACATAAAGGAGTTGACTTCAAAGCCGCTGATCATTATGAATAGGACTGCTGAATGGTTAAAAGCAAGAGAAATAGACCCGTTGATCTGGGCCAAGCGCTCATAATTATCCGAGTAGCTAATCAGTATTTTTATAAGCTGCCTGTAAAAAGGCAGCTTTTCTTATTTTACATATTCTAATTTAGACTGGGAAAGATATTTAAAAATAAAACTGGAAAGGAAGGAACTTGTATGACCAATTTCCCCTTTGGTTTAATAGCTCTTATTGTTGTTTCCATACTAATATATTTCGGTGCTGCCCATAGGGTTTTAGACCGCCTGCGCTTAACGGACAAAGGAGCTCTGGCTGTAATCGCAGCCATTATAATCGGCAGTTTTTTTGATGTGCCCATAGGCAGCCGCATAACCATTAACCTGGGTGCATTAGTAATCATCGGAATGGCAGTTTATGTTTTTATCAAAGCAGGAACTGCCTTTGAAAAAATTCGTGCCCTGGTTGCAGCTGCAGTAACTGCTTTGGTTTTGTTTCTGGCAGCCAGATTACTGGGAGCAGAGCCTGAAAATATCTTCATTGACCCAATCTATATTTATCCGCTGGTAGCTGGAGTGGTTGCATATCTGGCCGGCCGCTCACGCAGAGGTGCCTTTTTTGCTGCAGTTATAGGGGTTTTATCAGTAGATATCGCCCAATATGTATGGCTAAGTCAGACAGGGTTAAGAGGAACTGTAGCAGTTGGAGGAGCAGGTGCTTTTGACTCTTTGATAGTATCCGGAATTTTAGCTGTTTTGCTGGCAGAGACTGTGGGTGAGGTCTTGGAAAGAATGAGCGGTGGTCCGCAAACAGAAAACAGACCGGAAGAATTACTGGTTAATTTGCGTGAACCGGAACCAGCCCGTAAACCATTAAATAATGAAGAGGGAGGTAAGGATAATGAAAAAGAATAGATTGATCATTATTTTAATGCTGGCGATATTTTATCTGTTTACAAGCAGCGGATCAATTTGTGCTACTGAATTACCCAGCGGAGAGTACTTTACTTTGATTAATGAAAACAATCAAATGATCCATCAAACCGGTTTAATCGTAAATATAGGTGATGAATATATTACTGCTGACAATTCACGCTATAGAGTTACTTTCATCGATGGCAAAACAGCCAGTTGTATTTATCTTGGCGAAGAAGCCATGCCGGTTTTAGAATACAGTCCTCAGCGTAAGGCCTGGGTTTTTAAATCCCGGGATATACCTGCGGTAACTGGAAAGAAACCTACCATAGCCGTGTATCATACTCACAATGATGAATCTTATATCCCTGGTGACGGCACTGAAAGTATCGATGGAAGAGGAGGAATTCATGATGTAGGAGAGACTCTGGTCAGCCAGCTTAAGAAACTCGGTTTTAATGTTGAATACAGTGAAAACAATCATAACCCCCATGATATCAATGCCTATACTCGTTCCCGTAGAACAGCAAGTACCCTGTTAAAGAAAAACCCGGATGTTGTGTTGGATGTACATCGTGATGCTACACCTCCTGAACAATATAAAGCAGAAGTTAAAGGCAAAGAAGTTACTAAAGTTAAATTAGTAATCGGCCGGCAAAATCCTAATATGAAAACTAATCTGGAATTTGCTAAAAAGATCAAAGCATTGATGGATAAAAAACAGCCGGGACTTTCAAATGGAATTTTTATGGGAAAATCTACTTTTAACCAGGATTTGCATCCTCGTTCTGTTTTAATAGAGGTGGGAGCTCATACCAATAGCAAAGATAATGCAGAACAAGGGGTAGCATTATTTGCCCAGACACTGCCTGCAGCATTAGGTGTGGCAAGTGAAGAGGGTGAAGGAGTGGCGGCCAGGAAACCAATGGCCGGTGACAACCAGGGTGCAGGGACAACCATTGCGGTTATTCTGGCAGTTGTAGCAGCAGCCATCGGCGGCTTTTATTTCCTGAATAAGGGCAATGTAAAACGCTGATGGAGGAGTATTTAATTGTTCTGCTGGCAGCTACAGGGGCTGGTTTTATCAACAGAGTTATATTACTGAGAAGTGATTATCGCCAGTACCCCTCTTATCCCCATGGACATCTTACTCATTTGGCACTGGGCTTTATTGCAGCCAGTCTGGGAGCCGTTGCAGTTGTTGCCATCGCTGAACCGGACTATGTAGCAGTTACTTTCCTGGTCCTTGCAGCGCAGCAGTTCAGAGAAATAAGAAACATGGAACGGGAGACACTTAGCAAGCTGGAAGAAACCAAGATAATTTCACGGGGCACAGATTATATCGAAGGAATTGCCAGAGTTTTTGAAGCCAGAAATTATCTGGTTATCTTTACTGCTTTGATAACCGGTACTGTAGTACAGATCTCAAGTTGGCCATATGCATTGATCGCTGCGCCGATTTTGATCATTGCCTCTAATAAATTAATGAGCGGCAAAGTTATTGGCGATATTGCTGAGATAAAAGAAGCCAAAATATCATTTGAAGGAGCCATGCTTAAGGTCGAAGATGTTTTTATCATGAATGTAGGGTTACCCCAGACTCGTGAGAAAATTATCGAGGAAGGAATGGGGGTAATCATTAAGCCAAAAGATGATAATGCCCGCTTAACTCTTGATTCGCCCGGGCAGCGCATGGCTATAATCCATGATGTGGCAGCGATCCTGGGTTCAAAAGTAGATATCAATGAACCTGAACTAACACCATCTGCCCGCAAACATGTGGATAAAGGATATTTGGTTTTCTATTTGGTGGCCAATGAACCTGATATAAACTATATGATCGAGATCATAAAGCGGGTACCAGTTATCGAATCATCTAAAGGTGCGGCATTAAGCAGCTATTTTGGCAGAAAGGCAGCAGATTAATGGAGATAAAAATTAATGATTATATTCTGGCCATCATCACCCTTGACCTAAAAAAAGTCAGCGGCGGAGGCTGTCCGGTTTTTCTTGCTGCTGATGAAGAAGAATTACATAAAACCAGTCTTTATTTAGCCAAGGTCACGGGGGGGATTGTACATGACTTGGAAAATGGGATTTTGATTGTATGTAAGCATTGATCAGGAGGGGAATATGATCATTATTTATCATTGTTATGGCGGCTCACACTCTTCGGTTACTGCAGCTGCTATTCATCTGGGCTTGATAGGCAAGGATAAACCTCCAACCAATGAAGAACTTATGGCTATACCGTATTTTGACAATACTACTGATAATGACTTCGGCTCCATCCGCTTTATAGGATTTGACGAATATAATAATTCTGTTTTTGTTATGGGGAAAAAAAGCCAGGCAGATCGTTTCAGCCATGTATTGATGGGGATTGGGGAATTACTGGGCAAAAAGGAAGAAATATTAGCGGTTAATACCATGGGCAGAGTTAACTGGAGTATGAAGCTGGGTGGATTTACTTCCCGCAGAGTAGGCTTGGCTTTTTTAGGCAGGCCTTTATTATTAAAAGGAACCACCAAAGCTTTCTGGGATTTGGTAAGCCTGGTTGAAATGACTCGTCTAAAAATCTTAAATAAGGTTAAAACTCAATGAAAATTATATTTTTAGGAACAACTGGGGTACATCATGCTCTTATAGCCGCTTATTTATATATAGGAAATAAACTTGAAAGTAATTTTCAAAAATATCCGGGATTCGCTGATCTTGATAAAGAAGCTAGCGGCTATCCAATTTTTTTAGGCTCTGATAAATCTGAGAATATGGTTTATGCTCTGGGCTGTGAAACAGATATTTCATTAGTTAAAAAGGCTATCGAACAATTGACTGTAATTATGGGCAGCCAGTCAGATGAAATAAAAGTTGTGCCTATTTCCATCCCGGATGAACGGATCTTGCTTACACTGACCAGAATTGCCTCAATTACCAATGCAGGCAATTGGCATTTTTGGGCTTCCGGGTTTATCATCAAAAGATACCTTTCTAAAATAGCTGCCCGGGTAAAAGAAATACAAAATGAGCTAACTGGTCAAAATTAATAAAGAATTCTGAAACGGTATGCCCTGGCTGCCGTTTTTTAAATCTTGCGAGTTTGGGTGGTTTGATGGATAATGTTTACGAGCCAGCCAATCAACGGAGGTTAGAAATGGTAATCATAAAAGAAGTATTAAAGGGAAGTATTGGCCAGGAAATCGGCATAAATCCTGGGGATGACCTGCTATCCATAGATGGACAGCCAATTGATGATATACTGGACTACCAATTCTTTTCCAGTGACAGTGAGTTTTTATTGTCTATTAAAAAGCCTGATGGTGAGCAATGGGACATAGATATTGAAAAAGATTATGATGAAGATTTAGGTCTGGTTTTTGACGGCGTGGTTTTCGACAGGATGAAAAGATGTAAAAACAAGTGCGTATTCTGTTTTATTGACCAACTGCCTCCCAGGATGCGTTCCACCTTATATACCAAAGACGACGATTATCGTTATTCATTTTTATATGGTAATTTTATAACTCTGACCAACCTTACTGAAAGAGATTGGAGCAAAATCATCAATATGCACCTTAGCCCTTTGTATGTGTCTGTTCACAGTATGGATCCGGAAGTAAGAATCAGGATGCTTAATAATAAAAATGCTGCTGAAATAAAAAACCAACTGCAGCGTTTGAAAGATGCGGATATAGAAATACATACTCAAATCGTCCTGTGTCCGGGGATCAATGATGGTGATGTTTTATTAGATACTATTGAACAGCTGGCAGAGTTACAACCTTCAGTACTATCCATTGGTATTGTTCCTGTGGGACTTACTGGCTATCGCAGTGATTTACCGAATTTGCGCGGGTTTACTGCTGATGAAATCAAAGCAATTATATTTTTAGTGGACCAGTGTCAGAATCGCTTCAGGAAAGAATATGGATATGGTTTGGTTTATCTGGCGGACGAGTTTTATATTTCAGTTGGTTTGCCGGTACCGGAGGAAGAATACTATGATGATTTTAGTCAAATAGAAAACGGAATAGGATTGGCAAGAATTTTATTGGATCAATTTCAAATAATAGAACCGGATTTGCCGGAAGAAATAGAGCCCAGGACAGCTTATCTGATTACAGGTTATTCGGCTTTGCCGGTAATAAACTATATTGTTGACAGGCTGAACCGGATCAAGGGACTTGAGGCAGTGGCCCTGCCCATTCCCAACCACTTTTTTGGCGGCAATGTTTCGGTGACAGGACTACTCACCGGAAGCGATATTATCGATTATTTAGGCATAAACTATAAGGATAAAAATGTGATCATTCCGGAGGTAGTCTTAAAAGACGGAGAAGATGTATTATTAGATGATGTAAGTATTAAAGAGATATCAGCAAAAACCGGTGCCAGAATCAGTACCGTTGATGGAAGTGCTCAGAATCTGGTTGATGCAATATTGAAAGGAGTCTAAAATGGCAAAACCAATAGTGGCTATTGTAGGAAGGCCGAATGTAGGTAAATCCACGCTATTTAACCGCCTGGTGGGAGCGCGAAAAGCAATCGTTGAGGATATTGCGGGCGTAACCAGGGATAGGCTCTATGATGTCTCTGATTGGGTTGGCCGGGAATTTATTGTCATCGACACAGGGGGGATCCGTTTTGATGAAGGAGATATTTTTACCCGTGAAATTAAGTGGCAGGCTGAACTGGCCATAGAAGAAGCGGATGTGTTGCTTTTTGTGGTGGATAGCAAAGAAGGCATCACCCATGAAGACCAACAAGTGGCAAATTTGCTTCGCAGGTCGGGAAAGCCAGTGGTACTGGCGGCCAATAAAGTGGAAGATTTCAGCAAGCAGCTTGATTATTATGAATTTTATCAGCTGGGACTGGGTGATCCAATTCCTGTTTCAGCAATGCATGGGTTAAATACCAATGACCTGCTGGATGCAGTGGTCGAAAAATTTGGACCGCCGGAACAATTCCAGGAAGATCCTGATGCCATCAAAATCGCAATCGTTGGCAGGCCAAATGTAGGCAAATCTTCTTTGGTAAATTCACTCCTGGGTGAATCCAGAGTAATTGTCAGTGATGTACCGGGTACTACCAGAGATGCTATTGATACACCATTTCAATATCAGGGCAATAAATATATTCTGATCGATACTGCCGGAGTAAGAAAAAAATCACGTGTGAAAGAACCTACAGAGAAATATAGTATTATTAGAACCTTGAAAAGCGTTGAGCGTGCTGATGTGGCACTGATTTTGATTGATGCTGCCATCGGTGTTACTGAACAGGATCAGCGAATTGCCGGTTATGTTCATGAACAGTTTAAGCCCAATATTATTGTTGTAAACAAATGGGACCTGATTGAAAAAGATGGCCATACCATGAATGAATTTGACAAAGATATAAGGCAGGAGTTGAAATTTTTAGCCTATTCACCGATTATGTATATATCCGCTTTGACCAAAAAACGTATTTTTAAAGTAATCGAACTGGTTGATTTTGTGGCAGAACAAAATAGCCGAAGGATCGTAACATCAGAACTGAATCAAGTCTTAAATGATGCCATGATGGTAAATCCTTTGCCAGGGGGAGGCAGCAAGAAGATAAAAATAGTTTATTCAACGCAAGTGGCAACAGCGCCTCCTACTTTTGTCTTGTTCGCCAATTACCCTGAAGAAGTTCACTTCTCGTACTTGCGTTACCTGGAAAATGTATTGCGCAAAAATTTTGGCTTTGAAGGTACTCCAATAAAATTGATTGTAAGGCAAAAAACTTCCAAAGAATAAAGGAGGGAGAGTTTTGCAGGAGATATTACTGGTTATTCTTTGCTATCTGATTGGCTCAGTTCCTTTTTCTTATATATTTGGCCGTACTTTGGGCGGAGTTGATATAAGAAGCAGAGGCAGCGGCAATGTGGGGGCTACCAATGTTTTAAGAAATCTGGGGGTCAAACCCGCAATACTGGCTTTTACTGCAGATCTTCTAAAAGGATTTATTGCTGCCTGGATCGCTTATGCATGGGGAAACCCCCTTCTGGTTTTCCTTTGCCCTGCAGCAGCCATCATTGGACATTGTTATCCGCTGTTCCTCAGATTCAAAGGGGGAAAAGCTGTCGCTACTGCCAGCGGGATGGTCTTATTCAATGATCCTGTCATTTTTATATCATTAGTAGCAGTCTTTGTTCTGGTGGTCTTTATATCCCGCTATGTTTCACTGGGTTCCCTGACCGTAGCGGTTTTGCTGCCATTTGTTGCCATTCTTTTAAATCAGAATATTGAAGTAATCCTTCTGTACTTTTTTGCAGCAACATTGATTATTTATAAACATAAAGAAAACATTGACAGACTCAGAAAAGGAATTGAATCTAAAATTACCGGCAGAATTCACAGTTAAAGACAAAGGGGAGTAATTATGGAAAAAGTTTGCATATTAGGAGCAGGAAGCTGGGGTACTGCCCAGGCTGTTTTACTAAGTAGGAACTGTAAACAGATATCTTTGTGGGCTAAACCTGAAGAAGGACTTGATGCTTTTATGGCCACCGGGGAGAATAAAAAATATCTTCCCGGCGTCACTATTCCTGAGAACGTTTCAGTCACCACTGATTTAAATGAAGCAGTTGAGCATTCAAGTGTGGTGGTTCTGGCTGTGCCATCTCAGGCAATAAGAGAAATCCTGGCCAAGCTCAAACCGATTTTGCATAAGGATATGTATATTGTCAATACCGCCAAAGGTTTGGAACTGAATACCGGCATGAGAATGAGTCAGGTGGCAGAAGATGTTTTGGGAAGCGCCATAAAAAATCGTTATGCGGTTTTATCAGGACCCAGTCACGCCGAAGAAGTAGCTGTGGAATTACCTACTGCTGTGACAGTAGCAGCTTATAAAAGAGAAATCGCTTTTGATATTCAGGATACATACATGTCATCAAATTTCAGAGTCTATACCAATCCTGACGTTGCAGGGGTAGAACTGGGGGGCTCTCTGAAGAATATCGTGGCACTTTCAACTGGAATCGCTATGGGGCTTGGATATGGAGACAATACCCAGGCAACCATCATTACCCGGGGTTTGAACGAAATGATAAAGATAGCAGGTAAAATGGGCGCTGATCCCCGTACCTTATATGGGCTCAGCGGCCTTGGAGATTTGGTAGTTACCTGTGGAAGCAAGCACTCCAGAAACCGTCAGGCAGGAATGCTGATCGGACAGGGAAAAACTCCGGAAGAAGCCCTTGAAGAAACGGGAATGATAGTAGAAGGTTATTATACCACTAAAGTGGTTCATGAACTGGCCAGAAGTTTGAATGTGGAAATGCCCATCGTGAAGTCCTGCTACTATGTTTTATATGAAGGCAGGCCGCCTGAAGAAGAAGTTGAATTACTGATGACTCGACGAAAAAAGCACGAGATTGAAGAAATAGTTGAAAATTTACAGGGATGGTAGCGAAGTGTGGGACAACCACACTTTTTTTCTTTTCTGGTTATATTACCGAAAATTGATAAATATATTTATAGTGTTATAAGCTAAGAGTATTTTGCTGGAAAAAATATTCGTTTTTAGCGTAAGGGTACCTTTTAAAGTCTAAATCAGAGGGAGGGATAAAGGAAAGTGGAAGGAAACAACATCTTGAGAGATATCGCTGAGCGTACTGGCGGCGATATTTATCTGGGAGTAGTAGGACCGGTCAGAACGGGGAAATCAACATTCATTAAACGCTTTATGGAACTAATGATACTGCCGAACATCAAGGATATTTATGACAGGGAGCGGTCAAAAGACGAGCTTCCTCAAAGCGGTGCCGGGAAGACCATAACTACTACAGAACCCAAATTTGTGCCCAATGAAGCAGTAGAAATAACTACCAAGAATGGTCTTAATCTAAAAGTAAGACTTATCGATTGTGTTGGTTATGCTGTAGAAGGGGCCTTGGGTTACGAAGAGGATGAAGAACCTCGAATGGTAAAGACTCCCTGGTTTGACTACGAGGTGCCTTTCGAAGAAGCGGCCGAGATAGGAACCAGGAAAGTAATAGCAGACCATTCGACGATCGGAATTGTGATGACTACTGATGGCAGTATCACAGAAATACCCAGAGACCACTATGTATTACCTGAAGAAAGGGTAATAGAAGAACTAAAGGAACTGAATAAGCCATTTATCATGCTGCTCAACTCAATTCATCCATATGACAAAGAAACATTGATATTGGTGGATGAACTGGCCGAAAAATACGGTGTAAGTGTAATTCCCATCGATGCTGCCAGGGTCACAGTAGAACAAATCTTTGGTATCTTGGAAGAAGTACTATACGAATTCCCCGTACAGGAAGTCAATATCAGATTACCCAAATGGGTGGATGAACTGGATGAAGAGTTTTGGCTGCGGGATGACCTGGAAACAGCCATCAGGGATGTTTTGAATGAAATTCAAAAAGTACGGGATATTGACAAAGCAATCGAAAAACTATCTGAAATAGAAAACATAAGCTATGTAAGTCTGGAAGAAATGAATCTGGGTACAGGTGAAGCACTGATCGATGTAACAGTTCCTGAGGAATTATTCTATAATTGTTTGTCTGATGTCAGCGGCTATAATGTAAGCGGAACCCATGACATTATGAGACTGATGAAAGATTTTAGCGTAGCCAAGAAAGAATTTGACAAGATTTCTTCAGCTCTGGAAGAAGTCAAGGAAACTGGTTACGGGGTAGTGACTCCCCAACTGGAAGAAATGATTTTGGAAGAACCGGAACTAATTCGTCAGGGCAGCCGTTTTGGTGTGAAATTAAAAGCCAAGGCTCCATCACTGCATATTATAAGGGCGGACATTACTACTGAGATCACTCCGATCATAGGAACTGAAAGACAGTGTGAAGAACTGGTTCGTTATATGCTGGACGAATTTGAAGAAAATCCTTCGAAAATCTGGGAGTCCAATCTGTTTGGAAAATCACTTCATGATCTGGTCAGAGAAGGAATTCAGAATAAGCTCCATCGCATGCCGGAAAATGCTCAGCATAAACTGCAGGATACCTTGCAGAGGATCGTTAATGAAGGCAGCGGCGGTTTGATCGTCATCATCATTTAATTTAAATAAGCATTCATTTAAAGAGCCGGCTTTAAAGCCGGTTCTTTTACTTTTGCCCGCTATAGTCTATAATAATTAAATCATCCAGTTTTGAATTATAAAATCCAAAAGATTTCAAGCAAATATGATTTAAGTGTCAGAGTTTGCTTTTGAAAAATATTTTTAGCAGGAGGTTATTATGATTAATATAGCAGTACTTGGCTGTGGTACAGTTGGCTCCGGTGTAATAAAGCTGCTTGCGCAGAATTCCGAAACCATCGCCCTGCGCGGAGGAGAGCCAATATCATTAAAATGGGTCCTGGAATTGGATAAGGAAAAATGTGAGACTGCAGGGGTAGCAGATGGAGCAATCGCTGCCAGTTTTGATGATATCCTTAATGATGAAGAAATAGATATAGTAGTTGAGTTGATTGGCGGGCTCGAACCAGCCTTTAGTTTCATAACCGCAGCCATGAAGAAAGGCAAGCATATTGTTACTGCCAATAAAGATCTGATTGCTGTGAAAGGAAAGGAAATATTTGAAATCGCTGAAGCCAATCAGGTTGATTTCTATTTCGAAGCAAGTGTAGCAGGGGGGATCCCAATCATTTCCCCGCTGAAGCAAGCTTTAGCAGGAAACCGGATCCAGCAGGTAATAGGGATATTAAACGGTACCACCAACTATATACTGACCAAGATGAGCCAGGAAGGAAGAGCATTTGATGATGTTCTTGCCGAAGCTCAAAAACTTGGTTATGCAGAAGCAGACCCCTCAGCAGATGTTGAAGGACTGGATGCAGCCAGGAAAATAGCTATTTTATCCTCCATCGCCTTTAACAGCAGAGTTACATTGGATGATGTATATGTAGAGGGGATTACGAAAATTACCCCGGCTGATATCAAATATGCTGATGAACTTGGCTTTATCGTAAAATTACTGGCCATCGGCAAAGAAACAGATGGGCAGATACAGACCCGGGTTCATCCGGCCTTTTTACCGAAAGACCATCCTTTGGCAGCGGTAAATGATGTGTTTAATGCGGTATTTGTTCAGGGAGATGCAGTTGGAGAAATCATGCATTTTGGCCGTGGGGCAGGGCAGATGCCTACTGCCAGTTCGGTAATGGGTGATATTATTGAAATAGTAAGGAACATCAGGCAGCAAACTAATGGGCGCATTGGGTGTACCTGTTACGAGGATAAACAAGCCTTAAGCATAGACTGCCTGGCAGCACAATTTTATATTCGCATGACTGTTACTGACCGTCCCGGAGTATTGGCGGGTATTGCCGGAGTATTCGGCAACCATAATGTGAGCCTGGCTACAGTTTTACAAAAAACCAGCCAGGAAAACATGGCCGAACTCATCCTTATAACCCACGAAGTCAAAGAACGGGACCTGCGTGATGCTTTGATTGTCCTAAAGGAAATGTCTATTGTAACTGCCATCAACAATGTAATCAGACTCGAAGGTGTTCAGAGAACAGAAATATAAGCAGGAGGACCTATGATCAAAGTGAAAGTTCCGGCGACCAGTGCTAATCTAGGTCCCGGATTTGATACATTCGGCCTGGCGCTTGATTTATTCCTCACCGTAGAAGCAGCTGAGGCTATAAAAACCAGCTGCCGTTTCACCGGCGAAGGGCAAGACCAACTGAATCAAGAGGAAGAGGAAAACATAATTATAAAGGCCATCAAAAGAGTTTTCCGGGAGGCAGGAGAAACTGCCCCTGACTTAGCGTTGACGGTTAATAATCAAATCCCTATAGGAAAGGGCGTAGGAAGCAGTGCAGCAGCCATCGTTTCCGGCGTACTTATAGGGAATGAATTACTGGATAAAAAGTTCAGCCATGGGCAGCTGATAAATATTGCTGCCGATATGGAAGGTCATGCTGATAATATCGTACCTGCCATGTCAGGGGAACTGACTACGGTAATGGAAGATGACAAAACCGTTTACTATCAAAAAATAAAAACGCCGGCCGATTTAAAAATAATCATCGCCGTCCCTGATTTTCAGCTTCCTACCCATAAATCCCGTGAAATATTGCCGGAAAAGGCAGATATTCATGATACTACGGCTAACCTGCAGAGGGCATGTCTGTTGCTGGCCAGCTTTTTTAACGGTGATTTCAGTCTGCTTGATATAGCCATGGATGATAAAATATATCAGCCTTTAAGAAAACAATTTATTCCCGGTTTTGATGAAGTTTTAAACCAGGCCAGGGCAGCAGGCGCCAAGGGTGCAGCTTTAAGCGGAGCAGGCCCCTCGGTTATTGCCTTTGCTTTAAACCGGGAGGAAGCAGTTGGTCAGGCGATGCAGGAAGCGTTTAACAAGAACAATGTTTCTTGCCGCATTTTTTATCTTAACCCCAACCATACGGGGGCAGTCATTTTTTAGTAAATGTATACCAGGGAGGAATATAATTGTCACTGATAGTAGCAAAATTTGGCGGAAGTTCTGTAGCTTCTATAGAAAAAATCAAAAATATTGCACAGCGCATTAAGGATATGCGCGATCAGGGAAATAATGTAGCAGTGGTAGTGTCAGCAATGGGAGATACCACCGATGATTTGATCGCTCTTGCGAAAGCTACAGGAGGTGACCTTAGCGGCAGAGAAATGGACATGCTTCTGGCTACTGGTGAACAACAATCAGCAGCTCTTTTAGCCCTAACACTGAAAAATATGGGCTGTGATGCTGTATCACTAACCGGCTGGCAGGCAGGGATCATGAGCGATTCTACCTACAATAAAGCCAAAATAAGCGATATTGATACCAACCGTATCATGGCAGAACTTAATAATGGCAAGACAGTTATAATTGCAGGTTTCCAGGGCATATCACCGGGCGGAGACATCACAACCCTGGGCAGGGGAGGTTCTGATACCAGTGCAGTGGCTATTGCAGCAGGACTAAAAGCTGATCGCTGCCTGATATTCACTGATGTTGAAGGGGTATTTACAGCCGACCCCCGTATCGTACCTGATGCCCGAAAGCTGTCATCCATAGCCTACGAAGAGATGCTGGAAATGGCTATTCTGGGGGCTGCGGTAATGCAACCCCGGGCAGTGGAATGTGCCATGCAGAATAATATTGACGTTGAGGTATTATGCAGTTTTAAAAATAATCCCGGAACCATCATAACGGAGGTAAGCAACATGGAAAAACAAAAAGTAGTAAGCGGTGTAGCCCATGATTATAATTGCGCAAAAGTAGCGATATTTGATGTACCTGACCAGCCGGGGATTGCCAAGACTCTCTTTAAGGCACTGGCTGAAGGCGGAATAAATGTTGACATGGTTATACAAAGTGCCATGCGCAATAATCATAATGATATAGCCTTTACCATCGAAAGAGACGATTTAAGCAAGGCGCTGCCGGTAGTGAATGAACTGGTTAAAAAAATCGGCGCCTCAGGCTGCTCCTTTGGCGACAAGGTAGCCAAAGTTTCCATTGTAGGTGCAGGGATGCAGACCAACCCCGGAGTAGCTGCAGATATGTTTGAAGCCTTAGCTGATGAAGATATAAATATCCATATGATAAGCACTTCAGAAATCAGAGTATCCTGTATAATTGACGAAGAACTCACCCAAAAAGCTGTCCTGGCACTGCATAAAAAGTTTGCTTTAAGTGAACTGGAATAATAATAACCCCGGGGTATAAGAAAGCTTATCTTGACTAAAATAATCTGGTGATATACAATATTCATTGCGTCGGGGTGTAGCTCAGTTTGGTATGAGCGCTACGTTGGGGACGTAGAGGCCGCTGGTTCAANNGTTCAAATCCAGTCACTCCGACCATCTCCAAAGACCGAAAAGGCGGGATTTCATCTTCCCGCCTCTTTTGCTTTTCTGACCATATTTTTTGGTTTGTTAGTAATTCTGTTAGTAATTGTGTACCGCTTTGGTTTTTTGAGCAGCGCATTTCCCATTTTAGCAGCTGCAGCTTTTTCCCTTTCACGATCTGAATGCAGGTAAATGGTAGTCGTGGCAATGACGGAATGCCCCATATTATTACTTACAACTGATAAGTCTGTCCCCAAGGCTACTGCAGAGGTTGCATAAGTGTGGCGTAAGCCGTGAACAGTTAGTTTTTCGAAACCATGCTTTTTCAGCAGTCGCTGCAGGTGCCGGTATAAATGATCTGGTGAATACCATCTGCCATCCGGCCAGCAAAACACCAAGTCTTCACCCTGGGGATCCTTCCTTGATTTAATTGCTACTACTTTTGAATCTGTTGGTTTTTCCGTAATCCCTGTGAGCTTTTGTTTTTGCTCCCATTGCTGCTGTTTATGCTTTTTTAATATAGCGATCAACTCCGGGGGTAACTGCAGTTCCCGGTAGCCAGTGTCAGTTTTAACCCGTTCAACAAGTTTGCATTCTCCCGATGTCTTACGGATCAACTGGCGCCTAACTATAACAGTGCCCTTTTTATTAAGGTCAAAATCCTTCCATTTCACCCCCAGCAGTTCGCCGCGCCGCAATCCTATCATTAAGTCAGTGACAATCGCCGGATACATATAGTCATCTTTAATAGCCTCAAGGAACGCTGCCGCATCATCAACAGTCATATGCTTAATTTTTGGCTTTGGGATCTTAGGCAGGTTGATCAATTTCTTTGCGGCTGGATTGGAGATTATTAATTCTTGTTCTACTGCTTTATCCAATGCCTGGCGCAATATTCCGTAGGAACGAGCTACTGTTTTAGGAGCGAGGCCGCCCTTTCCGTCCCTGCGGCCGCTTTTACTAAGTTTATTAACCCATTGCTGCACATCCAGAGGTCTTAAGTCTGGGAGCAGAATACTACCTATATGAGGCTTGATCCTTAATTCAATTTCATTTTCATAGGATTCCCAGCCGGTTTCCTCAAGATCGGACACCTTATAATTATTCATCCAGAAATCCATCCATTCACTGACAGTCAGTTTATTCTTTTTGGGAAGAAAGCCGTTCTGGGTCAGTGTGGCCAGGGCTTCATCTTTTTTCCGGACAGCTTCCTCAGCATCCTTTGCAGTAAAATACCTGGGCTTTGTCTCTCCCCGAAAAGTGATCGCATAGCACCAGCGGCCATCGCTGAGCTGGTACAATGATCCTTCGCCGTTAACCCGGCGGCCTCGGGACTTTTTCTTTCGCGGCATAGATATCACCTCATTCCGATTCAAAAAAAATTGCAACTTTAACAACATATTTATCATCGTCATCTTCTTCCAAGAGCTCTATAAAAGCCGGGTGTTCATTTTCCAGATATTTTTCTGCCGATTTAGGGAAATAACCTATTTCACCACCGCATATAGCAACATACTTTTCTTTGTCATAGTCAAACTCATATTCAACTTCCTCTTCTTCATCACAGTAGGATAGTGTATCCTGCATGTCTTCTTTGCGATTGCCGGTTAATTTGAAAACTTTATAAGGTTCTCCAGACGAAATTAGCTTGCTATATTCACTTTGTTCTCTTTTCTCTTTATAAAAACCGATTGAAAATTGAACCGTATCAGTCGATTTATCAATATCAGAAATAAAAGATTGAATAGGATCGCCCCTTCTCAGAAAATCGAGGACCATATCCTGCATACTGCCTCTATATAAATAGCCTATATTAGTATCACCGGTTTTTACTATAACAGCTTTGGGATCATAAGGATTTGAAGGCTCCGGTATAAAACAAATAGGCATATAGGGTTTAAGTTTATCGTAATCGGGCTTATTATCTCTGATTATACATACCTTTATATTTGCATAGTTATAAGCCAGAGGAAACCCGTTAAGCTCTTGCGGTAAAACTTTAGGTGTTACTTCAAGCAATTCTTCCCGTTCAGGCACTGGCGGTGCCTCAGTAACTTTGTTAATATCAGCAGCAGACACGTTCATTAGATTTTTACTGACCGGCTGGGATTGCGGGATGCCAAACAATAGTTTTATGAAACGCATTATAAACCCCCCTTTTTATTTCTCAATATCTTTTATATGTAATGCCTTTGAAAAATCGTTGCCTTCGATGTGTTCAAGTTCGTGTTGGAGCGTTTTGGTGTGTGATTCATGAGTAAATCGAGAGTTGAGATAAATGTTGTATTTTCCTTCTTCATCTTGAACGGTTAGTCCCCTGATAGTTGCCGGTAAGGCTACATATCTCAAAAAAATTTCATCAGGTTTAATCACTATCACTTCCTTTCTTTTTAAGTGCTTCGATGATAGTAATAGCTGTCTCAATATCTTGCTTCGTTGCTTTCCTGCCCACTTGGAACAGTGCTTTCATTTCTGGCCGCTTATGCAGCTCTTCCAAAAATTCTAATGCTTCTTCATCATTTACATGCTGTTTAGTATCATCAGATGCTAAATTGTTGTCATTTAAGAGATAGTCAGTAGATACGCCGAAAAATTTTGCCAGAGATTTAAGTGTATCATTGTCAGGTTCACGCTCTCCGAGTTCCCATTGACTAATAGTATTCTGAGCAACACCTAATAACCCAGCTAATTCTCGCTGGGTTAGCTCTGCCTTTTTACGCAACTCTTTTAATCTCACTTTGACTCCCCCTTATTAATCTATATATATCACTTTAAGAGATAGAATTAAATACTTTCAACAAAATATCTCAAAATGAGTTGACAAAATTTGTTTTACGATTTATTATTACCTCATATAGAGATAAATATACAAATTGAGGTGAGATATAACATGCAGGAACGCACTTGGCTAATCGAATTAAGAGATAAAAGGTCGCAATTAGAAATAGCTGAAGCTGCAGGAATAAGCCAAAACTTTTACAGCTGGATAGAAAAGGGTAAGCGGACACCAAGACCCGATGTGGCAAAAAAAATAGCTGTTGTTCTCAAGTTTGAATGGACAAGGTTTTACGAAACTGCCTAAAAAAGAGGGGAGGCACAAGGAAAGAAGGTGATTTTTGATGCAAACTCCCTTAAACAAATCTGCTCAAGCTCCGCCTTTAGCTGTAGGCCTGTCAGAAGCAGCCAGGTTGCTGGGCATAAGCAAATCGTTAGCCTATAAACTGGCCGCTTCTGGTGAAATACCCACTATAGCTATGGGGGAACGCCGCAAAATCGTACCAATGGCGGCAATTGAGAAGTTAGTGGCTCAGTGGGACAGTCAATAAATTACGGGAGGTGAGATCGTTGACAATAGATGATTGTCTGACACTTTTGGAGATTGAGGACGGGCTGGGAGACTTATTTGAACAACTGAATTATCTGGAAGGTGCTAGTTATTTTCAGACAGTCAAAATTCGTCAGCTGCTGATTATTGCTACAGAAGCTATCGAGAATGTGATCGTAAAGGAGGGGAGGTACATATGAACGAGCTCATCAAGGTTACATACAACAATGATCGGCCGACTGTTTTAGGCAGAGATTTGCATTCATTTTTGGTGGTAGACACTGAATATAGGCATTGGTTTCCCAGAATGTGTGAATACGGCTTTACAGAAGGCGTAGACTTTCGGTCATTTTTGAACGAAAGTACCGGAGGCCGCCCTGCCCAGGATCACCAGCTCACTATCGACATGGCCAAAGAGATATCTATGCTGCAGCGGACCGAAAAGGGAAAGCTGGCTAGGCTGTATTTCATCGACCTTGAAAAGAAATGGAATAGCCCGGAGGCGGTCATGGCCAGGGCGCTGCAGATGGCGAATCGGAAAATATTAGATCTGCAGAACCGGATTGAGCTGGACAAGCCTAAGACTATTTTTGCTGATGCGGTTACCGCGTCAAAATCTAGCATTCTTATAGGGGATCTGGCAAAGATACTGAGGCAGAACGGATATGATATTGGTCAGAACAGGCTGTTTATGTATCTGCGCCAGAACGGGTATTTGATCAAGTCGGGTGCCAGCCGCAACATGCCGACGCAAAGATCCATGGATATGAGTTTATTTGAAATCAAGGAAACGACATTGAGCAATCCGGACGGCAGTATCCGCATCACCAAGACACCGAAAGTGACCGGTAAGGGGCAGGTCTATTTTATCAATCATTTCCTGAGAATGGAGGTGGAGATCGGTTGAAGAAGAATCCAGGCCGTAAACAACGCCGGCAGTTGGCCAGAGCAAACAGGAGAGCCGCCGGTAAGAAAAGAGTGAAAGAAAGAGCTATAAAGAAAAGAAAGACCGCTTAAGCGGCCAAATGGAAGTATTAATTAATTATACATATTCGCTGCCCGGTGCGCAAGTGCCCCCTCCTCGGCGATATGCACGGCCGGGCGGCTCCCCCCTATATAAAGCGGAAAGGAGCTAGCTAAATGGAAGAGACGACTATATTAACTCCGGAACTTGTATCGGAGATTAAACAAATCAGCACAAGGCTTTTAGATTTATACAGACAGGGCATTATCAGGATTGACCCCCAAGAAGGCTCTGTGCTTGTTACAGAAGAGATTTTTGAGAAAAATTTCCCCGATGAATACATTGTGATGAGCCTTGATCATGTCAGTTTCCCCTATAAGAAATTTACGACCGTTGATGGCATTAAGTTTTTCGCCTATTACAGAGAGCTTCCTGGTCAAAAGGAGGATGCAAATGATTGAACCGATAGAATGCGAAATACTCATTTCCTTAGATGAATTCCTTACATACCTTAAGGATAATGTTCGGTCCAGCTGTTTAGTTTTTGTTTTTCCTGATCAACTGCCTGTTGCAATCAACTATAAAGATTTTTCCCATGTCAGAGACAGAAGTTGTTTCCTTTCGTTTAAAAACGATTTAAGGACTTGGGCAAAGGACACCTGGGAAGAGGGAACGATTGTTATTTTAGTACCGTAAGGAGGGGAGATAATGGAGATTCTTAAACCCTGTCCGTTTTGCGGAGGAGAAGCCATGTTAACGGCGCGTGACGACGGAAGTGGCGGCATTTGGTGCACTAAGTGTGGTTTCACTCCACTTAATCACGCACATTACGGTGGGTGCAAAGGCAAGCAAGTTGCTATTGAAGAATGGAACCGCCGCCCCGTTGATTCCGAAAACGCCCAGCTTCGCAAGGAACTGGAGCGGTACCAAAAATGGGTAAATGATTTGCAATCTGGTATGTATGTGAACTGCGTTTACTGTGGACACAGATATGGGCCTAATGATAAAGTGCCCGCAAGCATGGCTGATGTCCTTAAAGAGCATATCGAAAAATGTCCGGAACATCCCATGTCAAAGCTACGCGCTGAGCTAGAACAAGTTAAGGCAGAGCGGGATGCGGCGGTGGAGGATTTAAAAAGTGTTTGCGAAGGCATAAACTCTTGTGCCTTCTGCATACATGATCTGCGTGGAACCGAGGAAAATTGGCCCACCGAACATTGCTCTCCCCAGTGGAGAGAGACAAAAGAATATTGCTGGCGATGGCGCGGATTGGAGGGGAGAGCATGAACACAGCATTCCACGATCCAGACCAGGTTAAAAGAGACTTTATAGCCCGAAAAAGAAGACAGCGCCGGCTGCAGCTCTTTGCACCCCAATCTTATTGGAACCGGTACCGGGCGGAAGAAATCGCCCGGGAGGAAGCACAGTTAAAGCGCATGGAGGCAGCCATGGACAGAATAGGAATTTTCACGGGCATCATTTGTATCAGTTTATTTATAGCCATGCTTTGTTTTCATGAGCGGATCTTCTGGCTGCCGCCGCTGATCAGCATCGGTGCAGTTATCTGGTGGGTCGGATGGGGGAGACACCAGTATCAGTAATCTTTGCCAGTGGTGGGACCGACTCTGACCGAGCATAGGTCAGGGGTAAGCGGGGGATCATTTCCCCCGGCTGGCTCCAATTATGAGGGGAGGATAACTATGAAAGCTATTACTACATGGCAACCGTGGGCATCATTACTCGCCCGTGGAGCCAAGAAATATGAGACTCGATCATGGGAGACAAAGTACAGAGGACCGATAGCGATACATGCGGCGCAAAAGCCTTTTAATACAGACTCTTACTTAGACAGGGAACTTTATCCTTTCGCAGATGCGCTTGGTTTACCTGATATATACAGCTTCAACAAATTGCCTTATGGAGCCGTTGTCGCAGTAGCAAATTTGGTAAACTGCCTTGAAATAACATACAGAGTAAAGACGCATGGTGAAATGTTATCCGCAGCATTAGTGAACGGACAAATAATCGAGGGCAACGAACTTTATTTTGGCGATTTTACCCCCGGCCGTTTTGCTTGGGAATTTACCAATATGGCGATACTGGCGAAGCCGATACCCACTAAAGGGGCGCAGCAACTATGGAATTTTGATGAAGCTCCTTTTGAAATATCCATCGACCCTTATATTTGTGGCGACACCCGTATCTGGACACCAAAGGGGATCATATCAGGCCGCCAGATAGACCCGGGCAAAGAGGATGCGGTCAGAGGATTGGAGGTGGCTGTGTAATGGCTGATACCAAGATTGAATGGACGGACAAAACATGGAATCCAGTCACAGGTTGCACCAAAATAAGTGAAGGCTGCCAATATTGCTATGCTGAGAGGATGAGTAAGAGACTGGCTGGTAGGTGCGGATACGATAAGGATGAGCCTTTCAAGGTAACTTTTCATCCCGATAAGCTAGACGAGCCCCTGCGCTGGAAAAAGCCTAGCATGGTGTTTGTATGTTCAATGGGGGATTTATTTCATGAGGATGTTGATGATGGATTTCTATGTCGAGTTTTTGATGTAATGGCGGTTGCCGAACATCATACTTTTTTAATTTTAACCAAACGACCGAAGAGAATGATGAATTTTTTCGATATAACCGTTTACGGGAAGCGGGATAACCTCTGGCTTGGTGTTACGGCTGAAAACCAGCAACGAGCCGATGAACGCATACCGATACTGCTTGAAATACCTGCGGCAAAAAGATTTGTGAGCGTGGAGCCAATGTTGGGGCCTGGGGATATAACTAAATATATTTCTCGCGATTATGCAAAATGCAGATGTATGATCTGCGACGATAATCCCACCCTTGATTGGGTTATCTGCGGCGGCGAAACAGGCCCGAAGGCCAGACCGATGCACCCTAATTGGGTAAGAAGTCTGAGTGACCAGTGTCAAGAAGCAGGAACACCGTTCTTTTTTAAGAGCTGGGGAGAGTGGGTAAGACCAAGTCAGATGCCGGATAGTACATACCGTGAAATTGAAGATTACGGTAATGGAATAGGAATAGCTGATGTCCCTCTTGGTGTCGGCAAAAAACGCTCAGGCCGTCTGCTTGATGGCCAGGTGTGGGACCAATATCCAAAGGAGGCGAAGTAATTGAGTTACGATCATCTGCCGCGGATATGCGGGACCTGTGCACGATGGAATCCGGAAGGCGGTGACGACTTCCGGGAACGCCTGAAAGCAAGGGGAAAAGATCCTACCTGCAAACTTAATAAGAAAGTCAGATACAAAAATGACATGGCCGGCTGCCTGGCCTGGAAAGCAGCAGACCCCTGGGACATTGAAACACGCGGGTATCCATTGGATCCGCCGGAAGGAGAGGAAAAAAATGTACGATAACGCAGAGAAAAAAATAACTGACGAAATGGATGCTAATAAAAGCAACGGTTACATACAAGCAGTTGGACATATGCTGCTGGGGTACCTTTCAGCGCATCCGGATGCAGCTGACAAGATCCTGGCCGAAGGCAAAACTATTGCCGGCAGCCTAGAGGACATGCGTAATAAAGCAAGAAAGAAGCAGACCGGAAATTGTGCAGTATTGACTGACCAGGAGGGTTTTACCATCGTTCTGAAATATTTCGGCTTAACTCCCCATGCACCAGCGCAGGTACCGGCTCCATCAAAACAGGCACGCTTTGAAGTCAGCCTGGATGATCTTCTGTAAGGGGGGCTGGCGTTGAAAGAATTTATGAAGCATTTCCCTAAAAGGATTGGCAAGGAAATAGAAAAATTCGCGCTTGACGAAGTTTTTTATCATGGCAGATACATTTTTACCACCAGGGAAGGGAATCAACAATACGGATATTGTACTTACTGCCGCAAGACATTTAAAACTGCCGGCCTTAAGCATAAAAAAGATGAAATTTGTCCTCAATGCGGAAGTACCTGCGAAGTGCATCATGCCGGCCGGGGCAGGAACTACATGGTTGACGATGCTTATTTCGTGTACTATTCCAAATCAGTTATCGATCCGGAGGTTGTTATAGCCAGGGGATTCCTGGCAGTACGGGACCACCGGGGCGATTATCGTCAGGTAAAAACAGAGATCCTGGAAACGGCCCGTTATCTTTTCAAAAAAGGCGAAAGTGCTCTGTTTACTCGCTGGGGATATTACAGCTGCGCGGGAAGTTTTAACTATGGTAAGAACTGGGAGCGTCGATCGAGGATCTTCAGCATGTTTAATCAGCAATATGTGCAGAACAAAAGGTTTCAATATGAATCGATAAATAACGTCATGCAAGCCATCAAGGGAACTCCCTTTGAACACTGCACGATCGATCAATATTCACGTTATAATCAGTGTTTTGCCGTTTTTCTAGGGCTCTATTCCAAGTATCCCTGCATTGAATATCTTACCAAGCTGGGATTTAAAGGTTTGGTACATGACAAGCTTTTTGGGTTCCCCACCTATTCATCAATAAACTGGCGCGGGAAAAGCCTTCAATCTGTTCTTAAGCTGACATCAAAGGACCTGAAGGAGATTAAAGAAACTGGTTATGAGCTGACTCCATTTGCTCTACGGGTATATCAGATATCGAAAAAGGACGGCTCTAATTACAGCTTTAAGGAAATTGATGATCTTATTAGTTCGTCATTCATTCAGCCGCACGTGATTACTTTGCTGAAGAAGTTGAATATCCAGCTTAAACGAATAATTAGATATTCTGGCAAGCAGCTTGAGCTAGATAAAACAAGAGAGCGGCCCTGTTATTATTCGAATCATATGATATTTCACGATTATGAGGATTATATTGCAGATTGTCGGAGGCTGAACCTGGATCTTACTAAAGAGTCGGTATTATTCCCCAAAGATCTCCATAAAGCTCATCAGAACACGATCAAACAAATCAAAATCAAGGGCAATAAGCTGCTTAATGCAAAAATTAAACAGATTGCCAAAGAAATCGACGTAAAATATGCATTTCAGAAATACGGCCTGTTCATCAGGGCAGCTGCCAGCATCAAGGAGCTGATCAACGAAGGTAAAGCACTGAATCATTGTGTAGGTGTTTATGCAGATTGGTACGCTTCCGGAAAGATGTCCTTGCTATTTATCAGAGAAAACGCTTCACCGGATGTGCCCTATTTCACTGTTGAAATCAAAAATAATGTCATTATTCAGTCCAGAGGGAAGAATAACTGCGCGCCTGATAAAAAAGTTGAGAAGTTTTTAAAGGCATTTACTGAGGCAAAATTATCGGCACCTAAGAAAACAAAGATTAAGATCCCGGCATAGCCGGTGAAGGGAGAGGATCATATTGGAAACAGCTTTACAGATACAAAGGACCCCGGAATTGATCGCTGCGGAGATAAACCATATCAAAGACCAGACCAAAACCATGCTGCTTTATAACAGTATCGAGATCGGCCGCCGGCTGACCGAGGCCAAAATGTGTGTCCCTCATGGTGAATGGGGAGCCTGGCTTGAAGAAAAGGTGGAGTTTTCAAAAAGCTCGGCCAATTATCTGATGCGGATCTTCGAAGAATACGGAAATAACCAGCTGGCACTCTTCGGTGAGACCGGCGCAAAAAGCCAGGCGCTTGGAAGTTTGTCCTATTCTCAGGCTGTTGCTCTCCTGGCCATCCCCGGTGAAGAGAGGGAACAATTCATTGAGGAGAATGATGCTCTGAATATGTCGACCCGGGAACTGCAGCAGGCGATCAAGGAACGGGATCAGGCTCGGGAAGAAAAAGAAAAAGCTGAAGATGACCTGAAATATTTTCAGGATCAGATTGAAAAAGGGCAATCGGCATTAATGGGCGCAAAAAAATACTTTAGTGAGGAATTGGAACGCTTGGAAAAAGAACTTGAACAGGCCCAAGCCGCCGGCAACGAAAAAGAAATACGCATCCTGAAACAGGAACTAGAACAGACCGATGAAATGCTTAAATGCGCAAACGATGAAATCGATGAGCTGAAAAAACAGCTGACCGAGAAGCCGATCGATGTGCCGGCGACTATAGAAGTGATTCCGCCGGAAGTCGAAGCCGAGCTAGCTAAGCTCCGGTCTAAGAACAAAAGCGCTGCTGAATTGAAGTTTAAACTGCAGTTTGATGCACTGACCAGCAGTTTTAACAGCTTGCTTCAAACACTGGATGAAATTGAACCGGATAACAGAGCTAAATACACCAATGCGGTTAAAACCCTAATAAATAAAATGGCTGAGTATTTATAAGGAGTTTTACGGGATGAAACATAAAACCCTTGATGAAATGCTAAATGCCAAAGAAAAGAGACTTTTTTATTATCTTGCAGATGAAAGCAACAGCAGGACAATAGGCCATATTTGCAAAGCATTGCATACCACTCCCAGCACTTTACTTAAAACCAAAAACAGCAAGAGGAGGCGTTAAAGTGCCGAATCGGATCATAAAAGAATCGATTGTTACCAGTGACAACTTAAATGAGCTGTCTCCGGAGGAAGAAGTTTTTTTCTATCGGCTCATGGTCGTTTGTGATGATTTTGGCCGCATGGATGCCAGGCCTCAGATCATACTGGCTAAATGTTTCCCGCTGAAAACGCACATTATAAAAATCGAAAAAATTATTACCTGGTTGAAGGCTTTGAGACAGCAGGACCTGCTCAGGATCTATGAAGTCGAGGGGAAGCAGTATCTATATATGACCACCTGGGACAAGCATCAGCAAAAACGGGCGAAAAAGTCTAAATATCCTGAGCCGCCGGACAATGATAGCTATGACAATAACTTGATATCATCTGATATCAATTGTAATCAAGTGCAAGCAAATGTCCCCGAGAAGCGAGAATCGAGAAACGAGAATCGAGAATGCGATGCCGAAAATAAAAAAAACCCTCGCTCTCAGAAAATTAAATTTGCTGACTTCGTAACAATGACCGAAGCTGAGCATGAAAAACTGGTTGCTGAGTGCGGCGAAGAAGACACTGCCCGGCTGATCGATATATTAAACACCTATAAAGGCGCCAATGGCCGGTCTTATAAATCAGACTATCATGCGATCAAAAAGTGGGTAATATCAGCCCTGGCCGAGGAAAAGCAGAAGGCCGGATTAAAGAAAAAAGCCAGGGCTCCTAATGAAACACAATCTGCAGCTGCTGTGATAATTGGGGGCGAATATCCGATATTCATCCCGCCGGAAAGGGGTGGTTAGTTTGGCGATGCTGCGAAGGAAAAAGCCTATGCCAGTAGCATTTTGCTAGTACCTGGGCTGCGAAATGTCGGCAAAAACTGTCAATGAAAAGGGCTGCTGTGATCCGGAAAAACAGAAAAGGCCGAGTGGAATATGCAAGCATCTGCAAATCTATGGGAAAAAAGGCGGTGATTACGGTGAAAAAAGGCAACAAGTGGTACAAGGCGACTGAGCGGCTGCTCTATACATACAAAAGTTTCCCCCTCAGGATCAAGTCACTTCTACGGCAGATAGAAAACATTCGTCAGGAGCTGGAGCCGACTATGATCGCCGGATACGAACCCCGGGAAGGGAAAAGTTACTCGGTATCATCACCAGTTGAGCGTGCCGTCCTTGAACGGATCGAAGGTGACGCCATCCTGAAGATCGAGCAGAAGATCCGAAACCTGGAAACCATGCAGGAAATCGTTGAAGACAGTATCGGGACCATGTTAGACCATGATCAGCAGCAGCTGGTAGAAATGATTTACTGGCAGCAGAAGACCTGGCAAATGATCTGCATGGAATTAGCAATCGAGAAAAACACGTACTATACCCGCAAAAACGATATTGTAAAAGTCCTGGCCTGGTGCTTTGGGTACCTTCCCGACGATGAAGCGGAGCAAGCCCTGGGAATCTTCATGGACCAGGCATTGTGGCAAAAAGCCAGGGCAATTTAAAGGAGGCGAGATCATGAAAAACTACACCGTAATGTTCAAAAGATATCCACGGAGCCGAAAAAACATAATTGTAAAAACAAAAGCTCAAAGCATATCCGAAGCAAAGAGTATAGTTGCTTGTGCATTTGTAGCAGCAAAAATTCTCTTTAATAGTCAACCTAATCTAGTTGCTATTTTTGAAGAGGTATAGCCATGAAGGTATGGGAAAAAATAGCTGATTTCAACGACACAAAAGGATGGAGTAAAGAACAAATTGCATCAGAGTGTTATCAGCATAAATATTGCCCGGCTGAGATTGAAGAAAAACATCACTTTATTGGATCCAAGAGATTTAACAAACATTGTCAGATAGGTTGTGGAGTTGAATGTTTGCTGGAATATCTTGAATTGGAGGCACGCTAATGGATCTTATTCATGTCACTAAAGACGGAATCGTCACCGGTGACTATTGGGGTGGAATACGCCAGGTTGAAAAAGACAAAGTAAAGCAAGCTATAAAATATAGAGAACAAAAGCAAAGAGAAGAATATTTTAATGCTATCCAGGCAGCAAAAAGCACCATAGAACCGCCAACTGGTAAAATAAATGGCCGGAGAAAACGCAAAAGTAGTAAAAAAACAAAGCCAACAATGCGGGAAATTTACGGTGAACAAATAGAAAGATTGTTTGTGGATGGCTTCACCATGAAACAGATTGCATCAACCATCGGCATATCCACCCAAACCGTGAGTAAAATTATAGTTCAAATGAAAAAGGAGGCCATGTAAGAATAAAACGGGAAAAAATACGGAAAAAAACGGGAAAAAATCGGGAAAAAATCGGGAAAAAATAAGGAATCATAATAGGTAACTAACATATATACTAAAAACGTGGAATAGGCTCTGGGTCGCCAGGGCCTTTTTGCATGGCTAAGTGGGAAACTACATCCTGGGTATTGCATCCTGGCTAAACCTTCCCGGCCAGGGTGTATGATACTTGCCGGGGCGGGGGCTGGGGATGTAATTATTAGGAGTGAACAGTAATGAATTTTGTTCAGCCGATCAGGGATAAAGAGACGGTCCAAGATATTGCAGAATTTTATAAAGCTAAATGTGAACGTAACTTTATCATGTGGATGCTGGGCATTTACTCAGGATTGCGGGTATCGGACATATTGCCGCTGCGAGTAAGAGATGTTTATAAGAGGCCGTATATTAAACTGCGCGAAATGATA
>LSQX01285370.1_pt1 | contig 36166 bp, 26 predicted proteins | sample 654561 | NCBI WGS metagenome assembly LSQX01 (sample SAMN04489861, study PRJNA283612) | anaerobic digester metagenome | isolation source: 4 biogas reactors fed with cattle manure at either 37C or 55C with and... | place: Denmark: Kongens Lyngby | collected 2014 | reverse complement strand
GATATTTTTATTTATTTTTTATCTCGCTACAAATCAGCTTGCTAGAAAACAAAAGCTGTTAAACCACAGCTCTTGATATTAAACACACAAGGTTATCGAAAGAACAGACTGCAAATTTAAAACGTTATTCCTTACCAACCAAAAAAATTATGGAGAGTTATCCATATTTTTTTTTCGCCAATAATCTCTTAGCTCAAAATAATCAATTGGAATGGCAGGCTCCTGTTTTTCAAGGCTTTTATCTTGAAAAGCTCGAAGTAGAATATCCTCAATTAAATAGTCTTCTTCGTTTACATAGGGATTAAATTCCTCTTTTAAAGAAATATCGAACATATTGGCTGTTACATTATACCAGAATGCACGCCAACCGGTTCGCAATTCCTTGACCAAATCAAAAGCAGTTTCTCCGGTTTGACGATGAATAAGCTTCACCAAAATCTGACCTTCTGAACGTGTAAGCTTCTTTAACTGTTCTGAAAATTCATTTTCAATGTAGTCTTGAAGTCGTTTTGTATAAATTCTCTTGTGCTTCTTTTTTTCAATTTGTTCCAGTCTTTGATTCATTACCACCAATCTTTCTGCTGCCAACTTCGCATAAGGATATACTTTATGAGTTCGTCTTTTTAATAAAAGATACCGTCTTTGTGCTTCTTTAGAATCAAATTGCAATTCAGACAATAAAAAAACCTCGTCCAAACTAATCCTATCCCTATGAATTGAATCGCCTTCTATGACATAATAGAACACTTCTGTAGTGTCATTATCAATTTGAGCGTTGAGAAATTGGACGTTTGTCAACAAAAACACTCCTATATATATATACCACTTAATCATACACTTTTCCGAACTTCTGCCCATAGGTACAAAAAGTATCCCAAAAATAAACAAATAGATGGCTGCTGTGTTCTTTATTCATTAATTTTGGAAGTTTAATCATTAAAAAATGTTTGAATGGAATCATCTATATTGAACGAAAAATCATTAGAGTTTTTAGAATCTTACCTTAACAACGCCTCTCCCACGGGTTACGAATGGAAAGGTCAAAAAATCTGGATGGATTATTTAAAACCGTATGTAGATACTTTTATCACCGATACATACGGAACAGCAGTAGGTGTAATTAATCCCGATGCAAAATATCGTGTGGTTATTGAAGGCCATGCAGATGAAATTTCCTGGTATGTAAATTATATTACCGATAACGGTCTTATTTATGTTGTGCGTAATGGCGGAAGCGATCATCAAATTGCTCCTTCTAAAGTTGTAAATATTCATACCGCAAACGGAATTGTTCAAGGCGTGTTTGGTTGGCCTGCAATTCACACACGCGATAAATCAAAAGAAGAATCACCAAAACCGGAAAATATTTTCATCGATGTGGGTGCCCATAGTGCTGATGAAGNNGTGTTATAACTTATCCCGATCAATTTCATATTTTAAATGAGAAAAAATTCGTTTGTCGTGCGCTGGATAACAGAATCGGAGGTTTTATGATTGCTGAGGTTGCGCGCTTATTGAAAGAAAATAACGTTCAACTTCCATTTGGACTTTACATTACAAATTCAGTACAAGAAGAAATCGGTCTTCGTGGTGCAGAAATGATAGCAGCAAGATTAAAACCCAACGTTGCCATCATAACCGATGTGACTCACGACACCACCACTCCGATGATTGACAAAAAGAAAGAAGGTCATATTGAATTAGGCAAAGGTCCGGTTATCGCATACGCACCGGCGGTACAGCAAAAGTTACGCGATTTGATAACTTCTACTGCCGAAAAAAACAACATTCCTTTTCAGCGTGCTGCACTTTCCAGAGCTACCGGAACAGACACTGATGCTTTTGCATACAGCAATGAAGGCGTGGCAAGCTCGCTTATTTCGCTTCCTCTACGTTATATGCATACCACTGTAGAAATGGCTGACCGAGAAGATATCGAAAACGTTATCAAATTGATTTACAAAACTCTTGGAGAGATTAAAGAAAATGATAATTTCAGTTATTTTGAATAAAATCCATTTGCCACTCACATTATCGTCCTTATGAAACTCTCTCCAAAACAAGTTGAAAAAATTATTGATGATAATGAAAAAGCTGCTGCCATAGCCCAACTTGTTTATTATGAGGATGAACAATTGACCATTGAGCGGAAAAGACGAGGAAGAGGATTTTCCTATTACCATAACACTAAAAACGTAAAGGACAAATCCTCTTTGGCTCGTATTAAAAAACTTGTTATTCCTCCGGCTTGGAAAAATGTTCGCATTTCGGATAATCCGAACAGTCATCTTCAAGCAACAGGAATTGACAGCAAAGGGCGAAAACAATATCTCTACCATCCGCGATGGAATCAAATTAAAAACAGTACGAAATTTTTTAGAATGTCTGCCTTTGGAGAAGCGCTTCCCAAAATTCGCGATCAAGTAGCTCGCGATTTGCGAAGACGAAAAATGGACAAACAAAAGTGCATTGCTCTTGTCATTCGTTTGATGGAAGAAACACATATTCGAATTGGCAACAACCAATATGCGCGAGCAAATAAAACTTACGGCCTATCTACGATGCGAAAGCGTCATTTAACTGAAGAAGATGGCACCTTATATTTTGAATTTACAGGAAAAAAAGGCAAACAACACAAAGTCCCTATCGAGGACAAAAAATTGAGCAAACTCGTGATGCAATGTGAAGAAATTCCGGGCTGGGAATTGTTTAAATACACAGACGAAGACGGACATCATCGCATTGATTCAGGAATGGTAAACGACTATTTGCACGAAATAACAAAGAACTCGTTTACAGCCAAAGATTTCAGAACTTGGGCAGCCAGTAAAATATTTTTAGAAACCATTTTGGAAATTGAGCCACCGCAAAACGAAACAGCTTTGAATAAAATTATTCAGGAATCATGTAATATTGCAGCTGCTGCTTTAGGAAACACAAGAACAGTTTGTAGGAAATACTATATTCATCCGGCGGTTATTGAAGCTTATGAAAAAAACACACTGCCTTCCATAAAAAACCTTTCAAAGTCTAAATTGCCTGAATCGTTAGAAGATTCCGAGAAATTACTGCTGAATATTATCGAAAATTACACTTTTAAAATTGACGAAGAATAATTTTTGAGTATATCACTTCCTGTAATTTTCCAGAAAATTTATGACATTTCGCTCAATTCTTTCCAAGATATTGGAAGTTTCCTCTTTAATAAATTTCTCTCCGGTAATGTGTTCATACAATTCAATATAACGTTCCGAAACGGATTGCACGTAATCATCAGTCATTTCTGGTAATGCTTGACCTTCTTTCCCTTGAAAGTTGTTGTCTATGAGCCATTGTCTTAAAAATTCTTTTGACAATTGACGCTGTGGTTCGTTTGCGTTTTGTCTTTCTTCATAACCTTCAGCATAAAAATAACGAGAAGAATCGGGTGTATGAATTTCATCAATCAATACAATTTTTCCCTCTTTGGTTTTTCCAAATTCATATTTCGTATCCACGAGAATCAACCCTCTTTCAGCTGCGATTTCGGTTCCTCTTTGAAATAGTTTTTTCGTGTAATCTTCCAATTTTGCATAATCTTCTTCCGAGACAATTTTTCTTTTTAGGATTTCTTCTCGAGAAATATCTTCATCGTGTTCACCCAATTCTGCTTTAGTGGCAGGCGTTATGATAGGCTCGGGAAATTTGTCATTTTCTTTCATCCCTTCCGGCATCGGAACTCCGCAAATCATACGTTTTCCCAATTTGTATTCGCGTGCGGCATGCCCGCTTAAATACCCTCTGATAACCATTTCAATTTTAATAGGTTGACACGCATGACCAATGGCGACATTCGGATCGGGAATTTCAATCAACCAATTTGGAACGATATCTTCCGTAGCTTTCATCATTTTAGTTGCAATTTGATTGAGAATTTGTCCTTTGTAAGGAATTCCTTTAGGCATTACCACGTCAAATGCGCTAATCCGATCGGAAACAATCATTACTAAAATATCATTGGCTAAGGTATAAACATCACGTACTTTTCCGTGATATACATTTTTTTGTCCGGGGAAATTAAAATTGGTCTCTGTAAGTGTATTGGTCATTGCCATGGGTTTCTGTAAACTTGTTTTTATAATTTAAATGAATTCTTATTCTAAAAAAGTCAGGTGCTTAGTTAAGGATGTCTTTAAGAAAATTAAATAAAAATCATTCCATATTTTCAATGGTTTTATACGCTGATATAATATCTCTTACCAATCTGTGGCGAATGACATCTTTATCGTCCAATTGAACCACTCCTATTCCTTTGACATCTTTTAAAACTAAAATGGCTTCTTTTAATCCCGAAACGACACGCCGGGGCAAATCAATCTGACCGGGATCGCCGGTGATCATAAATTTTGCATTTTTTCCCATGCGTGTGAGAAACATTTTCATTTGGGCGTGGGTCGTGTTTTGGGCTTCGTCCAAAATCACAAAAGCATTGTCCAAGGTGCGTCCTCTCATAAAGGCAAGTGGCGCAATTTGAATAGTTCCGGATTCCAGATAGGAAACCAGACGTTCGGCAGGTATCATATCCCGAAGTGCATCGTAAAGCGGTTGCATGTAGGGATCTAATTTTTCTTTTAAATCGCCCGGAAGAAAACCCAAATTTTCACCGGATTCTACCGCCGGACGCGTCAAAATAATCCGACGCACTTCTTTCTGTTTCAGTGCACGAACCGCGAGCGCTACTCCGGTATATGTCTTTCCGGTTCCGGCAGGCCCCACGGCAAAAATCAAATCATTTTTTTCCATCAGTGTTACCAACTTTCGCTGATTGGCAGTTTGTGCCCGTATCGGTTTGCCACTGACGCCGTGAACTATTATTCCGCCACTGCTGATAGGTGTTTCATAATCTTCTCTTTTATCACTTACCAGCACACGCTCTATTAAATTTTCATCGAGTTTGTTATAACGCGCGTACTGCTCCAATAACATCTCCATGCGTTTATCAAACTCTTCCAGAACTTCTTCATCACCATAAGCCTTTATTTTATTACCTCGGGCAACAATTTTCAGTTTTGGAAAATATTTTTTTAAAATTTCTATGTGGGTGTTTTCTAATCCAAAAAATTCTCTCGGATTGATTTCATTTAATTCGATAATTAATTCGTTCAAATTCAGCTTATTTTTTATAGTTGGTTTTAAAAATCTATTTTTTTGAAAAAAAGAATTCTCATGCTGCGCTATTCAATTAAAATAGTTTTTGACACTAACAAAAGTAATTTATTTTTGCGTACTTTATCTTTTAATCATCAATAATTACAATCTATGGCAATTATCACACTCACAACTGATTTTGGTTTAAAAGACCATTTTGTGGGCGCTGTTAAAGGTGCCATTCTCTCAGAAATAGGATCTGTCCCGATTATTGATATCTCTCATCAAGTGGCTCCGTTTCACATACACGAAGCCGCATATATTATTCAGAGTTCCTACAAAAGCTTCCCTAATGAAACCATTCATATAATCGGTGTTGATTCGGAATTAAGTCCGGAAAATCGTCACATTGCAATGTATTTGGACAATCATTATTTTATTTGTGCAGATAACGGGATTTTATCACTCTTGACCAATGAAATAAAACCTGAAAAAATAGTAGAAATTAATATACACGGCAGGTTTACCAGTAATTTTCCGGTTTTAGACGTTTTCGTAAAAGTTGCAGCGCATATCGCTCGCGGAGGAACATTGGAGGTAGTGGGAAGAACCATAACGGAGTTAAAAGAAATGACAGAATTGCGTCCGGTGGTTCTCAATAATGATTCTCAAATTATAGGGAATGTAATTTACATTGACAATTATGGAAATGTCATTACAAACATCACCAAAAAGTTTTTTGAGAAAGTTGCACACGGTCGTGCTTTTAACATCACCGCCAGAACCACTAAAATTGGTAAAATATTCAATAAATACAGTGAAGCAATCGATTTTGAAATTCCGGCGAATCAACAACGCGAAGAAGGCGGAAAAAAATTGGCTATCTGGAATACGGCAGGTTATTTGGAACTTGCGGTTTACAAAAGCAATCCGCTAACTGTCGGAGGCGCTTCCACCCTTTTCGGATTGGATTTCAGAGATAGCGTTTCTATTGAATTTAAACCTGAAGAAATTAAACCATAAAACATGTTTACACGTATCGTAAAAATGGAATTTCAAAAAAATGAAATTCCTGCATTTCTTGAAAACTTCGAAAAAGTAAAACATAAAATCAGAGCGTTTCCGGGATGTTTATTTTTGGAGCTGTATCAAGATAAAGAAGACAAGTCGGTATTTTTCACATATAGCAAATGGAACGCGACAGCAGATTTAGAAAATTACCGACAAAGTGAATTGTTTAAATCTGTCTGGAGTTTTACAAAACCAAAATTTAAAAATAAAGCGCAAGCATGGAGCGTTAATACACTACATTCGCTTTCCTAATCTTTGGCTATGTTATCAATTATCAGCAAAGAAATTCAATCATTTTTTTCCGGTATCATCGGGTATTTGGTAGTTGCCATTTTTGTGGTTATCAATGGATTGTTTTTATGGGTTTTTAAAGGAGATTTTAACATTTTTGACAGTGGATTTGCAGATGTAACTCCATTTTTTGAACTCGCGCCGTGGGTCTTGCTCTTTCTGGTTCCTGCCGTTTGCATGAGAGCATTCAGCGATGAAAAGAAATCAGGAACTTTGGAATTGTTACTCACAAAACCTTTAACGGTGAATCAAATCGTTTTTGGTAAATATTTAGGAGCCGTTTTGTTGGTCATAATTGCTCTGATTCCATCNNGATTCCATCCGTTCTGTATGTTTTTACTATTTCTGAATTGGGAAATCCGCCGGGAAATTGGGATTTAGGAAGTACCTTAGGCTCCTATTTCGGACTTTTATTCTTGATTTTTAGTTATTCGGCAATCGGAATTTTTTCGTCAACCCTCACTCAAAGTCAAATTGCAGCATTCATAATTGCCATTTTCCTCTGCCTGTTTTTTTATTACGGTTTTGAGGGCTTGTCAACGGCTTCATTGGATTTGTCCGGATTTGGTTTTAAAGCGCACTACGAAAGCATTTCCCGAGGCGTCATAGATTCACGAGACTTGGTTTATTTTCTTTGTGTAACAGGCTTTTTTATTGGATTAACATCATTAAGTTTAAAAAGACAATGAAAGGCAAGCATACATTCATCAAACAACTCTTTTTATTAATCGCCGGATTGGGCTTGTTATATGCGATAGGGCAATTCTTCTATGTACGCATTGACATGACGAAAGATAAACGCTATACTTTGGCGTCTGTGACAAAAGATATTGTCAACCAAGCAGATTCTCCGGTTGTTGTCGATGTGTTGTTAGGTGGAAAATTTCCTCCGGAGTTTCGTAAACTTCAAAGTGAAACCCGACAGTTATTGGAGGAATTCGCCACAGAAAATTCACATATTAAATTCTCCTTCATTAACCCGATGGAAGAAGAATCAGAGACCCTTTATAAAACCATTGAAGAGTTAGGAATTGAAGCCGCTCAAGTTTCTGTCACCGAAAGCGGAAGACAAAGTGTAGAAGTTGTTTTCCCATGGGCAATTGCGCATTATCAAGGGAGTAAAGTTGCCATTCCGTTATTGAAAAATCAACTCGGTGCTACTACCGAAGATCGGGTGAACAGTTCGCTGCAAAATCTGCAGTATGCTTTTGCCGATGGATTTAAAAAATTATTGACAGAACGCTCCAAGAAAATTGCCGTACTTAAAGGGAACGGCGAATTGGAAGACAAATATATTTTTGACTTTATAAGCACCATTCGTGATTATTATTACACAGCACCTTTTACATTAGATTCTGTTGCCACCAACCCTTCAGGAACTTTAAAAGCACTCAGAGAATTTGATTTAATCATCGTTGCCAAACCCACGAAACCCTTTACGGAAGAACAAAAATACGTATTGGACCAATACATCATGGACGGCGGAAATTCCCTCTGGCTGATTGATATGACTCAAATGCATATTGACCCGGATTCCGGTGGAACTTTTGCTTTTGGATTGGATTTAAATTTAAATGATTTTCTGTTTCGATATGGTGTGCGAATCAATCCGAATCTTGTAAAAGATATTTATGCAGCGCCCATCGTTCTTGCGAGCGGAGAAGAACGCAATACACAATACGACAGATTTCCCTGGTTCTTCAGTCCTTTGAGCAGCAGTCACAACAATCATCCCATTGTAACCAATATGGAAGCGGTGAAATTTGACTATGCAAGCGCGATTGATACGCTTGAATCACCGATTGATAAAACAATTCTTTTAACAACCTCTCCGTTTTCAAGACGTGTTGGACTTCCTTTTGAAATAGATTTAAATTCAGAAATTGCACACAATTTGGAAGTTATCAATTCCGGCACGCATATGGAACTCTATAATTCCGGTGAAGTTCCATTGGCAGTATTATTGGAGGGCAAATTTACTTCCGTTTATAAAAATCGGGTGAAACCATTTCAGCTGTCCGAAAATATGGTCAATATGGATGAAGGCCACACAGCAAAAATGGTCGTTGTAAGTGACGGCGATTTAATTAAAAATCAAATGGCAGGAAACCGCCCGCTGGAATTAGGATTTGACAGAATGACGAATTCTTTTTACGGTAATAAAGAATTTTTATTAAATACCGTAAACTATTTATTAGACGACACCGGATTGATTAATTTGAGAACCAAACAAATTCAAATTGCATTTTTAGACCCTATCAAAGTCATTGACGAACGCATCAAATTTCAGTTTATAAATATCTTGATTCCTATTTTATTGTTCGGTATTTTTGGTTTCATCTTCAACTATCTCAGAAAACGCAAAAATGTGAAATAAGTTAAACTTTGTTTTTTCATGGGAAGCAATTCAAATATATTTGTAAACTTGTTAGAATCGTATTTTAGCTACCGCGAAACCAACTTTTTAAATTCATTTATATAGAAACTATAACTTTATGAAATTCATTGTTTCCAGCTCCTATCTTTTAAAGCAATTACAAGTGTTGGGAGGCATTATAAACGCTTCAAATACACTTCCTATTCTCGATAATTTTCTATTCAATTTAGAAAACAACACGCTTACAGTTTCTGCATCAGATTTAGAGACTACAATTTCTTCTCAATTGGAAGTTGACAGTTCCCAAAACGGCACTCTTTGCATGAATGCCAAACTTCTTTTGGAAACGTTAAAAACCTTACCGGAACAACCACTGACTTTTACTGCTACAGATAATCATACTGTGGAAATCAGTTCAAGTCAAGGAAAATATACGCTTGCTTATGCAGATGCCGATGATTTTCCAAAAGTTATCGAAATGGAAGACACTAATTCTTTAACGGTTCAGGGGGATATTTTAGCAAGTGCAATCAGTAAAACTATTTTTGCATCCGGAAATGACGATTTGCGTCCGGTGATGAGCGGCGTATTTTTTCAATTTTCTACCGAAAAACTAATCTTTGTGGCAACAGATGCGCATAAGTTGGTTAAATATGAGCGAACAGATGTCAGGGCTCCTGAAGATGCTGAATTTATTATGCCTAAAAAACCGCTCAATTTACTGAAAAATATTCTCGCGGGGAAAGAAGAAATGGTCACCATCGAATATTCTGAAAGCAATGCAAAGTTTAGTTTTGAAAATACCGAGATGGTCTGCAGATTAATCGATGGAAAATATCCGAATTACGAAGCAGTGATTCCAAATGAAAATCCAAACAAACTGCTTATCAGCCGTACACAGTTTTTAAATTCAGTAAGGAGAATTTCTATTTTCTCCAATAAAAGTACGCATCAAATCCGGCTTAAAATTGCAGGTGCCGAATTGAACATTTCTGCTGAAGACCACGATTTTAGCAATAAAGCAGAAGAGCGCTTGACATGTGATTATCAAGGTGATGACCTGCAAATCGGGTTTAACAGCAGATTCTTAACAGAAATGCTTGGAAATCTTGACAGCGATGACATTACCCTTGAAATGAGTTTACCGAATCGTGCAGGAATTTTAAAACCTGCTGATGGCTTAGATGAAGGGGAAGCAATTACGATGCTCGTGATGCCGGTAATGTTGGGAAGTTAAGCAGAAAACTTTTTAAAATAATCTTTGAAAACCGTCTCAAAAATGAAAGTTGAGGCGGTTTTTTTATGAATTGAATTTTATTCCTGATAAAATTATTCAAAACAACCTTACTTTTGACTTGATCTCATTACTGACTTCGCATTCATTCGGAGCTTTAAATCGCAGTGAGAAATCCTATCTCCAAGGTTACAAATCCATAGTAAAATGATTATTTTACGGATACAATATAGCTATGTTTTAAATGGAAAATGAAAAAAGCCGTCTCAAAAATTTGAGACGGCTTTTCATTACTATTAAATTATGATTCGGATTATCGTTTCAAACTAAAGTGTCCTTTAATTTGTTTCGGCATATCGTGTTCCATATACTCAACACGGAACCAATAGTCGCTTGAAGGCATCGGGTTTCCGTTATGCGTACCGTCCCATCCTTCACCGCCGGGAACCAATTGCTTCAACAATTTTCCATAACGGTCGAATATGTAGATTTTCGCATTTGGATCCAATTCACCCATTCCGTAGATGTTCCAAGTGTCGTTGTAATTATCACCGTTTGGTGTAAAGAACAACGGATAATCTACTACTCCTACTGGGATTCTCACACTTCCACAACCGTTTTTATCGCGGATGGTAATAATGTGTGAGCCCGCAGGAACATCGTAGAAAACAGTACCGTCTTGGAATGGTTCGTCGTTAAACTGGAACTCATATTCACCCAAACCTGATGCAGATACTTCAACAATATGAACACTTGAGAAAGCATCGGTAGTTGTGATTGCATTGTAAGTAAGTGGCGGTGAAGACAACACCACTGTGGCAGTTCCGATAGTCACACATCCGGATTCGATATGGGTTGCCGTAACAACATATTCTCCAGCTTCAGTTGCAATAATCGAAGGGCCTTCTTCTCCGGGAATAATCACACCGTTGTGTGTCCATTCGAAAGTAAATAACTCAGGATCCAAGAACGTATCGATTAATGGTGGTGATGTTTCTCCAAACTCTTCAGTTAACGGGTTACCTTCAGCATCCACACACAATCTGTACTGATCTTCGAAATAAATTTCCGGCAGCTCTTCTACCAATAGGATTACTTCGACGATTTCATAACACTGCGGCTCCCAAGGATTGTCCTCATTTGTTACACGTGCGTAAATTATTTGTGGATTAATCACATTAATATAAGGCCATACAATCGGATTTTCTCCTGCAACCGCTTCATCGTAGCTTTCATAGAAATGCAATGAATAGATTGACGGATCTTGATTGTTCAATATTTCATTTCTAAAGTCAACAACTTTTTGCAGACTGAAATCTTCTAGGTCAAATTCGGCAATTCCGTCGCTTGGCATTAAATTGTCACAAATCTTAAAGGGCTCTGCCGGTTCATTTGCTACAACACCTTCCATAACTCTCAAGAAGAAACTGCCTCCACTTACGAAACATTCAGTATCTCTATTTTCGATTCGCACAAAGATTTCTTGTGGATTCGTTTGATTGAAGAATGCATCAGGAGTTACAATAGCATTGACTCCGTTATCAGCGTCATTTTGATCTTCATAGAACTTGACATCAAAAACAAATGGACTCTGACCGTTTAAAATTTCTGGAATCTTTGTTGTTAAATCAAACAAGGCTCTTCCGTCTGTATCCAACTCACAGATAATATAGTCTGAAATATCACCATCCAGAATCGGAAGCGGATTGACAATTAATAACAACTCTACAATGGTGTAGCAGCCGGTTTCAGAATTTGTTACGCGAACGTAAATAATCTGTTGCGGAGTTTCCACATTTACGTAACTGCTCGGGTCAAGAATCGGATTGACATTGTCTTCCGCATCTTCATAGGTCAAGTGATACGTGAAATCACCTACCTCTCCGTTTAGAATTTCAGCTTCTCTGATTGTCAAGTCGAATTCCATAAATCCGGTACCATCCACATCACAAAGCTCAATCGGTTCCGGAGTTTCAATATCCGGATTCGAATTTACTACCAATGTTAAAGTAGTATGAGAAGCACAACCGTTGTCTCCATCGACTACGCGTACATAAATGGTCTGTGGATTGGATGTATTTGTAAAGGCATAATCCGGATTAATAGGATTTATACCTTGTAAAGCATCGTCTTCATCTACATAATACTGAACATCCATACCCAATTGACCCAAAGTAAAGTCATTGTACATCGTGCTCAAATCAAATTCTGCGGTCTCTCCATCTCCACACACTTCCATTCTGAACGGTCCTCCAATTTCAGGAGCCATTTCAACAATGAGCGTCATTTTTCGAACAGTACCGCATTCAGTATCAGTATTCCCCAAGCGTACCCAAATATCTTGCGGATTGGATATGTTAAAGTAATTCTGAGGATCACTAATTGGCTGAATATTATCGATTGCACTTTGTTCAGTTTCATGATACGTGAGGTCAAAATCGGCCGGATTTTGAACACCGTAAATAACAGTTTCATTTACTGTCAAGTCAAACAAAATCCCGGTATCTATAAACGGATCTTCACTACAGACAACAATTTCCGGTAAAATAACGGGCACATCCGGGGTATCGTGAACGATCAATTCAAGTTCTACCACTGCAAAACATCCGGTTGTCGTAAATTCTGAACGTGCATAAACTGTTTGATTGTATGCAACCACGTTTGCGTAAGGACTGGTCAATGCAAATATTCCCAAATTGGCGTCACTTAATGTTTCGTGATACGTCACTACTGTATTAGGCTCATTATTTCTGATATATTGCGTTGCCAATTCCAAATCAAACCATGCAAATCCATCACTGCTCGGATCACAAACCTCTAAAGGTTCAGGTTCTCTTGGAGAAGGTTGCGGATTTACGATAAGCGTTAATGTATATCCTTCGGTTATTACACAACCTTCCGAACTTTCTGCACGAATGTAGATTGTCTGGTTATTGATAATGTTTGTATAAAGTGCAGGCAATGGATTAATTCCGGCGTCTGCATCTGCTTGTGTTTCGTGATACGTGATAGAAATACTCGTATCGCCGCCTGTAATTTGAGAAGTTGCCATATTCAAATTAAACTCCTCAATTCCATCATTCGGATTATTCACATCACACAATTCCAATGGATCGGGATGGAAAATATTAGGCATATCAACAACAGATATTTCAAACTCCACCTGATTTGAGCAACCGTTATCGTCATCACTTACCACCACATAAATGGTTTGTGGATTGGTGATGCTTGTATAAGCAGTCGGTACAGGAATCGAATTGTTATTGTTAAGATCTGTCAATGTTGCAAAATATCTTATCGTATAATCCGAAGGATTTGGAATGTTGATCATCACCTGAGGCTCCACCACAGTCAAGTCAAACAAACCGGTACCATTTCCGTTAAAGTCACATTCAACCAAGTCATCCGGAGCTTCAATTTGCGGACTATCCAATACTTTCAATTCCAATTCCACCACACTGTAACAGGCCACACCGGCAGATTCTACGCGCGCATAAATAATTTGCAAATACGGTACAGTATTGTAGAATGGACTTGCCAAAGGAAGCACATTGTTATTTGCATCTGCCAAGGTAACGTGGTAAGTTACATTTACTCCGGCTACACCACCCGTGATTTGAAGATCAGCATCGGTCAAAGTGAAAGAACCGAGACCATCATTATCTTCATCACAATAGGTCAATGGATCAGGAATATTGGCAACAGGCGCTTCGTTCACTTGTAAATCAAGCGGTGCAACTGCGTAACATCCGGTGGTTTTATCTTCAATTCTCACATAAATCGTCTGATTGTATGGAGTTGTATTCGTAAACGGAGAATTTAATTGATCGCCGGGGTTTCCGGTATGGGCTTCTGAATCTGTCAAATAATAAGTCACATCAAGATTCGGATCGTTTCCGGTAATTTGTGTTGTTGCAAGCGACAAATCAAACGGAACCATTCCCGTTCCGGAACCGGTATCACAAACAATCAATGGTTGTGGCGGATTGAATGCAACAGGATCATGGAACATCAGATTAAACTGACCGACACTGTAACAACCTCCACCAACTGTGTACTCTACACGAACGTAAATCACCTCATTTCCTGTACTCGGATAAGCAGTAGGATCCGCAATCGGATTTGTAGCGTTGTTAGCATCAGCTGATGAATTGTGATATGTAATATCTACAGAACCCGGAGCAATTGTATTTAAAATTTCAGGCTCTTTTAAAGTCAAATCGAAATCTTCTGTGCCATCTCCGTCGTTATCACACAGTTTCAAATCAGTGATTGGATCGGTAATTGGCGGATTGCTAACCACTTCAAGGTCAAAATTTCCTGTTGCATAACATCCTGTTACATCGTCTTCTATTCTGAAATAAATAGTTTGCGGATTGCTCGTGTTTGTATAAGGCGTTGGAAGCGCATTGGTCGTTCCTCCTGCATCAGCCGCAGCCTGAGAAGTATAGAAATTAACTGTAAATCCGGTTTGTCCGTTGAGGATTTCAGCTTCAGGAACTGTCAAATCAAACGGAGCTGTTCCGTTGCCTGAAGTATCACACAGCAACATATCATTTACCATTCCCGGTTCAGGATTCGGATTGACAATTAAATCAAACTCCGTAATGATAAAACAATCAGTCGCTGAATCTTCTATTCGTACGTATATTGTTTGAGGATTACTTGTATTCGTATGATTTAATGGCAAAGCAGAGACTCCGGTTTCAGCATCTGTTTCATCAGCGTGGAAAGTAACATCTAAATTCGGGTCGTTGTTCGTCATTTGAGTGACCATGGTGTTCAGATCAAATTGGGTGAACCCATCAGCGACCGCATCGTCACACAGTTCATAATGCGTTGGAATATTAAAATTAATTTCCGGATGAATAACTATATCAAAGGAAACAACTATGAAGCAATCGTCAGGACCTGTGACCCTTATGTAGATGGTATCTGTTTGTCCGGGACTTATATTTGCTATATAGGCATCAGGATCTGAGATTTCATTTTGAGGAATTATTTGGGCATCATCGTAATAAGTCCATGAATAATCAGAAACAGGAGACAAGTTAGATGTCAAATAAGTTTCTACTTCTGTCAAATCAAATTCATAATCCGTAAGTGCTGGATCCGGACACAATTCCAAAGGTCCCACTACCACATCAAAATCTGAAGGAACATCAGGAGCTTGCCCTGCAAATAATTCAAACATAACCACATCATAACAATCCTCTGGTTGAGGACCGGCGTTTAATCCCGCCCAGTTAAAATCCAAACGGGCATAAATATCGTAAGTTCCAGGTGAATTAACAGTATATGCAGAAGTCGTCTGTCCAGTTCCTGTAGAAGGGATTGCCCCTACTCCAGCATGAGCATCAGCTTCTGAAGTATAATAACTGACACTGTATTCGTGTGGCAGATAATTGGCACCGATGATTGAATCTTGCAGTGTTAAATCAAATGTAGCCTGAGTCATGGTGGGGTCATTGTTACACACCGCCATATCAGGTGGACAAGCAGCTACGGGGCAGAATTTGAATATATCCACCATAGACTTTAATGGAAAATCATATATCAACCCGCAATTCATTTCATAAATAGTAGTCGCTTCAACCGAAAAATATCCATACAATGGAGTTCCCTGATTAAAATCCCGCGGATAATCCACTTCATAACAAAATGATGATGTTGTGCTACTATTTAACGTAGTGGTCTGTCCTACTTGCGTGTTGTTTTTAAAAATTTTAAGTTCAACTGTACCCGGGGTTATGGTTCCATTGTTTCCAGGTGCAATAATTGGGGTGGAGAATGTTCCACATACTTCAATAGGGAACACGGGATTTAAAACCGGAACTGCAGGAGAACAATTGTCTGAGTCAATCTCTTCTATGAGAGAGCATGGTTCATAATCCGGATCAGAAACAGCATTTTCTACAGGTTCAACTGCCAAATAACCAAATGAAGGACTACTACAAATATCCGGTCCATCATCCCCTACATAAATATTATCCACATAAACATAACTGAAGTGAAAATCGGGTTGACAAGTAGAAGCTGAAAATTCCACTCTGATTTTTTGACCTTGGACTTCTCTAGTGTTCATTTTAACACAAGACCAGTTTGAGTATAATAAAGTATATGGAGAGCCCGGAAGATTTGGTTCCTCATTGAGAATACAGTCACCATTATTAGCTTTAATACAACGCTCCTCTATAACATTATTATTCATATCATATACTTTTACCTGAAAGAAAGGTTCTGTTTGAGTAGGTATATGGTGTACCGGATTTTCCATTAGAATTGCAAAATCGAAAGCAAGTACTTCTCCGGCAATCATTTCTTTACGCATGGTAACAATACCACTATTCTGAGATGTGTTTGGAATATTTCTGTTTAAGCGCATCGAAAATTTAGAACACGTATCTCCTAAAGGACTAGTTCGTGGAAATGGAATTCCCATACACATTAAAGTAGGATCATTTCCAGCCGTTACAATGGAAGCATAAGTAGAGTATTGAGTACAAGCTGATGGCGATTCCGGTGGCCCGAGGGCGATAGGGTTATTATAAAGAAAAGTGATATTACACACTTGAAAGTTAGGGTAATTTCCAGATATTGGATTATGGAAAATAGTAACCCCTGTAGTATCTGCTTCTCCATCTTGAGTTTCAAAACCAGTATTTTTTGCACAGGCGCAAGTACGTTCTTCCACTATCACTTCCAAGGGTTCGCTTTCACATCCATTTATGGTTTGAGTTACATAGTAAATTTCACCATCCTCCAAAAAAGTACTTGAAGGCAAACTTGTCATTGTACTATCATACCATTTCAAATTTTGACCACATATTGTCAAATCAGAAAGCATATCTCCAGGAAAAGAAATCATACCCGAAGCAGCATAAGTATCTCCAGTACAGAAGAAATATTCATTTTGTCCGGATGGCGGTTCTACTTTATATTCTATGATAACTGGCAACAAATCAGGACAATTTGGGTCATTAAAGCCGGCATAATAAGTTGTATTTCCTTCTACTATGGTATTTCCCGAAATGGAATTGTTTCCTGCCGGATCGTCATACCAAGAATGATTGTTCCCGGGCAGTCCCAAATCATCCAAAGTCGTATTGGCACCATGACAATATTGGTCATAGATCCACGCTCCGGTTAAAATGGTAAAGTTCTGTACCGTCGCAGGGCATCCTCCTTGAGAAGTATTTGTCGTAGCAGAAAAATCATAGCGTTTGTTGGGCTCGCCATTAAAATAAGTTGGGTTGTAACCCCACTGAAAGTTAGGATTACCTAAACCACTGTCAAAATACAACGGTTCGCCCCAAGGATTAGCTGTTCCGGTTTTTCGCCAGATAGGTTGATCTACAAGCGTATCTCCGTTTATATCCAAAGCATAGATAGTTACAATATCTGACGGATCGACTACAAATATATTATCTCCAAGATTGATACACGATTTCGGACTTACGTCAAAATGTATCGACTGTAGTTTGACAGTAATAGGAATCAAATTACTCTCCGTACAAACGCCGCCGGGTTCTGTGTTGCTTACATAATAAGTGGTCCCGTGAACAATGGGTGTGGTTCCCGGGAGTGGTGGATTTGATGCTGTAGCATCGTCATACCAAGTTAAATCACCGGTAGCCGTAACGGTTAAATCATCTAATATCGGAGAAGCACCGGTACAGAAATACTGCGGACTGTCTGCTACCGGATCAGGACATTGTTGGGAATAAATGAATAATGGTAGAAATATAAAGAAAGCTATTAGCGTATTTTTTTTCATGGGGAACGATTAGTTTTGGGAAAATAAAAGTTTTAATCTTGATGTGTTTGAGGAACATAAATTGTTACCAAAAAATAAATATTCCGTTTTCTTTTGCTTCAAAACGGTTTCAACTCTGCTTATATTGTTGTAATTCATAATAACCACCTTCTTTTTTAACGCATTTTTTATTTAACTAATATCCTAAAGGTTTGTTAAGGCTGTCAAATATACTAAAAAAACTCTGTCATTATCAAAATTTATCTCTTTTCGCAGCTGCTGAACAAACCCTTTCTAATCGTAAAGGTAAGTAACAAAACCACAAAAAGCCCAATGACAACTTAGAATCTCTTTAATACAATTTTAATAAGTCGGAAAATTAAAAAATTTTGTGAAATACACACAATACAAACGGGAAAGTTTCTGCTTAATTCACTTTAACAAAAAAGCAACTCCAATCTCTTAATAGTGAAATACATATAAAATTCGACTCCTGACTTCAACATGAATTTGTGTTATATTTATGAAATAATTTAAGAAAAGGACGCTTTTGTTGAACGAAAAAAACCCGAAATCTGCATAATTTCAGAACTCAATTTAAACTAAAGGAAGAATTGTCTCTATTTAAAGAAAGAATCTACAAATTCAAATTTATTGAACACTTGCAAGTCTTCAACGCCTTCGCCTACTCCTATATATTTAACCGGAATTTGAAACTGGTCACTAATACCGATTACCACACCTCCTTTTGCAGTGCCATCGAGTTTGGTAACCGCCAATGAGGTGACCTCAGTTGCCGCAGTAAATTGTTTGGCTTGTTCGAAAGCATTTTGTCCGGTGGAGCCATCCAACACAAGCAACACTTCGTGGGGTGCATCCGGAACAACTTTTTGCATCACACGTTTTATTTTGGTGAGCTCATTCATCAAGTTTACTTTGTTGTGAAGACGTCCTGCCGTATCAATGAGGACGACATCGGCTTGTTGAGAAGCTGCACTTTTTAAAGTATCAAAAGCAACGCTGGCAGGATCACTCCCCATTCCTTGTTTGACAATGGGAACTCCGGTTCGGTCGGCCCAGATTTGCAATTGATCCACTGCCGCTGCACGAAAGGTATCAGCAGCACCCAAAACAACAGATTTTCCGGATTTTTTAAATTGATGGGCGAGTTTTCCGATGGTCGTCGTTTTCCCAACACCGTTCACACCCACTACCATTATTACATATGGTTTTTTGTCGGAAGGCACATGAAAGTCGGTGGCATTTCCTGAATCGATTTCATTTAACAAGGAAGCGATTTCTTCTCGTAAAATTCTGTTGAGCTCTTCCGTTCCTACATATTTATCTCTCGCTACGCGTGCTTCTATACGTTCAATAATTTTTAAAGTGGTTGCCACACCAACATCGCTGGAAACCAACACTTCTTCCAAATTGTCTAAAACAGCATCGTCAACCTTACTTTTTCCGGCAACGGCTCTGCTTAATTTATCAAAGAAGGAAGTTTTGCTTTTCTCAAGGCCTTTGTCAAGGGTTTCTTTTTTTTCTTTTGAGAATATTTTTTTAAAGAAGCTCATAGATAATATTAACTTAAGTAAAAAGTTTTAAAAAAGTGAATGCCACTAGACAAAGATACATAAAAAAGGAAGTGTTTTTAACATAAGTTTGCGGAGGATTTCTGCTTTTAAACAAATGCGAGAAATCAATCTAAAACGCATTTGGAGTGTGTTGCAGTATGTCGAGTAGGACATAAAAAAACTACCTATGATAGCAAAATCACAGATAGTTTAAAATATCTTTACTTGTAACGTTTGTTTACTTCTGTTTCCCCAACCAATCATTTACCATCTCAGGCGGAAGAATGGTTTCTTTAAATATATAGGCTCCCGTTTTATCTGACCTCACCATTTTAATGGCTTTAGTCATCCGTCTAGAACCTGTTTGTAATGTTGCAACTGATTTTTTTGCCATTTCTAATATTTTTAAACCCTTATAAAATTTAAGGAGTTATTATTTAATTTCTTTATGAACAGTCATACGCTTCAGAATGGGATTGAATTTTTTCATTTCCAATCTGTCCGGTGTGTTCTTTTTATTTTTAGTAGTAATGTAGCGTGAAGTTCCCGGCATTCCGGACTCTTTATGCTCTGTACACTCTAATATAACCTGTACTCTATTTCCTTTTTTAGCCATAATAACAGACTTTTATTTTTTGCGCTTATTTAGTCAAATATCCTTTCTGACGGGCTTCTTTAAGAACTGCAGAAATCCCTTTCTTGTTGATATCTTTAATTGCTGATGCAGAAACGCGAAGTGTAATCCATTTATCTTCTTCAGGAATGTAAAAACGCTTCTTTAGCAAATTTACATTAAATTTACGCTTCGTCTTATTGATTGCGTGAGAAACGTTATTTCCCACCATTGCTCTTTTTCCGGTAAGCTCACAAACTCTTGACATTGTCTTACGAATTAGTTATTTAAAAACAAGGTGCAAAAATATATAAACTTATCGGGATACACAAAAATATACGATTGTTTTTTGTCTGTAATTTAAAAACAAGCAGACTTTCTCCCCTACTCCTTTATATATATGTATTGCTCTTAAATTTTTATCCAAAAATAATCTTTTACACCCGCTCCGGCAATCCTTTTAAAATTTTACACTATTACACAAAACTGTGTATTTATTACACGCTTTGCATCATTGACCTCCCCAACGAAACTCTGATTTACAACTATTTACATAAAAGGCACACCGATTGCCTAAATAGCACACAGTAATCAATTTTTATAATTATTATGAACATCCAAACGGAAGTAAAGACCAATTTTCAAGAAAATATAAAAGCCAAGAAAAAAGTTTCCAATCCATGGGCACTGTTTGTCTTAGGAAGTTCTTTTCTGTTGATGATTATTGCTTCTTATCTCTTTTTCAATTTACAAGATGATTTTATGCAGTTTCGTGAAGATCGTTTAAACTCAACGATTGGAGCACTATTTTTATACATTGCAACAGGTCTTTTCGTCTTTAATGCGTTGTTTTTTCTATATACGGTGGTTCGCTATTTCAAATATAAACCGATTCCGTCTGTTTCGGATGCAGAATTACCCACCACAACGGTCATTGTTCCGGCTTACAATGAAGGAAGACAAGTTTACGACACGCTTTTAAGTTTGGCTTCAAGCGACTACCCTCTCGATAAATTACAACTGATAGCCATTGATGATGGCAGCCAAGACGATACGTGGGCATGGATGCAGCGCGCGAAACACCATTTGGGAACTCGCGTTTCTATTTACCAACAACCAAAAAACAAAGGAAAGCGCCATGCCCTTTATCGTGGGTTTCACTTAGGAACCGGTGACGTTTTTGTAACTGTAGACAGTGATTCTATCGTACGAAAAGATACACTCCGAAACTTAGTAAGTCCGTTTATTGTAGATGAAAACTGTGGAGCAGTTGCCGGAAATATTCGTGTGCTTAACAATCAAAAAGCCCTACTTCCCAAAATGTTGGATGTGAGTTTTGTGTTGAGTTTTGAATTCGTCCGTTCGGCAGAAAGCAGTTTGAATTCAGTGTTATGTACACCGGGAGCACTTGCTGCTTATCGTCGTGAAGCTGTATTTGCGTGTTTGGAAACCTGGATTAATCAGACCTTTATGAGAAAACCTTCCGATATCGGAGAAGATCGAGCGATGACCAATATGATATTAAAACAAGGATACAGTGTACTTTTCCAACGAAATGCGTATGCGTATACTGAAGTGCCTGAAAGCTACAAAGGCTTGTATAAAATGTTTATCCGATGGAGCCGAAGCAACGTTCGTGAAAATATTGAAATGTCAAAATACGTATTCCGGAACTTTAGAAATGGAAACAAATTTGGACCGCGAATTTTATTCTTAAGTCAGTCGTTAAAAATAATAATGTGTTACCCGTTTATATTGTTTATGCTGTTCTTTATCATCACCCATCCAATATTGTTTTTAACTTCAACATTGTTTGCCATCCTCATCTTTTCTAGTTTCCCGGCATTGTTTTATGCAAAAAGATATTCGGTGTCTGAATCCGTGTGGGCATATACATATAGTATTTTCTACACCTTCGGATTGTTCTGGATTACACCATACGCCATTGCAACGGCAAGTCGCAGAGGGTGGTTAACCAGAGGACTGAGTGAAAAAAAATAATGAATTCCCCCTTAATGGAAAGTGCTCCATTAATTCTATGTGTAGGTTAGTTGCTTCAACCTCTCGTTCTTAAGACCACAACCAAGTCTTAAAAAATGATGTTGACCAATTGATTAAAAAGAGCTTCCTTATCATTAATAAAGAAGCTCTTTTACTTTTCACTTTATCTTTTTTAGTTGTTTTTACACAATCTAAAAAAGCCGGAAACAATCGTAAGTTATTTTCTTTTTAAAACGGCGTATAAATCAAAATCTTCGGCAGCTGTTATTTCCACATCATAAAAATCACCGGGTCTCAAATACGTTTCATCTGCGTTTATCAAAACTTCATTATCCACATTCGGGCTGTCATATTCGGTACGTCCCACAAAATAACCTCCTTCTTTTCGGTCAATCATTACACGCAACGTCTTCCCTACTTTCTCTTGATTTAATTCCCAGGAGATTTGAGATTGGATGTCCATAATTTCATTGGCACGTGCCATTTTCACTTCCTCGGGAACATCATCTTCCAACTGATACGCATGCGTATTTTCTTCATGACTATAGGTAAAACATCCCAAACGTTCAAAACGTGTTTCGCGCACCCACGCTTTCAGCAAATTAAAATCCGCTTCGGTTTCACCCGGATACCCTACGATTAAAGTGGTTCGGATTGCTATATCAGGAACCGCTTTGCGGAATTCTTTCAGCAAATTATTCGTTTTTTCTTGAGTCGTGCCGCGTCGCATCGATTTTAAAATCGGGTCGGAAATGTGTTGCAACGGAATGTCTATGTAATTGCAAATTTTCGGTTCGTTTTTCATCACTTCCAAAACATCCATCGGAAAGCCGGTCGGAAAAGCATAATGCAACCGAATCCACTCGATTCCTTCCACAGCTGCCAATTTTTTCAACAACTCGGCCAAAGCGCGTTTTTTGTATAAATCCAATCCGTAATAGGTCAAATCTTGTGCAATCAGGATTAATTCTTTCACACCCTTTGCAGCCAGATTTTTGGCTTCTGAAACCAGCTCCTCCATTTCTCTGCTTTTGTGGGTTCCGCGCATCAGTGGAATTGCACAAAAAGAACACGGTCGGTTGCATCCTTCGGCGATTTTTAAATAAGCGTAATTTTTCGGCGTGGTCATCAGTCGTTCGCCTACCAATTCATGCTTGTAATCCGCGCCCAGTGCTTTAAGCAATGAAGGCAGTTCTGTAGTACCGAAATATTGATCGACATTGGGAATTTCGCGTTCCAAATCCGGCTTGTATCGCTCCGACAAACACCCGGTTACAAAAACCTTATCCACGATTCCTTCTTCTTTCTTTTCAATATATTCCAGAATGGTATTAATACTTTCTTCCTTGGCATTGTTAATGAAGCCACAGGTATTGATTACCACAATATTTCCCGTCTCTTCGTGAACTACTTTTTTTCCATTGGCTTTTAATTGTCCCATCAACACTTCACTGTCGTACACATTTTTGGAACAACCCAAGGTTACTACATTAATTTTATTTTTCTTTATCGACTTTGTTCTCATAATTGAAATTCAGTTTATTGGCAGTAAATTATCCGCTAAACAAGCGTGCAAAGGTAAGTGAGAATTCAAGATAAATCTGCTTCATGCGTTCTAAATGTTTTGCGCAACTTGATTGACATAAAAAATAAAAGGATTAGTTTTGTGAAAATCTCATGAACCAACCGCTAACTAAACGTATATTTTTAAATTTTATGCAAGCAGTTTTAGTTACCGATAAAAAAACTTTAAAACAATTTCATCGGATTCCATCGATAATTTATTCAGACGACCCTAATTATATCCCGCACTTGTTTCAAGACATAGACAAACTTTTTGATCCTTCTAAAAATAAATTATTGAGAAAAGGAAAGGCAAGACGATGGATTTTTCTAAATGAAAACGAAAAATTGGTTGGTCGCATTGCTGCTTTTATCAATCCAAAAACAGCATACTCGGGAAAACAACCTACCGGCGGAATCGGTTTTTTTGAATGCATCAACAATCAAAAAACTGCTGATTTTATTTTGGATACGGCAAAAAACTGGTTGGAACAAGAAGGAATGGAAGCCATGGACGGTCCGATAAATTTTGGAGAACGCAATCAATTTTGGGGACTGCTGATAAAAAATTTTGAAGCTCCGCCTTCCTACGGCATGAACTACAATCCGCCCTATTATCAAAAATTGTTCGAAAATTACGGATTTCAAACATATTTTGAACAATATGTTTATAAACGTCCGATACTCATGCCGGTTCAGGAAGTGTTTAAACGAAAATCCAAGAAAATTAAATCTAATGAAGAAATCCGCGTCACCAATATTGTCGGTATTCCGCTGAATCAAGTAGTGGAAGATTTCCGAACCGTTTACAATGCTGCATGGGGCGGGCACAATCATTTTAAACCGATCACCCTTGCAGCGGCTCAAAAAATCATTTTTTCTTTAAAACCTGTCATCGATCCGCGCATCGTCATTTTTGCCTATTATCGGGATGAACCTATCGGATTTTTTATAAACATTCCCGAACTGAACGAAATTTTTAAATATGTCAACGGCAAATTAAACTGGATAGGAAAACTCAAATTCCTCTATCACAAATGGAGACAAACTCCGCGTACCATGGTGGGGATCGTTTTTGGTGTTTCGCTTGATTGGCAAGGCGAAGGTGTGGAAAGCGCCATGATTGAATGGGCAGGAAATTACCTGACAAAAAACACCAATTACAGAGAGATTGTGATGACTTGGATTGGAGATTTTAATCCAAAAATGCTAAAGGTCTGTCAAAACCTGGGAGCGAAACGTTTCAGAGAATTAAAGACCTATCGCTACCTTTTTGATCGGACAAAAGTCTTTGAACGCGCCCCTATTATAACTTAAAATCAAATTGGTATCACAATTTTAATAACTTTGCAGTTTTACAAAAATCAATAACCGATGAAAAGAATTTTTTTTGTGTTAACACTTATGAGTGCCGGATTAACTTACGCCCAACAAACAATGACTCCGGAATTGCTGTGGCAAGTAAAACGCGTGAGCCCTATCGGGTTGTCTGAAAATGGCAACGATTTATTTTATAAAGTCACCCTTCCGAATGTGGAAAAGAACACCTCGGAAACCAAATATTATAAAATGCCGGTAAGCGGAGGAAAAGGAATAGAAATTAGTGAAGAAGAAGTAAAAGCTGTCGATAAAAACATTTCTCCGGATGGAAACCACAAACTGTTTCACAAAGAAGTTCATCTGAAAGATATTAAAGGTTCAGATATTTATAAGGATCTTCCTCAAAGCGATGTGTATGTTTACAATTCATTGGATTACAGACATTGGGACACATTTAACGAAGGGAAATTCAATCATGTTTTTTATAAAAACTTAGAAACCGGCGCTGAAGTAGACATCATGGAAAATGAACCTTATTATTCTCCTCAAGCTCCTTTTGGAGGAAGTGAAGATTATATCTGGGCACCCGATGGCGAACATATTTATTACGTAAGCAAAAAAGAAGAAGGCACGGCTTATGCAACAAGCACCAACACAGATATTTACAAATACAATTTAAAATCCGGCAATACTGAAAACATCACTCAAGACAACAAAGGATACGACACGAATCCTGCTTTCTCAGATAAAGGGGTGTTGGCGTATTTGCAAATGAAAACCGAAGGATATGAAGCCGACAAAAACGACATTATTGTTTTGGAAAACGGAATCAAGCGAAATCTTACGACACATTGGGATGAGACGGTATTCAGTTTCAAATGGGCAAAAAACGGAAAAGAAATTTATTTTACAGCGCCCACCGACGGAACCATCCAATTGTTTAAAGTAGATTATCCCGGACGCACCAAAAAAATGCCCCATGTGGAGCAGCTTTCAGACGGACAATTTGATGTTACGGGAATTGTGGGAGAAGTTAAAGGCGCACTTATCGTTACCCGCACCGATATGAATCGTGCAACGGAAATTTTTTCATTTGATTTAAAAAAGAAAAACTTCACTCCTTTGACGCAAGAGAATGACGAATTCTACTCGAAATTGGATTTGCCTCAAGTCGAAAAACGATATGTTACCACAAAGGACGGAAAACGCATGCTTGTTTGGGTGATTCTTCCTCCAAATTTTGATAAATCCAAGAAGTATCCCACGTTGTTATATGCACAAGGAGGACCGCAATCACCGTTGTCTCAGTTTTACTCTTTCCGTTGGAATTTCCAACTCATGGCTTCACAAGGTTATATTGTGGTAGCTCCCAACCGACGCGGAATGCCGGGTCATGGCGTGGAATGGAACGCCGAAATAAGCAAAAACTGGGGAGCCGGTGCCATGCAAGATTACCTTGATGCAATTGATGCACTGTCTAAAGAACCTTATGTCGATTCTGACCGTTTAGGAGCAGTTGGCGCCAGTTTTGGAGGCTATTCGGTGTTTTGGTTGGCAGGAAATCACAACAACAGGTTTAAATCTTTTATATCACATAACGGTGTTTTTGACAATCGCGCGATGTACGGAACCACCGAAGAATTATTTTTTGTAAACCACGATATGGGCGGTCCTTACTGGGAAAAAGACAATGCCGACGCACAAAAAGCATTCAACGAATACAATCCCATCAATTATGTGGCAAACTGGAATACACCCATTCTGATAATTCAAGGAGGCAGAGATTACCGCGTTCCTATTGAACAAGGTTTGGGAGCATTCCAAGCCGCACAATTGCAAGGAATTAAAAGCAGATTGTTGTATTTTCCCGATGAGAATCACTGGATTTTAACTCCTCAAAATGCAATTGCTTGGCAACGTCAATTTTTTGATTGGTTAAAAGAAACATTGTAATTCGTTAAAACCGGCACTCAATTTTAATATAAACACAGATGAAATACATCACATCAATTCTAACACTATTTGTTATTATGGCTTGCAATTCACCAAAAGACAAAACGCCTGATAACCTTGATTCCGAGGCTGTAAATCAAATTACAGAAGGTACAGACGGCTCAATCCTTATCGGAAGAATCAATCGTGAAGGGCTTTCTTTAGATGAATTTAGTCCTTGGTACGATGAAGGATATGCTGCTTACAATCCTGATTTAGAAGTTCTCGAACAGTTATTACCGTTAATGCAAGACGTGAGAATTGTCGCGTTTATAGGCAGTTGGTGTGAGGACAGCCATCGGGAAATTCCAAATTTATACCGCATTCTCGACAAGATGAAATACGATGAATCCCAAATGCTGATGTACGCTGTCTCTAACGACAAAACAGAACCTGCAGATTTAGTGGAAAAATATGAAATCAGTCAAGTTCCGACCCTTATCTTTTACAAAAACGGAAAAGAACTCGGTCGCATAGTGGAATACAGCATTCGTTCACTTGAACAAGACATGCTCGACATTATGAGCGGTAAAGATTACAAACACCCTTATTCGGATTTTTAGAATTTTTCTAAAAACTCCGGCATCTAATTATACAGTATGATCATTCCAAAAACATCAGAAGAAATAGCACTCATGCATGAAAGCGCACACGTCGTATCCCGAACCCTCGGAATGCTTGCCAAAGAATTAAAACCCGGCGTAACTACAAAATATCTTGATAAACTCGCAGAAGATTACATCCGTGCACAAGACGCCGTTCCGGGATTTCTCGGACTTTATGGCTGTCCCTCAACCATTTTAACCAGTGTTAACGAAGCTGTTGTTCACGGATTGCCCACAGATATCCCTTTGAAAGAAGGCGATATTGTTTCCATTGACTGCGGCGCCGTTAAAAACGGCTTTTACGGCGATCACGCTTATACGTTTGAAATTGGTGAAGTGAAACCTGAAATAAAAAAATTGCTTCAAATCACAAAAGAATCGCTATACGTCGGCATTCGTGAATTCAGAAAAGGAAATCGCGTGGGCGATGTCGGCTTTGCCATTCAGACCTATTGTGAAGCAGAAGGTTACGGAGTCGTTCGGGAATTGGTGGGTCACGGCATCGGAAAAAAAATGCACGAAGATCCTGAAATGCCGAATTACGGAAGACGCGGTCGGGGCAAAAAGTTTATGGAAGGAATGACCGTCGCTATTGAACCTATGATAAACCTCGGGACACATCGTGTAAAACAACTTTCGGACGGCTGGACAATCGTCACTTTAGACGGACAAGCAAGTGCCCATTTTGAACACAACGTGGCAATCGTTGATGGCAAACCGCAATTGCTTTCTACTTTTGATTACGTCTATGAAGCCTTGGGAATTGAAAGCGATGAAGAAGACGAATTCCGACCGTAAAAATAAAATGCAACACTTTCTCTTGCATCCGAAAATGTAATGGCAATCTTTAAAAAATTTCTCAATACGCTTCCGCGACCATTGCTGATACGCTTGAGTCTTATTGCACGACCGTTTGTGGATTTATGGCTTCGCGGAAATCGGTATGTCGATCCGATTAACGGAAAATCATATCGGAAGTTTTTGCCTTACGGTTACGAAACCATTCGGGAAAATGTTTTGTCCCCCGGAACGCTTTCTTTGGAAAGACACAGGCTTTTATGGCTTTATATTACAAGAGAAACCAACTGGTTTTCACAACCTTTAAAAGTGCTTCATTTTGCGCCCGAACAAGCTTTTTACAAAAGATTTAAACAAATTAAAAATTGGAAGTATACCACCACCGATTTAAATTCTCCCATAGCAGACGTAAAAGCAGATATTTGTAATTTGCCTTTTGAAAACAATAAATACGATTTAATTATCTGCAATCATGTGTTAGAACACATTCCGGACGATTTGAAAGCGATGAAGGAATTATTCAGAGTTCTCAAACCCGGTGGTTATGCAGTTTTGCAAGTTCCCTATGAAAAAGAACGGTCAAAAACGTTTGAAGACAACAGCATCACTGATCCCGAAGAACGAAGAAAAATATTTGGGCAATACGACCATGTTCGTGTGTATGGAATGGATTATTTCGACACCTTGTCATCCGTTGGGTTTCAAGTTAAAGCAGTCGATTACACAAAGAATCTGACCGATGCTGAAATTGAAAAATACCGTTTGCCCAAAGGAGAATTAATTCCGGTTTGCAAAAAAGTATAGACTTTGAGCAAACTTTGTATTTTTACGCCTTATTTCAAAAAAAACAACTCCTGAATTATGCAACCTATCCATATTCTTCTGATTATTGCAGCCTATTTTGGTGTTTTGATTTTGGTTTCGCTATTCACCGGTAAAGGCGATTCCAATGCTGATTTTTTTCAGGCGAGTCGTCAATCTCCGTGGTATTTAGTGGCATTCGGAATGATTGGTGCCTCGCTGAGCGGTGTAACCTTTATCTCCGTTCCCGGATGGGTTGAAGAATCAAAGTTTAGTTATTTCCAGGTAGTATTGGGATACATTGTCGGTTATTTTGTTATCGGAAGTGTGTTGCTTCCTTTGTATTACCGACTCAATCTGACTTCCATTTACACCTATCTCGAAGGGCGTTTCGGACGTTCGTCATACAAAACCGGAGCTTCATTTTTTCTGCTTTCAAGAATGGTAGGATCGGCATTTCGACTTTATCTTATTGCTGTTGTATTGCAAGCATTGGTATTCGACGACCTAAACATCCCGTTTTGGGCAACCGTAACCATGACCATCCTTCTCATTTGGGTTTATACATTTAAAAACGGAATTAAAACGGTTGTTTTAACCGATACGTTACAGACTTTTTTCATGTTATTGGCCGTTGGAATCACTGTTTATTTTGTAGCTGATGATTTGGGACTCGGTGGAACTGCCTTGATTGATTTCATTGCACAAAGCGAATACAGTCAAATATTCTTTTTTGACGATTGGCGCGGAAGCGAACACTTTGTGAAGCAATTTATCAGTGGTGCTTTTATTGCAATCGTAATGACCGGATTGGATCAAGATATGATGCAAAAAAACTTGACTTGCCGAACTTTGGGCGATGCTCAAAAAAACATGTTCTGGTTTACAATCATTCTTACGATTGTCAATTTTGTTTTCTTAGTACTTGGTTTGTTATTGACAGTGTATGCGCAACAAAACGGAATCGATGCCCACAGAGACCAACTCTATCCCACACTTGCCATGCAAAATGAATTCGGAATTTTAGTTGCCGTACTTTTTATCATCGGTTTGGTAGCCGCAGCGTACAGCAGTGCAGACAGTGCTTTAACCGCTTTGACCACATCTTTCTGTATCGATATTTTGGAAATTGAAAAACGCTATGATAAAAAAGACCAGGTGCGTGTCCGCAAACGCACTCACGTACTCATGTCAATTTCACTAATTGCTGTAATTATTATTTTTAAATACCTCATTGCAGATGAATCGGTGATTGCTAAATTATTCGTTTTTGCAGGTTATACCTACGGTCCGTTATTGGGACTGTATTCATTCGGACTCTTCACAAAATGGAAAGTCCGTGACCGATTTGTGCCTGTCATTGCTATTGCAACACCTTTTATAGGGTATTTTATCAGCGAAATGGCACTTAAATATTTAAACTTTGAATTCGGTTTCTTTATTCTGATTTTAAACGGCGCACTGACTTATCTGGGATTAGTATTGTTGCGTCGCAAGTAAAACCAACGTACAAGCAACTTCTGTTTTAATACCTTTATTGTGTAGCAACTCGTAAAATTCGGGATTTTCAGTACCGGGATTAAATACCACGCGCTTTGGATTTAGTGAAATAATGTAATCGTAATATTCTTGTTGACGCTGCGGATTCAAATAAAGAGTGACTGTATCTACAGCTTCATAATTGACTTTTTCAGTATCAATGGAAACTCCTGCCACTTCGCCTTTTTTAAGACCGACGGCCACCACCGGATGACCGGCATTTACCAACCTGTTTATAGCAATATTTGAATAACGCCCCGGATTTAAACTCGCTCCGAGTACTAAAGTTTTTTTCATGGTTTAATCTTTTATAAGTGATGCACTTACAAAGTTAGGCATCTCCAAGAAGTCACGTAAAGTTGTTTCATAAATCATTCCTAAAGTTTTTTCATTCTTATTTTGAAGATTTTTTCTGTAAATTCGTCAACTACTCTCTCACATTTTAGCTTATATCAATAATCACGTTTTCGTATTCAAAATGAATTTAACCAAAGACGTCCATCGACAGTTTGCACAATATTTTAAAAAACCCAATTTAGAACCTTATTTGTACCTGCTTTCAAAACGCTTGAGCGAAGGGCATATTTGCATCGATTTAGAAAGTACGACTACCGAGGATTGGGAAGATGCCGGCTATAACCCTCCTCGAGAAAATGCACTGAAAGATTCTTACTTTGTATCGGACGGAACCAAAAGAACTCCCTTGGTGTTATGGAATAGAAATCTTTATTTACAACGTTATTTTGATTATGAAAAAAGTGTATTTGAACGCATTAAATTTTTTACCGCCCATCAAGAGGATGGAACTATAAAAAATAAATTAATCGCTCAAAAAGCGTATGTACAGCATTTATTTTCAAATACTTCTGAAATCGATTGGCAAATGATTGCCGCCATATCCGCTGTGTTAAATCGGTTTACAATTATTACAGGCGGTCCCGGAACGGGAAAAACAACCACGGTGGCAAAATTCCTTTCGTTGTTGTTGCGTATAGCCCCCGAAACACGCGTTGCTCTTGCTGCTCCTACCGGAAAAGCTGCAGCAAGAATGGCAGAATCATTAAAAAATTCAACGGCATTGGAGACGAATACACAAAAATTAATTCAACAATTTGAACCTTCTACCATCCATCGGTTGTTGAAAGTGAAAAGAAACTCAATTTATTTCAAACACAACCGCGAAAATCCAATTCCTTATGATTTGGTCATTATCGATGAATCGTCAATGATTGACATCGCCCTATTTTCAAAACTTATGGAAGCCATTCCAGACACTTCGAAAATTGTACTTCTAGGCGATAAAAACCAACTTGCCTCCGTAGAAGCCGGAAGCTTGTTTGGCGATTTGTGTTTGGCGCAAAATCGATTAAACCAATTCGCAACAGAACGCGCCCGGTTTATAAATCAATTTATAACATCAGAATCCGCTAAAATTTCAGAAAATCACCTGTCAGAAAAAAAACATTTGCTTTTTGAAAAAGTAATCGAACTTCAAAAAAGTTATCGTTTTTCAGACCAAGGCGGCATCGGAAAATTAAGCAATGCCATCATCACAAACGCGCGTGAAAATTTGATTGCATTCTTTGAAAATAAAGATGAAGAAGTCACCATCGACACAACCTATTCTGATGAAGTTTTTACTACTTTCATTGAAGGCTATGAGGAATACATCCAAGAAACGGATATCAAAAAAGCTTTTGAAAAATTGAATCAACTGCGCGTACTTTGTGCCGTTCGTGAGGGACCGCAAGGCGTTTATTCCGTAAACACACAAATCGAAAACTATCTCATCGCTAAAAAATTAATTGCGCGAACCGGCGAATTCTATGAAAATCGACCGATTATCATCACCGGAAACAATTATGAACTATCCCTTTTTAACGGCGATATCGGAATTGTGCGCAGCGACAAAAACGGAAAATTGAGGGTGTGGTTTGAAGATGAAAATCAAGGATTAAAATCAGTATTGCCTGCGTATATTTCGGCAGCGGAAACTGTTTTTGCCATGACCATTCACAAAAGTCAAGGTTCTGAATTTGATCACGTTTGTGTGTTGTTGCCAAATTTGGAAGACAATCCGTTACTTACCCGCGAATTGCTTTATACCGCTGTGACCCGTGCCAAAAAAGAAGTAATCATACAAGCTGATAAAGAAGTGCTTCTAAAATGTATAGAACGCGGCGTGGAAAGAAGTTCCGGACTCCTAAAAAGATTTAATAACGCATAATCCGCAACTGTTTCCATGAGTATTCGATTAAAAGTTTCTAATTCCTTGCTTCAACTCGTAGAAAATCTGGCAACAGAAATTCAACATTCTGCGGATGTTTTTCGTCCGATTTACATCGTAACTCAAACTGAAGGGATGAATATCTGGCTTAAACAACAACTGGCGGAACGCCTCAGAATTATTGCCAATATTCATTTTTTAAAACCAAATGACAGTGTGCATTTGTTATTTAGAAAAGTATCGGGAACTTATAAGCGTTCCATATCATCATTAGATTTTACTTGGTTGCTTTTTAATTTATTGGAGGACAGAGAGTTTAAAAATCGTTATCCTTTTATTGCACAATACTACAGTCCGGAACAGACAGACAGCGAATTAAAACGGATGGCATTGGCTCAAAAAGTTGCTGACCTTTTTGATCAATATCAAGTGTATCGAACCACGGTAATTGAAGCCTGGATTACCGATGAGGACCATTTTGACAATTGGCAAAAAACACTCTGGAAAATGGCGGTAGAACGCATTGGAGAAAACTTTCCCGATAAAAATTACATCGGAAAATTTATTGAACAAGCGCTACAAACTCCGGAAACACAACAAAAATTACAAGAAGAAGTTTCGACCTTATATTTTTTTGGAATCAGTTTAATTACTCACTATCATTATACAATCATCAATTCTGTTTCAAAATTTATCGATGTTCAATTTTTAATGCAAAATCCAGCACCTGAGGATTATTGGTTTGAAGAAAAAACAGAAAAAGTTATTTCTTATTTACAAAGCAAAGGGTATTACGATCACACTGAAAAATCTGAAGCAAACCCTTTATTGGTAAGTTGGGGGAAATTAATTCAAGATACCTTTTTAATGATTTTTGAAGACGGTCAAACCTTAAATACGATGCAAGAACTTCCTACGGAAATTCCGACTTCCAACACGCTTTTGCACCGTATTCAGCAATCAATTTATCACAATGAAAAACAATTAAATATTCCTGAGAATCTTATAAACGACGGTACCATTACAATAAATTCCTGTTTTAATCCGCTGCGTGAAGTTCAAGTTTTATACAATTATCTGGTTCACTTAATCGACCAACGCAATGAAAATTTATCGGCGCGCGACATCGTGGTTATGGTTTCCGATATCGATATTTATGCATCCTACATCAGAGCCGTTTTTGACAATGCTCCGTATCGATTTCGCTATACAATTGCAGATGAAAGTTTTGCGGTTTCTGATAGTTTGTCAAATGCTTTGATTGAACTTCTATCCCTTCGTGAAAGTCAATTTACGTCGGAAAACATCGTCCGACTTTTGGATTTTTCGGCACTTCGCAATAATTTTCAAATCAACGATGTTGAATTTATCAGAAATCTGGTTCGCGAAGCCAACATTCGTTTCGGCATCGTGGGGAATAAAGAAGATGACACGTATTTTGTCAGTTGGCAATACGGATTAAAACGGATTATGTACGGACTTTGTATGCGTGGTGGAGACACCTATGAAACCGAAAATGAAAGCTTATTTCCATTGGATTCGGTGGAAGGTTTTCAAATGTCGCAAGCAGTGCATTTTACGTACTTCGCAGAAATGCTGATACAATCTGTTCAGGCGCGAAAAACACAGCGCACCCTTTCGGAATGGGTTACTTATGTGGAAGAAACTGTCTATCAATTTATCGGAGAACGAGAAGAAAATGAGGATGAAGATTATTTGCTACTGCTCAAAGCATTGGAAAACTACAACTTGCTTCAAGAAGTTTTTGAAGAAAAAGTTAGTTACGATGTGTTTCTGTATAATTTCCTTCCCATTCTAAAAAATGCACGAAGAAGTCACGCATTTGCGTCGTCCGGAATCACTTTTTGTTCCTTGATTCCCATGAGAAGCATTCCCTTTAAAGTAGTAGCACTTTTGGGAATGGATTATGACAAATTTCCACGAATCGATACCCGTGTAAGCTTTGATTTAATGATTAAAGAAAAACAACGCGGCGATCGCAATATCAAAGAAAATGACAAACACCTCTTTTTGGAGACTTTAGTATCTGCCGAAGATTATTTGTACATCAGTTATACCGGACAAAGCGTGAAAGACAACAGCAATATTCCGCCGTCCTCTTTGGTGGATGAACTCATAGATTTTATCGTAACCCATACAGAAAATCCGGAAAAAACGCGGAACAAAATGGTTCAAAAACATCCGCTGCACGACTTTAGCAAAAATTACAATTCCGACAATCCGAATCTGTATTCGTATCTGTCCGATCGCCCTTCAGAAATCACTTTTCTTAAAACCAATCCGGAAATTTATTATGACTTTGATGACATTGCCATAGAAGAATTCATCTCCTTTTTAAAAAATCCCATCAAAAGCTATTACAACAAAGTCCTGAACATTTATTATCAAGAAGACGAATTGGTTTTGGAAACTACAGAAAAATTTGATTTAGATAACAGAGACAAGTGGCAATTGCGAACAAATTTTCTATCACTTTCGGAAGAAGCCTATGAAACTGAAAGGCAGCGGCTGCTCAAACAAGGAAAATTACCACTAAAAAATATGAGCAAGAGAAGATTTCAGGAACTCATTGAGGAAATTGCTTTTGTGAAAAAAACTTTTGAAAACCTGACAGCGTCTCTGGAAAAAAACAAAGTTCCTGTGGCATTAAGAATCGGCGACTCACAAATCAGTGGAAATATAGAAGTTTTCGGAAATCTGTTGGTCTATGCTTGTTTTTCCAAAAACGAATTAAAATATCAATTGGACGCCTACATTCAATATTTAGTATTGGCAGCATCGGGAATGGATGTCGAGCTTCATTACATATCACATCATCTCGCTAAAGTCACCGAACTCCGTGATATTTCAAAATCGGAAGCGCTGGAAAACTTAGAAAAAATGCATCATTTTTATGTTCAAGGACATCTGGAAATTCTTCCTTTTATTCTTGAAATTACGAAAGAAATCAAAGATTTCGAAAACTGGACTTTTGAGAAATTTAAAAAAGATTTAAACACTTATTTCCACAACTACAGATTCCCTTGTACGGATAACTACCATATCAGAGAATATCAGCAAGGCTTATTTTCCGACGAATCCAATTTTGAAAAGTTTAAAGAGGCGGATCTTGTTTTGATAGCTCCGTTAAAAACCCTATTTGATTAAATGACAGCAAAATAAATCAATTTTAAAAAGTTTGAAGTTTTGACGGTTCCCTTGACAGGCAGCAATTTGATAGAAGCAAGTGCGGGAACAGGAAAAACCTATTCCATAG
>LSQX01156583.1_pt1 | contig 36178 bp, 32 predicted proteins | sample 654561 | NCBI WGS metagenome assembly LSQX01 (sample SAMN04489861, study PRJNA283612) | anaerobic digester metagenome | isolation source: 4 biogas reactors fed with cattle manure at either 37C or 55C with and... | place: Denmark: Kongens Lyngby | collected 2014 | reverse complement strand
GCGAGCGTCACCCTACTCGATGTTGGGCGAATTGGAAGGCCAAGTGAGCAGATGCCGGGCGTGCAAATAGACTTGCAAATCAATACTTTTAACAAAAGGGATGGTCGACGATTTCGTAGAATGACGTATCCGTATCTGTCGTTCCACGCCCGTGGCTTACTGAGTCCATTGCCTTCGTCACGGCCGTTGGAGACTATCGTGAAAGGGGTATGCTGCCATGTCGTTTAAGAACCGTCGACTGTACCTGAGTGGTGTCCTCGTCATGCTGTTCCTGTTTACATGCGGTTCGCTTTCTGCGACCAAGGAGATCAGTTTCCTGACCTCTGGGTATTCCGCGGCCATGATACAGTACCTCCGAGAAGAAGTGGCTCCGGTGTTCCTGCGTACTCACGGCGCTGACGTCACGGTGATGTCCGTCGGTTGGGACCAGCGGCAGGAGCGGATCATGGTGCTGACCGCGGGAGGCACACCGCCCGACGTTGTAGTGACAGGTTTTTACTCTCCATATGAAGAGGGCTCCATGGGGCTTTTGGAGCCTTTGGACCGCTACATGCAGGGGTGGCCGTACACAAACCGCTTTCCGAAGCAGCTGTGGGAGGCCATGAGCTGGCGCGGTCAGGTGATGGCTGTTCCGCAGAGCCTCGATTTCCGCGGGATCGGTTACAATAAGCGGCTGTTTGCCGAAGCCGGATTGGATCCCGCCAGGCCCCCCGAGGGTTGGGACGAGATGATTCAGTATGCTCGGCGCCTGACGAGGATCGAAGGTCAAACGGTCAGTGTTCAAGGCTTTTGGTGCACGGACACGGCCGCCGGATCCGCGCAACAGCTCTTTTGGTTTATGCGCCAAGCCGGTCTGTCCGAGATCAACTTGGATACCTTCACCTCCAATCTCAATGATCCCCGGGCTACGCAAGCTCTGCAGACCCTGCTGGAGCTCTATGAAGCCGGTCAGAACAGGCTGCCGGTGCTGAGCGGCGGTTTCGGACAAGGGCGGGTTGCCATGCGTTATTTGGCCCCATCAAACGTCGCATCCTGGGTGGCCGCGGATCCTGAGTTCATGGATAACGTAGGGATGTTCGCTCCCAAACAGACTCCTCACAGTGCGCCTGTGTCGCATGTTTTCGCCAACGGAATAGCCATCCCCAGTGCGAGCAAGAACAAAGACCTGGCCTGGGATTTTATAACGCTTCTGACCAGCGACGAGGTGATCTTCGAACTCCAGCGCATCGGCTGGCACTCCGCCGGACGTCTGGACATGCTGCAGCGGATGGCCACAGTTCAACCGGGCATCGAGTTGTGGTACAACATCTTGCCGTACTTGCAGCACTCGGTGATTCCTCCGCCTCGCAACATAGCCCAGCAAGAACTGGGAAGCCTTATCCTTCAGGTGTATGGCATGCGCATCGCACCACAGACGGCTTTGGAGCAAGTCCATCCGATCTGGAACCGGCTTTTGGATGAATGGAGGGCTTCTATACAATAGTGAGCTGTGTGAGCAGAGAAGATCTTCAGAGCGAATGGCTAGCCCTTGCTCCGGCCTGGATCAAGGAGGCCCGAGAGGGACGAAATCCGACGCGCAACGGACTGCTTGATGAGCCGATGCTTGCCGCCTGCGGGGATGTGCGGGGCTTGCGCGTTCTGGACTGCGGATGCGGCGAAGGGCGCTTCTGCAGGATACTGGCGGAGCGGGGCGCCGATTATGTGTTGGGCCTGGATCTGTGCCCTCCCATGATTGAAGCCGCGCAGGCCCTGCAAGGTGATAGGGATGAGTATAGGGTGGCGGACGTTCAGGATCTCAGTTTTCTTGCCGATGAGTCCTTTGATCTGGCGGTATCGTACCTGAACCAGTGTGACCTGCCCGACTTCGAAGCGAACACACGTGAGGTGTGGCGCGTGCTGAAAAAGGGTGGGAGATTTGTTATCGCCAATCTGCATCCCATGCGATCTGCCGGAGGCGGCTGGCATCGGACTCCGGACGGTAAGAAACAGCACGTCATCCTGGACAATTACTTCGATGAAGGCGAGCGACGTTGGAAGATGATGGGCGTTGATTTCACCAACTTCCATCGGACGCTCTCTACCTATATACAGACCTTCCTGAACGAGGGTTTTGTCCTGGAAGGCCTGATTGAACCTACAGTCTCCGACGAGCGGCTGGCGGAGTATCCGGAGCTGGATGATGAGCAGCGGGTGCCCAATTTCATAATCTATCAGCTGTTAAAAGAGACAAAATAAAGAACACAGACAGCTGTTTCTGAAGGTCCGTGCGGCGTGGGCTGGGGTGCATCAAACCCCGCCCACGCCGCTGCGCGGCTTTGCGGTGCTGGCTTTATAGGACGGCGTTATCTCATCAAGTCGCCGGGAGCAAAAAAACGGGCGCACCCGTCGCAGTCGGAGGTGGCTAGAGCGGGTGCGCCAAACGGTTAGGCTCAATCGCTCAACTCAGATTGTACTCGCCAGGATCATCTCTACCAGTTGGATGCTCTTCACTGCCTCTGAGATGTCAGAGAGCGGCTTGGAGCGGGTACGTACGCTATTAATGAATGCTTCGTCCTCCTGGTAGAAACCGTAGTAACGGTGCATCTTGTCACTGCCGGCCAGCTCGAAGCCGTCGAGGACAATGTGCTTTTGATTCTGCACTCCCTGGGCGGTAGCCGAGTACATCGCTTTCCCGCTGTGTACGAGAATCTCGGCCTTGACGTTCATGGCTCCAAAGCCCAAGTTGATAAAAGCGCTGGCATTGGGGCCGTGCATCTCAAAGGTGTGGATGCGACCACCCGTCTTGTAATTGGCCTTGACGATACCGGTTACCCCGTTGTCGAAGCCGATGATGGCGTTCCAGGCGTTGGGTACCTCGTCTTCCACTTGGCTCTGGATGGTAGCGCATTTGACCGGGGTGCCGCCTGCCATCCAGCGCATGAGGTCTACCGCATGGATGGAGTCGCTGACGAAAGAGCTCACGGAGCCGCCGAAGAAGGAGGCTGCTCCGTTCTTAAAAAAACATCCCTCCACTTGAGTGATGGGAGTGAGGTCTTTCATGATCTCCATCACACGCTGAACCACCGGTATATAGCGGCGGTTGAAGCCAACCTGGAGAATGCGGTTCTTGCTCTGTGCTCTGCGCATGAGCGCTTCCGCCTGGAATGCCGTTATGCCCGGCGGCTTTTCCATGTAGACATCAAGATCGGCATCCAGACAGTCCCGGGTGACTTCGAAAAGGTTGTGCGGTTCTACGAGTACGAACACGGCGTCAAGCTTCTCTTCGGCGAGCATCTCCTTATGCCAGCCGTAGATGTTCGGGATTCCGAACTGCTCTTTGGCAATGGCTGCTCGTTCGGGTCGCAAATCACATGCTGCAACGACCTCTACACCTTCGATCTCAGAGAGTGAAGGAAGATGCACGCTGCGCGCCAATCCTCCGACACCGACTACACCAACTTTTATCTTGTAGCTAGCCACTTAAATACGCTCCTATCTGGAGAACTGGGAATATCTATCTCTAAATGTTTGCCACCGACGGGCTGCTTCCTGCTTATCTTTAAGGGCAAATCTTAAAGCGTCGGTAATCCTCGTTGGCCGGATCATCGACGGAGTACTCCATGAAGGTGCCCAGGGGTTCGAGCGTGTATCTTCGATGCGTAGCGGATGAGACGCCTAACCTGACCGGGACTGCAAAACCCGGGTATGAAGAGGTGACTGTCAATCATGCATGATGTGGTGATGGACTCGTACCAACACGTCAAGGCACACTTGAGACAAGGCTGCAATGAGGAAGGGGTGGGCGTGTTTCGTTATCTGGTGCGAGCCTGGATTGCATCGGGTCACTACGTCTTGGTCGCTCATGATATCGGTGCTGATGTCGCCTTCTTGCCGGGAGGGCGCATCGAGTATGGAGAGCCTGCCAGAGACGCTCTTCAGAGAGAGATCATGGAAAAAATCGGGGTGTTGGCACAGATTGGAGATTTTGTCGGTGCTTGTGAAGCCGTCCGGGAACAAGACGGTCGTTTGTACTGCGAGATCAACCTGGTCTTTGCTTGCCACGTCCCTGGAGTTGACAAAGACGCGACTGTCAAGTCACTCGAGGATAATCTAGAGTTTCTGTGGATCCCCAAAAAGGAGCTCGCCTCGATCAACCTCATTCCTGAGCCGATGCGAAAACTGGCCGAAGTTGATACCCTCCCGCCGGCATTTTGGGGATCGGATCTCGAATGACGTGCGGCAGGACTATCACGGTTCAGGTAGATCAACATGAGGCGAAGATGATGGGATCAAACAAGAGGCATGCCCATATCGACGGAGCTTCCGAAGGTCAGTTGGCTGAGTAGGGACCCGGAGATCCGCAAGATCTAGTCGGCCACACATCGATTGTTCCCGGAGGCTCTGCCCGGGGTGAAGCATTCCACGGACTGCACAGATGGACGGACCGGTTACGGTGCCCATCAGTATGGTAGGACGGATGGGAATGGCAATCCTGGGGCGTTTCGGTGGATTTCACTCGTGTTCTTTCGGGGGACGGACTTTCACGATCCGGCCGAATTGCCCGAGGGCAGCGGCAAGAGACTTCGGCACGTTAAGCTTGGGGCTGTGGAAGATATCGAGCAACCAAAGATTGCTCTTCGAGGTCCGAACGAGATGGCATCTCAGCTAGGCGACGGCTGGGACGGACTGGGTCTGTGGTTCGTCCACACTGGATATATCCATCTTCGGCTCGCTCATGCGCTCTTACCGGTCTGGGTCCGGATGCATTCCAAGCAGAGTCGGACGATTCCGCTCCGCAGTCGCGCAACTCCATATACTTCGGTTTGTGGAGGCGTCTTTTGTTTGATAGATCACGCTGTCGGGAGATGCGTGTGGTTGGACCCGATCCGACACGCGTGGCGAGACTGTAGATGATGTTGGTGCGACATGCAGTCCCTGGTGCAGGGCTTGCCGAAAGACGACGAGGCGATCGTGTCTTTCTTGGACAAGACATGGCGGCCAGCCCACCCGGTTGCTCATGACACGGTTGTCGAATCCATCAACCTGTCGAGTGGTCGTAAACTCATCTAGCTACTTTCGCGCAGGACCCGCGTTTCTTAAATCAGATTATTATATTCGGGTGTTATTACCCGGAAAGAATTGCTCACTGCTCAATAGATACCAAAAAGGATACGGAGTCTATATATCGTATCCTTTTTCATATAATCGTATTGTGCAGTGGGAGGGTGAAGATATTGAAGATGGCTAAAGCAGCGGGAAACCTGATTGCGTGGGTCCTAATGATGTTGTTGCAAGGCATGGCCGTCACATCACTTGCAGCGTCGACAACGATTGTCTTCGCCAACCGGGGTGGCCCGGTTCGTGAGGATCTGGTGAAGTACTGGATCGCAGATTTTGAAAGAACACATCCCGATATCCAAGTTGAGTGGGAGATCTCACCGGGCACGTCCGCTTGGCAAGATCAGATTGTTGTGCGAACAGCCGCTGGCGTTGCTCCAGACGTCCTAGAGATCTATGGTGCTTTCGCTCGAGATTGGGCTGAACGCGGTATGCTTCTCGACCTGGCTCCCTACGTAAAGCGCGATCTTTCTTCTGCACAGTTGCGCGACTTTTTCCCGCACCTCTATCAAGCCGGGATTTTGAACTACGGACCCAATAAGGGCTTGCAGTATGGATTGCCATCATACGGAAACATATCGTTGATCTATTACAACAAGGCCCACTTCGATGAGGCTGGCCTGACGTACCCGGATCAGTTGGATCAGCAGGGAGAATGGACCTGGCAGACTTTCGTTGGGACAGCGCGCAAACTAAAGCGCGTTGACAGCGATATCGTTACCCGATGGCCGTTGAACTCTGGTGATACGACGTCCATCGATCGGGCATCCGCCTGGGTGTATTCCGCGGGAGGCGAGGTGTTTGATCCCCAAGACCCGACTTGTTTCTTGCTTGATCGGCCCGAAGCCATTGAAGGTCTCGCCTTCTTACAGGATCTGGTCTGGACATATGGCGTGCATGTTCCTTATACGTTGTCTGAGTTGGGAACCCAGGAAGCGTTCACCAGCGGGCGGGTTTCGATGCGACTCGAAGGTACATCCAGAATCACGCGCTTTGCGGAGGAGATCGATGGGCAATTCGACTTCGATATCGCTTTACGTCCCGTTGGGCCTGTAGCCAGAGTTCACACAACTTCCTTCGATGCTTTCGCCATCAGCAGCACATCCAAGCATCCCGAGGAGGCGTGGAAGATGGTCAAGTACCTGGTGACACGCCCGGGAGTAATACCGCACATGCGAATTCTAGGACGAGGACCGGCCATACTGTCGGTTTACAACGAGTACTTGAAGATCCATCCCGACAAGAACCTAGTGGCTCATATGCAAGCCGCTCAAGAGGCGCGGGTTTCGCCAAGTCAGCTTATGGTGGAGGCTAAGGCGGCAACCACTCTGATTAACAACGCTCTCAGAGTGAGCGTCGTACGCAATGAGAAGTCGGTCCGATCGGCGATTGAGGAGATTGCGGAATCTGTTCGGGCGTTGTACCGTTAGCCAAGGCTGGCTGGACATGATACTAATCGGGGGCCATGGGTTTTTCCGCGGCCCCCATGCGCTGGAGAAGGTCGGGAAGCTCACCCGATGACGTAGATGGGGTTGGTCCACGCCGAACGCGTATATCCCACCCCTCCGTCTATAAAACGCCAGGAAGGATCAGAGCGGGTCACTCTGGCGCGTATGTAACCCTCATCGCCGCGTATGAGATAGCAAGAAGATCTCACGTTGCTTTCGGCCTGAACCACTCTTCCTTTTGAGATGAACTCGATCGTGGCCGGCGCGTCGGCTTCGACCATAAACCTGTCATCCTCAACGCTGATGAGACTGATCTCGGGGCCTTGTGAGGCATAGAAGACTCCTCTAAACAGACTGTCCATTACATCCTCTACGGTGAGCTCTTCAACGGTCGGCGCATTAGTGTAAACAATACACCATCCGCCGCGGCCGGACCGCCCGTGGGAGTCATCAGAGGCAACACCGTGGACACGGTGGCCTTGGGTGAGCAGATAGTCCCACTTGGCTTCGGCGTTGGTCCATTGCGTGCGAGCTCCGCCCGTCAGGTCATAGCCGACATTTCCGATCTCAAGAGCGTGGGGCCGGTAGGGGTACCCGAGTCTTCCCAGCTCCTGATTGCCGAAGATGACATCGAGCTCTTCATAGGTATAGCCCGCTGATGACCAGATCTGTTTTCCGGCATGTTCTCCCTCGGTTTCGAGTCGGGCATTGGGATGAGCCAAGATAACATAGACGTTATCTTGTATCAGTTGTGCCAAAACGTCCCGTGCTGATTCATTCGGACGACGATCGTAGCGATGACGCAACGGGCTGTAGCGAATCTCAGTATGATCAGCGCCGTAGTCGACGTCCGTTCCGTCTGCCTTGCGCACGACGAAGGAGTCTAATCCTATGTGTTGTGAAAACCGATTGGTATTGGCGGGGTTTTTCTCAGCGGTCTGTACGATGCGAATCGTGTGCATTCCTAGGGGCAGCCCTTGGCGAGTGAAGACATCCTGTTGATAACGCGTCTCGGGGGAGAATAAGTCGACCTCGGCCACTTCGTTGCCGTCAATGAACACCTTGGCTATGCAGCCGTTTGGTCCGGTGCGTGTGACCCAGCTAATCCCGCTTCCGACAAATGCCAGTTCAGCCGAAGCCGGAGACTCATGCGTATGGTAAAACCATCCCGAACGGTCGGCATCCGACCTGATCTTTTGCCACTTCGATTCGGTTTCCAAAAGCTCGGGACGGCAATTGATGCAGACTATTTCTCCAAAAAGCTCGTTGTCGCTGCCGTCGCGGCGTCCCAGAATACGCTCCATACCCGGCAGCCAAAGGATACCATCGACTCCCCAGGGCGGTTCGCTTTGGGAATAGTCGTATACACCTTTCCAACAAGGCGGAGTGGTGTTCCACGGAGTGGTCAGGCGATCATGATCCGTGATGGCTACGATTCCATACGGGGGAGATGTGACATAGTCGCGATAGTCCTTTAGACGATCAGGGGCGGGCACAGGTGCGTGGCTGTAGGCCGGGTTAAACAGTGTGTGATTATGCAATGAGGCCTTGTACGGGTATGGCTTGTGATTCGCATAGGGATTGTCAATGATCACGATGCTCTCTCCTTGGCATGCGGCAGCTAATAAGTCGATATGAAGGAGACTACGCCGCCGTACCGGGATCTTCCTGTTGAAGTCGAAGGCGACCCGGATTACGAGTATAGCCTTGTGCGTTGTGCAATGCGCGTCCTTTTGATCGGCCGACAAGGCATGGCAGGTCTTGAGCCTACCCGACGATGTGACGGTAGAATCCGCGTTAACAGGCGGGCAGTGTGCCGGAGGACCGATCTGACTCCGGTACACTGCCCGAGTCTATCCCTGTTGCGCCGCGTGAGATGTTCTCGCTTTCATCGCGCAGTATCTGACTGCCGGGATAGGATCCGAACGGTCCGTGAAGGCTCTTGTTGTTGAGCCTCGCTGATTCCGGAAATCACCCATAGAGCGGTAAGTGCAGTTGTTGGCCAAATGCCATCAGGCAATCACCGCGACACATAAACACGCGGGGAGGGCGAGACAGCCTTCAATCACAAGAGGGAGAAAACAGAGCAATGGAGCCGTCCCAACTTTGCCTCTGGGACAACTCCGAGAGTCTTGGATGAATCCGAAACAAATATATAGGCACGGTCAATCCCCCGCGCGTGCGGGTAGGAGCACGAGTGAACCGTGATGCAAGTAAAAACCCGTTGTAGACAGACCCTCGGACGTTGACGTTGTTAGAAACGCTTGTTCTAAAATTCTGTCCGGCAACTGGCGCGTTTGCAATCCAAGTAGGCCCAACATGAGAGTCTCCGTCTACCGCATCTTCTGTTTTCCCTGTGGGACGGGATCCGAACGCCGTTACGTCCTGCATGAAGCAGTGCCTCTAAGGGCGGGTTCTGCTTGAGACCATTGAACAAGCTGTTTTCGATGTCTCAACGTCTATGCCTGAGGAGCCGGGCCGTCTCCGACGGCAAAAAGGCTTGTGGCAGCATGGTGGACGTGAGATGACTCATCTCGCCGTTGGCCATCGCCGCGCACTTGACGGGCTTCCTCGAGACGCAACACCCTCAGGGGATCTTTCGCTTAACGCTACGTGCAAAAGCTCTCAAGAGCCCTCTCCGTCTCAGCCCTTTACCTGACATCGATAGCATGGTTTGCTGTCCAACTTATCGACTTGTCTGGGAGAAAAGACACCGTCTTTGACCCGGATGTGAGCTCTATTCTTGCCTCAACGCTGCAGTATGGCGTTGGCCACCCTTTCTGCTTCGTCCAGGGCCGCTGTGGGTGCCAGTAGACCATCTCGAGCTGAGCGCTGCAACAGGCTGGCGATGCCGCGATTGATGTCCTGATAGTATATGTGGGGATATGGGCCTGCCGTATTGAATATGCGTGGGATTTGAGACATGCATCTGTGCTCTCTGAGAGCAGTGAGGAACTCTCTGCTTTTCAGAGCGTCCAGACGAGCGAAGTTTATATAGAAGCTGCCCCAGTGGACAAAGCGGTCAACAACCGCCTGCGGGCTCAGGAACAACTGAATGAACTCCCAGGCCAGATCCGGATGCTTTGCGTTTGACGGGATGACCCACATATTACTCCAGCTGACACCCGAACGGCCGTCACTCTGGGGTCCCTGCGGTATGGGGAGAATGATCAACCTTTCCCGCACCAGCTCGGGCACGTCGTGTAGGAGCGTAGGAATAGACGATGTGTCCCGGATCACCATCGAAGCGATTTCACCGTCGAAATCGCTACCGGCCACGGCCCCTTTGCGCATAGCGTTGTGCACGCGTTGCCAGTCGTGCATAAACTCCAGCGCTTCGACTCCCTGAGGGCTGTTAAACGCTACCGCCGTTTCGTCGGCGCTGTAAAAATGCCCGCCATTGGAATACAGAAACGACGCAAAATCTGCCGTGTTGACGGTAGTGATAAACCCGCTGCGAACGATTTCGCCGCTGGCATCCATCTTGGTCAATCGCTTGGCATAGTCAACTAAGACCTTCCAGGTGGCGATCGCTTCGGGGTCAGTGCTTAGACCGGCTTCTGCAAGATGGCTCGTATTGACGTAGATCGAGCGCGCTTCCCAACTCCAGGGCATTCCGTAGATCCGGCCATCTTTTTGCGCCGCGACCATCGAGGCAGGTAGGAAGTTGTCGGGAGTCATGTGTGGTGTCGATTCGATGTAGGCATTAAGCTCTCTATACAGTCCGGATTCGTAGTACTGCCGGGCGTACATTACGGAAGCAAGGGTCACGTCCGGAGGCACGCCCGCGGCTGAGGCTACGACAAACTTCTGCATATCGTGGAATTCAAACTGCAGTGTTGCCCCGGGATTTGCTCCCTCAAAGCGTCTCGTCAGCTCCTGATTCCATTCCAGATAGAGCTCTCTCGAATGGCTGGGCCACATCCACACCAATACTTCAGTCTTCTGCTCGGCAGCGCTTGCTACTACAACACAAGCAAGAGCTATGATCAAAGCGAAGGAAACCAACACAGCTATAAAGCGATCCATGAGCCATCTCCCTTCCGGCGGATTTGAGATATTCACCTGGACATTATTAACAATAGACAACAATGATTCACCTATAGATTATACAATGGTTGATCATTACCTTCTTGTAAACAAACAGGGATATCAAGCGGTACACGGTTTTCTGCCGAATGAGGATCCGGACGTCTCAAAAAGCGGAACATATAGCGAGTCGCCGATAGGATTCCGGTTGCGCTTCGGGTACCTAGCGCCTGGATGTCGATCACAATGTTGAGCCCGAATCAACGAGTCGACGGGGAAGAAACGACGGCTATCGTCGGATCATGTCCGGACGCCGAAGCTCGGCGCGAGCAGAAACCGGGGGAGGTTGTCCGGTTGAAAGGACTCATGAGCCCGGGCGAAGAAGCTCGGCCAATGATGGTCGCATCTGAAGCACACGGCAAGTGCGGATTGAGTCGGCTCTGCGGATCGATGAGAGAGAATCAAGTGAGGAGCGGTTATGGCGCGAGAGCAATTTGTGTGTGAACCGATCATAGTGGATAGCTCATCCGTGCCTCTGGTGGCTTTGGCCAAGGGGGCGCCGGCTTGTCCCCGACGCTTTCGCTGGCGCGGTCAGGACCACGAAGTTGTCGCTGTCTTGGAGACTTCCAAGCAGCTACGGGCACATGACAGCCCGGAGACTTATGTGAGGTCACACTCCTTCCGCGTTGTCACGAACACTAATCTGGAGATGGTGTTGCGCTGCGATCGACAGGTTCGCGGTAATCCGTGGAGGGTGTTCACGGTCAAAAAACTGTATTGTTGAACGCTGTAGGCCCAGGGAGCCGGGCAGCGCCTTGATGCGGCCTAGCGCCGTTTGCTGTGATGGAGTATGTCGCATGAGCAAGGAGCACAAAAGTGGCATGTACCTGGGAGTCGTTTATATCGCGACCTGACCGTCGGGTCCGGTGGCTTGATTGGAACGCGGATCACCCTCTCGCCAAAGGGGTTTGGGCAGAAGCGGGTCTAACCTTGGCTTTGGAAGACTGGCTCAGCGCCCGTGATAGCGGATACACCTACTGTGGCATCGTGGAAGACGGTGTTTTGGTCAGTATCGCCGCCGTCTGGACATATTCTCACCACGCGTGGGAGGTGGCCGCCGTAAGAACAAGAGCCGATCATCGGCGTCGAGGACTGGCCACGGCGGTGGTCAGCTTTGTCACCGAACACATCTTAAGAAACGGCCGATGGGCCACCTGCCATACGCGAAGCGACAATCTGGCCATGCTGAAGACTGCACAAGCCATCGGCTTCACGATCGTGGCGGATTAAAAGGGCGGCTCTGACTCAGATAACGCAGGTCACGCCCTATAAACGTCATTCGCCTGCCTTCGGTGAGCAGAGGATACCCGTGGTTTGGGAAGGAAATGGGCAAGAAGCCCGGAAAGGAAAAGCCGAGAGCTGATCGATTGTTCACACAATGTGAAGGGATGCGAGGGGGCTACGATGATGATAGATCACAGAATTAGCTGGCTTATTTGCGTTCTTACAGTTGCAGTCGCCCTGGTTTGGTCTTTGGGAAGTGCGGTTTGGGCAGCCGATCCGGACTGGATAAGATCCCTCCGTCTTAGTCTGTTGAAAGACAAATACGTTCTGCTCAGTCCCGAAGTGTATGAGGCTTTGGAAGACCTCAACGGCATCATGGACAAGGACGTAGTATTGTGGGTCGCCAGTATGTATGATCCGGATTCCGGTGGCTTTTACTACGCACGCAGCGCCATAGGCCGGCCGGGCTTTGCTGCAGATATCGAGTCGACCAGCCAAGCCCTGGGTTTCATGAGATCCCATGGCATGTTTAACGATATGCCTGCGCATATCAGACAGAAGCTGATCACCTTCTTTCAGAGTCGGCAAGATCCGGTAACCGGGTACTTCTTCGATCCGCAATTCGGTTCCAACGTCTCCAACGCCAAGAGATCACGGAACCTCTATCAGGCCGTTGGAGCTCTTCAGAGCCTAGGGGCGGAACCATTGCATCCTCTACCGTACAGCCCACAAAGACAAATCAGCCGGATCAGTCTCGCAGATCTGTTCGCTTGGTTGGGCTATCAAAGACTTGGGGATTTGGCTCCCTACCGTCAGATATCCATGGCGCACCCTGTCCCCGGAGGGGGAGTGAACATCCCGACGTTACCGGAGTACCTCAGATCTGCTGAGGCGCTCGGCCAGTGGCTTGAGAGCCTTGACTGGGTGAACCATCCCTGGAGTGCGGGACATAACGTATCGTCGGCCCGTTCGGAGATCACACAGGTCGGTCTGCTCGATGTAGTCTACGAATTCATAGAAGGCATTCAAAATCCCGAAACGGGTCTTTGGGGTCCGGGGCGCACTCTGGAAGAAGTATCGGCGGCCTTGAAGCTGTCCGGATACTTCTCATAAGGAAGACCGTATCCCAACGCGGATAAGATGATTGAAAGCACCGTTTATGCGATATCAAACGACACGCCAAATTCGATCGTCCATGTGAGAAACCCTGTGGACTTGCTCGCCGCCGTCGTCAGAAGAGGCGGCCTGCCGTATGATCCGCAGATCGAGGCCTTGCTCCGTGAAAACATGCCTCGCATCATCAGATGGGCAAAGGAGAGTCTGCTCAGATTCAAACAACCTGACGGATCCTTTTCATATTACGAGCGAGGTAGCGCTCCGGTCTCCCAAGGAGCCACCGTCTCCCTCGGCCTGCCGGAATCGGACATGAATGCCACCATGGACGGAGCAAATGCGACGATCCGCGGCCTGTACGAGTTAGCAGATATCACACGTCCAACTTTGGCTCGCTACAGCAAGGATTTCTGGGACGTTATCGTCAACATGCCGCCCCACAAGCCGCTTGAGATCCCCATGGGCTTGGAAGATGATTTTGAATACGATGCCGAAGAACTGCTTTGGTTACCCGGGACCGGACCGGGAACCTTCGGTCTTGTTGTTGATCCGCATGACAGCGGAAACAGGGTCTTGCAAGTGCAAAAGTCAGTCAGAGGCAGCGGATACAGAGTCTCAAGGGACTTCGAGGCGCCGCCGGGAGCCAAAAAGACCCGGATCAGCATGAGATTCATGACCTCGGAGTTCGCCCCCGGCGGAGGCTTCGATCTGTATTTCGGCTCATCTTCAGGCAGGACGGCTCTCAACTTCCAGATCGCCCGTCAAGGCGATACGTACTTTATCTCTCACCGGACCTCGGGAAGAGGCTACGGTACCCGAATAAGCGAGATCGTGCCCAATGAGTGGTATCAGTTGGATGTGGAGTACAAGCCGGCAGGCACGGATGACACGTGGATAGTCGCCTCTGTCAACGGCCAGCAGCCCAAGGTGCTCAATGAATACTTCCACGGCGGGGATGCGTCCAAGCCACCGATCCAAGACATCAAGCATGTGTCTTTGTACGTCTACATTGACGCGGTAGCGACTCTCCATGTGGATGACATCAAAATATCCGCTGAATAGACGATCCCGGGGCTTGTCTTAAGAGTGCTTGTGAGACGGTTTCCGTGCCGGCGCTTGACCGATGGATGACTTAGCGGACCTAGCGACGAACGCTGCCAACGGGTGTATCCATCCTTGTTCAAGCGCCGGATGGTTTTGCGCGTGTCCACTCACTCTCCTTGGCGCGTGCCATCTCCGATTCGGATGATTAAGCAGGAAGTCTCAAGATAAGTCATGAAATGAACTGGAGCGGGGAAGATACGGATTCTTCACACACCGTTAAAGCAAGGGAGGTTACAGCGATGAGGTCTCTCAAAATGGCCTAGGTTATCTGGGTTATCAGTGTTGCCGTTGCCTTGGGTTGTTCCTTGGGAAGCGTAGTCTGGGCACAGGACACGGATTGGTTAGGTTCTTTGAGGCTCAGTTTGCTAAAAGACAAATACGTCTTGCTCAGTCCTGAGATATATGAAGCCTTGGAAGACCTCAACAGTATTATGGATAAGGATGTCGTGCTGTGGGTCGCCAGTATGTATGACCCGGAGACAGGCGGCTTTTATTACGCTCGCAGCGCCATCGGCAGGCCGGGTTTTGCGGCGGACATTGAGTCGACCAGCCAAGCCCTGAGCTTCATTAGAGGTCACGGAATGTTCAATGACATGCCGCCGCATATCAGACAGAAGATGATCACTTTCTTCCAGAGCCGGCAAGATCCGGTAACCGGATACTTCTTCGATCCGCAATTCGGTTCCAATGTCTCCAACGCAAAAAGGTCAAGAAACCTCTCCCAGGCTGTGGGAGCTCTTCGCAATCTCGGTGCGGAACCCTTGTATCCTCTGCCGTATAGCCCGCAAAGACAAGCCAGCCGGATCAGCCTTCCGGATCTGTTCGCCTGGTTTGGCTATCAAAGACTTGGAGACGTAGCCTCATACCGTCAGGTATCCATGGCGCACCCTGTCCCCGGAGGGGGAGTGAACATTCCGACGTTGCCGGAATATCTCAGATCGGCCGAGGCGCTCCGCCAGTGGCTTGAGAGCCTTGACTGGGTGAATCATCCCTGGAGTGCGGGGCACAACGTATCGTCGGCCCGTTCGGAGATCACCCAGGTCGGCTTGCTAGATGTGGTCTATGAGTTTATAGAAGAGGCTCAAAACCCCGAGACGGGTCTGTGGGGTCCGGGGCGAACGCTGGAAGAGGTATCGGCGGCCATGAAGCTTTCCGGCTACTTCACGTCCGGAAGACCCTACCCCAACGCGGACAAGATGATCGAGAGTACCGTCTATGCGATCATGAATCATACTCCCACATCCATAGTTCACGTGAGAAATCCGGTGGACTTGCTGGCTACGGTCGTCAGAAGAGGCGGTCTGCCGTATGATCCGAAGACTGAAAGCTTGCTCCGTGAAAACATGCCTCGGATCATCGGATGGGCAAAAGAGCGTCTGCTCAGATTCAAACAAAGCGACGGAGCCTTCTCGTACTACGAGCGGGGAAGCTCTCCGACTTCCCAGGGCGCGGTCGTATCACTCGGTCTGCCGGAGTCGGACATGAACGCCGTCTTAGCCGGGGCCAACGCAACCATCAACTACCTCTATGAGCTGGCAGCGATCACACGCCCCACCTTGTCCCGCTACAGCAAGGACTTCTGGGACGCTATCGTTAACATGCCACCGCACAAACCCATCGAGATCCCCATGGGTTTGGACGATGATTTCGAATACGATACCGAACAACTTCTTTGGACGCCTTCGTCCGGAGCCGGAACCTATGGCATAGTCGCCGACCCGCATGACAGCGCAAATAGGGTCCTGCAAGTACAAAAGCTGGTTGCAGGCAGCGGATACAGGGTGTCAAGAGCCTTCGAGGCGCCGCGGGGAGCCGAAAAGACTCGGATCAGCTTTAGATTCATGACTTCGGAATTCCCCTCCGGTGGAGGGTTTAACCTGTATTTCGGTTCGGCTTCGGGTTTGAGCAGCACGGCCCTTTCATTCCAGATCGCCCAACAGGGTGGAACGTATTTTATATCACATCGGACGACGGAGAAGGGCTACGGTACGCTCATCAGCGAGATTGAGCCCAACAAGTGGTACCGCTTCGACGTGGAGTATAGACCGGCCGGAACGGACGATACCGAGATGATCGTCTGTATTGACGGAGAGCAGGTTAAAGTGCTTAATGAGTACTTTAACAATGGAGATGAGTCCAGGCCCCCGGTCCGAGACATTAAACACGCCTCCTTTTACGTCTACGTCAATGCGGTCGCTACCCTGCACGTGGACGACATCAAGATTGAAAGTGAGTAGAAGAACACGGTGAACTCTGGCCGGTCGCCAAAAGCGGCCGGCCTCTATGGCTCAGGACCGTTCATTGCTGTCTCGAATCATTTGCGGCTTTAGCGTACCGGCATGCGCCGCACGTTCTCACCGGCGCATGCCGTATTGCCAAGGTGCCGCAGTTGCCGAGGACTCGCTGGCAGCCGACGGTTGGCGACAGTCATGTGCGAGATGATTCGCGTCTCGTGCTATCACGTGCTGTAACCGGCAAGTTGGCGGTGATTAGTGTAGGGCATTCAGTATCAAGAACGCGAATCGTTGATCCGGACCCGACCCGAGGTCGGACATATCACGGTTGACCTTAGGCTCGGGCACCGTTCGCAATAGCGGGGCCCGTCGATTGGCCAAGGAGCAGGCACAGCTTCTATCCGAGAACCGAAGGACTATTCACACAGTATCAACGCAAGGGTGGCTTAGGGGATGAGAGATTACAGAATTAACCGATGGAGTATATTGGTTAGCGTCTTGCTGTTCTTTTGGATCTGGTCCTTAGGATGTGTGGTTTGGGCTAACAATCTGGATTGGATAAGATCCCTCAGTCTGCTGAAAGGCAGATACGTCTTGCTCAATCCGGAGGTAAACGAAGCCTTGGAAGACCTCAACAGCATAATGGACAAAGATGTTGTGATGTGGATCGCCAGCATGTATGACCCGGACACGGGGGGCTTCTACTACGCGCGCAGCGCCATAGGCAGGCCCGGCTTTTCAGCCGATATAGAATCGACCAGTCAGGCCATGAGCTTCATGAAATCCCATGGCATGTTTGATGACATGCCACCCCAAATCAGGCAGAAGCTGATCACCTTCTTCCAGAGCCGCCAAGATCCGGTCACCGGGTACTTCTTCGATCCGCAATTCGGTTCCAACGTCAGCAACGCCAAGAGGTCGAGAAATCTATCCCAGGCGGTAGGAGCTCTGCGCGATCTCGGCGCGGCAGCGTTGTATCCATTGCCGTACAGCAAGGAAAGAGAAGTCAGTCGGATCAACATCCCGGATCTGTTCGCTTGGTTCGGATATCAAAGGCTGGGTGGTGCCGTTGGGTATCGTCAGTTACCTATGGGCTATCCGGCACCAGGAGGGGGAGTGAACATCGCAACATTGCCGGAGCATCTCAGATCTGCGGAAGCTCTTCGGCGGTGGCTTGAGAGCTTGGACTGGGTGAACAATCCCTGGAATGCGGGGCACAACGTGTCGTCGGCTCGTTCAGAGATCACTCAGGTTGGCCTGCTTGATGTGGTCTATGAGTTTATTGAGGACGTTCAAAACCCCGAGACCGGTCTTTGGGGTCCGGGGCGAACACTGGAAGAGGTATCCGCGGCGATGAAGCTCTCCGGTTACTTCACGTCCGGAAGGCCCTATCCTAACGCGGAAAAGATGATTGAGAGTACGATCTACGCCATCATGCACGATACTCCGACATGTATATGCCACGTAAGAAATCCGATGGACCTGCTCGCCACTGTCGTCAGAAGGGGCGGTCTGCCCTATGATCCGCAGATCGAAGCCTTGCTGCGCGAAAACATGCCGCGGATCATCAGGTGGGCAAAAGACAGGCTGCTTAGGTTCAAGCAACACGACGGCGCCTTTTCATACTACGAGCGCGGCAGTGCACGGACTTCCCAAGGTGCCGTCGTGTCACTCGGGCTGCCGGAGTCGGACATGAACGCTGTCATGGCTGGGGCTAATGCGACCATCAACTACTTGTACGAGTTGGCAGGGATCACACGTCCGACCTTGGCTCGCTACCGCCAGGAGTTCTGGGACGCTATAGTCAATATGCCACCGCACAGGCCCATTGAGATCCCCATGGGTTTGGACGATGATTTCGAATACGATACCGAACAGCTTCTTTGGACGCCTTCGTCCGGACCCGGAACCCATGGGATCGTAACCGACCCACATGACAGTGAAAACAGAGTCTTGCGATTGGAGAAATCGGTCACGGGTGCCGGATACGGGTTGTCAAGAACTTTTGAGGCGCCGTCGGGAGCGGAAAAGACGCGGATCAGCCTGAGATTCATGACCTCGGAATTTGCCTCCGGCGGAGCGTTTAACCTGAAATTCGGCTCGGCTTCGGGTCTGGCCAATACCGCTCTTTCCTTCGTGATCGCTCATCGGGACGGGACATACTTCATAGCGCACCGGACCACGGAACGAGGGTATGGGACGCGGATCAGCGAGATCATGCCAAATGTGTGGTATCAGTTGGATGTGGAGTATAGGCCGGCAGGGACGGATGATACCGAGATGGTGGTGTATATTGACGGAGAGCAGGTTGCGGTGCTCAATGAGTACTTCCACGACGGAGATGAATCCAGGCTTCCGGTTGGAGACATAAAACACACTTCTTTCTATGTTTGGAGTACTGTCGCGGCGACTTTGCATGTGGATGACGTCAAGATAAGTCCTGAATAGACAGAGAATAGGCCTGGGGAGCTGCCTCAAAGGTTGGGGCAGCCCCCAAGGCGCGTCAACAGTCTATTCCGCCTTTAGTTGCAGCACCGCCACGTCCTCTGCGGCTATGGAGAAGAAGGCGCGCAGTTGCCCGTCTGCGAACTCCGCTGGCCATGAGGCTCCGGTGGTGGTGTCCGTCACTTGCACTACCTCGCCGGCGCGAATCCCGAGAGCCTCGGCATCGACTATGAGCACTCCCTCGTAGGGTGATCGGTTCTCATTGTAGACGGTGAAGTACAGACCTCGCTTTGGACTTTGTCCGAAGCGCTCGATGTAGGGACCTGCGGGTTCCAACATCGCGTGTGTGATCGGCTGCCATCCTGCCGCTGAGATGCTCTTCAGGGAGGGCATAAAGCGCCGATAAAGATCCCCATACAGGGCGTAGGCCTCGTCGCAGCGGCGTCCTATGCTGGGATACAGTCCGTACAAAACGGACATACGCCAATGATACTCATGCTTGGAGCGCTTGTCGAAATCATGTAGGTTGAGGAAGTTCAGTAGCAGTGCCGGCTTCTGATACGATGCCGAGCGAATGTAGGCAAAGCGCTCGTGGCTGGTGATCGAGCTTTCGATACCCGGTATGTCGGAGACGGTATAGAGCAGGAACGTATCCATGGTGTTGTGGATATTGGTAAAGACCCACTTGCCCAGTGGGTTGAGTTGTTTTTGAAGCTGGTCGAGAAAATGCCAGGTGTAGTAGCGTCCCGCCGCCACCACCTGTTTAGTGGTCGGATCGTAGGTGAACGGATTGCGGTTGCAGTAGAAGTGTTCTCTGCGGAAGTCATTGTGGGCTGTAGCCCATGAAGAGACGCTGTCGATGTAGGCACCGTCAATAGCGGGAATGGCTTCGATCATATTGACGTAGCGGGCGATCTCCTTTGGGCCTGGGGGCAATTCCACCCCCTCAGCCTGTCTCAGAAACGGACTGGGATTCAGTGTGAAACGCAACAACTTCTGAGGTGTCTCAGGGCTGACATCAGCTCCCATGTGTGTCGTGATCAGAAAGACCGGCTGGTTGTCGGCGGCGTGGAGCGCATAGGCGTTGATGGCGTCTATATCCAGATTTGTGCCGTGTATCTCAAAGCCCGGATTGAGGCACAGATTCTCATCCGGCCGTGAGGCCGTGGTCACCGTGATGTCATCAAACCATACGGTACCCGTGTGACCGCGGCGGAACAGACAGTGTAGACGAACCATTTTTACGGGCCTGTCAAAGTAAAACGTCATTGAGGATTTCTGCCAGTCGTGGGTGCCGACGCTGAAGTCGACGATGCGTCCAAAGGCCCACGAACCGTCGATCAGTAGAACATCTGCATAGAGGGAGCATTCTCTACCTCTGAATCCCGTCACACCTTCGGCTTTGAGCCAGCCGGTGATCGTGATGGGCTCAGCACGCTGCTGATTGACCATGATATCCTGCGACGCCCCGACCCACTCCTGAGGATCGGTCTTGCTACACTTCAGGCTGCGTTGGCCCGTGCGTGACACCTCGGAATCCACAGTGGCCCCGCGCAAGTACCAGGCTGCAGGATTGATGCCGGTCTGCATCTCGGCGAAGATCTCCAGCGCCTCCTGGCGATCGGCCGGCAGCCTGGGTACTGCTATGGTCCGGGAGGAGACCTCGGTGTACGGATAAGTACCTATACCGAGTCTCTCATCGATTTTCCATCCGTTCGGACCGCCCTCACGATAGGCATAATCATGCGGATTCGGCAGTTGTTCCGTGGGAAAGGAAAAAAGCCACATACCTTCGGCCATGGCCCGTCGTTCGAAGGCCTCGGGGAACAGGGAGTAATAAAGCGCGAGCGCTCCGCGGAATCCGTGAGCCGCTGGAATCGGGAAGATGTAGAAAGTGATCTCTGCCCGAGACTTGACCGGTCCTTCGCCAAGCGGTGTCAGTCCCAGCGGGGCTTTGAGAGTGATTCCGGAGGCGTCCACAATTATCTCGTACAAAAAGGGTTGTGTGGGATGCACACCCATGCACAGGCCCGTGTCACCTTGGGGCGGACTGACGGCCAAAAACGGATAACGTTTCTCTTTAAATCTATGGAAGGAAGCCATAACCTGTGATGTGTTAATGTCTAACCAACGAGTCCAGCCCGTAAGGTCGATGGGGTAGAAGGCCTCCAGATCCAAAGCTCTGTCTTGACCGGTGGTGTCGCGGACGACGACGGTCACTTCCACTCCCGCTTCCAGGGCTCGGATCTGAGCCTGGGTTTCAATGCCCTCGGCACTGCAGCAGGCATTGCCATCCGGTTCAGCATCCAGAGTCAGCTGACCGGCTCTGACTGCGTTTTTGACATCATACACGGTGATCTCCAGTGTGCCATTCGGTAGAGGTGTCGCTTCCGCTTGGCCGCACAGTGCGGCAGTCGCGACTGCCAGGCTCAGCAATGTTATGGCCAGGTTTTTCACAGCCATTTCTCCCCCTTTGCTCGCGAACTTCTCCGTCGGTTCATGCCCCACAGACGATCGCACAGTCAGAACTGGCTTGGCTGATACGGCAGACATCAATGTTTAATTTCAGCTGATTCCTATGAACCGACTTTGATTCAAATCATGTTCACCTTACCATCGCCTTTTGAGACGGTCAAGGTCACTCCCTGACGAGGGTGACACAGGTGAGGCGGATGTGAACGGAACTGCATAATGCGGACGCTGACCAAGGTGCGGGAAGGCGTCGGGGGATAGTGCCGCAAGAAAGAAGATCGGCCGTAACGCAGCCATGCCCAACAGAGCCTGCGAGTTTTGAAAATAATCGCCTGCGGAACGAGGGCCACGGTGTCGGACGGCGAAATCACTGACAGGGACGGTCCCAATTCAGACGGGAGGTAAAACGCTGTGGACAAGTTGAAGGTCGGAGTACTGGGCTTGCGTCGTGGACTGGCGCATTTGCGTAACCTGTTGCTTCTCGACAATGTGGAAGTGATAGGTGTTTGTGACCGCTTGCCTATGCTCCGTGAGAGAGTGGCGCCGATGCTGGCGGATCGATCGACCAAGATTGTCACGGAGTACGAGGAACTGCTGGAGCTCAAACCCGATGCCGTGGTTGTCTCGACGAACGGCAAGCTGCAGGCCAAGCACTCTATCCAAGCCCTGGAGGCCGGATGCGCGGTGCTCTCCGAAGTGCCCGGAGCCTACACTCTGGAGGAAGTGGTAAAGCTGCGAGCTGCCGTTGAGCATAACCGCGGGTTTTATATGTTTGCCGAGAACGCTTGTTTCTGGGATTTCATGCGTTATTGGCGCAAGTGGGTGATGGAGGGGCGGCTCGGAGCGGTGTCACTGGCGGAGGCCGAATACGATCACTACTTGCCTAACACCTTGGATGCCATCGATGGTACGCGACTGACGCCGAGTCAGGCCGTCGGACGCAAGGATGTGGCGCCCATATGGCGAGCCGATCAGCCGCCGATTCAATACCTCACTCATGATCTGGGCCCCTTGCTCGAGATGATGGATGATCGATGTGTCTCCGTAACCTGTCTCAGCTCGCCATGGTGGAACCCGGAGACTCCCTTGCGTAGCGACGGGCAGGTGGCTCTCTTTGAGACCGCAAAGGGCAGTCTGATTCGAGTTCTGGTCACTTTGGGCACCGCTGTGCCCTCGGATCATCGCTTCAGACTGATGGGTACCCAGGGCTCTTTGGAGCTGTTCCTGTATGAAGGTTTCACCCGTGTGCATGGCCCTGCATTCAGCGAATTCTCGGGTTGGTCTAAAGCCCCCTTGGGCATCACGCCGCCCGGTCATGATCCAAGCACGGGCCATGGCGGCTCCGATCTTTTAATGATCCGCTCCTTTGTGAACGCCGTGCTCGAGGGCAAGCCATCTCCGATCGATGTCTATCGTATGGCGGATTACACCGTACCGGGGATTATGGCGGCGGAATCCGCCCGTTTAGGCGGTACACCGGTTTCCATACCCAACCTGCACCGCGGACCCTATGAGGGGACTCGCTTCTGGGATGTCGTCGGACTTCCGGAAGAAGACCCGTCTTTTGAAGCGTGGGAACCCGGTAAGTTGGGCAAGCAATAGATAGCATCAATTGATACCGGCCTCAATAGGATCCGCTCCCTCAACTCCTTTGCAACTCGAGGGAGCGGATCGCTTTTGCGGATCATTGACATCCCTTTGAACGATCGGGATTCGTGAGCAACAGATAAAGCAGCAGTCCGGTTCCCGCCAAGAAGAAGACCATCATGGCTCCGATAGCGATGAACATCTCGCCCGTAGCGTAACGCGAGGTGACGGCTGAAAAAAGGCCAAAGAGGAGCAATCCGACGGCTACGGCATGCATGAACGCTCGAAGCCTGTTCATGCCCTGTTTTCTTCGCGTCTCACGCGTCAGGACGGAATAGGTGATCACGGGCCCCCCGATGACGATAAAAATACCAGTGCCTGCCACGGACGTCGGTTCCATGTCCATGTAATAGGTCATAGTCAGCGTGAATAACCCAAACAGCACCAATAAGACGCCAAGCACCAGACCGATGTTTGAGATGTGGGCGTCTATGGCTGGATGGCCCGGTTGTGATTGCTTCCGGCTCAAGGAACGCATTTCTTCCGCCAGTCCGCTGAGGCTGCCCATGGAGGCAATCGCCTCGCGGAAGGCCTGTTCTTCGTCAAGGCCGCGTCGACACAGATCAAGCGTTTTTTCCCGCAGATTGCTTGTTAACTCTTCTTTCAAGTCGAGCAGCTGTTGACTCGGCTCGACGTCACGAAACGCATCATCGATGTATTTTCGAATGCGCTGATCGAGCGGACGGTTATCCGTCATTTTCGTCGCCTCCTCTGATCAATCTGTCGAGGATGGTCTTGGCGAACTCCCAGTCGCGGCAATCTCTTTCGTACTTCTCGCGACCCTGTGGCGTAATCCGGTAGTACTTGCGTCTGCCACCCTGGGTTTCATCTCCCCAGTAGCCAGCGATGAAGCCATCCTGCTCAAGTCTGCGAAACGCAGCGTATAAGGTGGCCTCCTTGAGCTCGTATTGGTTGTCACTCAGTTCAAGGATCCGCTTGTAGATCCCGTAACCGTAGTTGTCTCCTTGACGCAGAACGTTGAGGATGATTGTATCCGTGTGACCGCGGATGAGGTCGTTGGATATTACACCGGGCACAGTTCATCACCACCCAACGTTTATTATATGGCATAGTACTATGTCTAACAAGGTATTGAGCGCGAAAGGATGGATACGTCCTTTGCAACGTATCCATACCGTTCCATTCGAGGGCTCTTGACTACTGCCGCTCATCCATCTGTTTGAGAGCTCGGATCAAGCCGGAGTAGAGGGTCATGAAACGAGCTTCATCGAGTGGCTTGGTATCGTTCCATGTAGCGCTGACCGCGTAGGACCTGCCGGACTTGCCTACCAACCATGTCGTCAAATTCATCACGCCGGGTTCTGATCCCCCTTTGAAGGCTATGCGCTGCCAATCATCGACGGAAGCAACGCCGGGATTGATGCTCATCAGCGGCAGATCCTGAACATAGGCTATGAGATTGATCAATTCGCCGACGGTAAAGAACCACTCAATCTCCAAAGCCAACGGACCGCGGGCGAACGCGGAGACATCCGGCAAGTCCGCCGCCCGGACGGCAGGCAGCATCTGTCTTCTTGTTTCTTCATCGCCGTAAACATACGCGGAACGCAGTGCCTCATTGTCGTCATTCTTCAGAGCGAACGCTTCCCGGGTGGTCAACAAAGGTCGATTCAACGGGGTGTAGCGCTCTATTGTCTCCCGGCCGACGGTGTCTATCAGTAGATCGGTGGCCGTGTTGTCGCTTATGGAGATCATCAAAGCGGCTGCGGTTTCTACGGTCAGGGCGGTATCGACGGGCCAGCTTTGCAGAATTCCGGTCGGCAGGCTGATATGCTCCTCGGACAAGCGGACAACCGTGTCCCAGGCCAGCTCACCCGAGTTGATTTTGTCTTTCACCGCAGCCAAGACCGCCAGTTTGAAGGCCGATCCCACTGCCAACGGAGTCTCGGGAGTGATGGCCCCGAGCACGCTGGTATCGGAGACGACCAGCACGCTGACTTGACCGGACAGTTCCGAAAAACCCGCCAGAGCCTCTTCCAGACCGTTCACCTTTGTCTGGGGTACGCCGAGCCAAAAGCCAATAATCCGTGACTGTTCATCCAGAACGATCTGCGCCGGAACGGTGCCCTGACTGAAGATGAGCGTGAGGGTCGGCGGCGTTCCTTCAGAGCGTACGTATTCACCGAGGATCTCTCGGTATTGGGTTACGATCACTTCCATTTGCGAGACGGGTACTTGAGCCAAAAAAGCGGGCGCGAACCAGTCGGCGTCAATGGTGTCCGCGGTGAAAAGCTGTGCCACGCGGTCTTCGGCGGTCAAGGCGGCTCCCATGGCTTGATGGCCGAACACCAACAGAATAACAAGCAGGACAAGAGCACAAATCCGACGGACCATGTCTATCAACTCTCCACTCGGTTTTTGTGTTTCGTATGACAACGCGATGATAGCTTAGTCGTTCGATCCGGAATTCCTCTCATCGGTGTTTGACCGGGGGGTGTCGGATCAGTCCGATAGGCGTTTCTTTGCATCTGATTCATGACTCTGATAGGGATTCTTCTGCTATACTAAAAAAAGGTTTGCTTTACAGCGATTCCACATCTGAAGAGCGGAGGGCGCGGACAGATGATGAATCTGACGGCCGTTGACTTTACGCGGGTGACGCTGCGGGATTGCTTTTGGGCGCCTCGCCTGGAGACAAACCGCAAGGTCACGCTGCCGATCCAATACGAGCATCTGCAAAAGACGGGACGCATTGCGGGGATCGACCCGGAGTACAAACCGGGTGATCGCACCGCACATCATATTTTCTGGGACTCTGATGTAGCCAAGTGGATGGAGACGGCTGCCTACAGCTTGGCCACGCACCCTGATCCCCAACTGGAAGCACAGCTTGAAGAAGTCATTGCCAAATTCGCCAAGCTCCAAAGATCCGATGGGTATATCAACAGTTGGTTCACGGCAGTAGAACCGGAAAAGCGGTGGACAAATCTGCGCGATTGCCATGAGCTGTACTGTGCCGGACACCTGATGGAAGCGGCCGTTGCGCATTTTAAGGCCACGGGTAAGCGTCATTTTTTGGATATGGTCTGCCGTTACGCCGATTACATAGACAGTGTCTTTGGCACCGAAGAGGGAAAGCTGCGGGGTTATCCCGGGCATGAAGAGATAGAGCTGGCTTTGGTTAAGCTTTGGAAAGCGACAGGCGAAAGGCGCTATCTGAATCTGGCTAAGTACTTCGTGGATGAGCGGGGACGACAACCGCATTATTACGACGTAGAAGCACGAAGACGCGGCGAGGATCCCGAAAAGCGCGGGCCCGGGCGCTATCGGCAGAACCAATCGCATATGCCGGTGCGGGAGCAGACCGAGGCTGTCGGTCATGCTGTCAGGGCCATGTATCTGTATTGCGCCATGGCCGATGTAGCCAGGGAAACGGGAGACCGGAGTCTCGTTGCCGCTTGTGAGACCCTTTGGGAGGATGTCTGCTTAGGCCACCTTTACATCACGGGAGGAATCGGGCAATCGGGCAGCAACGAGGGTTTCACCTTCCGCTATGATTTGCCCGAGGAAACCGCATATTGCGAGACCTGTGCGGCGATCGGGCTGGTGTTGTGGAATCACCGAATGCTGCAGCTCCACGGGGATGCCCGCTTTGCCGATGTCATGGAGCGCGGCCTGTTCAACGGCACGATAAGCGGCGTGTCCCTTTCCGGAGATCGGTTCTTCTATGTCAATCCTTTGGCGAGTCTGGGAAACCATCATCGACAGGAATGGTTCCGTTGCGCTTGCTGTCCGGGCAACATCTCACGCCTGTTGGCCAGTGTGGGACAGTTCTTCTACTCAGAGAGCGAGGAATCCGCTTGGGTCCATATGTACGCCGAGGGTGAAGGGCGACTGCGAGTGGGGGACAGGGAAGTCACCATCAGGCAACAGACGAAGTATCCCTGGGACGCTCATGTGAGGCTGGAATTGAATCTTGCCCGCCCTGCGACCTTTACCCTGGCCTTGCGCATACCGGGCTGGTGTCGTCAGGCCTCGGTTACACTCAACGGCACTCTTGTGAGTATGGCCGGCATGATGGAGAAGGGATACCTGAAGCTGAACAGGCAGTGGCAAAGCGGCGATACGATCGAACTGTGTCTGCCGATGCCCGTGGAACGCGTCAGAGCCAATCCTGCTGTGCGACAGGCCAACGGGAAAGTTGCCATCCAGCGCGGCCCCGTGGTCTATTGTCTTGAAGAAGCCGATAACCCCGTCACTCCGCTCAGTCGTATTGCCCTGCCTAGGAGTTCTGCTCTAAACGCTCGCTATGACCGCGATCTTCTGGGCGGTGTAGTGGTGATCACGGGTGAAGCAGAGGTCATCAAGGCCGATCCGTCTCGAAAGTGGCTCTACGACACGAGGGCTCCTCAGACCGAGCCGATGCGGATCACAGCGGTTCCCTATGCTGTCTGGGACAACAGAGAGCCGGGGCAGATGCTGGTATGGTTGCGAGAGATCTAAGCGCCATAGCGGTTACCCCAAAAAAGATGACGCTCGCCAGATAGGCGGGCGTCATCTTTTTTGTCCGCTTAGGCATGGAAACCGGGATATTTCACTTCAACTGGCCTATTTGATCCTTCCATTCACCGAGCAGGCGGGTCCACTGGGCATGGGTCTCTTCGAGAGCCGCCAATGGCGTCATCTGACGATTGTAGACTTTGGCCAGGCGCTGTGTAAACTCGATTAGACTGATCTCTATGGGCGGCGGAACGACATAGGACTGCGCGTAGGGGAACAAATCCATCCACAATTTGAGCTGAGGTTGCTCATGTACCATGCGTTGTAGCATCGGCATCCGGCCGCCGTAGAAGCTGGCGATGCGCTGGACTTCCAGGGTCACTTCGTCGCTGCAGAGAAAGGCGATGAACTCCCAGGCCAGGTCTTTGTTTCTGCTGGCGCTGGGAATTGCCAAGCCGTCGGTAAACAGATGCATCACCGGCATACTGTCGGGGGTTCGTCGCGGGGCAAACAGACCGAAATCTCTGCTCAAAAAGTCCGGATCAGCGGCCCTCATCGTCGCCATAGACTGCGGATTTCTGTAGATCATGGCGATGCGACCGTGTTCAATGCTGCCGGAAAGAATCGATCGGCTGTTTTGACCGGCTTCGAAGAGCTCCTGCAGCACGTCTACGGTGGCTATGGCACGTCCATCCATCAGATTCGAGGTCAACGTGTCAGTGTTGATCTCGGTCAAGCCTGTCTGGCGCAAAAACCAACTGAACTGTTGTGCGCCTCCAAAGGATGTGCTATATACGACAAAACCGCGGACGGCAACCACGTCGCCCTCCAGTCGGGTCAGACGCCACGTGTATTGAACGAGCTCTTCCCAGCTTTGCGGAGGTCTGTTTGGATCGAGTCCGACCTCAGAGAAGAGTGCCTTGTTGTATCCTATGGCCCGGGGGGCTATATTCTGCGGGACGGCCATGACTTGACCTCGCCAGCTCAGAGCATCCCACAGCGTCTGCGGATACTCTGAGGCAAGCTCCCAGCGCGCCAGATATCTGTTCAAAGGCTCGAGCAATCCGGCCGAACCTTCGACATACGGAGATTCGGTGCCCGTGACGATGACATCGGGCGGTGTACCCCCGGCAGTCATGACCAGGATCTTCTCCATGCGATCATTCCAGCCGGCCGTAAGCACGACTACATCCGTATCATATTGGCGCCTAAACTCCGGGACCACTTCTTGTTGCACATAGGTAAGCAGAGCCGACGGATAGCCCGTGGTCAGAAATGATATCTCCTTTGTGGCCGCCGCACAGGCGGTTGTGAGGGATATCGCCATCAGCGACAGACAAAGAAGCGAAAGAAAGGCGAGTTACCCAGGGCCTCATTTTTGATAACCTCCCTAAATGCGTAGTTGATCCTTGGTATAACCACAGTAATATGATTTAGGCAATTTATCTGGGGCCGGTAAGTAGCCGTAACATGATCATTAGACCTTTGTTTGGAATTACCTCCTATGTACTGGGTATGATTAGCTTTGCGGCATGAAAACATAAAAAAGAGGATTCCGTTCTCAATGGCGTCATCTGTCAACCCGGGGTCTCAAACGGGTTCGACGGAACTGGCAACGGGAGCGAAAACGCGGTGCAGTAAGCCCAAAAGGCAGATCTGCCATTTAGAGTATCCCGTAGTCCATCGTCTGCTGAGCGCTTGACTTGATCGACCTTCTCAGGTCTAACCGGTTTGCGAGGGCTTTCGGGCGCGGTTGCGGACAAATGTGTCTCGCGGACAAACACGGATTTCTCCGCAGTACGCCGAAGGCAGTAAAACGTATCCGGTTTTCAAGCCGGAGATATGGTCCGTGTGGTGGTTGAGAGGGGTGACTACCGGGGCGTGCATGTGGGCCGTGCAGTGATTGGCGAAAGCGGCTGCTTCGATGTGGCAACGGGCTTCGGGAACAGGATCACGATATCGTGGGGCGATTTCGACTGCTGCAACGTTTTGCCGGCAGCTGTTGCGAATGTCGCCGCACAACGTCAAGCGTTTGAATGACGACTTATCGTTGACCATGCGGCACGGACATGCCATGCCTATCGCTACGGCGATTCGGCGGGTTGTACCATCCGCGGTACTCCACAGTCATTCAGTAAAAAAATGACGCTCACCTCATCGGGGAGCGCCATCTTTCTAAGCATCCGGCACCGCGTCCGGGGCGTGGAGCGTCGCGCGTATCATTGTGGTTGTTCTATCTGATCCTTCCATTCAGCGAGCAGACGGGTCCACTGCGCATGGGTCTCTTCGAGAGCCGCCAACGGTGTCATCTGACGGTTGTAGACTTTGGCCAGGCGCTGTGTGAACTCGAGCAGACTGATCTCAATCGGCGGCGGAACTACATCTGACTGCGCGTAGGGGAACAGATCCATCCACAATTTGAGCTGAGGTTGCTCTTGTACCATGCGTTGTAGCATCGGCATCCGACCGCCGTAGAAGCTGGCGATGCGCTGAACCTCCAAGGTGACTTCGTCGCTGCAAAGCAGGGCGATGAATTCCCAGGCCAAGTCCTTGTTTCTGCTGGCGCTGGCAATAGCCAAGCCGTCGGTGAACAGATGCATCACCGGAATACTGTCGGGGGTCTGGCGCGGAGCAAACAACCCGAAATCTTTGTCTAGAAAGTCCGGATCAGCGACCCTCATCGTCGCCATGGACTGCGGATTTCTGTAGATCATGGCGATGCGACCGTGTTCTATGCTGCCGGAGAGAATCGATCGACTGTTTTCACCGGCTTCGAAGAGCTCCTGCAGCACGTCTACGGTGGCTATGGCACGTGCATCCATCAGATTTGAGGTCAACGTGTCAGTGTTGATCTCGGTCAAGCCTGTATGGCGCAAGAACCAGCAAAACTGCTGTGCACCTGCGAAGGAGGTGGCATAGACGACAAAACCGCGAACGGCAACCGCGTCCCCCTCCAGTCGGGTCAAACGCCGCGTGTATTGAACGAGCTCCTCCCAGCTTTGCGGAGGTCTGTTTGGATCGAGTCCGACCTCAGAGAAGAGTGCCTTGTTGTATCCAATGGCCCGAGGGGCTATATTCTGCGGGACGGCCATGACTTGACCTCGCCAGCTCAAGGCATCCCACAGCGTCTGCGGATACTCGGAGGCGAGTTCCCATCGCGCCAGATATCTGTTCAAAGGCTCTAGCAATCCGGCCGAACCCTCAATATAGGGGGATGAATTGCCAGTAACGATGACATCGGGCGGAGTGCCCCCGGCGGTCATGACCAGGATCTTCTCCATACGGTCATCCCAGCCGGCCGTAAGCACAACGACGTCCGTATCATATTGGCGCCTAAACTCCGGGGCCACTTCTTGCTGCACGTAGGTAAGCAGAGCCGACGGATAGCCTGTGGTTAGAAATGATATCTCCTTCGTGGCCGCCGTACAAGCGGTTGTGAGAGATATTGTCGCCAATGACAGACAAAGAACCAACAACGAGCGATACGTCCATGATCTCATTTTTTGACAACCTCCCTGAATGCCCAGTTGATCCTTCCATCTATTTGTTCGTCCTTTCTTCACCGTATAAATGCAGCAGTATGTTTTGGACAGTTCACAGTAAACTGGAGAGTACCCATAAGACAACAATTAGACTTCGGTTTGGGTTCACCTCCCGGTTACCGCCGGTGATGACGATTGTGGTGAGAGAAATTCCGTGTCGGTGGTCTACACGTCGGAGACGTGCTACAATCCGCTTAACGGCCTGACAGGGATGGGATCATGGCGACGGCTCCGTTCCGCTGCGGGGATTTCGTAATGCGGATCCGTTCTTGTTAGTCGTGCATATGGGTCAGGGTATAATTTCAGTCAGGTTGAGGCTCGCAAGCGAGGATTTCGGGATGGTTGAGCTAAGGAGGATCTCATGGTCACCGTATGCTTGGTGCGGCACGGCGAGACGGATTGGAATCTGACCGGGCGAATTCAGGGACAAACAGACACGGCGCTGAATGCCAAAGGACGGGAACAAGCCAGACTCGCCGGAAGTTATCTGCGTCAATGGCCCTGGGATGTCATCGTCACCAGTCCTTTACAGAGGGCCAAAGAGAGTGCCCGAATCATAGCCTCGGTCTTGGGAATGAAAAACGGCATCCGTGAGATGTCGGACTTTCTTGAACGGGACTACGGCGAGGCCGTAGGGCTGACTACTGAAGAGAGACATAAAAAATACCCCGACGGCATCGTACCCGGTCTAGAACCGTGGGAACAGTTGCGAGACCGGGTCATGCGCGGGTTGGATCTTTTGGCGAAGGATTACTTGCATCAAAGAGTGATCTTGGTCACTCACGGGGGAGCCATCAACGCCGTCTTGGCCGCTCTCTCGGAAGGCAGTATCGGCACGGGAAAGACGAGACTGCACAACGCTTCCCTGAGTTTCATACGATTCGACGACGGCAGGTGGACAATCGACTCCTATAACGTGACCGCTCACTTAGAGTCCGGAGGCGGAATCGACGGATTCCGGACTCGTTGATCCGGAGCGGCCGGTTTTTCGCAGATATCTGTCTGCTGCGAGCGCGGCCAGGGTTCCTTGGGCGGCTGCCACGACGACTTGTCTCACCGGGGTGCATGTCACATCACCGGCGGCAAACACGCCGGGTATCTGCGTGGCGCCGTCTTGCATGTTCACAGCGATGCAGCCTTTCTCCGTAGTCTGCACGCTGCCGTCCAAGTAGTCCAGCACAGGTCGATTGCCCGTCAGGTACATAAACACACCGGAGACAGGATAAACGGCCGTCTCATTGGCGAGTTTCACTTCCACGCCGGTTACAAAATCGTCGCCCAGGATCTTAACCACCCGGGCTCCTTCCAGATAGACCACCTGAGGATGTTGGGTGACGATTTCTTTGCTTTCCGGCGACAGTTTACCGTGGGGTATCAGATAGACTTTGGCGGCGAAATTCGCTATGGTGGGCAGTTCATCTGCCATCATCTCACTGTGACCGACGACCGCCACGTCTTTCCCTCGGAAAAACGGCGCATCGCAAGTGGCGCAATAGCTTACGCCTCGGCCGATCAATGCCGCTTCACCGGCAATGGAAGGCGTGCGTCCCATAGCTCCTGAAGCGATGATCACGGTGCGCCCTTGAAAGACGTTATCCGCCGTGATCACTTGCTTGGGATCGCTTCGTAAGTCTGTAGTCACTACCTGTGATTGGACAATCTCCGCTCCGAACTTCAGGGCCTGCTCACGGAAACGATCAAGCAATTCACGGCCGCTGATGGGCTCCGGCACGCCCGGATAGTTGTCGATCCGTTCCGTCATGCCCAAAGCCCCGGCACCGGGATGCATATCTATGACCAGGGTCTTGCGTGACGCCCGGGCGGTGTAGAGGGCCGCGCTCAAGCCGGCGGGCCCTCCACCTATGATGATCGTATCGTATACTTCCGCTGGTGCTGCCGTTCCCAGAGAAAGATTCAACTCCATAGTCTTCTACCTCTCAATCAAACCAAACCTGCCAGTGCGGCTTGCTCTTTAGTGATCTTACCAGCGGCGGCCAGGACATGCAGGACAAACGTATCCTCGGGGACCGCCCCTTCGATATGGTAATCCTCGTTGATGACCGTGCGCGGCACGCCATAGACGCCATAGTGAGTTGCCAGTTCGGGGAATTCCTGAGCCTCAACCATATCCGCTCTGATGAAGTCGCTGGCCAGAGCTATCTTGTGTGCCAACTGCACGGCGGGTGCGCAGTACGGACATGTCGGCGTGACAAACACCTGGATGTGGACGGGCTTGTCGATCCGTCCCAGTCTTTTGATATTGTTCAACGACAGTCCCGATACGCCCTTGGAGACGTTGATTAAGGCGCTCACAAAGGCTGTGAACTCATATCCGGCCGGGATGCCGTAGAAGCGTATTCCGTAGTCTCTTGCTCCCACTATGGCGATGGCGGGAGCACGGCTGATGCCGTATTCTTCGGCCGTATCGCGGTCTTTGTAAAGGTCATAGACCTCGACAGTAATTTTATCGGAAAGCTCTCCTACCTCCGTAGCCAGCTGAACCGTCTCTTTGCAGTACATACAATCGGAGTTGCCGTTGGAGACGTCGTTTACATCCACAGTAAAGACCAGCACCCGTACCGGTGTGTTAAGCTCTTTGCTGAACAGCTCTGTCAACTTCTGACGATCCGCTTCATTGATCAACACCGTGCATCTTCCTTTCCGGGAAACCCCGTGGTGGTAATCGTTTTCTTTGTTGTGACTAGATGATACAGTGAACGCACGGTGTCACGATGTATGTTTTCATACATTGGCTCTCTAGCTGTCTGCCACCTCTTGCAGGCGGTCAGGATAGATGCGAATCGGAGTGTTTCTGTGGTAGTCGATGTAGCCCGCGGAGCGGAATTGAGCGAGCAACGCGGTGACCTGTTCACGAGTGGTGTTGATCCTGCTGGCCATCTCCTCATGAGTGGGGCTGTCATGGCAGATGCGGCTGCCGTCGGGTTGAACCTCGCCGTCTTCAGCCAAACGCAACAGCAGCAGGGCCAGCCGGGTTCTCACTTTGGCGAAGGCGAGCTGAGCTACCTGCTCTTCCAGTGAGCTGATCCGGTGACAAAAAAGCTGGAGCATGATCAAAGCGCCGTCGCGAGTGGCCGCCAGATCGATGATTTCTTCCACACCGAATTGCACCACCTCGGACGGCTCCGTGGCCATGGCCTGTTCATTGCGATGATGCTGTTGACAGAGGCAGAACTGCCCGAACATGTCACCCGGACCGTGCAGACCCGTGACGAGCTCACGTCCCTCCGATGACAGCGTGCTCGTGCGTATCTCACCTGATTTGACAAGATACAGGCTGTTCACCGGATCACCGTATCCGTAGATGATCTCTTGGCCTTCGACGTCAAGCGTCCGGCCAAATTCGGGCAGTTGTGTGCGTCCGGTCCGGATAAAATCCAGCAATGCTTGGCATTGTTTATGAGAACGAAAGGTGAAGGACTGAGTCATAGCTGCTGATACCTCATCGCGGTATTCGCTGTCCACAGTCTGTTTCCTGGCATTACGGCATGCTGGCTGGATGCGGGGCCGGCGGATCCGCCGGCCCCTTGGAAGATGCGATCCGATGAAGACAGTGACACGAGTCGCAGCCCCTGAGCGCATGTCTTCAGTAGCGACCGTGCTTTTTGGCTGCTTGAACCATGACCCTAGCGTTGTCCATTGAGGCGTTGGCCGGATATTCGCAGCCGGTGGCCAAGATGTAACCGCCGCCTTCGCCCAACGTAGCGATCTGCCTTTGACACTCTGCCATCACCTCGTCGGCAGTGGCTGTGGCGATCCAGGGAGGCGGAATACATCCCATAAGAGCGGTCCGTTGTCCGTACTTGGCCTTCACTTCAGCCAATGACTCGCAGTCGTCGGCAACGTGCAAGAACGAGATAGCCTTAGGATTCATGGCCTCAATCATGGCATCGAAATAAGGCCCGTTTCCGCAATTGTGGATCATAACGAGACAATCCTGCTGTCGCACGCGATCAGCCAGTCTCTTTACGGCCGGTCCTTCGAACTCTTTCCACATCGACTTGCTCATGATGGATTGGGAGGCATACAGAGTGGCAAACATCACCGCATGCACTCCTGTTTCGATCAGGGCGTCACAGTAAGCCATCAACGTTTCCGTGACGACCTCCACAGCCTGCTTGACCGCATGAGGGTCATCCAACAAATCCATCAAGAAGTCGGCCTGCCCGCGCAGCATGCTCAAGACACCCAACGGAGAAAAGACAAAGGGGACGATGACTACCTGTTGTCCCTTGGCTTTGACCAGCCTGTCACAGAGTCTGATCTGCATGCCCATGCGGGGGCTCTGGCGCGGATTGACAGGCTCCAAGCGCCTGTAATCCTCCGGCTGCCGGATAAGACGATTGTTGTGATCGGGATGTGGCGCCTCGGATCGGGGAAAGACGACCGCTTGGCCGAAGTCGGCTGCTTCCACGGAAAGGTCGATGAGCGTACAGATCATATCAAGTCCCAGCTCGTCCGTCACTTTGATCAGGGCCTGAGCCGCCACGTCGGCATCGGTGGCCCAAAGAGGATAGCTGGCATGGACCAGAGTACGGGAGATGCCGTTCATGAACGGATAGACGGGTACCCGGTCAGGTTCTCGGTGTTGTAGAGTTGTCATTACGCGTTCTATGCTGTTCACTGAAGTGACCTCGATTCTGGCTTGATTGACATGAAGGAGTCCCGCTCCGTCAAACCGCCCTTCATGATCGTCGTCACATGTTAGCGCCTGATGATCAGCGGCTATTGCTGTGCGGCCGGATGCGGAAGGGCTAAACCCGCCCCTTGTGCACCCCTTCGGTGTAAGCTTCAACGGCGCTTTAGCGTGATTATAGCGCACGATTCCTTGTCAGCGATACTGTCAGTTTGTTTTGGTTTGCTCATGGTCGGGGGTATTGCTCCGAACAAGCAGCCATTCCTTGGTCATGCTGTGAAGCATCACGGATGGTGTGACCCCGCCGGATCACCATGGAGACGATCATGGCACTGCCGTACCGGATGGTCTCCGACGTTTTCCATTCAAACACCCGACATCGTGCCATGAGACAGGGATGTCTTCATGCGCCCCTGCCAGCCGGATCTGTCTAGGTCGATACACGCCCATGTAGTGGCAGCAGTCTCCTCGTCAATGCTAGCGAGCGGTTTGGCGGGCGACACTGCCCGTTGTCTCGTGCGCCCGGCATGTCTGACGAGCCGGCGGGCTGAAAGAAGCCCTCACCACTGAACCAGCGGGAAGGGAGCTCGTAGGCAAGGGCGGGCCTGGCAACAGACCGTCTGGAGGAAGCCGAAGCGGGAGCATTGA
>LSQX01326063.1_pt1 | contig 36186 bp, 29 predicted proteins | sample 654561 | NCBI WGS metagenome assembly LSQX01 (sample SAMN04489861, study PRJNA283612) | anaerobic digester metagenome | isolation source: 4 biogas reactors fed with cattle manure at either 37C or 55C with and... | place: Denmark: Kongens Lyngby | collected 2014 | reverse complement strand
TGCGCGGGTCCACGAAGGTGCGCAGCCCGATGTGCGTGACGAGGCCCGGCCTGCCGCCCGCGATCTCCCGGAAGAGGTGTGAGATGACGCCCTGCGGCCAGTTGTATGCCTCAACGGAGCCCTCCACGGCGAGCTTCCCCAGCGCCGGACAGAGCCCCCAGTGGCCGCCGATGATGCGCTTCGTCAGACCCTCGTGGGCGAGGTGGTTGATGCCACGCGACTTCCCGTCACCCTGGCCGGCGGCGTAGACGATGGTGAGATCGCGCGGGCGCGCCTCGGCGAGGAAGCGCTGCTCGAGGGCCGCTGTCAGCGCCTCCGGATGCCCGGCGCCGACGAAGCCGCCGCACGCGACGGTCGCTCCGTTGGGGATGCGTCCTACCGCCTCTTCGACGGACATGAGCCTTGACATTGAGCGCGCCTCCAGCAATCAGGTAGGACGGGATTTCCAGTCGGTCGGTCGTTCGTAACAGCGACCGGTCAGCAGCGCGCTAACACATGCCCCCGTTCACCGACAGCACATGCCCGGTGATGTAACGCGCCTCATCGGAGGCGAGGAAGGCGACCGCGTTGGCAACGTCAATCGCCTCACCCATCGCGCCGATTGGGATCGTCGCGACGATCTGCTCGACGACCTCCGGTGGGATCGCGGCGGTCATCTCCGTGCGGATGAAGCCGGGCGCGACCGCGTTCACAGTCACGCCCTTGCGCGCGACCTCCCGCGCGAGGGACCGCGTCAGCCCGATCAGCCCCGCCTTCGAGGCCGCGTAGTTCGTCTGCCCGAAGTTGCCCAGCAGCGCCACCACGGATGATACGCTAACGATCCGCCCCCAGCCGCGATCGGTCATGCCCTCCACCACCGCGCGGCAGCAGTTGAAGGCTCCCGTCAGGTTCACCGCCAGCACGCTGTCCCAGTCCTCCGGCGCGAGCTTGCGCAGTGTGCGGTCGCGGGTGATGCCGGCGTTATTCACCAGCACGTCCACCGGCCCCAGCCGCTCCCCCACCTCGGCGACCATCGCCTCCACCGCCGCCCGATCGGTCACGTCGGCCTCCACGCACAGCGCCTCTACGTCGAGCTTCCGCGCCTGTTCGGCGACTGCCTCGGCCTCCGCGGCATTGTCACGCGCATCATCCGCCACGAAGTTGAGCGCGACATCGCAACCGTCGCGGGCGAGACGAAGTGCTATTGCCGCACCGAGGCCGCGCGAGGCGCCGGTGATGAGGGCAACGCGCCGCTCGCTGTCCACAGTCGATCACTCCTCAGTATCTGTAGAAGCCTTCGCCGGACTTGCGCCCGAGTTTGCCGCTCTCCACCATCTCGCGGAACTCGGGCGCCACCTCAAAGCGCGCATGGCCCGTCTGGCCGTAGAGCGAGTCGAGCAGCGCGAGGCAGACGTCCAGCCCGATGAGATCCGCTGTCGCCAGCGGCCCCATCCTGTGCCCGAGGCCCATCTCCATCGCCGCGTCTATCGCCGCAGGCTCCGCCCCCTGCAGCCAGATGTCAATTGCCGCCGAAAGCAGCGCGCCGAAGCCGCGGTTGACGAAGAAGCCCGGAATATCCGGCGCCACCAGCGGCTCCTTGCCCATCCGCTTGCATAGCTCCACCGCGGCCTCGGTGGTCTCGTCCGACGTGCGGACGCAGGGCACCACCTCGACCAGCTTCATCGCCGGCGGCGGGTTGAAGAAGTGCATGCCGATGAAGCGGTCACTGCAGCCGGTCGCATCCGAAAGCCCGCAGATGCGCAGCGTGGAGGTGTTCGATGCAATCCGCGCGTGATCGGGCACGAGTTCCCCCACGCGCTTGAGGACGTTGCGCTTCACGGTCATGTCCTCGAAGACCGCCTCGATGACCCAGTCCGCCTCCGCCACGGCACCCCACTCATTCGACCACGCAATCAGTTCGCGCACCTGTGCGGCCTGCTCGGGTGTGAGCTTCTCACGCTCGACACTACCCTCCAACGACCGCTGGAGGGACCTGCGGCTCTGATCAATCGCCGCAGGCGCTGTGTCAATGACCGTCACCTCAAGGCTCGCCTGCGCCGCCACCTGCGCAATCCCCGTGCCCATCGTACCCGCACCGATGATGACCATCCGCTCGACGTTCATCCCTTACCCACTCCTCTCGATCGCCATCGCCATGCCCATCCCGCCGCCGACGCACAGCGTGGCGAGGCCAAGCCGCACGTCCCGGCGCTCCATCTCATGCAGCAACGTCACGACTATCCGCGCTCCCGTCGCACCGATCGGGTGCCCGAGGGCGATGCCCGATCCGTTGACATTGACGCGCTCCTCGTCCATCCCAAGCTCGCGCATGACCGCAAGCGCCTGCACCGCGAACGCCTCGTTCAGTTCAATCAGGTCGAAGTCATCGAGCCCGATGCCGGTGCGCTCGCATAGCTTCCGCACCGCCGGAACCGGGCCGATCCCCATCATCTCCGGCGCGACACCCCCCCATGCCGAGCCGATGATCCGCGCCCGCGGCGTCCAGCCCTGCCCCTCCGCCCGCTCGGGCGAGCACAGCAGCAGTGCGGCGGCGCCATCGTTGATCCCCGACGCATTGCCTGCGGTGACGCAGCCGTCTTGCCTGAACGCCGGTCGCAGCCCCGCCAGCGCCTCAAGCGACGTGTCCCGCGGGTGTTCATCCTGAGATAGAGGGGCTTCTTTCTTCCGCGGAACCGGCACTATCTCTCGCTCGAAGCGCCCCTCGTCTATCGCGGCCCGCGCCCGTTCCTGACTCCGCAGCGCCCACGCATCCTGCTCCTCGCGGCCGATGGCCGTCTTCTCCGCGATGGCCTCGGCAGTAAGCCCCATGCCCATCCCCGTGATCGGGCAGGTGAGACCTTCGTCCATCACCGCATCAACCATCTGCACCGAGCCGAGTTTGTTGCCCCAGCGCATCTCCCGGACGTAGAACGGCGCGTTGCTCATGCTCTCCGTGCCGCCGGCGATGAAGAGATCGCCCCCCCCGAGGTGGAGCGCCGCCCGCGCCATCTCCACCGCGCGCATCCCGGAGGCGCACATCATGTTGATCGTGGAGCCGCAGACCGTCTCGGGCAGACCGGCGCGAATCGCTGCCGTCCGGGCCACGTTGAGGTTCGCTCCGCCCTGGATGACGTGGCCGAAGAGAACCTCCGCGACCTCCGACGGCGGCACCTCGTTGCGATCCACCAGCGCCTTCGTGACCAGCGTGGCAAGGTCCGCGGCTGAGTGCTCCAGCAGACCACCACCGAAGCGGCCGATGGGGGTGCGAATTGCGTCAACGATGATAGCCTCGGACATGGTGTTTGCCTCCGGATCAGCCGTCTGGGCGTGGCAGAAACCAGCAACTGCATCTTCGCAGGCGGGCATTTCGCCGCTGCAGTTGTATATCCTGTCTACCGCCGCAGGTAATTGCCCAGCAAGCACGGCGCGTGACACCAGGCTCGTCCGCACCTGAGAGGTGGAGGAGGCGACGGCTTCTGCGGCGAAGCTCATTCTCCATCAGTCCCGCATCGGCGCTGGCGGGGCGAGACGCTGCGCCTGTGCCCCCGAAATCATCGAGGGGAGCGATAGTTCATGAGACAGATCGCGATCGCGTACCTCATCGTGCTGACCGCGAGCATGATCGCAGCGCAGGAGCCTGTCTGGCGGGCGGACTTTGCCGCTCCTGACGCCGGCTTCGGAACTTACCGCGAGGACTCCCCGGTCATCGTCAGCGAGGCTGCCGACGCCGATGCGAAGATAGTTCGCGCGGAAGCGCCTGGACGGCAGCACCTCGAGGGTCTGCGCACCGTCACCGCGCCGGTGCTCACCGGCGGGACGCGCTGCACGATCCGTGCGGAAGTGCGCGGCACCGGCGACGTCTGGCTCATCGCCCACTCGCGCAACGGCTGGCTCTACAGCCGCCAGACCGCGACGCTGACACCTCAGTGGCAGACGCTTGAGCTGACCAAGCCGCTCGACCTGCAGGACGATCGCTTGACGGTCTGTCTGGTCAATCGAGAGGCGGCGCCGATGACCGTCGAGGTGCGCTCGCTGGCGGTCTTCGCGGAGCCTCAGCCGACCGTCTATGACGTCCCGATCGCCCCGATCCGCATCGAGGCTGAGGACTTCAGCGCGCTGGACCGCTACGTGGCGCAGTCGGATGACGCGTCGGGCGGTGCGGTCGTCCGCGGATCGAAGCACGCGCTGCTGTCGGGCATCCCCTGCCCGCGCACGAGCCGGCCGATCTACCTCTTCGCACGCGTACGCATGGCCGATGCCGCGTCATCATGGGGCGTCGTGGTGGACACCGGCGGCGGCAGCCAGCGCATCAACACGCTCTCCGGCGAGGACACGCGCGACCCGCAGTGGATCGGCGGCGCGCCCTTCACCGCCGCGATGGTCGGCGACAGCTTCCGCCTCCAGCTCTACGGCTCAGATGACGCCCCCGGCGACTCGGAGCTTGACTGCATCGTCCTCACCACGCTCACCGAACCCACGACCGAGCAGCTTGAGGCCGCCGCAGGCGTCTCGCTCGCGTCTCCGATGTTGACCGTCGCTCGTGCTGAGGCCGCTCCGGTGCTTGATGGCGCGGCGGACGAGGCATGCTGGCGGCAGGCGCTGGTGCTGAGCGGCTTCAGCCGCGTCGGCGCAGGCACTCCCGCCCGCCATCACTCGCAGATGCGCATGTGCCTCGTCAGTGAGGACCTCTACGTGGCGTTCCGCGGCGAAGAGCCGGTGCTACGGCCGGAGATGAACCGGCTGCACGACTTCCGCCGCAACGTCACCGAGCGCGACGCCGATGTCTGGAAGGACGACAGCATCGCCCTGATCCTCGACACCGGCGAGGGGCTCTACGACTTCTTCATTAACGCGAACGGTGCGGTGAACGACTCGCGCATCACCAACCCCGCGAACATGTGGGGCAGCCGCGACACAAGCTTCAATGCCGACGTGGAGAGCGTCTCGCAGATCGGAGACGGTCACTGGACCGTTGAAGCGCGCATCGGTCTGTCGAGCCTGGGCGGAGATCCGGCGGCGAATGAAGGCTGGCGGTTCATCGCCGGGCGCATCGAGCAGGCAGACAGCGAATCCAGCGCATGGAACCTCTGCGCCCCGGGTCTGCACGACCCGAGGGCGTTCGCCGATCTGCGCTTCACCGACGCCGCGCCGGGAGCGGCCGTGACACTGCCGGAGCCGGTGCAGCCGGGGCGCAACGTGATCGTCGCCACGCTGCAGCCATCGGAAGAGGGCGCGCTGCTTGGGACGATACTTCGGCGAGGCGAGAACGTCACGCGCTCGTGGGCGTTCGGCGAGGGACCGGGCGAAGTTGCCGCGCCGCTGGCGATCGAGGGCGAGGGCGATGTCAGCTACAGCTACGCCCTGCTCAATGCGAGCGACCTGCAACCACTGATCGTCTCCCCCACCTGGACGCGCTCTGTGCGCTCCACGGCCGCTTCGGTTGCACTGACCACGGGGGCACCGTGGCGGCTGCTGGTCAACGGTGAAGTCGCCGGCGCGGGGGCTTCGGCGGATGGCACACAGCCGCTGCAGGTCTTCCTGAGCAGGGGCGTCAACGCGTTCGCGCTGGAGCTTGAGGACGAGGCGCAGGTGCGGATCGAGGCGGGCGACCTGGCGATCACCGCCGCCGATCCGTGGCGTGTCGCGCCCGACGACGTCGCCGACGCGTCCGCCGCGCAGCTTGATCCGCGCGGCTGGGAGGTGGCGACCGGTGAGCGGATCGGGCCGGGGCGACTGCGCTTCGAACTGCTGTGGGAGGACACGCGCGTTTTCCCGAACTCGCAGCCCGCGCTCTATGTCTGCGAGGGCGAATCGCAGCACCTGACCGTCGCTGCGCGCGGACTGCCGGGGCACGTGCTGGAGGGCTACCGCTGTCATTTCTGGCTGCCCGAGCCGCTGGAGCTTGCTGAGGTCAGCGCCTACTACGGCACCCGCGAGGAGCAGCCGAAGTACTCGCTGGAAATCGCCGGCACCGTGCAGATCGACGGCGTGCCGCACACGCACTACGTCGCCAGCACCGAGCAGCAGGTCCGCTACAGCGAGAACGTGCGCATCCTGGAGGTTTTCAACATCTTCCTCGACTGGCGTGAGGGCGCTCAGCCGGAGGAGCGCGACTACTCCGTGCATTACGCCTCCGAAGCGCTGGGTGGCAGCATTCGCGAGGCGCGCCGCAGCTTCAACGTCCGCCCCCTGCCGGCGCTTGAGGGGCAGCAGCCCGACCGCCTCGTCTGGCAGCTCTGGGGCAGCTTCTTCTCCTCGATGAACAAGGCGAGTGCGAAGACGCTGACGATGGAGACGATGCGGGCGGCCGGCTTCAACAACATCGTCGGCGGCGACCGGGAGACCTCGGACCTCGGCGACGCGCATGGCGTGGAGAACGTGCTGGCGGTCAACTTCGAGTCATGGTCGATCAACATGGCGCCGTGGGTCGAGGAGCACCCCGACGCCGCACAGATCTCGCGCAGCGGCGAGAGCAACCCGGCTTACGCCTGCACCTCGGCGCTGCTGGATGAGGCATGGCCGTTCGCGGTGGAGCGGCTGCAGGAGTTGATCGCGGAGCGTCACCCCGACTGGGTCACGTGGGACTTCGAGTACAGCGTGATGACCGGGCAGATCTCCTGCTTCTGCCCACGCTGCCTCGCTGCCTTCGTCGAGCACGCCGGCCTGGCGGCAAACTTGCCCCTCGACGGCGCGACCATCGAGCGCGACTACCTGCCGCAGTGGACGGAGTTCATGAACCGGCGGATGGCCGTGATGGCGCTGAGCTTCAAGCAGGCCTGTCATGGGGCCGATCCGCCTGCTCGGCTGCAGGTCTACAGTGGCTATCAGTCCGAGGACACGAAGTGGCGCTACGGGGTGGACTGGGCGATGATCGGCGAGCTTCAGGCCTGTGACATCGCCTCCTGCGGCTACGGGCGCAACTACGAGCGGGTGAAGGCGACCCGCGAGGCGCTGCGGGCCCCCGATGGCACGCGCGGCATCCCGCTGGTGGTCGGCCGCCTCATGCACCCCTACGACCGCAACTCCGACGACCCCGTCACGCCGCTGACGCGCGCGGTGATGCTTCGGCGGCTGATGGACTGCACCGGCGGAGTGCTGGTGTATGACCGCATGCCGGTGGAGGGTCGCTCGTGGCAGGCATCCGCAGAGGTCTCGCGGCTTGCGGCGGCGCATGATGACATCTTCGCCGACGGTGACTTTCCGGTGCTGCCGGGTGTGCCGGAGGATGCCGAATGGGCCGGAGCGCGCAGCCTCGGCGACACGATCATCGTCGCGCTGATGAACACCTCCAGCCAGCCGCGGACGCTCTCGCTGACGCTGCCGGAGGGCTACGCGCGCTGCACGGAGTTCTTCACCGGCGAGGCCGCCGCGGCGGGCGCGGAAGTCTCGCTTGAGCTTGCCGGCGGCGATGCGCGAGCGTGGGTGCTGACGCGTTGAGGCATCAGGGGAGGTCGCAGTGAACGAAGCGGAGTCTCGCGGGCTGCACTACGGCTGGATCGTCCTCGGCATGGGGACGCTGGTGGTCTTTGCGGCGCTGGGCCTCGCGCGCTTCGGCTACTCGATGGTGCTGCCGCCGATGCAGGCGGGGCTGGCGCTGGACAACACGCAGGCCGGCGCGCTCGCGACCGTCAACCTGATCGGCTACCTCGTGCTCTCGGCGCTCGGTGGGGCTGCCGCCTCGCGCTTCGGCCCGCGCGCGGTCATCGTCACCGGCCTCGCGGTTGCCGCGAGCGGCATGGTGCTGACCGGGCTGGCGCAGGGATTCGCCGGAGCCGCGGCATGGCGTGGAGTGACCGGCCTCGGCAGCGGCGCGAGCAATGTGCCGGTGATGGGATTGATGGCGGCGTGGTTTGCCCCGCGCCGCAGGGGCCTGGCGTCAGGCGTGGCCGTCGCAGGCTCTTCGATCGCGCTGATTGCGCTCGGGCCAAGCGTCCCGGCGATCCTCGCGCAGTACGGCGACACCGGATGGCGCGCGTGCTGGTTCATCTTCGCCGCCGCAACGCTTCTGCTGGCGATCCTCGCACTGCTATTGCTGCGCAACAGCCCGACAGCGGTGGGCCTGAGACCGGTTGGAGCGACCGAAGAGGCGACTGACGCTTCAGCCGCCTCGGCCGCTCCGGCGTGGGGGCTTGTCTACCGCCGCCGTGCCGTCTGGCACCTCGGCCTCGTCTACGTCGCCTTCGGCTTCGCCTACGTGATATACATCACGTTCTTCGTCAAGTATCTCGTCGGCGAGGCGGGCTACAGCCAGGCGGAGGCGGGGCGGTTGTTCATGACGATGGGCTGGTTCAGCCTGCTCTGCGGGTTGATCTGGGGCAGCGTCTCCGATGCCATCGGCCGCCGCGGCGCGATGGCGATCGTCTACGTGATCCAGGCAGTCTCCTTCGCACTCTTCGGCTTCGATTCGGGCGCCACCGGCATCACCATCTCGGCCATCCTCTTCGGCCTGACGGCGTGGAGCATCCCGGCGATCGTGGCGGCGGGCTGCGGCGACATCTGCGGTTCGCGACTTGCCCCGGCGGCGCTGGGCTTCGTGACGCTCTTCTTCGGCATCGGGCAGGCTGCGGGGCCGGTGGCAGCGGGAGCGATTGCCGACGCGACGGGTTCGCTGCAGCCGGCGATGCTGCTTGCGGCGGGGGTCTCCATCCTCGGCGTCCTCGGCTCCATCACCCTCCGTCCCACGAAGATCGGCCAGCACAGTCACTGAGGATCGCTTCGTCCAGGCGGTGGAGGGGCCGCACGAGGGCAGGTTGCGAAGCAAGCTGCACGAGGTCGGCCCTCTACGGTCGCTTGAGTCGCGGCAGATCGAACCGCCCCACGATTTGTGGGTAAATGCAGAGTTGTGAAGGCATCCTCGCGTTCAGCACGAATGAAGTGCTGCCTGGCTTCATGAAGCACATACCGTGAGGGAAGAGATCGCAATGACCGGACAGTACATTGTCTTCGAGTCCATCGGCAACGCAGTGCTGACGCCGTTCGAAGTGCCGCACCCTGGCGCGGGCGAAGTGCTGATTGAGAACGACTACAGCGTGATCAGCGCCGGAACCGAACGCGCAAACCTGCTCAACCTGCCGAATACCTCCGGCGGCTTCCCCTACCGCCCCGGCTACTGCGGCGCCGGCAGGGTGATCGAGGTCGGCGAGGGCGTCGAGGGCGTGGCTGTCGGCGATCGGGTGCTTTCGGAGTTCATCGGACATCGCTCGCACGCGGTCCGCGGCGCCGAAGGTCTCACCATCATCCGCGACGACAGCATCGAGACGCTCGAGGCGGCGTTCGTTATCATCGCCGCGATGGGCCTGCAGGGCGTGCGGAAGCTCAGGCTGGAGCTGGGCGAGTCGGCGATGGTGATCGGCCTCGGTCTCCTCGGCATCTTCGCCACTCAGTTGGCGCGGATAGACGGCGCGATCCCCGTGATCGTCTCGGACTTCGACCCGAAGCGGCGGGATCTCGCCCTCCAACTCGGCGCGGACCACGCATTCTCGCCGGATGAGGCGGATCTTCCGGAGCGCATCCGCGAGTTAACCTGCGGCGAGGGCCCCAACGCGATTGTTGAAGTCACCGGGGCTGCGACGGCTCTGCAGGATGCGCTGAAGTACGTGGCCTGGCAGGGCCGGATCAGCCTGCTCGGCTGCACCCGCATCCCTGACGCCAACATCGACTTCTATCAGTACGTTCACAGGCGCGGGGTCTCGCTCATCGGCGCTCACACCTTTGTGCGGCCGAAGGTGGAGTCCCGCCCCGGCTACTGGACCACCCGCGATGACTACCGCGTCCTGCTGGCGCTCATCGGTGCGCGAAGGCTGCAGGTCAAGCCCATCATCTCGGAGATCGTTTCGCCGGAGGTTGCGCCTCAGGTCTACGCGCGCCTCGCCGAGGAGAAGCATCCGCCGCTGGGCATTGTCTTCGACTGGAGCCTGATACGATGAAGCCAATCAAGATCGGACAGATCGGCGTTGGGCATGAGCATGCGTCGGGAATCATGGACGCCCTCCGCAGGCTCACGGACTTCTACGAGGTCGTCGGCGTGGTGGAGGAAGAGGATCCTCGCTGGCGTTCTAACAGGGCATACCAGGGCGTCGCGCGGATGACCGAGGCGGAGTTGCTCGGCACTCCGGGCCTGGAGGCCGTGGCGGTTGAGACGAACATGCCGCAGCTTGCGCCGACTGCACTGCGGTGCATGGAGCGCGGCCTGCACATTCACCTCGACAAGCCCGGCGGCGAGGCGATGGAGCCGTTCCGGCGACTCGTGTATGGCTGCAGGGAGCGGTCGCTTGCGCTGCAGATGGGCTACATGTATCGAACCAACCCCGCCATCGGGTTCTGCTTCAGGGCGATCCGCGAGGGCTGGCTGGGCGAGGTCTTTCAGGTTGACGCGGTCATGAGCCGCTACGACGGCGACGCCTACCGGGAGTTCCTCGCAGGCTACCCCGGCGGCGCCATGTACAACTTCGGCAGCCACCTGATCGACCTCGTGGTGGCGATGCTCGGGCGGCCCGGGAACGTGGTGGCTTTTCAGAGAGCCACGCGCGATGATGGCCTGCACGACAACGGGCTGGCGGTGCTGGAGTACCCCCGCGCTACCGCGACGATCCGCTCCGCCATCGTCGAGGCGGACGGCATGATGCACAGGAGGCTGGTGGTCTGCGGCACAAAAGGCACCGCGGAGGTCTGCCCGCTGGAGTATCCCGGGCGCTATCGCGAGGAGCCGCTGCGCGTGCGCCTCACACTGCGTGAAGACACTTCTGAGTATCCGGCCGGCACACAGACCGTAGACGTCGGCGTCATGAACGGCCGCTATGACGATCAGTTGATCGAACTCGCGCGTATCATCCGCGGAGAGATCGAAGACCCTTACTCCTACGAGCACGACCTCAACGTCCACGAGGCGCTGCTGGCCGCCGCTGGCTACACCGAATGGGAGCAGAGCGCATGAAACTCGCAGGCAAAGTGGCGATTGTGACCGGCGCCGCGGGATACATCGGCTCGACTACAGCGAAGCGACTGGCCTCCAACGGCGCCACGGTGGTCGTGTGCGATGTCAATGCCGAGTTGGCGCAGGCGGTGGCCGATGAGATCACCGGGGACGGTGGCGCGGCGATGGCAGTTGAGACGGACGTCCGCAGCACCGGGAGCGTCGAGGCCATGGTCGCGCAGACGATCGATCAGTACGGGCGCATCGACATCCTCGTCAACGTCGCAGGCGGGAGCGCGAGAGAGCGGGCCTCCACGGTCCACGGCTCAAGCGAGGACGTCATCAGGGACATACTGGATGTGAACCTGCTGGGGGTGATCTTCTGCGCGCGCGCGGTGATCGGGCAGATGATCGAGCAGGGCAGTGGGAAGATCGTGAGCGTGGCCTCGGCGCTGGCGCTTCAGGGCCAGAGGGGGCATGCGGACTATGCGGCGGCGAAGGCGGGCGTGATCGCGTTCTCGAAGACGATGGCGATGGAGGTCGCTCCGCATGGCATCAACGTGAACTGCGTCTCGCCCGGACTGGTGCCGCGTCCGGGCACGAGGGTGGATGACATCCCGGACACGAACTACCTCGGGCGAATCGCGTCGCCCGAGACGGTGTCGAACGTCATCGCCTTCCTCGTGTCGGACGAAGCGGACTTCGTAGTCGGCCAGAACTACGTGGTAGACGGCGGATGGAGCCTCGGCCTCAAGGGGCGACACTGAAGACGGGAGGGATTGAGGCGATGTACGCGGTTTCGTCCGCATACGCCACGCAGAGGAGAAGTGCACGCCGCCGGGCATCGTCCTTGACTGGAGGAAGCTGCAATGAGGCCCATCAGAATCGGCCAGGTTGGGATCGGCCACGCGCACGCCTCGGCGAAGATGGAGACACTTCGTGCGCTCCCGCAGTACTACGAGGTCGTCGGGTATGCGGAGGAGGATGCGCCCTACCGACGCTCCACCGACGCCTACGACGGGATCGAGCGTCTGACGGAAGATGAACTGCTCAACATCCCCGGTCTTGAGGCTGTCGCGGTGGAGACGAACATGCCCCAGCTTGTGCGAACCGCAATGCGATGCATGGAGCGGGGGTTGCACATGCACCTCGACAAGCCCGGCGGGGAGGCGATGGAGCCATTCCGACGGCTCATAGATGGCTGCAGGAAGAGGGCGCTGGCGATCCAGCTCGGATACATGTACCGCAACAATCCGGCCATCAACTTCTGCTTCAGGGCGCTCCGCGAAGGCTGGCTCGGTGATGTCTTCCAGATCGACGCGATCATGAGCCGCTTCGACGACGACCCCTACCGCCGCTTCATGGCAGATTACCCCGGCGGCGCGATGTACATCTTCGGAAGCCACCTGATCGACCTCGTCATCGCCATGCTCGGGCGCCCGGGCAACGTTGTCTCGTTTCAAAAGGCCACCCGCGACGACGGCTTCAACGATAACGGGCTGGCGGTGCTGGAGTATCCCCGCGCCACCGTCACCATCCGTTCCTCGGTGGCCGAGGTAGACGGCATGAAGCATCGCCGCCTGGTCGTCTGCGGCACGAAAGGCACCGCCGAGGTCTGTCCGCTCGAGCATCCGGCGGATGGCTACCACCGCGACCCGCTGCACGTGCGGCTGACACTCCGCGAGGATACCCCCGAGTACCCCGCGGGCACGCACATCGTGGACGTCGGCGTTATGAACGGCCGCTACGATGCCCAACTGATCGAGCTGGCCCGCGTGATCCGCGGCGACATTGAAAACCCTTACTCGTACGACCACGAACTCCTGGTGCAGGAGACGACTCTTGCAGCCGCCGGGTACACCGCATGGGGGCAGACCGCATGAACCTGGAGAGCAAAGTCGCCATCGTGACCGGCGCCGCCGGATGTATCGGTTCGACAACAGCGAAGAGACTCGCGTCTGACGGTGCCGCGGTGGTCGTGTGCGATGTCAACCTGGAGTTGGCGCAGAACGTGGCCGACGCAATCATTGCCGATGGCGGCAGAGCTACCGCGATCGAAACGGACGTCACCAGCACGGAGAGCATAGACGCCATGGTCGCGCAGACCATTGACCAGCACGGACGCATCGACATCCTCGTCACTGCGGCGGGCGGGAGCGCCAGGGAGCGGGCATCCACTGTGCATGGCTCGAGCGTGGAGGTCATCAAGCAGGTGCTCGATGTCAACCTCCGGGGCGCAATCTTCTGCTGCCGTGCCGTAGTCGGGCAGATGATCGCACAGGAGGCGGGGAAGATCGTGAACGTGGCCTCCATCGTTGCCCTGCAGGGGAGCCCCGGACACGCCGACTACGCCGCTGCAAAGGCCGGCGTCATCGCATTCTCAAAGACGCTCGCCCTCGAAGTCGCGCCACACAATATCAACGTGAACTGCGTCTCGCCGGGGCTCGTGCCACGCCCGGGGACAAGGGTCGATCACATTCCAGCGACAAACTACCTCGGCAGGGTGGCGACACCCGACACCGTCTCGAACCTCGTCGCATTCCTCGTCTCCGATGAGGCCGACTTCGTGGTGGGGCAGAATTACGTCGTCGATGGCGGGCGCAGCCTCGGTCTCAAAGGGCGACGCTGACGGGCGGCAGAGAGCGGCTTCGGCCGTTTCATGGTGCGCACGCTCCTGTACGTGCTGGGACCGCAAGGCAGAGCCGTTGCCTTCCGTGACACGGGCACTCCTGTCCGTGTGCAGTAGCCCGTTGCCGCCTGTCTCATCCGTAGACGCGGATTGCGGGCCTCGCAGCATGCGCAGAAAGGCTCCTGCACTACTGCTCAGTTACCAGCTCAAACGGCACATGCACCGGTTCGCTCCAGTTGCCTGCGCCGTCACACGCGCGCAGGTGGAAGACGTGCGTGCCCGGCTGCAGATCGTCGAACTCGGCGCGCCGCTCGGCGCTCACGACCTTCTCCGGCGGCACGGTATCCTCCTCCGCATCCAGCGCCCATGAGTAGCCCGCGACGCCACTTGGATCCATCGGCTCCGCCCACTCGAACACAGCAGAATCGGTGGCCTCAGAGTACATCGCGTAGTCATCAATGATGATCGCCGCGTCCGGCGGCAGCGTGATGCTCAGGAAGATCCGGTGGATGTCCAGCGACGGGTTCGTTCGCGCAAGCGATGCCGCGATGTCAAGCTCCGCCGTCTGCCAGTCCTCAGTCGCTGCGGGGAAAGCGCCGAGATTGGTCCACGTGTCCCGCGATCCATCGAAGGTCGTACCCATCAACTCAAGCCGCCCCGGCTGCTGCCCTCGTCTCCCCCGCCCCCTCCGCGAGCGCTCCGTGCCAACCTGCGTACTGTCTGCGGCTGCCAGGCTCGGCGATGGGCCCTCCAGCCGGTAGCGGAAGCGCACCACCGGGTACTGTCGCCAGTCCTCGCCGAAGTCGCGCATCAGCGCAAAGCCGTTGCCGCGCCCGCCCAGGTAGCGCAGTTCCGCGCAGCCCGGCCCGGTAGCGCCTCCCTCGGCTCGCCGCAGCACCTGCGCGCCGGAGAAGTTCCCCCAGCCGCCGTTGTGCAGCTCAAAGCGATTCTCATCCACCGCCCGCGTCGGCAGATAGCTCACCGCAGGGGGCGCCGGGGCCTCTGTGTCAAGCGAGCGATCAACACGCCACGACCACTCCAGCGGCTCCATCGCGTTACCCGCGAGATCGGTCGCCTCCAGCGTGCACTGCACCCGCGCGCCATCCTCGCCGAGAGCGACTCCCGCGGGCAGGCTCCATGTCAGCAGGCCCGCTTCGCTGTCGAAGCTGAGCGAGCGGTCGGCAATCGTGTAACGCCGGCCGCCGATGGTCAGGCGCAGGTCCGCGGGGCTCACTCCCGAGCCCTCGTCGGTGATCGTCACCGCCACCTCGCTCGGGCAGGCCGCCTCATCGCGAGCCGGCCGCGGATCGGTCGCGACCGGAGCGATGCTATCCTCAAGCGCCGGCTCCGCCGCGGCCATCAGGCGCACGTTGTCCAGCCACCAGCGGCTGTCTTCGCGCGTTCCCGGCCAACCCGTGGTGGCGAAGGCAAGCTCCGTGACCGGCAAGGCGGCCCGGCCGGGGAAGGCCTGCTGCAGCAGTTCGTGCAGGTTGACCGTCGCCGTGCGCCATGTCTCGTCCGCCACCGCATCGAGGCCGCCGATCACCCGCCACGTGGAGTCATTGTCGGTGAACTTGATCGCCCGCCGCACGCCCTCGACCTCCACCAGCAGGTCAACGCGCAGTTCCTCTTCGGCGCGGTAGTCGAACTCAAGCACCGGATAGCGCGATGCCTCGAAGGGCGTGACGCCAAGCGAGAGGCCGAAGAGGCCGCCCAACTCCGTGCACCGCGCCTCAAGGCACCACTCACCACCGGCGGGGTTTTCCGCGGCAAAGCGCCTCACCCGCCGCAGTTCGACCGCGGCATCGGCTCCCCATGGCTCAAGCGGCCCACGATCGCGCTCGAAGTCGCAGTCAAGCAGCGCATCCGGTGCTGCGTCCTGTCCGTCAGCGGCTCTCTCCGGCCACGCCTCCGCTCGCGCCAACAGCGTCCCGTCGAGGTCGAAGGCCAGCAGGTCGGTGGCTGAGCGGCCGCCAGAGGCGAAGGTCACCGGCACCACGCCCGTGCGTCGCGGAATGACGGTGTGCGTCACTCGCCCGCCGCGCGAGGAGGTCGTTACTCTGCAGCCGCGCGCCTCTGCCTGCACATCGCGGCCGGTGGTCACTTCCACGGGTGAGGATGCGGTCGCGCCGAGGTAGAAGTTGTCCAACTGCCAGCGCGCGCCCCTCGCATTGCCGCCGATGCCCGCGCGCAGATACTCCGGTGCGGCGTAGGCGGCGAACTCCACTCCCTCGATGACAACAGGCGCCCCCGGCGCGAAAAACGGGCGCATCACGGCGAGCAGGTCCACCGTCGCGCTGCGCCAGCGTCCATCCGCCCGCATATCGGCGACCTGCCCGCTCTCCTCCATCCCTGCCGGCGCCTCCTCCGGCCCGGTCAGCCGCAGGCGGTGCAGGCCGCCGTTCGCGCGGATCAAGCAGTCTATCTGCACGCCCTCGGGGATCGCGTAGTCAAACGCGAGCAGCGGATGGTCGCGCAGGTCCATCTCCCCCACCGGCGCCGCAACTGCAAAGCTGCCCCCCGCGGTCGGGTTCTCCACCTGCAGACACAGCCCGCCCGCGCGTCCATCGCGTTCGGCGAGCGACAGCCGACTCGCGCCCTCAGCGGCCGGACGCCACTCCCCCACGCCCGCCTCAAAAGTGCTGGTGATGCGCGAGGGCCCGCCACTCGGCAGCGGCAGAGGATCGGCAGGCGTCACCGCGACGGTCGCCGGAAGATCCGGCAGCACGCTCTCCCCCTCGCGGAAGTAGACGCGTGTACGGGCGACAGTGACCGGGTTGTCCAGCGTCCAGATGCCGACCGCGCCGCCGGGCAGCGGGTCGGGATCGTCGAAGCTGACCGCGAGCTTGTTGCCAACCAGCAGCCGCACGGTCGAGCCAACGCGCTCCGCGCGGATGCGCCACCACTCGTTGTGCAGCTTGTGCGCATCCTCGCGCCCGGCAGTGCCGCCGAGCGAGTCGATGATGTCCGGCACCGTGAAGCCGGGGGCGGTGGCGACAAGCTCCCCGCGCCGGAAGATGCCAGCAGCGGTATTGCCCCACCCGGCGAAGACCAGCGAGTAACCGCTGCCGGGCGTGTCGTTGGAGCCGCTGAGCGTCACGCAGAAGTTGCCAGGATGGCGGTAGAACGGCGCCCACGGCTGATCCATCGCATTACCTGCGAAGAACTCCACCGCCACGTCATCGGCGAACTGCCGGCGCGTCCAGATCGCGGCGAGGTCGCTGGAGCGTCCCTGGAACCACGACCAGCGCGGGGTGCAGTCCCAACGGCTGGAGACGCCCCACTCGCCTGAGCCGATGTGCCAGTCCGTCGGTGCGGCGCGGAAGGTCGAGTCGATCAGATTGCGCGAGGTGATGCGCAACGCGGAAAGCTGCGATCGCGTGCCGCGAGTGCTGAAGCCAACTTTGCCAGCGGCAGGAAGAGCGGTCGTGAAGCTCGCCACGATCTCCTCACCCACCAGCGCCTCCACGAGATCGCCGGTGCGCCGAAGCCTGATCCGCGTCGGCCAGTCCGTGATCTCCGCCGTGGCCTCGCCGCGCACCTCCGCCCCCTCGCTCAGTGTCAGCCCAAGCTTGTCCGGAGCGGCGACGGAGACCGCAAGATGGCAGCCCGGTGTCAGATCGGAGGGCGCATTGACCGTCGGCCCATCTGCAGGCACGCCGATGTGCATCTGCGCGTCAGATCGCGGCGACCGCTCGTTCAACTCCCACGCGAGTTCGACGTCGCCCCAGTAGTAGCCCGCGTGCCAGACGCCCTCGCCGGAGGAGATCCACTGATCGCGCTCGTCAGCCCACTGCTGCATGTACTGATCGTTGATGAACGCCGCAGCCGTCGGGTCGGCGGCATCGTCCGCGTAGGACAGCACGACCGGCCTCCGCAGATGCGCGGGGCCGGAGTATGCCCGGACATCGTCGAAGGCCACCGGCGTCCCGCCCGCCACCCACAGCAGCACCTGTCCGTGTGCAAGCTGCGGGTCATCAACCTCGAGCACCCTCACGCCGTCCAGCGCACAGATAATCTCCCCCGCCACTCCGCTGATCGACAGCCGGTGCCACTCGCCCGGCGCTGCAACCGCTGGCGCCTCGGCAAGGGTCGTCTCCGCACCCTCCTGCACCCGCAGAAGCTGCAGCATCCCCGCGCCGCGTTCCTGCGGAACAAAGCGCAGCAGACGGCAGTCGCCACTCTCCTGAAGGGCCACGCCGAGGCCAAAGCCGGCGGCGCCCTCGGGCGCTCGCACAGCCGCTTCGAGCGTCAGGTCCTCCCAGAACCAGTAGCCTGCAGCGGCGCGGGCAGGTCCGTCGCCCTCAGTCTCCCCCACCATCGTGAACGCATTCGCGCTGAACTGAGCCGAGTGAAGCTGCGAGACGCTCCACGCGCCGTTGAGCTGCTCCCATGACGCCGGGTCATCAGGCAGCCGCATGAAGTCGTCCTCGAAGAGGATCTCGCCCGTCGGCTGCATGAGCAGTTCCGCGAGCGTCTCCTGCCCGGCTCCGAGCACTCCCCATCGACCGCCATCCGGCAGGTCAGCCTCAACGCGCAGCACGGTGGCGTCGTCACAGGCCACGCCTGCACCGCCCGGGAGTCGCTTGAGGATGACTTCGGTGGCATCCGGCAGGAGTGCCGCACGCCCCAACTCCTCAACCGTCCCGTCGCGCTCAATGTTGATGGCGGCCGATTCGCTTTCAAGCGCGAACAGCAGCCTCGTCCCGGCGCCATCATCATGCGCAACTACCGTCAGCGGCCCCTCACGCAGGAGGTCGCCGGGCACCGCAATGATGAAGGGCGCCTGACAGGGGTCGTCGGAGAAGGTCGGCGTCTGTGCGTACGCTGCAGGAGCGAGCATCAGCCCGCTCGCCAGCAGTGCTGCCAGTATGACTGCGGTTGGCGCATGTCGCTGCATGGGCCCTCATTGCTGCAAACGCGCCCGAGATGGACGCGCGGACGTTTAACCGACGGGGAATCCACTACCGATGTCCACCGGCCGCCGGAGATGCTCTACATCTTTTGACACTTGCGAGCGTGCTTAGTTCGATTCGACCCGCGAGGCAACCTAACCAGCCGCCTGTGCCTGCTTCGCAGCGCGGAAATCCTCATCCACTCGCCCGCGGAAGCCATCATCAGTCATGTACTGATGCCCCACCACCGTCAGCGCCTCAACCGCCTGCAGCATCCGCTCCAGCGCAAGCTCCTGCCCCGCCGCGGTGCAAAACTCCGGCGAATGCACCGGGATCGACTCGTTGGCGATGCCGAAGTACACATGAGCCGCCGGGCGAAGCTGCGACACATCGCCGAAGTCTGAGGACGCTCGTCCCGGCCGTTGCGGGATGGTCGGATTCAGCCCCGCTTCCCGCGTAGCCTCGAACCACGCCTCATTGAGCGGACCGTTCGCTATCCGCGCCTGGTAGCGCTCTCCCCACGCCTCCAACTTCGCGGCAGTGCCGCTCATGAGCGCCGCGCCCTCCGCGATCGCGTGCAGGCGCTCGATCATGCTCTCCAGCGTCGCCTCATCCGCCGCGCGGAGGTAGAAGATACACGAGGCATCCTCCGGGATGATGTTCGCCATCGCCCCGCCATCGTCAATGATCCCGTGTACGCGGCACTCCTCCGGCAGATACTGCCGCCACGCGTTGATGCCCTGGAAGGTCAGCAGCACGCCATCGAGCGCATTGCGCCCCTGCTCGGGAGAGGCTGCCGCATGTGCCGCGCGACCCTTGAAGCTGACACGGAAGCGCACTATCGCGTTGCAGCCCGTATCCGTGGTCGTCTGCCAGCGCGGGTGCGCGAGCATCACAGCGTCAATGCCCGCCAGTGCATCCTGCGCGAGCATCTTCACCTTGCCACCCTGCCCCTCCTCGGCGGGTGTGCCCATCACCACGACGGTCCCGGGCTGCCCCTCCTGCCGCAGAAGATCCGCCAGCGCCTTGCCTGCCCCGACAGCCGCCGTACCGATTAGGTTGTGCCCGCAGCCATGCCCCATCTGCGGCAGCGCGTCGTACTCGGCCATGAAGCAAAAGACCGGGCCGCCCTCGCCGGCCACCGCTTTGTATGCCGTCTCAAGCCCCGCGAAAGGCGTCGTCACCTCAAAGCCCCACTCGCGCAGAAGCTCGGTGTGCCACGCGCAGGCCAGCCTCTCCTCCAGCCCAAGCTCAGGGTTGGCGTGGATCTTCAGTGCGAGGTCTCTCAGTTCGGCCTCGTGTGCGCCGACCAGGTCACGTATGCTCTGCAGTGCAGCATCCATCGTGCTCCTCCTCAGTAGCAGTTACACTTCGTCAAAGCTCAATCGCCGCCAGCGGAAAGTGCTGCTGGCAGCCGTAGACGTCGCGATCCTCCGGCGCGCCCGAGCTTACCCGTCGCGGCAGCGTCACCTTGATCGTCAGCACGCGCTCGAACGGCACCACCCGCACCCGCTCCTCCGGCACATCGTAAAGCGCGGCGATCGCCGTGGGTGCAAGCGCATCGCTGCTCAGAACGCGCTGAAAGCTCTCCGCGTCCGGCATGACGAGGTCGATGGTGAGCGTGAACGGCCCGGCGTTCTTGCTGCGGATGGTCGCTGCGAGATCGTAAAGCCGCATCATCCCACATCCTCGAACTCAACCGGAAAGATGGCGGCAGGATCGGCAATCTGCATGAGATGATACACCGCGAAGTCGTAGACCGCCCCGCCGCTGAAGTCGCTGGGCGAGAACGGGAACGCCAGGTTGCCCGCGGTGGTCTTCCGCCCCTCGTAGTGCTGGTGCAGCGCCGTTGAGCGCGCCAGCTTCAACACCCGGTTCGCAAGCTCCTGCGTCGGCGCCACCGCATCAATCACCAGCCCTACCTCACGCGGCAGAGGCACCGGCGCCGCCTCCAGCGCAACCGTCACGCCATCAAGCCCGTAGCGCAGGAAGCGCAAGCTGAAGTCCTCCGGCGCAAGCGCATCGGCCATCGCATCATTCACCGCCGCCCGCACGGACTGCTCGATAGCGTCGAGGTGCGCGATCAGCCCCGGATCGCGGATGCCCGCGACAGTGATCGCCCGGTAGCCGCGCAGCCTCGCCCCCTCCAGCTTCACCGTCGGCTGCTCCGCCGGCACCAGCCGCGATCCGGTCACTCGCACCGTGCGCTCCCCCACCTGCTCGAAGCGGCAGCCGGACAGATCCACCATGCCCTCAGGTTCGTAGAAGCAGTTCGGGTCCGGCTGCTCGTAGAGCGAATGTGCCGCCACCGACTCCGGGATGCAGCGCCGCTCCGGGTTCGCCGGGACAACCTCGAAGCCGTCCCCGTCAATCGTGCCGACCAGCACGTCATTCGCTCCCGCGGGCCGTGCGCAGAGCGTTCCGCACTCGGCGATCTTCCCCATGTGCAGCGCGAGACCCGGATCGAAGCCGCGCCGGATCGGCTCTGCGGCGAAAACACCCGCATCGCAGCAGCGCCCGGCGATCACCACCTGCGCCCCGCCCTCAAGAGCGACGATCAGCGGCTCAGTGCCCATCTGCGCCACGATCCGCGTGCAACCGCGCACGTCCTCCTCACTCAGTTCCGGCGCATGCCCGCACGGGCTGATGCGACCCTCCCCCAGCGCCGCCAGCACCGTCTCCGTCGGCACTTCCGCGTGAATCGCGGCCATCCTGAAGCTCAACCCGTTGCGAGCCGCAATCTCCCGCACCACCGTCAGCAGGCTCTGCAGATGCGGCTCGGCCCCCGAACCGCCCGCCGTGCCGACAATCAGCGGAATCCCTCGCTCCGCCGCCGCGCACAACGCGGGCTCAAGATCCCGGGCTACCTGCGCCTCACTGACGAAGCTCTCGCCCGAGCCGAGGTAGTAAGGCCCCGGATCGGTCGAACCGCCGTCCACTCCGACCAGGTCCGGCTCCATCGCCAGCGCGCGGTCGAGGCTGGCCCGTGGGTAGCCGTAGCCGAGCAGGCCGTTGAGCGCCACCACGCGCAGCTTCTTTCCATCCGCGCTCACGGATTCACCTCCGTGTAGCTGAAGTCCGCCGGGATGCCAAGCTCCTCGTAGACGGCCTCCAGCCGCTCGCGCCCGACTGCGTCGAGGTCCGTGAAGTAGTTGCGCCCCTGCGCGTCCATGTCCACGAAGAACGGACCGAAGCGCTCGACCTCCATCACCCACGTCGCCTCGGTCTTCCCAAGCTCCTCGAGGAAATGCACCTCCACGACCCGCCGCACCTGTCGCCGCAGGAGATTGCCGCAGACGCCGAACTTCGTCAGGTGGACGCCGCCGACTTCGCGCAGCGCCCTCGCCGTCTCCGGGCCCATCGTCGTCTTGCCGATGAGCGTCCGCAGCCCCAGCTTGCGCACCACTGCGCCGCCGTAGCGCTCGAAGCGGATGCTGGAGGTGGGCTCGATGCTGACGACCTCCCAGCCCTCCGAGCCCTCGCTCATCACCGGCCCGACGTGGAAGAAGCAGTTGACCTGCGCGAAGTCGATCGGAGGCACCACGTCCTCCTCGATGGCGCGAATGTGAAAGCGGCTGCGGCCGGTGAAGATGAGGCCGCTGACGGTGACGGCCTCCCCCAGCGTCAGCGAGCGCGCCTCGTCCTCCGAAAGCGGCAGTTGCAGGTGGCGAACCGTGTCGTTCACGGCAACTCTCCCGTGTACCGTATTGCTCCGTCGCCGGAGATGATCGCGCGCCAGCGGCGCCCCACGAGGCATTGCGCATTGACGGCCACCGGGAGCGCCGCTGTATGCGTTACCGCCGTGTCCACGTGCACCGCCATCACCGCGTTGATGCCCGACGAGCCCATCGGGCCGATGCCGAGACTGCGGGCGGCATCATACAGCCGCCGCTCCAGCGCCGCCACGCGCGGCTGGGGGTGCGGCTCGCGCACCCGCCGCAGCAGTGCCGCCTCCTTCGCCAGCTTCATGCACAGATCGGCCGTCCCGCCGATCCCCACGCCGACGATCGCCGGCGGGCAGATCTTGCCTGCGTAGCAGCCGTCACGGATCGCGTCGATGGCGAACTTGAGGATCGCGGCCTCACCATCGGAGGGGTACATCATGCGATAGAAGGTGCCGAAGATCTCGCTCCCGCCGCCCTTGGGCGCGGCGATGATCTGCAGGCCCTCATCTTCGCCATTGAAGCGAAGCTCGACCTTCGGCATGCCCGGTCCGACGTTGTCGCCGGGGTTGGCGCGAGTGAGCGGGTCCACCATCGTCGGGCGCAGAAAGCTGTCGGCGGTGGCACGCGAGGTGGCCCGCTCAGCCGCCTCCTGCAGACGCCCGAAGCCACCTTCGATGGTAGTGCTGCTGCCGGCCGTGACGAAGAATAGCGGGAACCCGGTGTCTGCGCAGACGAGGCCCTCGCCGCGACTGGCCGCCCGCGCGTTCTCCAGGCTAACCTGCAGATGGCGCCGGGCCAGCGGATGAGTCTCCTCGGCAAGCGCCGCCTCCAGTGCTGCCTCGACGTCCGGAGGCAGGTTGGTGGCCGCGATCCGAGTCGCCTCGTACATGGCTGTTGCGATGGCGTCGAACGGGATCATGCGATCGCTCCCGGGAAGTATTCTACTGTGACGGCGCCCACTTCGCCATTGTGCCCTTCGTCGCCTCCCGCTGGGTTGCCACACACGAGAACGGCCGGAGGAGCCGTGGAGGCTTTCCGGCCGATGCGTTGCCGCGAAGCCGTCGGCCCTCCTGCTCAGGCCGCCCTTGCCCCCACGATCCGCCCGTCGCGCAGTTCGATCACGCGGTCGCAGCGATCCGCCTGCTCGAGGTCATGCGTGGCCATGATGATCGCCAGCCCATCCGCTCGCAGGCCGTCGAACAGATCGAGGATGCCGTCGCGCGCGCGGCGCTCGAGGCGCCCTGTCGGTTCGTCAGCAAGCAGCAGCGCCGGGTCATTGACCAGTGCGCGGGCGATCGCCACCCGCTGCATGTCGCCGCCATCGAGGCTCCCGGGCAGTGCCGACATCCTCTCTGCCAGCCCCACCCGCTCGCACATATCCCGCACGCGCTCGTGGCTGTGCCGCCGCGCGAACAGCAGTGGCATGCCGATGTTCTCCGCCACGCTCAGCGTCGGGAGGAGGTAGAAGAGCTGGAAGATGAAGCCGATGTGATCGCGCCTGAAGGTCACCAGTTCGGCTTCGGACAGCCCCGTCACCTCCGTCCCGGCGATCATCACACTGCCCGAGGTCGGGCGGTCGAGACAGCCAAGCTGGTTGAGCAACGTGGTCTTGCCCGAACCCGACCGGCCGACGATCCCCACCATCTCCCCCGGCCGCACGGTCAGGTCGAAGTCCGCGAGTGCGTGGACGGTCTCACTGCCGCGCTCGTACGAGCGCCAGAGCTTCTGCACTTCCACGGCAGGTGTCGCCATGTCAGTCATCTGCAATCACCCCATCGCTGAGCCGCAGCACCGTGTCGCCGCGCTCGGCCAGTTCATGATCGTGTGTTGCGAACAGTATCGCGAGGCCCTCGTCACTCAGTTCGCGCAGCAGTTCGAAGATCTCATCGCGCGTGTGAGTGTCAAGGTTCGCGGTCGGTTCATCGGCCAGCAGCAGCGCCGGGCGGTTCACCAGCGCTCGCGCCAGCGCCACCCGCTGCATCTCTCCGCCGGATAGCTCGTCAGGCCGATGCGTCAGCCGATGATCCAGCCCCACACGCCGGAGCAGTCCCTCCGCCCGTCCTCGGTCGCTCGCATCCTCCCAGATCATCGGCACCAGCACGTTCTCCACGGCCGTGAGCGTCGGCAGCAGGTGGAACTGCGCGAAGACGAAGCCGATGTGCTTGCGGCGCAATGCGTCAAGCTGCCCCTCGCGGGCCCGGTGGCCGTTGCCGGCGATCACTTCGCCAGCCACCGTGAGCTCGCCACCCGTCGGGCGGTCAAGCCCGCCCACCACGTTGAGCGCCGTGGTCTTCCCGGCTCCCGAGGGCCCCAGCAGGACGGTGAACTCCCCCGGCGCGATCGTCAGATCGATCCCGCGCAGAGCCTCCACCTCCCGGCCGCCGGTGCTGTACGTCTTAGTGAGGTTAGTCGCCTGGACGACGTGCCCGTTCGTGTTCATCATGAACCTCCTCGAATTGCCGCGATCGGCGAGATCCGTGCTGCGCGCCACGCGGGCCAGGTGCCGGCCACCATCCCCAGCAGCACCGATACGCCGATGCAGATCGCGAAGGTTGAGCCGGTCATCCCCAGCGCGAACTCCGCGGGTGTATGCGGCAGCACTACCCGCAGCAATGCCACTACTGCGCGACCTGACAGCAGCGCCAGGCCGATGCCCAACAGACCGCCACCGGCGCTCGTGATCAGCGTCTCCAGCCAGATCAGCCGGAAGATGTCGGCCCGCCCGGCGCCCATCGCCTTCATCATTCCTATCTCGCGCGTCCGCTCGTAGACGGCCATGAGGATCGTCGTGAGCACCCCGACGCCGCCGATCACGAATGCCACCGCGACGATCGCCAGCACGAACACCCGCGTGGATGACAGCAGCGAGGTGAGCGTGTTCAGCAGTTCCGACAAAGGGAAGATGTTCATCCCGGCGTCGGACTCCGCGGATGCCTGGCGCAGGCTGGTCGCGATTTCCTCCGTCTTCGTAACGTCCTCGACCTTTACCAGTATCACCACCAGCTTGTCCTCCAGGCCGAAGATGCGCTGCAGGGCTCGCTGCGGGAGGAAGATCAGGCCATCGTCCTGAGAGTTGGTGCGCTGCAGAATCCCCGAGACGGTGACCTGCGTCGGCATCACCCTCGGCTCGTCCACGATGGTGATTGTATCTCCCACGCCGGCATCCATTGAGCGGGCCACAGAAGAGCCCAGTATCACCGTGTCCTCTCCGCCAAACCAGTCTCCTGCGGCGTACTCCCAGCTCTGACGCAGCGTCGGGTAGTCGTCGTCAATGCCCATGTATATCAGGTTCTCCCGGCCGCCATCGCGGATGATCGCATCCATGATGATGGCCGTGGTAGCCTCGATGCCCTCGGTCCCACGGACGACGTCATACCACTCCTGCTCCATGTAACGCGGCCACTTGCCACCATGCAGTACGATCGTCGCGGCCTCGTAGGGGCAGCCTCGGGGCACGATCATGATATGTGCCCCGAGATCCGCCAGCTCACCGCGCAGGCCGCGTTCGTAGCCGCGCTGGAACTCCAGCAGATTGAACAGCATCGCCACCGCAATCGCTATCCCGGCCAGCGTCAGAATCGACCGGATCGGGCGGCGCAGGATGTTCTTGAACGCAATCAATGTCCAGTTCATGTTGCCTCCTCCTACTCCGAGCGCAGAGCCTCGATAGTCCGGATGTTCGCGGCGCGCAGCGATGGGTATATCCCGGCCACAAGTCCGACGCCGAGGATCGCCAGCACGCAGATCAGGGCCGCGCGCGGGTCGAACTGCGTCATCGCCTCAACCGGTGCCATCGGCACGAAGCGCTTGATGATACTCTCCACGCCTCGAGCGGCCACTGCGGCAAGCCCAAGCCCGACCGCGCCGCCAATGCCGGTGAGCACGAGGCTCTCCGTCCAGACGAGGCCGAATACATGTAGCCGTCCGGCGCCCGTCGCTCGCAGCACGCCGATCTCCCGGGTACGCTCGAATACGCTCATCAGCATCGTGTTCAGCACGCCGACGCCGCTGATGGCGATGACCACTGCGACAATCGCAAAGATCAGCGCGCGCGCCGAGTCCATCAGCGCGGTCATCGAACCCAGTAGCTCCTCCATGCGGATGATCTCCGCGCCGGGGAAGGCCACCTCAAGCTCGTCGGCAACTTCGGCTGCCAGCGCCGGATCTGTGAGACGCACCTGCACGGCCGTGATCTGCCCGTCCAGATCGAAGAGCTTCTGAGCGGTATTGAGCGGCACGTAAAAGAACCCGTCGTCCTGCGTACCGGTTGGCTCGAGGATGCCGGTGACCGCGAACTCGGTCTCGATCTCCGGCACCCACATCTTCTCACCGATCTCCTCGCGCCTCTCAATCAGCGCCGCGTCCCAGCCCATCAGCAATGAGTTCGGATTGTTGAGCAGCGCCGCGCCGGGTTTCCTGCCATCATTGAGGCGCCACCAGTTCTTCAGCGCCAGATGCTCCCCGTCTATGCCGAGGTAGATGTCCGTACGCCCGTCCTCAGGCCGCACTATTGCGTGCATGAGGGAGGGAGCGGCGATGGCCACTCCCTCCATCTCTGCGATCTTCTCGACGATGTCATCGCTGAGGTAGGTGGCAATCTCTCCACCCTCAAGCACCAGTGACGCGGCCTCGTAGGGGCAACCGATCGGTACTACCATCAGATGCACACCCATCTGCTGCATCTGCTTCTTGAGCCCCGCCTGGTAGCCTCCGTTGAACGACAGCAGCGAGAACAGCACTGCCACGGAGGCCGCCACTGACACGATCGTCAGCAACGTGCGGGCCGGGCGCTGCAGCAGCGTCTTGAAGGCCAGTCTCGTCAGGGTCATGGCGCTCTCCTCAGAGTTCGGCGTATTCCGCAGATATCTGCAGATCGTTTTCTACAAGCTCAAGCTCGCCGACCACGCGGATGCGCGAGCCCTCGCGGTGCAGGGGCAGCGCGAAGCCGCCCTTCTCAGTGTCGATGCGGATCTCGCCGGTGTGATCTTCAATCAGCGCCCAGCAGCCTGAACTCGGGCACTCTCGCTTGATAGTCCCTTCTATCGCGACCGTCTCACCCGGCTGCAGGTGGGCTATATCGCCGATGGTCACTGTCTGCACCTCGCTGGCTGGCAGATTGCCGAATGTCTCCTTCTGCGGCCGCAGCAGGTAGAGTGAGGCACCTGCAACAAGCACCAGCACTACGAGCGGAGCTACGATTGACTTGATCTTCATCCTTATCTCCTCCTGAAGCTGGCCTAGTTGCGACTATCTGGATGCGATCCCAAGCTGTTCATACGCTACCAGCATCTTCTTGACCGATAGCGCGACTACCTGACTTGACCTGACCGCGCTCGGATGTGCGGCAGTGATGTCAGCTCCTACCTTGAGCGCGCTGCCTGCCTGCTTGCCATCGAACTGGTTGAGGAAGGTCGCGCTGCGCAACTGCTGGCGGTAACGCTCGCGGTCACGCTGGATGCGGACCTCCTTGACCTTCGCCGGGCCATTTGGCGGATCCACGATGGCGACAACCACTTCGATCGCACCGAAGTCACCCTTGCCCAGATGAGTCGCCACTGTGCCGACGCGCGTGCCGTTCTTCGTCACCGGCCAGAACTTGAGCTGTGTTTCGTCGGCGTCGAGAGAGGTGCCGATGGCCCTCTCAATGGCTGACCTCTTCCCCCCCACGTTCACGACAATCGTGCGGTAGCTGCCACCGCCGAAGATCTCGTTGATGTCACCGGCGGGGTTGCGCCAGACACACAGTCCGGCCATGGCCTCACCCGCCGTGAGGGCGAAGACTGCGACAACGGCCAGGAGCGTCAGGATGCGGCTACTTTTCAGCGCGTTGAATGTGAGCTTCATAGTGTTGCCTCCTCAGAAATCGGGCGCCCAGGCCCAATCTCGGTAGTACTGGATGGTGAACAGGTCGGACGAATCGGACATGCCGGACATCGGCATTGCGTCTGTGTCCGCCCAGCGGTGCTCGGCAGCCAGACGGATGCCGCTCCAGTCGTCGAGGCGGTGGTGATACTGCGCGCCAATGCCAAGGCTGGTGCCATCGCCCTGGTCCCAGCGATCGGCCTGCAGCGCCACTGATGAGTCGTAAGAGAACGGGTGCTCGTAGTAGATCCACTGCCCGTTCACGAGGCGCCCGTTGTCCTGCCCCGCTACGAACTCACCGCGGATGTTGTCTATCCCCCTCAGCCAGTCGAGGTCGAGCGCCATGCGCCACTTATCTACGTGCTCTACCTCGTCGTCGAGCCCCATCGGCATGGACATGGCGTTTGTCGGAAAGACGGGGATCTCTTCACCAACGAGCCCTGAGACGCCCGCGCGAATGATGTCCTGGCCGACCTCGAAGTCACGAGCAGCGCGGGCTGTGGCCGCCCCTCCTCCGTCGTGGCGCTCGCGGCCGTCACCGGTGGTCAATGATGCCCACCAGTCCCAGTCACCCTGACGCCCCTCAAGGCCCACGCCGCGATCTATGCGGATCCCGAGCGTACGCGCGTAGGGCGTCTGAAGCGGAATCGGGTGCGTGTCATACTCCGCAAGCGTGCCGAAGGGTACCGTAAACTGCCCGACCTTTACGGCTGGGCGATCAAGTCCCAGGTTGAACACCCCGTAAAGGTTGCTGAAGTGCATCTGCTTCGCGCGCCCGGTCATAGGAGTCTCGAAGTTGTGCTGCAGGTTGAGATTCACGATCTCACTGTCCCCGTCGCTGATCGAGGCGGTGACATTTAGCTCAGATTGCTGTATGCGCAGTCGCTCGCCATGAGTGCCGGCTGTGGCGCGCAGGTCCAGGCGTGGCTGGATCTGCAGCGCGGTGACGTCAAGCTCCGCGCGGGCGGGTGAGGCCATGGCGATGGCGACGAGGACAGCCAGAATCATCCTGGTCATGTATACTTGCCTCATCTCCTGCGTGCACGATGATGCTGCACGCACGATGCTGGTTCTGGTTGTGGTGTCAGTTCAGTTGATGGACGTAGTACTCAGGTGGAAAGCTACGACAGAGGGGGTGCGCGCTCGGCGCAGGTGAGAGCCGACCACAGATCGGTAGGACGATCCTGTGCGGTCAGCCGCAAGACTGTGGGGCGGGAGAGGGTTACAGACGGATGAACAGAACCGGTCGGTAGAGCGGCAAGCGAGATGGTCGGCGATGCGCCGACGGTGGCCGGCTCGTGGGTGGGATTCTGTGGCGCGACGATACTGCAGCAGCAATCGTCGCAGCTATTGGCGGGGTGCTCGCAATCGGCCACTGCGACCTCGATAACCTGCGTGGGATGGCATGCGCAGTCCGAGTGGGCGCCGAGAAGCACCGTTTGCAGGGCAAAGATTATCGCGACGATCCAGTTCGCTCTCATGATAATCAGGCGCTTGATATGCGCCATCATCATCAACGACCGAGGGAAAGATAAGTTCACCGGATCGGTGGAATTTTTCGATGGATGGAGGATATGGGGGGGATGAGCGTATTGCGGTAAAAGTGCTGGAGTGAGCGGCGAGAATCGGGTATAATGGTTGTTGCGGAGAGTGTGTCGGATGGTCGCGGGAAGATACTGAGGTATCTTTCTGAGGAAAGTCCGAGCTCCAGAGGGCAGAGCGCTGGGTAACGCCCAGGCGGAGCGATCCGACGGAAAGTGGCACAGAAAAGACACCGCCCTCGTCGGACGGCTGCGCTGCAGACAGCCGTTGGGATGGGGGTAAGGGTGAAAAGGTGGGGTAAGAGCCCACCAGCGGTGTGGTGACACACTGGCTAGCTAAACCCCGCTTGGAGCAAGCCCGAATAGGGGAGCGAAGAGGCGGCCCGCCGAGCTCCCGGGTAGGGTGCATGAGGTTGCTGGCAACAGCAACCCTAGCTAAATGATCATCACCGGTGCGAGCACCGGAACAGAACTCGGCTTACAGACGCACTCTCCGCTATTCTGAGGCTGTTCGCAAGGATTATTGTCTCACCTGAAGAGGCCATAATCCAGACTTACGGCCTTCGGATCTCCCCCACGTCGTGACCTCGCGTATCACACCCAAGTCTGTCGTGTTGGAGTGGTGTAGATGCGCATCGAGCAGGCCGTGCAGTCGTTCCTCGATCACCTGGTCCTTGAGCGCGGATGCAGTAGCGCGACGTCCGAGGCGTACGCCTCGGACGTCCGCACGCTGGAGGCGTTCCTCGCCGAGGAGGGGATCGAGCCGCTGACGGAATCGCTTACGCCGATTGTGATCCGCCGTTACGTGAGTTGGATGGCGACCGGAGGCTATAGCCCGGCGACCATCCGGCGCCGCGTGTATGCAATCTCTTCGCTCTTCAAGTGGGCCGTGAACTACGGCTACGCAGAGTCGAATCCCTGTGCGTGCGTCGTGCTACCGAAGAAGCAAAAGAAGATGCCGGCGGTGCTGTCGGTGCAGGAGGCGCGGCGGGTGCTGAAGGCGAGCGAGAAGCACTCGAACGCGCGAATGGCGTTCCGCAACCGGGCGATCATCGCGGTGCTGCTATTTTGCGGGCTTCGGCGGTCGGAACTGGTCGGGCTTGATCTCGATGATGTCGATCTGCGGGCGCGGTGGGTGCGCGTACGCAGGGGCAAAGGCGGGAAGGGGCGCTCGGTGCCGCTGGTGGTGGAGGCAGCGGAGGCGCTGGCGGATTGGATCGAGTTCCGACCGGAGGTCGATCACGACGCGCTGTTCGTCGGCATCCACGGGGAGCGCCTGAAGGTTGGCGGCGTGGCGCGGGTCTTCCGCAAGGTCGCGGTTCAGGCGGATGTCGATCGCGACGGGGTGTCGCTGCACACGCTTCGGCACACGTTNNGCTTCGCTGCTGCTGCACGAGGGCTGCGACCTCGTGTCGATACAGGAGTTGCTCGGTCACGCGGACCTGTCCAGCACGGCGATCTACCTGCACATGGACGCTTCGCATCTGCAAAGCGCGGTGAACCGCCACCCGCTCAGTGAAGCAGCGCCCGCGATGGCCTGACGGCGCGGGCGCTGTTCCGACGGGATGGCCCTCCGCAGTCGTTCAACAGCGACGGATGGGCGGCCAGTCAAGGCTCGCGAAGCGACCCCGAAGGGGCTTGGCCTTGACGGGCCGACCGACGTCGCTACAATCCCCATGCGGAGGGCCGTCCGTCGCCACCTGAGGGGTGGCTCAACCGCTGAACTGCGAGTAGTATCCACCCTCCTCGGGCGTCTCGGGGAGGTTCGGGTTCCCCTCGCGCACTCTGCCCCACGTCCAGGCGTCGAGCGGACCTCCGTCACACCGGGCCTGTGGGCAGCAGAAGCCGTTCGCCTCCCAGTCGTCCGTTCGGCTCACCCGCTCGCAGTGCAGGCACCACGTCCACGCATCGCGCTTCTGGTCGCTCATCGTCATCTTCCCCTTTCGCTGCTGATGATCTGTCCTCGGAGGCCGAAGTCAACGTCGATGGCCTCGCGGTGTAGCTCCTCGAAGTCGTAGCTCAGGTAGAGCATCGTCGTCTGCAGGTCTTCGTGCCCGAGTAGAAGCTGGACCTGGCGGATGTTCAGTCCGCCGGCCAGCCATTGCTTGGCGGCGAAGCGGCGGAGGCTGTGGAGCGTGTAGGCGGTCCCGTCCGTCCCGCGCAGGTCGGCTTCGATCTGCCAGTGCGTCATCCACCGCTGAAGCGTGGTGTTGCACAGTGGTCCGCCCTGGCGCCCACAGAAGACGGCTCCGGCGGGCGGGCCGTCGCTCTCTGCGCGGATGACGTAGAGGGCCTCCAGCAGGTCCTCGAAGATCGGCACCTGCCGCTGCTTGCTGCCTTTTCCGTCGATGGTCATGCGTCTGCGCGCGAGGTCCACGGAATGCCAGTGCAGCCCGAGCACTTCTGCGCGGCGGAGGCCTCCGGTGGCCATCGCCAGAAGCACCGCTCGCTCGGTGTCGTTGCGCGTGGCATTCAGCATCGCGCGCACGTCCGCCGGCGATGGACACGGCTGCACGCGCTTGCGACGGGTGGGGCGCTCGACGCGGTCAACTGGGTTCGCGTGAACGTGTCCGAAGCGGATCGCCCAGGTGAAGAGGCTGGAGAGGGCATTGATCGCGCGGCGGACCGTGGCAACGGAGAGGTCGCGCATGGAGGCCATCCAGCGCTCGACCGTCGGCGCGTCTATCTGCGCGAGGTCGGCGGGCCCATCGAGGAAGCGCTCGAAGCGCTGAAGGTCGGCGCGATAGGCGCGGATGGTGGCCGGCGAACGTCTCGCGACGTCCCGGAGGTAGGCGAGGAACTCGGCGCGGGCGGCGCTGATCATCATCGTCCCTCACCTCGCTCCGTGGTGGCCTCGGACCCCAAACTCCCCCGAGTAACACCAGGAGTTTGGATGCAGGTTTGAGAGGTTGGGGGCTTGCGTGGGAGGCGCACCTGGAGGGGAGGAAGCTCGCAGTTGGCGTCGGTCAAGGCGGGTGCGATGCCGGCGGATCGGATGTCCGAAAGCAGGCGGTTGAATGACCCCGGACTGATGCCGATCTGCTGGGCCGCCGCGTGCTTGCCGACCTCGTTGTATGCGCAGAGGGCGCCGAAGAGTCGGAGGCCTCGGGTCTGGCCGTGGGTCTCGCAGAGGCGCGAGAGTGCAAGCGCGCGCGTGGCGAAGGGGCGGTTGATGATGCCGAGCCGCGCGAGGTCCTGTGAGAGGATCGCTTCCACGAGGTGAGGGGTAATCGTCGCGAGTGTCACCGCCGTCTGTGAGGCGAAGGCTTCCTTGAGTGGTCGGGCGCGGTGGTAGGTGGTCTCATGGCGAAGCGTTCCGAATGGCGCGGCCCCTTCGGTCTCCGCGTGCTTGTCGTAGAACTTGGTCTTGATGGATCGCGCTCGGAACTCGACCGTCTCGGCGTTGATGCGGATCGTGTCGCGGCGCGGGTAGGTCAGGCGCGCGAGGGCGTCGACGTAGTGTGGCAGAAGCTCGCCCACCTGATAGCTGCAGCATAGGTCAAGCCGCGAAAGCGCTGTCGTGGCTGGAGGCGGTAGCGGCGGAAGTGCGGGATCGGAAGATATGGCTGCATCGAGTTGCTCAAGGGCGTCGTCAAGGTCGGCCAGGAGCGTGTGGTTGTTGCCGAAGACCAGCTTCGGCAGGGATACCTCGATGGATATCTGCGGGCTTCCCTGGTGGCTGTCGGGCCGGTAGGTGTAGCGCGGCAGGACGCGGGGTTCGTCGTCCGGGTTGTAGTGATACTTGAGTTGTGCGCTGGCACCCGGCGCGTCGGTCTGATGTCGGGTCCAGTAGGTCTCAAGCTGCTCCTGTGTCGGCTCCGCTCCGGCAAGAAGTCGAACCGTGTCCACCACCTGCAGCACCTCCGCAGAACGTCCGGCTTGTTGTCGAGCCGGAGTCTACGGGAGGGGAAGAGGGGGGCTGTTACGGATAAGCGATTCAGGACTTGGGGGCGGCGTTCGCGTCGGCTTGTTCGATGAGATTGCGGAAGGCGGCGCTCCGCCGATAGACAATCTGGCGAAGCCAGCCTTTGGCGCGGATCTGGCCGTCGCGAGTGTCGAGGTCGTATCGGTCAAGATCAGCGCTGTATGGGCTTTCCTGAAAGCGATTCAGAAGCTCATCGTAGAGTGTCTGATCGGTGAAGGTGTCGTCGTCGCGAATCTCAAAGTACTGCCAGACAACCCAGAAGTCACGCTCGGGATCACGGGGCTGGCGGTCGCGCTTACCCGGTCGAAAGTGGTGGCGCCAGCGTGCGCGGAACTCTTTTGTCGCCTTCTCAAGATCAGAGGCCCTGGTGGCAACAAGGCAGACCACCGTGTCATCGCCGGTGGGGAGGTCAAATAGGAAGTGGCCTGAGGATGTGGCGAATGGCCTCGGCGGCGATAGCTGACCATCGGTGACAGTGTCGGCGAGCAGGTTCGTGAAGTACCTTCGGTACGCTTCGGGGATGCCGCTCCTGTTCACAGCCTCGGTGAAGAGGCGGTCGAAATCCTTACTGAGTGGGTCTATGGGTTCGTCCGGCGGAGGGGCGGCAGACGTGAGAAGACTCTCCGTGTCGAAGGCAAGCTGTAGCAGTGCGCGGGCGTCATCGTCCTTGCAGGACGCTGCGAGGTCGGTCAGCCGTTCTGCGAGGTACGAGCGAAGTTCGTCCCGTGGTGCGTGGCGACGGTTCCAGGCGGCATCGCGGCGCGTGACGGGATCGGCGATGCCGAAGTGATCCCGAGCTTCCTGCAATAGCTGGCGAATTTCTGGCTGATTGAGAAGTCCGGCAGATATTGCGTGCAGCAGGAGTGGCAGCGGATTGCCGGCTCTCGGTTTCTCAGGCAATGGCGTCACTCCCCCACCCCATACAGAATCCCCGCCGCAGTTCATGGTAATCGCGTCTCCAGCCCCTCACTACACACGATCTGCGGCGCGGGGCGGTCATGACCGTTGTTGCCCTGCCGGTTGGCCTGGTAGAGCCGATGCTCGGTGTAGAGCCGGCGAAGCTGGCGCAGCAGTGCCTCCCCCTCCAGCTTCTCACTGCGGAGGAAGTTGAGCCTCCTGCGGATCGCTGTGCTAACGGGCCGCTGGAATGCCTCAATCAGCGGGTCGAACACGCTCTGTCTGTCATCGGGATCGGCGGTCATTCGCTGCTCACGCAAGTGGTCCAGTGCATACCTCTGCCCGGCGGTGGGCCTGGGTCTCGTCTGCCGACGCGCCTGCATCTCCCGGACGATCCGGTCGAAGTGCCGCTTGACCCTCGTGACGGCCGCATTTATGTTCGACGGGAGTTCCTGCCGCGGCTCCTCCTCCTCGCACTCAACCGCCTCAAGTCCCTCCGAGAGATCGCTCGATACTATCTCACCATCTGCGTCGGCCAGGTAGAGCTGATGGAAATCGCCCGCGCGGCAGTAGACGAAGAACCGCGCTTTGTCGTGATCCAGCAGGCGCGCCGATCTGACACCGTCCGGCAGCTCCGCGATCCGCTCATACTCATCCGGCCGGTTGCGTTGGATGTCCCGGATGAGCTGCTCGGCGTCGGCAAGTGGCGAGCGCAGGTCGTCGTCGTGATCCTCCGCGACTGTGCCGTCGCCTGAGTAGAGGCGGATCACGCCGTCCTCATCAATCTCCTCTGTTGAATAAAGCACTGGCGCATCCTGTCCAATGACACGACGCATCTCCTCGACGCGATGTCGGATCTTGTCCTTCAGTTCCAGGTGCGCATCGAGTTCCGTCTCGGGGAAGAAGTTCCATGCCCACACCTCCTCCGGCGAACGCTTGTCGTCCTCAGGGAAGTAGGGCGTGAGGCGATCAATGCGGCCGAAGCGCTGGATGAGCCGCACCGGGTTGAAGTGCAGGTCATAGTTCACCACGCAGTGAGCATCCTGCAGGTTCTGCCCTTCCGATAGCACATCCGTCGAGATGAGTACCCGGATCGGGTTGCGACCATGCGCAAGCCGCTCCAAACCCGGGTTAGAGCGCGGGGCGAAGCGCGCGAGGATTGCAGCTGTGTCTTTCGCGCCGCTGATCCACTCGAATTCCGGGTTACCTTTGAATTGGTCGTACAGGTAGCGCGCCGTATCCTCGAACTGCGTGAACAGGATGACCTTCTCATCTTTGCCGATCTCGTCAGCGAGCAGCGCATTGAGGCGCTGGAGCTTCGCATCCTCTTTGGGGCCGATCTCGGACACGAGGTAGTGTAGCGCCGAGAAGAGCCTGGAGTCGGCAACGAGGTCCGCCCGGAGCCGCTCCGCGTCAAATGCCTTGATGTCATACTTGCTTGACGCCTTGCGCTCGGCTTGCTCGATAGCCTCCATGACCTCCGAAGCTGAGGCCTCTTCTACCCCGAGGTCGTAGATCGCGCGCTGCATCTCCTGCCCTGCAGGTATCCGGCCACGGTCCATCGCCCTGGCGAAGTGCTCATGCGTCTGTGTCAGCGTCCGACACGTGGATCGGAATGCCTCCACGCTGCTCTCAAGCCGCTTGAACAGCAGTATCCGCATCAGACCGCGGAGGTTCACCCCCGCCGCTACGAGGTTGATGTAAGGCTCCTTATCCTGATAGCTCGGCTTCACATACCGGTAGAGGCCGTAGCGGGCGTAGGTGAGTCCGGACTCAATGGCCGCCGCAAGTGCGTCACGTTCATCCTTCGGCAGGGCCGCCTGCCCCGACGCGATGCGGGCTTGATCGACGCGATCCAGTATCTCTTCTGTTGGCAGGCAT
>LSQX01199483.1_pt1 | contig 36191 bp, 27 predicted proteins | sample 654561 | NCBI WGS metagenome assembly LSQX01 (sample SAMN04489861, study PRJNA283612) | anaerobic digester metagenome | isolation source: 4 biogas reactors fed with cattle manure at either 37C or 55C with and... | place: Denmark: Kongens Lyngby | collected 2014 | reverse complement strand
TCGCATCCCTGCATTTCTGGCACAATTTTCGCACCATCCACTCCGAATTTGCATAACATCTCTAACATTAACCACTACCCACTTCCAGCTTCCCACTATTCACTTTATATATTCATTATTAAATAACTTTTAATTACAAAGCTTTCTCTAGTATGGATTTCACGCTTTGCCCGTGGCAATCCGTGCGAAACGCGTGTCAGAAACAGACTGGGATGCGTGTTTGAAATGTGAGGTGAAACTTTGCAACAAGTGCTACATTGAGCCTGTCGAAATACTCGCCAAAATGCTTGCGAAAATCGTGTTAGAATTTGGTGTTAATCTCTAAATACTAACAACTTCCCTCTTCCTTCTTAAAAAAAAGCCAGGCGTGTGTGAGACTTCATCATAATCCAAAGGATTTTCTTTTTTGCGTATGCTTCGATGTTTTTTAGTCCTAGATGCTTTAAAATTTACTATCTTTTGTTTATGGCTTATATTGCAATGGCCCGAAAGTGGCGTCCTCATTCTTTTCAGAGTATGGTTGGTCAAGACCATATTGCTAAAACTCTTCAAAACGCGATTGAAGGGGGCCGTTTGCATCATGCTTTTTTGTTTACTGGTACTCGTGGAGTGGGGAAAACAACTTCTGCTCGAATTTTAGCGAAGACTTTGAATTGTACTGGACCAAATCCTATTGTTCCGTGTGGTGAGTGTGCTAGTTGTAAGGATATTGGCGGCGGTACTCCTATGGATGTGCTGGAAATTGATGCTGCTAGCAATACCGGTGTCGATAATATTCGTGAGTTGATTGAACGAGTGCAATACACTCCTATGATCGGTAAGTACAAGGTTTTTATTATTGACGAAGTTCATATGCTTTCTAATGGGGCTTTTAATGCTTTGCTTAAAACTTTAGAAGAGCCTCCTTCGCATGTGATTTTTATTTTTGCTACGACCGAGGTCAATAAAGTCCCTCAAACTATTTTGTCTCGTGTGCAGCGATTTGATTTTAAACGATTGACTGCTTCGCAAATTGTGGGCCGTTTAGAGTTTATTTGTAAAGAAGAAGGGGTTCAGGTGGATCCAGAGGCTTTGCAGATTTTTGCCGAAAAGGCAGATGGTTCTATGCGCGATGCTTTGACTTATTTTGACCAAGCTTACGCTTTTACTGGAACTTCGATGAATGCAGATGCGGTGAGGTCTATTCTTGGTATCCCTCCCAATGAGCTTTATTTTAAATTGATCGAGTCTTTTGAAAATCACCATATTAAAGGTGCTTTTGAGATGGTAGAAGAGGCTAGTGCTATTGGAGTGGAGTTCACTCCCCTTCTCGATGGTTTTTCTAAGTTTTTAAGGAACCTTTTGTATTCTCGTTTGAGCGTTTCTGCTGAAGAGCTCGGGGTAAGCGTAGACTTTTTTTCTCAATTGCAAAGTACAGGAGAAAAGCTTTCTAATGGAGATTTGCTTCGATTGTCAAAAATGCTGAGCGATCTTCAGGCTAAATTGAGTCGTGCACAAAACCCCAGATTGTTGGTAGAGACTACTTTTGCTCGTATGGCCTGGCTAGACCATTTGACTGATTTAAAAAGAGCTCTTTCTTCTATGGCTAAGATTGAACCCGCTTCTAACGAAGTGTTAAAAAAAAAAGTAGTTGAAGTCAGTGAGTTTATAGAGCTCGAAACTCAAGAAAAAAACTCTTCTTGGACTTCTACGGGAGCTAAATATTCTCGTTATGAATTATCTTCTGCTTGGAATGCTATTTGCAGAGATTTGAGTAGTGACGAAGACATTTTATTTGCTGCTACTTTAAATAAAACAAATCTCCACACACCAGATTTAGAGTCTTCTCCGTTTATCGTTCAACTTCAATTTAAAATGGATAATACCAACGAATCTTCTTGGGCTCATATGCAATTTTCTCAAAACCCTCACTTTCATGAGCGATTGAGTCAAATTTTAGCTGAACTTTTGCAATGTCCTGTGAGCTTGCAAGTCGAAAAAAGAGAGCTGACCTCCGAAGAACAAGATGAGATTATACAAAACAGTAAAAGTCCTTATGAAAAAGATTTTGAATCGCTTCCTATTTTGGGGCTTTTACAAAAAATGTATGATACAGAGTTGATTTATTCTAAAAGAATACCTAAAGTTTTTGATTCTACAACCGATATCGATCCGATACTTTGATTTTTCTTAAACCCTACTATTGAGGATATAACTATGAATATGCAAAAAATGCTAAAAGATTTACAAAAAATGCAGAATAAAATGTCTAAAGCTCAAGATGAGCTGCAAACTCAATCTTACGAGGCAGAAGCTGGTGGTGGGATGGTTAAAGTGATTCTCAATGGCCAAGGGATTTTAACATCTATTGAAATTAATCCAGAAGTGGTGGATCCACAAGAAGTTGAAGCTTTAGAAGACTTGTTAATGGCTGCATTCAATAGTGCCGTTAAGAAAAAAGAGGATGCTGTAGCTTCGAGTATGAATGATTTAACTCAAGGTATGAATATCCCTGGCCTTGTATAATAAGCCCTTTAATGCTTAAATTATTAAGACTTTTGTGTTAATTTTCAATTGAATCTAATGTTAAGTCTTTTTTACCATTTATCTTATGTTTTATTCCTTTTGTCGATAAAACTATCCAGAGCCTGTATTTTTACATGCTATTTTTCTAATATTGAATTGAAAATCAACTATTGAAGGAAATAGAATGCCTTATTATTTAATTTTAACGCTTAGTTTTTTGATATTAGGACTAGTTCCGGCTGTTGCTGGACCAGTTTATACAAAAGAAGAAGCTATAAAAATTGCACTGGAGAAATCTTCTAGCATCCAAGAAGCAGAACAGTCTGTGAAATCTGCCTCTGCACAGGTGGATCAAGCTTATGGTTATGCTTATCCATCTGTGGACTTAAGTGTACAATATGCTCGTACTTTTGGAGTCTCTGATGTTCAAAAATCTTCTAGTATTTCAGAAATGTTAGACCCTACCGCTCCTGGCGTGATGAATGACTATATTTTGGGAGGAGTTTTAGATGGTGTGACTTATGGTTTAAATGCCATGAAAGGTTTTCGTTGGGGTACTCAAGTAGGGATCACTGCAAATCAAGTGCTTTATGCCCAAGGCAAGGTGAGCACCGGGACTAAAATTGCAAAAGTCTATAAAAACTTAAGTCAAACTTCGTTGGAGCAAGCTAAAATTAAAGTGAAATTCGAAGTAGAAACGGCTTTTGATCAATTGATTTACTTGGATTCTGCTGTTGTTATTTTTGAGGCAAGTATTGCACAAGCTCAAAAACATTTAGATTTTGTGACGAAATCTTTTGAAAGTGGGCTGGTCGGAGAATTGGACTGGATTCGGGCTCAACTGCAAATCGATGAATTGAGTTCGGGTTTAGAAAGTACTAAAAAGAAACAAGTTTTAGCCAAAAACGCTCTTTTAAATACAATGGGACTCCCTTATGAAAGTGAGGTGTCTTTTAAAGGAGACTTGAGAGATCCCAATGAATTTAATCCAAGCTACCCCGATACTTCGATGCAAAGCATTAGAAAAAAAAGAAATGAGTTTCGATTGTTAGAGGCCAGTGAAGAAATGTATAACCTGAATGTGAAAATAGAGCAAGGTGATTATATGCCAACTGTGGTGCTGGGAGGTTCTGTTGCCTACGCAAATGGAGCCAATCGGTGGCACCAATGGGACGCACCTCATTGGAAAGACAATATTTCAAAAAAAGTTTATTTGTCACTCACTATGAATTTATTTAATGGGCTTCAAACTAGAGAAAATATCACTATGGCAAAAACGGAACTCCGAAAAGCTCAAATCCAAAAAGAGGCGGCCGAAAGAGGGATTCGTTTAGAATTAGAATCGGCTGTGAATACATTGGAAGATGCAAAAACGCAAATCGCTATTAGGACTCGACAAATTAATTTGGCCAGTCGAAATTTAGAACTAACTGAAGCAGCTTATAGTGTTGGAAAAGCCCCTCAACTGGATTTGTTAGACGCTAATATGAGTTTAAGGAATGCTAAACTTGATTATATGTCTGCTGTTGTAGATTGGAATGCTGCTTATAACGCTTTACTCAAAGCAACTGGAGAATACTAGAGATTATGATGAATATAAGAAAAAAAACAATTTTAATGGTCGCTCTACTTGGTGCTTCTTTTTTGGTGGCTTGTAAATCTTCCGAAGAAGAGAACGGTTCTAAAACGATGGAGCAAATTCAAAAAGAAAATGGAAAACCAGCAAAAGTCACTTCTGTGAAGACCTCTTTTGTGAATGATTATAGAGAATATAGTGGTTCCATATCTGGAAAACAACAAAGCTCAGCTATAGCAAAACTTTCTGATCCTATTCAATCTATTAAAGTTTCTATAGGATCTTATGTAAAAAAAGACCAAGTCTTAGCTGAATATCTTTTCACGGGAGATAATACTGGAAAAGAACAAGCAGAAGAACAGGTGAATTTGCTAGAAGCCTCTGTGAAACGACTTCAAGAAGTTTACGATAAAGGTGGTATTTCTAAACAAGACCTAGAGCAAGCTGAGACTCAACTTCGAATTGCCAAAATGTCTTTGGAGCAGGCCAAACGGGCTTCTGTGGTCCTTGCACCCGCCAATGGGATTGTGACTTCTATAAATATCGAACAAGGTCAAGTCCCACAATTAGGTTCTACACTATTTAACATTGCTAATTTAAGTGAAGTGATTTTGACAATTTCTGTCCCTACTCATGATATAGGTGCATTCAAAAACAATCTATTAGCCACTGTAGAATTAAATGGAGAAGTCTTCGAGGGTAAGGTTTCAAAAGTGCCTATGGCTGCAAACGAAGTGACTCGCTTTTTTCCTGTCGAAATTACTTTCAAGAATCCAGGAAGAAAACTTTTACCAGGCATGTTTGTCACAGCTAAAGTTTTAGTGAATAGTGTCGATGCTTTGAGCGTTCCTAACGAGGCTATCGTTTATCAAAACTCCAATCATTATGTGTGGGTTGTTGCAGACAATAAGGCAAAGAGAAAGTTAGTCTCAGTCGGTGTGAGTGACCCTACAAACACTCAAATTACAAGTGGTTTAACCGAATCCGAAACCATTATGATAGAAGGCATGTCCAAAATGAACGATGGTGATAAAGTTCTAATCGTAGAATAATTGAGGGACTCTTAAATGATAAAAACAAGTATTTATAAACCCATCACGATGCTGATGGTCTTGCTCACAGTGGTAGTATTTGGACTTTATACTTACCGTATGATGTCTGTGAATATGCTTCCTGATTTTACTATCCCTGTGGTTACTGCTGTAGTGGTGTATCCCGGTGCTAGTCCAGAAGAGTTAGAATCTACTGTAATAAAACCCATTGAAGATCAAGTAGAATTGATTGATGGCATAGATTATATGACTGCCTATGCCTTAGAAAACTACGCTATTTTTGTGATGATTTTCACGATGGATGTGAGTGTAGATGTGGCGGCCAACGATGTTCGAGAAAAAATAGAAGCGGTGCAACTTCAATTTCCCGATGCAGTCGAAGACGCTGTGATTCAAAAAGTGGATATCAATGCTCAATCTATTGTGGATTTTGCTTTGACAGCCCCAGTAGATCAAACAGAACTACGAACTTTTGCAGAGAATTATGTGAATCCAAAACTTTCTTCTATACCAGGTGTAGCGAGTGTTGATATTTTTGGAGGTACAGAGAGAGAAATTTCCATAGAATTAAATAAAGAGGCAATGGTTTCTAGGAATGTGGACATTGCTACCATTATGGGTATAGTGGGTCAATCGAATCTCACGAACCCTTTTGGAGATATTCAAGGTGATCTCAAAAATACGAGTATCCGTATGGATGCTAAATTCAAAAGTGTAGATGAAATTAGTTCTTTACTCATCCCTACAGCCACTGGAGCTATTCGACTCCACGATATCGCTGTAGTCAAAGATACTATTAAAGAAGTTTTATCCACTTCAAGGTACAATAGTGTCAACGCCATTAGTTTGTCAATTAAAAAACGAACTGATGCAAATATTATAGAAGTGACGGATGGTGTGCTTAAAGCGGTAGAGGCCTTGAATAAAACATTACCAGAAGGTTTTGAAATTCATTTGGTGTACGATAAATCCACTATGATTCGAGAGTCTGTCGATAATGTCATTCAAAATATTGTATTGGCTATTTTATTGACTGCAGGTATTTTACTCTTGTTCTTGGGTAAATTTAGCTCTATGTTTATTGCAGCGGTCACCATGCCTATCAGTGTGATTGGTGCCTTCACCTTTATGTATTTTGCAGGATTTTCTATCAATGTGATGACACTGATGGCACTTTCTTCTTCTGTGGGCCTTCTGGTCACCAACTCTATTGTGGTTTTAGAAAACATTATTGTGAAACTCAATACTGGATTGGCTCCCAAAGACGCTGCTTATCAAGGGACTTCAGAAATCATGCTCGCGATCATGGCCTCGACCCTTACTAATGTTTGTGTGTTTGTACCGATGGCTTTTATGCATTCGATTGCAGGGGTGATCTTTAAAAGTTTCGGTTTGACTATGGTGTTTGCAACTTTTGTATCGCTTTTAGTCACCTTTACCTTAACACCTATGATGGCTGCTTATTTGTTTAAAGCTCGAAAAAAAGATGCAGAAGGTAATTTAATAGAAACAAAACAAAATGCTTTTGTAAACTTTTTCAAGGTTTTACCACGAATTGTTAATATGTTGAGAGATTTATACTTAAACTCCTTAAAGTTTGCTCTCTCCAGAATTGGTGTTGTGTTTCAAGTGGTAGTCCTTTTGGTAGTGGTTGTGTTCATTGGTTTTTTAACCAAACAATATTTAAGTATCGAAGTGATGCCAAAACAAGACGAAGGGATTATCAATATCGGAATAGAACTTCCTTCTGGAACTAACATAGAAAAAACAAATAGTGTCTTATTAAATGTTGAAAACTTAATCAAAAAGATTCCAGAATTAGATAGGTACAATGTGACCATTGGTGGTTCCGCAAGCTTAACTGGAGTCAACTCAGGAAATATCAAGATCAATTTAAAAGATATAGATGAAGGTAGGACTCGATCTACAGACAATATCATAGACTCTCTTAGGCCGCATCTAGCCAATATTCCAGACGCTTATGTGTCTGTAAAAAGTGTGAGTGCCTCTGAAATGGGCGCCGGTCAAAGAGGAGATGTGACTTTTGAAATCACTGGACTCAATCCGGATTCAGTACTTTATGCTTCTAAACTGGTAATGGATAAGATTCAAGACGTTAAAGGAATTGTAGAAATTAGATCCACTCACGAAGAAGGTAAACCAGAGTATGCTTTAATACCCAAACGAGCTGCACTGGCAGAATATGGGATGACCGCCAAAGCCATGGCCACTATAGGCTATATATATATGAGTGGTTACGAAGCAGGCACCTACACAGAAGATGGCGAAGAATATGATATTTATATTCGACTTCAAAAAGAAGATTTTCAAGATATAGCTGCCATAGAGAATCTTCCATTTTTAACACCCAAAGGATATGTACCCGCCAAAGTTTTATTTGACATTCAAAGAAAAGAGGGGGCAAATCAAATCACTCGTAAAAACAAACAGCGATTGATTCAGGTTTACATGAACTTACTACCAGGATACACTACAGGACAAGTGATGGGTGAAATTAACAAGGTGATTCCCACTATAGAAAATATGCCCAAAGAACTAAACTTTGCTTTTGGAGGTAGTGCCGATATGCAAAACGAGATGGTCGATGAATTTGTGGCTGCTATTATTATGGCTATTTTATTGACTTATATTTTATTAGTGGCCTTATTAGAATCCTTTTCACAGCCATTTATTATTTTAACGACTATTCCTATGGGTGCCATTGGTGTTCTAGGCTCTTTGATTCTCACAGGTAAAAGTCTTTCTATTATTGCTTTTATGGCCATTGTGATGTTGATAGGTGTGGTAGTCAATAATGCTATTCTTTTACTAGACGAAGCCAATCGAATTTTTAGAACCACTGATATGGGTAGGCGTTCATCGGTGCTTTGTGCTGCAAAAGCCAAGTTTCAACCTATTTTATTGGCTACTTTGGCCTCGGTCATTGCTCAGGTGCCGCTCGCATTTGGAATAGGTGGTAAAAGTGCTGCATTAACGCAACCTATGGGTATTGCAAGCATGGGTGGTTTAATTGTCTCGGCCATTTTAACCATATATTTGATCCCTACCTTTTTCTGGCTGCCCAACGCTCTTTTTACAAAAGTGAAAAAAGCACCCATCAGAAGAAGGAAAAAACTATAAAAGTTCTTCAAAAACAAATAAACCCCGAACTAGGAAAGTTTGGGGTTTTTAATTTTAAATGAATATTGATTTTGATATTTATACTTTTAACTCACCCGCATCCAAAGTTTTCCAGTCATCGTATTGATTTAATACAGGATAGACTTCGTTTTGAATAAAGCTTTCGACTTGTCCAGGGGCTCTACCTACAAATTTTTGAAGGTTTAAGATTTCTTTTAGTTTTTCTGAATGAATACCTAAATTCTTAAAAGATGGATTCTCAATAATTCTCTCTAAAAGATCGTTCTCTCTCCCCTCTTCTTTGACTAGTTTACCCGCCTCCATACTCATGACGCGAATTTCTTCATGAAGTTCTTGACGGTCTCCCCCTCTTTTGACCCCTTCCATAATGATATTTTCGGTGGCCATAAAAGGAAGCTCTGCCATGATTCTTTTTTCAATCACTTTAGGATACACAACCATACCATCCGAGACATTTTCGGCTATAATAAGCATAGCATCCATTGCTAAAAAGGCTTCTGGAATGGCTAATCTTTTGTTGGCACTATCGTCTAGTGTGCGTTCGAACCATTGCGTTGCTTGAGTAAAAGCGGTGCTATCGACCAATGAAATCACAAAACGAGCTAGAGAACAGATTCGTTCGCTACGCATAGGGTTTCTTTTGTACGCCATTGCACTAGAGCCAATTTGAGAAGATTCAAAAGGTTCTTCAATTTCTTTAACTCCTTGCATCAAACGCATATCTGTTCCAAATTTATGCAAACTTTGGGCAATAGAAGAAAGTGTTTGATTCACTCGATTGTCCCATTTTCGAGTATAGGTTTGCCCTGTAATAGTCAAACATCGATCAAATCCAGCTTTTTGAGTCACCAATTGATCTAACTTTATGATTTTAGCCTCATCTCCATCAAAAAGCTCCATAAAAGAAGCTTGAGTGCCGGTAGTCCCTTTGACTCCTCTAAAAGGCAAGACTTTGATTAAAAAATCCAGTTCTTCCAAGTCAATTAAAAAATCTTGTAGCCAAAGAGTGGCTCTTTTGCCGACTGTAGTGAGTTGAGCGGCTTGAAAGTGTGTGGCTCCTAATTGAGGTAAATCTTTATATTGGAGTGCAAATTGAGACAATTTATCCATGACTCGCATTAAACGACGACGAACCAAAATCAAGGCCTTTTGCATTTGAATTAAATCCGTGTTGTCTCCCACATAAGCACTGGTTGCCCCCAAATGAATGATACCTTTTGCTTTTGGGCATTGGACTCCATATGCATAAACATGGCTCATCACATCATGGCGACGGATTTTTTCTTCTGCTTCTGCAACTTCAAAGTTTATATCTTTTTCGAAATTTTTGAGCTCATTGATTTGCTCTTCTGTGATATCCAAGCCTAATTCTTTTTCACTTTCTGCCAAAATAATCCAAAGTTTACGCCATGTTTGGAATTTAAACTGAGGACTAAAGAGAAAACTCATTTCTTTTGAGGCATATCGCTTGATAAGCGGACTTTCAAATTGATCGCGCATACTGAATCCTTTAAAATAAAAACTAGGCAAAATATAGAAAATTGCCTAGTAGATATTGTAGAAGAATTAATTATTTGGAGGCTACAAAAGCTTCGACAAGCTCTTGAGCATATTCTTTAGCTTTTGATAGATCATTTGTCGATGGATTAAAGAGGATTTTCAAGCCATCTCCAACTACTTTGCAGCGTAAATTGGTCAAATAAGATTTTATTTGTGGAACCGCCTCTCCACTCCAACCATAAGAACCAAAAACTCCAGCGAGTTTACCCGACATGGCAAAAGCATTCACACCTGCTAAAAAGTTCCAAATGGTAGGGAGTGCATTTCGATTGATGGTAGAAGATCCAACAAATAAAATATCAGCGTCCATGGCAGCAGCCAGTGCTTCACTATGAGAGTCTGTTGCTAAATCAAAAAGTTGGACATCAAAACGAGAAAGTGTGAGCTCTTCTGCAATAGCTTCAGCAATTTTTTGGGTGTAACCATAGGCAGAGACATAGACAATCACAGCTGTTTCTGTTTTTTTGATGGGTTTTGTACTCCATTCAGTATAAAGCTTTTTTGCATTGTCAATCACAGCTTTTGAATCTAAAGCCGGACCGTGACTTGGAGCTAAAAAATCAAAATCTAAACTATCTAATATTTGAATTCCATCCAAGACATTTTTATGAAAGGGAGCCATAATATTGTCATAATAAAACTTAAAAGCGTCGTTGTATTTTTCTACGCTATAAAGTTTGGAGTGTTCTAACCTAGTTTCGCAATAATGACACCCTAAAAAGTCACAGGTAAAAACTATTTTACTTTCTGGAATATAGGTGAACATCGAGTCTGGCCAGTGTAAATTAGGGGCCAATCTAAAATGTAGGGTTTTACCACCCAAATCCAGAGTCAAATCATTGGTGGCGGTAATGGATGGAAAATCTGCATTCACAATATTTTTTAGGAATCGAAGGGCAGGCATAGAAGCCACCACCTTAGCGTTAGGAGCAATCTCCAGTAACTTAGGCAATGATCCAGAATGGTCTGGCTCTGTGTGATTAAAAATAATATAATCAATTTCTGAAGGGTCTACCACTTCTTTTAAATTTGTAACAAACTCATCCATACGGTTATGGTGTGCAGCTTCGATCAGGGCTGTTTTATTTTCTCCCTTGACCAGATATACATTATAGGTCGTGCCGTATTCTGTACACATGAACACATCAAAAACTCGAAGTGTTGGGTTTAAAATCCCTACAGAATAAATTTCATCTCTAATTTCTTGGTGCATATTTTACCTTTTAAAAATCATTCTTCGTTTAAAATATAAAAACCACCTTAAAAAAGGTGGCTTTTAATAGTAAAAAAAAATTAATTCAAGTTTAACATGGCAAAAACCATTACAAACAAGGCTACGGTTTCGACTACCCCACAAACCATCAAGTAGTTTGCCATACCTTTGCCAGTTTCACCTAAAGCATCGCTAGCATTTGCAGCAGCACGACCTTGGTACCATGCCGAAAAAGCCATACCTAAACCGCCAAAAATCCCGGCACCTAGAGCAGCCCCCCAATTAGCACCACCAGTGCTTTTGACAGCAGCAAGAATAGAGTTCATTAAAAGCATACCGTAAATAGTTTGAGAAATAGGCACACCCACAAAGACTAATAAAGTAAAGAGAGCACTTTTACCTTGGGCATAAGCTTTTTTCCACACACCAATGGCAGCAGAGCCCGCAATTCCTGTACCCAAAGCAGAACCAACCGCTGCTATACCCAAAGCAGCCATTGCACCCATGTTTCCAAGAGCTATCATTGTATTTTGTTCCATATCGTTATTCCTCTATGTATTAGTTTATAAGTTTATATGATTTCCTATGCATTAGTATTTTCTTTTGCAAAGGGTTTAAATTCAGTTCCACTCCACTGTAAATCCAAATGGCTTGAAAACTCTAAAGTATTTAATCTTAGTGCATGAACAGCCACTCCCATAATAGAAAGAGCAATATTGAGAGCATGCACAAAAAATAAAGCTAAAACAGAAACAGCTATCCCCACCACTGACCCAAATAAAGGCGAAAGCATCCCATTAAAAGCCTCTGCAATGGCCACTCCGGCCATCCCTACTGCAAAAAGTCGAATATAGCTAATAATATCTACAAAATTATTAACCACATCAAATATCAACATAGGGAATGAAATCCATTCTTTTTTAATATCTCTAGGTGGTACCATAAACAGAACCACCAGCACCAAACCCACTATAAACAATGGAGTGGCAAAAGCTGGGATTTCTTTGTCGAGCACCATATTGCTAGCTAAAAAGAACATGAACCAAGTCGAAAACAACCAGCCTATTTGAGCAATGGCTGTGGTGCTTTTCCTTTTGAGTTTAATTACAAAATTCCAAAGATGAGCAATGGTAAGGTGACTCACTCCTAAAATAAAGCACAAGTATTGGACACTGGTATCGACTCGAATCCAATTGGCAAAGCTTTTAAGAAATCCGGGAACAAAACTCTTTTGAGTGATATCCAAAACTTCGGGTGAAAAACCAAAAAAAGAATTGTTAAAAAAGCCCCAAATAAAAGTACTGACACTCATTAAAATCATAAAATGAAATGCCGCTTTTGGAGCTTTAGGGAGCTTAGCTTGTGCAAACAAAGTCAAGGCTAAAAAGAGAAGCCCATAGGCAGCGTCTCCAACGATCATCGCAAAAAAGATGCTAAAAAACGCTAAAAACACCAGGGAAACATCCATTTCATTGTAGCCCGGAGAAATCCCAATTATATCGTATAAAAACTTCATGGGACTAGAGAGTTTATTGTACTCTAATAAAGTGGGCACTTGCTCCTCTTCAGAAGGGTCTTCTACCTTAAGACCCAGCCCTAATTTTGGGGCCAAAGCTTCGAGTTCATGAAGTCTAGGCACAGGACAAAATCCTTGGACCATAGAAATTCCTGAATCACTAAAAGTTCCAGCACTCACCTCTTCAAAATTAAAATCATCAACTTTATTTAATAGTTCTTCTTTTAAAAGACTTTTAGCAGAAGCAATTTGAGTCAAACGAGACTCTATCTTCGATAAAAGCTCTTCTTGAGAAGAGAGTCGAGTTCGAAGTGTAGAAAGAGCTTGCGATGGCAAAGACAACTTGGTAGCATTCACTTGAACTGCGGATTCACCTCGATTGATCACTGCATATTTTTCACCATAAGAATCTTTTCCAAAATAATGTAAAACAGCCTCGCCTTCAAAACTCGGTTTTTGGGACTTTTCGGCCTCATATAAAGAAATAAAAATGCCTTGGTTCTCTAAACTTTTAATCTGCTGAGGATCCAAATCTCCATAAATAGAAAAACGGTTCAAATCACTTTTTATAGCGGCATTTTCTTCTTCTAGCTCTTTTTTTTGTGCCAAAAGAGACTTTAATTCTTGAAACAATGCTTTAGAAGAGCCTGTCACCACACTTTCTTTTTTTGCTTTGGCGGGCAAAGCGTCTAAAGCTTTTTGAGCGGTGTTCATCTCATCTTTTGCTAAATTCAATGAAGCTCCACTAGGTGTCTTCAATGAAATAATATGCATTACCCCTAAATCACGAAGGGCTTTGAGGGTGTTTTCTTTTTGAGCTTCTGTACTCAGCACTGTAATTTTTTTCATTGGAACAATCATGCTACAGCACCTCCGTCTTCAATTAAGGCTCTGACAATAGACTTGGCTTTGGCTAGTTTGGATCGAGCCACACCCGTTGTCTGCTGGTCTCCCAAAAAGATATTGATCACTCGAATATTTTCTTTGGTTTCTGGAATTTTCACTTTTTCAAAAAGATTCACTCTTTGACTAGTGGTTCTAAGCTCTTCGGAAAGAAGTTCGTGTTGTTTTTCTAAAACTCTCCTTTCTAATCTCAAAGAAATCAAAGATTTTAGAGCCCGAATCCCCTTGTCTAACCAAACAGGAGTGTCGAACAAATCTGGAATATTAAAGTTAAAAGTAACCCCTTTAAAAATGGGGATTTCTACACCTGCAATATTGCCTTCGGCTTCTTGCACTTCTTTTACAGATAAATAAGAAGCCCATTCTATAGGCTCTGCATACAAAGAAACCCAAGTAGCCATTGATTTTTGCAAAAGCTCTTCTTCTTCTCTTTTGGCCATCACTTTTGCCTGCAAACCACGCATCTCCATCTGCAGTTGTTGTTTTTTTAACAAAAGAGTTGGCAAATACCGCTGAAATCGCTTTAACGAATCTCGCTCTGCTTTGAGTGCGTTTTTGGTCAATTTCACTTTTGCCATACACTAACCTTCTTTTTTTGGCCAGTATTCTTGAATCATTTTGGTAGGAATACCTGTTTCTTCTGGCTCAAAATAATCAGCTAAAATTTGCCACCCTAAATCGAGAGCTTTTTCCAAAGAAATATTCACCGTCAAGTCCATCATTTCTTTTTCAAAACGAACTCCATACTTTAAGAGCTTTTGATCCCAAGCACTCATCCTAAAGCCCATAGATTCTTTTTCTAGGGTTTCTTTAAAACTAGCATAAAGCTGGATCATAGTATTCATAATAGTACGGTGATCTGATCTGGTGTCTCCGTTCACTTGTTGTTTTAATCTAGACAAAGAGCCAAATGGTTCGATACGCCCTTTTCTTAGATAGAACTGACCTTCGGTGATATAGCCTGTGTTATCTGGAACAGGGTGAGTCACATCGTCACCGGGCATAGTCGTCACCGCCAAAATAGTGATAGAACCAGCCGTATCAAAATCCACTGCTTTTTCGTATCGGCTAGCCAATTGAGAATACAAATCTCCAGGATAACCACGATTCGAAGGGATTTGCTCCATAGTAATAGCTATTTCTTTCATAGCATCGGCAAAGTTGGTCATATCTGTCAATAGAACCAAGACATTTTTACCTTCGGTGGCAAATTTTTCAGCGACAGCCAAAGAGACATCGGGAACAAGCAAACTCTCTACAATAGGGTCAGAGGCAGTGTGCACAAACATCACTGATCGAGACAAGGCACCATTTTCTTCTAAAAAATCTCTTAAATAAAGATAATCGTCGTATTTTAGCCCCATTCCCCCTAAAACAATCACATCCACTTCGGCTTGTAGAGCAATTCGAGCTAAAAGTTGGTTGTAAGGTTCTCCTGCAATAGAAAAAATAGGGAGTTTTTGAGAAACCACCAACGTATTAAACACATCAATCATTGGGATACCGGTTCGCACCATATTTCTAGGGACAATGCGTTTAGAGGGGTTCACCGATGGTCCCCCAATCTCTACAGGATTTTCTTCTATACGAGGTCCGTTGTCTCTGGGCTCTCCTGAACCAGTAAAAACACGACCCAAAAGAGATTCACTGAAAGGAATTTCCATAGGCTTTCCAATAAAACGAACTTGAGAATCTGTAGAAACTCCACGGGCTCCTTCAAACACTTGCAAATCCACCATATCTTTATCTATACGAATCACTCGAGCCAAAGAAACTCCTCGAGGACTTTTCACTTGGGCGAGCTCTTGATAAGAGACCCCTTCAGCTTTAACTGTGATCACACTTCCAGTAATTCGTTCAATACGATGATACACTTTATGCATGGATACTAACCTCCAGAACAGACTTAAATACTTGAGCTTCGAGTTCTTTAAATTCAGAAGATTCAAATTCAACTCGGTTCCAGTCTTTTGTAATTTGAGTGAGCTTTAAAAAGAAGGACCTGGCTTCTTCTTTGTTTTTAAAAGAAAGCGAAGTCATTAAAATTTCGTAGATTTTATCGAACAAATACTTTTGTCTCTCCGAAGAACTAGCCGCATCAATATCGTGATAAGCGTCTTGTTGAAGGTACACAGCATCTAGATACTCTGATTTAAGGTATGTGATAAAATCATCCATAGATGTCCCCTCTTCACCCACCACTTTCATCATTTGATTCACATCTACGCCCATAGACAAAATTTGATGAGCTATTTGGACTTTTTCACTAGGAATAATACCTTCGTATTTTGTCCAGGAATCCATAGGGTTAATAGCAGGGAATCTCCTTTGGTCGGAGCGTTCACGAGATAAACCATGAAAAGCACCCACCACTTTTAGGGTTGCTTGAGTCACAGGCTCTTCAAAGTTACCACCAGCTGGGGAGACAGTCCCTCCAATAGTCACAGAACCTACGGAGCCATCTTTAAGGCGTACTACTCCTCCCCTTTCATAAAAGCTAGCAATCACAGACTCTAAATAAGCTGGGAAAGCTTCTTCACCGGGGATTTCTTCTAATCGACCACTCATTTCGCGTAAAGCTTGAGCCCATCGAGAAGTAGAATCGGCAAGCAATAAAACATTCAAACCCATTTGTCGATAATATTCAGCAAGAGTCACTCCTGTATAAACCGAAGCTTCACGGGCAGCCACAGGCATAGAACTGGTATTGGCAATGATCAAAGTCCTTTCCATTAAACTTTTACCTGTCCTTGGGTCATGGAGCTCTGGAAACTCCACAAGAGTCTCGACCACTTCACCGGCCCTTTCACCACAAGCGGCCAAAATCACAATATCCACATCGGCATAACGACTAGTCAGCTGTTGCAGCACTGTTTTTCCGGCTCCAAAGGGCCCTGGAATACAATAAGTACCCCCTCTAGCCACAGGGAAAAAAGTATCCACAATCCTTTGTTGAGTCACCATAGGTTCTGTAGGCTTCAAGCGTTCAGCGTAGTGTTTAATAGGCAGTTTCACAGGCCAAGTCTGCAGCATTTGCACAGGGATTTTTTGGCCATCCGCATCTAAAACTACAGCGATAGTCTCTTCGACACTATAATCTCCGGCTGGTACCACAGATTCTACAGTATAAACTCCACGGAGTTTAAAAGGAAGCATAATACGGTGTTCAAAGATACCTTCGGGAACCACGCCCAAAGTTTCCCCCGCGGTCAATTTATCTCCACTCTTAGCTTTTGGAGTAAAACTCCATTTTTTCTCTCTATCTAAAGCCTGCAAATACTTGCCTCTTTCCAAGAAAAAACCAGACTCTTCTGCCAAACGAGGGAGTGGGTTTTGAAGCCCATCAAAAACTTGAGTCAAAAGCCCTGGGCCAAGCTCCACCGACAGCAATTCACCAGTAAATTCCACTGGATCACCTGCCTTCAGCCCTGTAGTGTCTTCAAATACTTGGAGTTCTGCATAATCTCCACGAATACGAATCACCTCGCATTTTAATTTTACACCAGAAGACAAAGCGGCGTATGCCACTTCATTTTGAATAACGGGCCCACTAAATTCAACTCGAATTAAGTTGCCATTAACACCTGTGATTTTACCGATACTAGCCATGTGAAGAATAATCCTCCGCTCATTCTCGCTCAATAGCGAGATCGTTTTCGTTAATAATTTTTAAAAGAGCTGTATTTCCAGCCTCTTGATTCAGTTTTGAAAGTCGTTCTAAAATTTTAAGCTTCAGTGCGTATGCATAAACATGGGCCATAGTAAAAGACCCCACTCCACTAAGCTCATCGGCCAAATAAAAACGCGCCTCTTCAAGAGCCTCTTCCATTTCTAGGGGATTTGCTTTAACCAAAGCATCGTTCACCATTTTAGCATACGCGACATTATAACCATCAAAAGGGCGGTCCATGATACGGATATCTGAATCCCATTCAGTGGCTCTAGCTCTTGCAGCAATATTTTTCAATTGAGTTTCGTGAGAGTAAAACGCAGACACAAAAGGCTCTGGATAATCTTTGCCATCCAAAAGGGCCTCTATAGCACCAAGCTCAAAATCATTTAAATTAGTTTCACACTGCCTTTTAAATTCCTCAACACTCATAGGGGGAGCATCTTTGAATTGAATCATAGGCAAAGAAGAAACAAAATAAACAGCATTACTCATTTTTAACCTTGAGTAGCCACTTCTGTTACAATTTTAGAAAGCTGGGGTCGAAGGAATGCAGACAGAGCATCTGCGATCGCCTCGTTGGTAAATTCATGGCTGAGCTTTCCATTTTCTAATTTCAATTTAAATCCAAAACGAACATTGGAATCACTCTCGACTTGGACACCTGCTTGCAGTTGTTTTTTGAACTCGCCCAAAATAAAAGAACTCAATGCTTTAGCATCTTTATCAGACAAGGCCACTTGAAGCTCAGAATTATAATTTTTAACCAAACTCAACAACAATTCTTTGATAGTATCTTGAGAAAGATTCGACTCAACTTGAAGACTCAAAAGATCCAGAATCATTTTCTCTAAACCCTTTCCCACCGTGATCAAAATATCTCTAGCAGATTGTTTCAAAGCTTTTTCACTCCGTTGCGCATACACTAGAGCATCTTTATCTGCTTGTTCTAAACTATTTTTAGCTTGGAGCTCTGCTTCTTTTATAATCTGAGCGGCCTTATCTTTTGCCGAACTAAGAATAGCAGCGGCTTCTTCCTCCGCTTTATCCACAGCATCTTTTTGAATGCGATCTATAAGGTATTGCAAATTTTCTGCCATATTGTATAATCTCCAAATTCTAAACACTTAAAAATGTTATTTTGAATATATAAGGAAATACAAGAAAAAAACACTTTTTTTTGTAAAAATCTTTTTAAGTGTCTTTTTTTAGGATAAAACGGCGTTTTTTAATGATAAAAACCTAAATTTTCACAAATTCATAGAAAATCAAGATAAAAAGAAAGAATATAAAATTATTTTAACCATTGAAATCCACTCTTATGCAATAAAACGACCAAACAAACATTCAATATCACAAAACTCAATCATTTTTAACATTTTTTATTGAAGTTTCAGAAGCGCCTGGCTTTTAAAAAAGCTCAAACTGAAAACCACTTCACCTAAAATCTACACCAAACTTCAATCGAAAAATTGAAGTAAGAATAAAACCACCCGCAATCATACAATAAAGGCAAAAAAGATTAATTAAAACACCCCATGTACTAAGCTTCCCTAAACATGCTATACTGAGGCTCTCGATATACATTTTTTTATAGAACTTAAAAACCAAATTAAAGAAACGGCTAAATCAACATAAAAATTCAAGTAAGAACTTCACAAAAACACACCCCAAAAGTATTTTCAAGAATACTCGACTATTTCTAGGGAACAGAATCATCTCCGCCACAGGGATCAAAGCGACACATAGCAAGGGCGTGAACCTGTTTATGAGCTTTGCCGTTTACGAGCTTTGCCGTTTACGAGCTTTGCTCGTGGAAATCCATGCATGCAGAATGCGTGCCAGATTAGTTGGAAGTGGTTAGTGTTAGAGATGTTATCTGAAAATCGGAGGAGGACGGTGCGAAAATCGTGCCAGAAATGATGTGAAAAACTTTTTTTTTGAGGAATGCTAAGTTCTTATCGTTATGGCGAGGGCGTGAGTCCGTTTACGAGCTTTGCTCGTGGAAATCCATGCGAAACGCGTTTCTTGAATAAAGCTACGACTTCTTCCACTAAAAGTTGTTTATCTCTAAACACTAATAAAATTAAACTTCATAGTTCCTTCTCATTTGGAATGACACAATGACGGAGAAGGATACTCCCCCATCATGCTGGGATGAGTGCTTGAAAATTGAGANNTTGAGACGAGCGTGACGCGAAAATCATGCCAGAAATGCGGGGATGAGTGCTTGAAAATTGAGAGGAGCGTGATGCGAAAATCATGCCAGAAATGCGGGGATGCGTGCTTGAAAATTGAGAAGTTAGAAGTGGTTAGTGTTAGAGATGTTATGCAAATTCAGAGGGAGACGGTGCGAAAAGTGCTACATTGAACCTGTCGAAATGTGCTACACTGAGCCTGTCGAAGTGCGTGCCAGAATTTGGTGTTTATCTCTAAACACTAAGAAGTTCCCATTGAAAAACAGCCAGGCGTGTGTGAGACTTCATTAAAAAAACTTTGGAGTGATGAAAGTCCAAGGTTTTAATTCAAATTCAAAAGGAGAAAAACAGAGTTTTAATGCTTCAAGGTTTTTAGATCCTTTTCATTGCTTCTTTTTTTATGTTTTTAAAATCCCATTTTCCAGTACCCAATTTGGGGATTTCTTTTAATTGTATTGCTTTTCTTGGGATCATCAAAGGAGGCATCCCTGATTTTTTAAGTGCAAGGCTCACTTGGTATGGGTCTAAATCTCCACTATAAAGCACCACTATGACTTCACCTTTGGCAATGTCTGGCACCGCTACCGAGACAAATTCAGCTCCATCTAAAATTTTAGTTTCTTGAATACGGAGGTCTACCGCCCCCAAGCTCACAGCTTCACCGCCTAGTTTTGCAAAACGGCTATATCTATCCACGATAGTTAAAAAACCATCACGATTTATAAAGCCTTTATCTCCAGTTCTATACCAACGGTGAGAATTCATTTCTATCACAGCTTCCTTTGTTTTTTCGGGTTCGTTATAATAGCCTTGCATGACTTGTGGACCAGCCACAAGCACCATTCCCTCTTCTTCGAGTTCTAGTTCTTGATGAGAATCGGGGTCTACAATCTTAATTTGAGTTCCAGGTATAGGCATACCCACAGTACCATATTGATTGCACTTTTCCATTGTCAAAAAGTCATCCAAAAGTACATTTGCTCCATTTAAGGTCGCCAAAGGAGAAGTTTCTGTGCACCCATAAGCTTCAAAAATTTCTTTTCCAAATTTAATCTTAAAAGCTTCTCTGAGTTCGGGGCGTACCTTTTCTGCACCAGAGAGCACAATCCTCACATGTTCTAAACACATGGGGTGCACCCAACGACTCAAATTAAAAGCCCTCACAAAAGTAGGTGTGGCCATAAACACGGTAGCCTTAAATTCTGCACAAACACGTGCTACTGTTTTAATATCAGTAGTATCGGGGCATGGAATACTGGGTGTGCCATTGATTAAACTCAATAAAATATTAGCTGTCAAACCAAAAGAGTGAAACATAGGGACTTGAGACAATACGACATCACTTTCTCTAAGTCGAACCACCGAATCTACTTGTAAGATATTGCTTAATATATTGTGTTGACTCAACATAATGCCCTTGGGTACACCTTCGGACCCAGAACTAAAAAGAATGGTCGCTGTATTTTTTAGTTTTTGTTTTTTTAAATAAGCCTGTTGAAGTAAAAAAGCAGGGGAAAAAACAGCTAGAGAGTAATAATAAACTTTACTTATGAAACTTCTATCTTGCAATAAATCATCTACAAAAATCAAGCGAACATCTAAACTAAGGTTTTTAAATTTTGCGTCTTTTTGACACAATTTGTCATAAAAAAACCTGGTGGTCATCACCGTTTTAAGTTCTAATTTTTGAATACAACTATAAACTATTTCTGCTGCATGACTGTAGTTTAAATTCACACTGATTTTAGCTCTGGCTACAATAGAAATAAAAGTAGAATAGCCTTCTAATCCGGGAGGAAACATAAAGCCTATTTTTGATTGTGACCCAGTTTCTCTTTGAGTTTTCTTTATCATATACAAAGTTTTAGCCACAAAATCATATCCAGAGCTATGCTCCCCTAGCACACTATACACGGCCACATTGAAGCGTTTCTTTTGAATGGCTCGAAGCACTAAATCGGGAATAGATTTGTAATGTCTAATGCTTTGTTCCCACACCCGAACCGACAGATCACGAATAGCCTCTCGAATTTGATTTTCAGAAACACTTGCCTCTAATTGAGGAGCAAAACCCACCGAAACTAATCGTGCTGTTTTATTTGGAAGCATAAGTGCCTGCGAGTCATGACTGTACGCTGAACCCCACAAACCATAGATGTAAAAAGGGATGATTTGTGCGTGTGTCCCTTGAATAGCACTGGTATAATCAATAGAAAATCGACTAATAAAAGGAGATTTAGAAACTTCTCCTTCTGGAAAAATAACCACCGCTTTATTTTCTAAAAGGGCTTCTTTGATCTCTTCCATGGCAGAGCTTGGGTTTCTTCTATCAATGAAAATAATCCCTAATCGTTTTTTGAGAGGACTTAAAAACCAAAAATCATAACGACTACGATTACTGGCAATCACCAAAGGGCGTGGAGAGGCCATTTGTAAGACCGCCCAGTCTATAAAACTATAATGAGAGCCTACCAACAATACAGGCCCCGTTTTGGGGATGTTTTTGACTCCAATTGGTTTTAATTTATATCTAAACACAAAAAAAGCCCGCAACATCGCTCTCAAAAGGGCTTGCGGTGCTTGATAAAGCAAATAAATAAAACCTATAAAACTAATCAGAGCTAGTGGTATAAAAAAATACTCTAAAGAGACAGGGACCAAAGATAATGCCAAAAATTGTAATATTAAAAAAGCAAACAAAAACAGCATTTGAATCATATTGGCCACCGCCATAATGCGACCAGCCGTTGCTGGTTTTGTGCTCAATAACAACAAAGATTTGACCAAGACAAAAAACAGCCCCGCATTAAATCCCACCACTCCATAAAGCAAAGCTTGGAGCACTTCGTTAGTCACAAATGCAGCCAAAAACATAGTGAGAGCAGTGACTAAGGCAGAAGTTGGGATCAACCCGGTTTCTATAAAGTTTCTAGAAGCCCTAGCAGCAGCAAAAAAACCAAAAATCAAACCAATCGCAGAAAACACCAGAGTATTACGAAGCATATTAGAGAAGTGTACTGCTGAAAAACCTTGAGAGAGTAGCACAAAAACCTGAGCCAAACCCCAATAAATAGCAAGTCCAATAATACAGAACCTTAAAAAAGAATTAGACCAAGTGGCCTTCACAATCCTAGAGCCAGATCTCCATTGGACCTTTCTGGAAGTCACTTGCTTCAAAGGAATATTGTACGCCGAAATGGTAGCGAAAACACCCAGCAACACAAAAATCCATGGCAACAAATCATAAGCAAAAAAAGAAGATTCCGAAGGTGACAAAGCCATAGTAAAATATGATACAGCCACCACACCCAAAATCGAAAAAGCAGACTGGTATGCATTAGAAAGAGCAATTAAGTCTTCTCCAAAGAGTTCTTTTTGGATAGCGAGTTTTGCAGGGCTTTCGATAGCAGCAAAAATCGAAAATAAAAAAACTAAAGAATAAGAAACCCATACAAAACCCAAAGAAAAACTCCAGGCTATTAAACTAAGCACCACAGTCATCCACAGGGCTGTATTTGCCATCACCTTATTTTTTGGAAAGCGAGAAGAATAATAACTGGCACCAGATACCACCAAAATGTATGGAGAAAAAAGCAAGACCTGGAGCAAAACACTACGCCACAAAAGCTCATTTCCTGAAAAAGAAAAAGAGAGCCACCTTTGGAAAAAAATAAAAAGCCCCATTTGTAAAAAAGAAATGGCAAAAACAGAAAAAAAGTAAGGTATTGCGGCTTTCGCTTTCAAAATCACTCCAAAGTATGAACTAAAGTCATCGAATAAAATAAAAAGATAACAAAACCAAAGCAAAAAAGAAAAGCATTAAAAACTTAGGGAGTCCCTAGCTTTAATTCAAAAAATAAAATTCTCACATAATTTTATAGACTTTTTCTATATTTCACACAAAACTTCCTCATTTAAGGACATTCAGCATGAAACGAACTCACAATTGTGGTGCATTAGGCCTCAACGATATTGGTAACACCGTCTCTCTTTCTGGTTGGGTGGATCGTCGTCGTGATTTAGGCGGAGTTATATTCGTAGATTTAAGAGATAAACATGGAAAAACCCAAGTGGTATTTAACCCCGAACACAACACCAAAGTTCACCAAATTGCCGATCAACTTAGAAATGAATATGTGATTAGTATCAAAGGGGTGGTTCAAAAACGCCCAGAAGGGATGGAAAATCCAAAATTAAAAACAGGAATGATTGATGTTCGAGTGGATGAATTAGAAATATTGAACGAATCCGAAAACCCACCATTGGCTATCAACGACCCCAAAGAACTTGCTCGAGAAAACGATGAATTGCGGTTAAAGTATCGATATTTAGACCTCAGAAGGCCTTGGATTCAAAAGAACTTGTTCTTAAAAAGCCGTTTTTTAAAAGAAGTGCATCACTTTTTTAATAAAAATGAGTTCGAAGAGATAGAAACTCCTGTACTTTGTAAAAGCACACCCGAAGGAGCCAGAGACTACTTGGTCCCTTCTAGAGTCCATCCGGGTAAATTTTATGCTTTACCTCAAAGTCCACAACAATACAAGCAACTTTTAATGATTGCTGGTGTGGATCGTTATTATCAAATAGCAAAATGCTTTAGAGACGAAGACCTTAGAGCCGATCGACAGCCTGAATTTACTCAAATCGATGTAGAAATGTCTTTTGTAGATCAAAATGCTGTGATAGAACTTTTTGACTCTTTTGTAACAGAAGTTATTGGTAAAGTGTGGGATTTTGAGCCACCAACTACTATCCGACGCATGCCTTATACAGAGGCCATGCTCAAATATGGATCAGACAAGCCGGACCTTCGCTTTGATTTAGAAATCAAAGATGTGACCGAGCTTGCCGGTCACACTGATTTTGGCGTATTTAACAATGTGTATAAGTCTGGAGGCAAAATCAGAGGTCTCGCCGCCAAAGGCTGTGTGGATTTCACCCGTAAACAAATCGATGAACTCACAGAATATGTGGGTCGATATGGAGCCAAAGGCTTAGTTTGGATGCGCGTCAAAGAAGGTGGCGAAGTAGAAACTCAAGTGGCCAAATTTTTCACCCTCGAGCAACTCCATTCATTTAAAGAAGCCTTAGAAGCAGAAGCTTCTGATATGATGTTCTTTATCGCTGGTCCAGAAAAAATAGCGGCCACAGCCATGGGGCAACTCCGTTTAGAAATCGCTAGGATCAAAGGACTCCTCGACCCTAAAAAGAGAGAGTTTGTATGGATCACCGAATTCCCCATGTTTGAATACAGCGAATCAGAAGATCGTTATGTGAGCATGCACCATCCTTTTACAAGCCCCATGCCCGAACACCTAGAAGCTATGCTCAACGGAGATCTCAAAAACTGCAAAGCAGAAGCCTACGACTTGGTCCTCAATGGTGTCGAAATAGGCGGAGGCTCTATCCGTATTCACAAACCAGAAATACAAGAAAAAGTGTTTCGATTGCTAGGTCTCACAGCCGAACAAGTCCAAGAAAACTTTGGCTTTTTTGTAGATGCCTTTAAATATGGTGCCCCTCCGCATGGCGGTTTGGCCTTTGGTTTAGACCGAATCATTGCAAGCTTAGAAGGCCAAGAATCCATTAGAGATTTTATAGCTTTCCCCAAAAACACCAGTGCCTCTAGTCCCATGGATCACAGTCCCAGTGCTATAGACATTAGTCAATTGCAAGATTTGCACATCTCGATCAACGCTCCGTCTAAAAATTAAATAAAAAATTAAACAAAAACTTGCCTCTAAGGGTATAATTTCATATTTTGCGCATATGAAAACAAAGTTTATAGACTATTTAAAAAGTTTAAACTGGAAAATGCTCATCATTTTGGGCGTTTTCAGTTTTTTTCTAGCTGTAATCAACAATATCTTCACAGATAATTCTAAATCAGTGGAGTGGATTGGTTCTCAACCTGTTTTAGACGCCTCGGAACAACAATGATGATACTACCAGGAATTTTATTTTTTGTAGCCATACTTCTCACTGCATTTGGAATTGCAGAAATTTCATTTCCAGAAACTTTTTTAACTTTAACAGACAAAGAATTCTTCTTAAATATTTTTCCAAATGCATGGAAATACGGCATGCATATTGGGATTGTAGCCATTGTCATCGCCGCTATATTAATCATTCCTGCATGGAAACTCCACAAAACATTTTCTCAAAAAATGCTAGAAACTTTGCTTCGACTAGGCCTTGGTGGAATGTTCATTGCAGCAAGTATATTTAAAATTCAGGATCCACACGAATTTGCCACTTTAGTAGCTCAATACCAATTTTTACCAAGTTTTATCAATAACTTTTTTGCTCTTATCTATCCACAATTTGAATTATGGTTTGGCTTGGCTCTCATTTTCACCCCATACACAAGAGAAGCAGGTTTGGCCATCTTCTTAATGTTCATCTCTTTTATAATTGCACTCTCATGGGCATTATTTCACGACCTAGACATTGTTTGTGGCTGTTTTCAAATCGAAGGAGCCCAAAACAAAAACGAAGCTTGGACCTCTCTGATCCGAGATCTAGTATTGATTGGCCCTAACTTTTGGCTCATGCTCAGGCCCAACAAAAGCCTCATTGGATTATGGAAGCCTAGCACAAAAAATAAAATTTAATTTTACACTAGATAAGATAGAAATTATAAACCATTTGAATGATGATAAATTCTTTTTATCAATATCTGCTTAACAAGATTTCCAAAATTCTTTTATTAAAGCTTCACCCTTGTTACAGATTTTAAGCAAATAGAAAATTTTATAAAAAAAAGACCCATGAGCAGATCTTACGGGATGCAACATAGGTTCCGTTATCCATAATATACATTCAATTTCGTATAATAAAACACTTTAAGTTAAGAAAAACATTTTTTATTTTATAAGAAAATGCAATTGCATTGGCAAAATGAACTCGTAACTTATTCATAAAAAAAGAAGCTTTTTGTGAAAAATGTTTAGAAATTTAAATGAAAATTCTAGCCACTCGCCAAATAAGATCCGCTTTTTCTTTAAAGTTTTTCATTGAAATTCCTTCTTGAGTACAATTTGGGTGGAAGTTAAAAGGTCTCCCCTCCCCTTTTTATTTGGTTTTGTGACTTGAGGAGGGGTTTTGCTTGTCGGGGTTTTTGGAGCTGGTATCGGCTTCTGGTTTTGAGGTGTTTTTATCCAAAGGATCGAGTGTGGAGGGGCTTTGTTCCATTGGAATGCTGTCTTTTTCTGTTGGACTGACTTTGATTTTTGGTGTTTTAGTTTCGGGAGTTTTTTTTGGTTTTTCTATGCTGTTGATGAACTTTTTTTCTTTGACAGAATACACATTGGGTATTTTATTTTTGTCTACTTCTATTGGTTTTTCTCCCCACAAGTCTATATAAGAGTTAAGCAGGGCGAGCCAGCCTTTGAGCCATTCTTTTCTAGATTCTCGTTCAAAGATCCATCTATGGGCTCTAAAAGTATAGTGCTGGATATCTACAGTGATAAAGACGGGAGTTTTTCCACTGAGTTTAGAAAATATTCTGTGCACTCGCTGGGTAGCAGGTGTACTGGTGACGAGTAATACGGTATCTATGTTTTTTTGTTGGAGCCATGGAATCAAAGACCTAGCTTCTTCTATGGTAGATGGGTCATTGTGATGAAATAAAAATACACGACCGCTATCGATTTTTCCATCACTTAAAAACTCTTCGGCATAAAAATCAGCATTATTTTTGTTTTTGAAAACCCTTCTGCCTAAAAAAACGACTGAATCGACTTTGTGCTGGAGCATTTGTTCTTTTATATAGTCCGAGCGTTCTAAAGCAACCCCTTGACCATCTAAAACCACTGCCCAAGATACTTTTTCAAATGTGTCATTTTTCACTAGGATAAAAGCACTTTTAGAGATAAACCAATAAAAAAAGAGTATCAAAAAGACAAGCAGTACTGCTAGTAATGTATAGATTAACCTTTGGCGGCGTTGTTGTGTTTTTTTTAGATGTTTTAAGTTGTCAAAAATTCGACTCATGTGAATTCCTTTTCGCACGGTTTCTTTACAATTTAGAATTTCAAAATTTGAATTGCATCACTATTGCGTTTTCTTGGTTAGAATAATAGTTTTTCCGTTCGTAAATCTCTAAGAAACCATTTTTTTTGTAAAAAGATTGTGCTATTTTATTGGAAGCTCTAACTTCTAAATACACTTTTTGAATTTTTAAGTTTTCTAAATATTCTAAAGTTTTTTTCCATAATAAAGAGGCTATCCCCTGTTTTTGATAGTCTTTTTTAACAGCTATTGATAAAAGTTCGGCTTCATCTTGTATTGGCATTAAAAAAGCATAGGCAAGGACGCTTTCTTTTTCTATTAAAAAACCTAAGCCAGATTTTATGCTGGATTCTAGCTGCGAAAGGCTCCAAGTTTGAAATTTCAATTCCTCTTGAATCTCAAAAATTGCTTCTATATCGATTATTTGTATTTTTCTAAATAGCATACAGATGTAAAACTACAAAACTTTTTGAAATGCAGTCCAAAAAAGGAATTTCTTATAGAAAAAAATCAAAATTAAGCTTCTAAACGCTTCTTTTGGCTAGGCGCTTCTGGAACTTCATACAAAACCAGTGGAAACTTTGAAACAGCGAAGGCTTTTTTTTTAGAAGGATTTTAAGAATATGAATTTTCAAAAAGCAGAGTTTTTCCGATGGAAACAGGTTTAAAAAAGATGATTTTTTCGATGGAAATTCGTTCTAAAAACAGAACTTTTATTTTTTAATGCTTCATAAATGTGTTTTTCAATGATGTGCTGGTTTTCAGTTTTGAATTTGTTTTGATGAAGGTTTCGATAGATTTTTTTGTTTTTGAAGTCTCACACACGCCTGGCTATTAAATTTGGGCATAAGAAGCTTGTATGTAGTTGGCTTCTTGCACCAATGAAGGGACTAAAGTGTCAAAAAAGACTCTGAATTTGGAGATGTTTTTGTCTTCGATGAGTTCAAAATGCTGTTGCTGTTGTGATATTTTGTTTTGGATTTCTGTTTGTGTTTGAGCGTGAAGGTCTCCCAAAATAGTCGTGCTTTGTGGGGCTTCGCTAAGTTTTTTTAAAAGTTCTGTGGTGGATAAAAAAGATTCTTCGCCCTGCTTTCGTAGGTACCAATGCTCTGGTCTGGCTTTGATTATCACAAGGCTTTCTGCTGGATTTTTTGCTTGAGCCGAGAGGGCCTGGAGTGTGGAGACTCCATATAGTTCGCGTTTTCCAGAGAAGCACAAGCCCTGGGCATAGGCGATGCCATTCCTTAGTCCCGTAAATGAACCTGGCCCCAGAGTGACCATGACCCTATGGATGTTTTCTAAGGAGGTGCTGGCTTGCAAAAGGAGCGTATCTAGTAGGCGATTCACAGACTCTCCCCGTGCTTCGTGGTCATAGATTTCGTAGTTTTCTGCGTTTGAATATAGTCCCATTGCTATTCCAAGCCGAGAAGAATCTAAAATTAAATCGTATGTTTCGGCCATCAGCGAGTCACCTTGAGGCTTTTCTGGATGATAATATCTATGAGTTCGCTATAAGAAATACCGTTATGAGCTGCTTGTTGTGGCAATATAGAAGTTGGGGTGAATCCAGGCAATGTATTGGTTTCTATAGCCCAAATTTTTTCACTAGAGTCCATTAAAAAATCGGTGCGACTGTAAACACTGGCCGATAAAGATTCGTGAGCCTTTTGAGTGAGTTTTTGAATTTGTTCAGTGAGCTCCGTTGTTAATGGAGCAGGAGTAATTTCTTCGCATTCGCCATTGTATTTGGCTTCGAAATCAAAAAACTTTCGAGTGGTCATGCGTAATTCTGTGGGAAACAAGGGTTTTTCACCTTCTATGTAGGCACAGCTAAATTCTCTTCCTTGAATATATTGTTCGCACAGCAAGGTGTTTGAGTTTTGGAATAATTCAGAAATGATCTTTTCGCTTTCTTCTAGGTCATTAGCGATACCCATGCCCAGACTAGAGCCGCCAGTTGGGTCTTTGATCACCAAAGGGAATTTTAATTCATCTGCTATAGAGACTAATTGATCACCACTAAAAGAATTTCTATGTAAAACTCGGTGGGCTGGTGTGGCAATCTTGTTGAAAGCATAAATTTCTTTGCTTTTGATTTTGTCCATAGCAAGTGCAGAGGCCAAAACTCCACAGCCAGTGTAGGGGATTTTCCAGTTTTCTAAGAGTGCTTGGACGCGTCCGTCTTCTCCCCATTTGCCGTGCAAAGCCAAAAACGCAATGTCAGAATCGGGAAGTTCCGAAAGTGCAGGGTTCTTTTTTTTGCAGGCCGACTTCCCTTCTAATGCCAGAAAGTAATTTAAAGAAAAATTTTCTTTTTGATAAGGAGTGAGTTCTCTTGAAGACCAAATCCAAGTGCCATCTTTTTGTATTAAAACAGGGTGTACATTGTATTTTTTGGGGTGAATGGCTCGAATAATTCCTGTGCCACTGACTACAGAAACATCGTGTTCAGAAGAAAATCCACCCATCAACACCAAAACTCTTAAACGAGACATTTTACCACCTATTCAATTGATTAAAACCCAATTTACAAATACAAGTATAGATATTTGCAAGATAATCTGCTAGAATCACATGAAAACAATGTTGAATTTTATAACTTAAAAAAAAACACTGTCCTTTAGATGTAAAAAATACTATTTTAATGATGAGTGTTTCGACTTTTGTTGGATTGGTCTGTTCCTCTATCAGTACAAAAGTTTATGGTTTAATATATTCATAGGTTTTATTATGCGAGTATTCTTAACTGGCGGTACAGGTTTTATTGGCCACTATGTGGCAAAAGAACTCTTAGATAAAGGGCACGAATTAGTGATAGCCACTAGACACCCCGATAAAATCCCCTCTCTAAAAGAACACGATAAAGTCACTATGATAGAATCATCGCTTTTGGACTTTGAATCTTTGGCCAAAGGTTTAGAAGGAGCAGATGCTTGTATACACATTGCTCTTGGTTGGGGTGAGACTCCTTTGTCGATGCTCGAAAATGACACTCGTGCTACCGTAAAACTTTTAGAACTCGCAGCTCTTGCTGGTTGTCAAAAATTCATCTATACTTCGAGTACCGCCGCTATGGGCAAAATGCGTTCTGTGATGAATGAAACCATTGCGAATTTACCTATCGATCTTTATGGAGCCACCAAATCGGCTGGTGAGGCTTTTGTTTTGGGCTTTAAACAAGGTTATGGTAAACACTTCCCTCAAGTCCAAATGACTAGAAATGTGATTCGACCAGGTTATACTTTTGGCAATCCTGCTTTTGAAGATGGCTGCACTCAACCTGACCGCCGTTTTTTGAATATAGCAAGGGCTTTTAAAGAAAATAAAGATATCGAAATCATTAAAAACGACGGCACTCAATTTATACACGCTTCTCAACAAGCAAAATTGTATTTGAGTATTTTAGAATCCGATTTAAACGAAGAAGTGTTTTTGGGCTTGAGTACCGAGTGGGTGGGTTGGAAACAAATTGCAGAAAAAATGCGTGAATATTATCCCAATTCTACTTCTAAAATTATAGAAACTGACTTGGGTTGGTCCGATAAGCCCATGCTCTATTCTGTAGAAAAAATAGCTCGAATTTTTAACTTGAGTTTTGATAACTCTTCTTTTATAAACGAGCACATCCGTTACTGGACCGAAATTATTTAAATTTCACTTAAAAGAAACACCGGTACTTCTGCAACTGACTTCCAGGCGGAGTGCATGCTTAGGACTGTGTCGGCAGCACTCACATAAGCCGAGGCTAATTGTAAAGAGTCTTGAATTTTAAGACCGTACTTAGATCTAAACTCTGCACTTTTAAAAGCGACTTCGGCATCTATATTTTGAATGTGGAAGTTTTTGGAGTGAGTGAAAAAAGCTTTGTATTGCCTGGCTAAAATCTCTTGCCCTTGAGAAAAAGCACTTTTGGCTAATTCTTCTAGGCTGAGTGTAGAGGCATAAATTTGAATCTTTTTTTGATAAGCAAAATCCAGAGCTTGTGAAATCTTTGGATAATCAGAGTGATTCAAATCTAAAAGGATTTCTATGACTGATAAATCCAGATACAATATTTTACATGTTTCTAAAACTTTCAACATTATTCAAATACTTCGGTGTAAGCTGCATCGGGCCTGGTCCCAGCTCGTACCATTTTAAATCGTTTGGCTTTGGGGTAATAAGACCAAATCATCCATTCACTAGACATATCGGTTCGCTTAGTTTTGAGCATGATGGGTTTTTCGCCTTTATAAAACTCGGATTTATTGGGGATAATTCGTTCGTAAGGTCTGTAAACATGGCTGTGCTTTCCGGCTTTTCTTTCGATAAAGCCATTTCCATCTAAACTCCAAGTGATAGTGACTTTGCCATTTTCATCTTTGGTGTGTTCGCAAGAGTCAGGTCCTTCTGGACACCAAAAAAACTTTTTATAGGTGAATTTTATTTCTGGAAATTGAAAAACCTCTGCTTCTCTTAAGGTCTCGGTATAAGTAAAATATTCTCCTGCTAAACTAAAATTAGGAGTACTGTAATCTTTACAGCCTTTTTCTACAACCTTTAATTGCCAGTTGAATAAATCTATGTTTAATTGACACCCTGGCTCTTGAAAAGTAAAACGATGATGACCTTTCATGCGTTTGACACTTAAATCACTCGCCTCAAACTCTGCCCTATCCAATTCTGGCCCATTTAAAATAATGATTGTAAACAACCCGGGATTATTAGGTGATTTTTTTAAAACCACAGAGCCCGTACTAGAAGAATATGTGCCACTAATATCTGCTTTTCTTTCTAAATATCGAGCTAAATCGGCCCGTTTAGCATAGTTTGAACCAAATTTTGATTTAATAGGTACAAATTGAGGCGGTTCTTTGGGGACTAGAGTCTCGTATTTTACTCTTTTTACTCTTTTTCCCTTTTTATCTTTCACAAAATATGTTTTTTTGACTTTTTTTTCTGGAATAGGCATCTCGGTCAACCAGTCAGAATGATTGAGTTCTCCTAGAATGGGAGATTGAGGATCGGGTTTTTTATATACACTTAAAACTTGTGAATGTGAAAAAAAGCACAATAAAAGAACAAATATGAGGTTATTTTTGAAAAACATGGTTAGAACATAATATTTTTATAAAATTTGATACTTAATATTATAATTTTTTACTAAAATTTACAATAGTATGTGGTTTAAACTCTATAACGAAGTTTAAATACAAGTGGATCAAAATTCAGGAGACTCTTTATGAACCGTTTATTATTCATTTTACTTTTGACTGCTAGTTTTATTTTTGCAGCCGAAACAGTAAAAACAACAGACGCTTCTGCTCAAAAAAACACCGAATCTAAAACAGAGGTAAAAGTAGAGGCAAAAGAAGCCAAAGCCGAAGCCCCTAAAACAGAGGTGAAAGCAGAAGCAAAAGAAACCAAAGCCGAAGCAGAGCTAGAAGACACTCAAGATGTTCTCGATAGCGAGCTAGCAAGCTCTGAAGCTAGTGCTTCTACTACAAAAGAAAAAAAAGAAAAAATCCAAGTTAAATTTGGTTCTAATTTTGAAATCCAAGCTGGTAAAGTTTTTTGGTCTTCCGAAGACGATTTAAATGGTCATAACTTGGAAGAGTGGTTTGGACGCGCCAACTTGTCTTTATTGACTAAAACAGATCGTTTTATTGGTAAATTATTTTTCTCTGTTTACCCAGGTGATTTGGTAGTGAACCCTACTTATGTTTACACAGAAGATAAAAACACCGAATTAGAGTACCGAGATATTTTAGAACTAAGAGAAGCTTCTGCTTTACAACGCACCAAATACTTTAACTTTAAATTGGGTCGTTGGGAAAACACCGACAAACACGGAGACTATTTTGGTGGCTACATAGACGGGTATAAGATTGGTTTCAAGTCCACTCAAAAAGCCGAAAACATGATGCAATTTGGATTCACTCCAAGCGAAAATCTAGCCCTTGAGTTTGCTTTCATTAGCACAGGTCCATACTTAAATACCGGTGACTTCCGTGGTTTGGCTCAATTTAGAGACCTTCCTTCTTTAGAAGCGATAGAGGTTGATTTGGCTTTTAGAACCAATATTTTTGACAAAGTCTATTCCAGTAAATCCGATGTAAAAACAAATGTTTCTTTAAAGGCAAAACTCAATTTAATCGATGATAAACTTGCTCTTTTTGGAGAAGTAGCCATGTTAGACTTAGGCTCTGATTCTACAGAGACATATATCGATGAAAAAGGTTACAAACATTCAAGGACTGTGGTTGTAGATTGGAAAATGCCTTTGACCGGCGGGATCCTTTTCACTCCTGGTGTCATTGACAAAATCGTACTTGAAGCAGAATACCTTGCCGACAGACACGAGACTGTGTATAAAACCAATAGTAAAAAGATCAAAGATGTCTTAGGTGCATTCTATATTGAAAAATCTTTAACCGATCGTTTCACTTTGTCTGCTGGTTTCCATAGTTATGGCAGTTCCAGAGACTTTGTATTGAACGGCAACCTCATTGGTCGAATTTACTAAGTCATAGTTTAGAATAAATAAAATTAGAACCTCTAAAACATTTAGGGGTTCTTTTTTTTTGAAATTATTTTTATAAATTTAGTGAATGAAAAACTTTTATATCACAACTCCCATTTACTATGTGAACGACGCTCCTCATATTGGTCACGCTTATACCACTGTACTTGCCGACATCCTCACTCGATACCACCAACTTTTTGGATACGAAAGCTTTTTTTTAACAGGCACCGACGAACACGGGCAAAAAGTCCAACAAGCGGCACAAAAACGAGGCGTTGATCCTCAAGCACATGTGGACGAGTACAATTTACATTTTAAAGAACTCTGGAATAAAATGGATATCCAATACGACCATTTTATACGCACCACGGATAGTGATCATAAAAAATTCGTTTCGGATTCTCTTCAAAAGCTTTGGGACAAGGGTGAAATTTATGCCAAAGAATACGAAGGCTGGTACTCTGTTGGCGAAGAACGATTTTTTGCAGAAGAAGAACTGGTGGATCAAAAAGACCCAATTGGGAATCGCCCTGTAGAGTGGATCAAAGAAAAAAACTACTTCTTTAAAATGGGAAAATACCAAGAAAAACTCATCCAGTATATCGAAGAAAATCCAAATTGGATCCTCCCAGATTTTAGAAAAAACGAAGTCTTGGGCTTTTTAAAACAAGAACTCACCGATTTATGCATCAGCAGACCCAAATCTCGATTAAGCTGGGGAATTCCCCTCCCTTTTGACACTGACTATGTGACCTATGTGTGGTTTGACGCCCTTATCAATTATGTGAGTGCGGTACAAAACAAAAACTTCAAAAACGGTGCTCCCCTTTGGCCAGCCTCGTACCATTTGATTGGAAAAGATATTTTAACTACACATGCTATTTATTGGCCCACTATGCTCATGGCTTTAGAGATTCCACTCCCCACTCATATTTTAGCCCATGGATGGTGGCTTATCGATGGAAGCAAAATGAGCAAATCTAGCGGCACTGGAGTCAACCCCATTGACTATATGGATCAATACGGAGTGGATAGCTTTCGATACTTTTTAGCCCGAGAAATGGTGGTCGGTTTAGACAGCACCTTCAGTGACGACGCTTTCAAAAGACGCATCAACAGTGATTTAGCCAATGATTTAGGCAACCTTGCCAACAGAGTTTATAAATTAGTCGAGACACACTTTAATGGTGTATTGCCTGCTGCCACCCAAATAGATTCAGAAGCCCAAAAACTCATCGAATATTCTAAAGAATTGAAAAAGAAAGTTTATACAAACATAGAACAAGTGAAACTTTCTACACTCATAGAAGACATTATGAGTTTAGTACGCATGGTCAATCGTTATTTAGAAATTAAAGCCCCATGGAAACTAGCCAAAGACACCAATCTACGCGAAGAACTGGGCACAGTACTTTTTATTTCGGCCGAAGCCCTTCGAATATCTCTTTGCTTTTTATCTCCAATTATCCCTAGTAAAGCTCAAGAAGCACTGCATATGCTTGGGAGCAAACTAGAATCTTTAGATGATTTAAACTGGGGAAAACTAAAAGGTGGAGAAGTTTTTGGAAAAGCGTCTGTATTGTTTCCAAGAATAGAAATCACAAACACCTCAAAAACCCAAAACAGTACACAAAAACCCCTCTTCGCCAAAGATGTTGCAGCGGCACTAGACCTTAGAGTAGCCAAAATATTGAGCGTCACCAACCACCCCAACGCAGACTCACTATATGTACTAAACATAGATGCTGGCGAAGCAGAGCCTCGAATCGTATGTTCGGGCATCAAATCCAGTTACAGCCCTCAAGAACTCGAAGGCCGTCTTGTCTTACTATTTGCAAACCTCAAAGCCGCCCCCTTACGCGGTGTCATGAGCTCGGGCATGATTTTAGCAGGCGAAACAGAAAACAAAAAAACTTCTTTAGTCAGCGTACCCCCTGAATCTAAAATCGGAGAACGGGCATTCTTTCAAAACATAGAAGCATCAGAAAATCGAGAGCTCAAAATCAAAGATTTTCAAAAAATCCAACTAGAAGTTCAAAACAAAAGCATCTTTTACCTTGATAACCGATTAGAAATCAACCAAAAACCCCTCACTTGCGAAGCCCCCGACGGATCCACCATCCATTAAACAAAAAATTAAATCACTATTTATTGATGGAAGTTTCACACACGCCTGGCTTTTTGAAGTAGAAAGTGAGAAGTGAGAAGTATTTAAAGATTAACAGCTAATTTGGAAATTCAATTCGTTTTCTGGCACGATTTTCGCACAGTACCTCTGTCGCGCATCCCAGCGTTTCTGGCATGCACTTCGACAGGCT
>LSQX01120744.1_pt1 | contig 36201 bp, 32 predicted proteins | sample 654561 | NCBI WGS metagenome assembly LSQX01 (sample SAMN04489861, study PRJNA283612) | anaerobic digester metagenome | isolation source: 4 biogas reactors fed with cattle manure at either 37C or 55C with and... | place: Denmark: Kongens Lyngby | collected 2014 | reverse complement strand
AGCGAGGCCTTGAGCGTGCCGGGGGAGTAATAGAGCCCCGAGTGGACGACCCCGGAATTGCGCCCGCTCTGATGCGCGGCAACGTGGTCCTCCTTCTCGAGGACAGTAACCCGGTGCCCGCGGCGAGCGACCTCATATGCTGTCGCCAATCCGATGATGCCCGCGCCGGCGACAACGATATGGCTGACCATGGGCCCATCATTCCTTATCCCTCCAGCACTCCGCTCTCCCGCCCTCATCCCTTCAGGAGGTCCGCATGGTCCCCGACGCCAACCTCGCCTGGTTGTTCACCGAGGTCGACTGGCCGGACCGGTTCGCGGCTGCCTCGGACGCCGGGTTCACCGGGGTCGAGATGCCGTGGCCGCCGTTGCCCCCCGAGGAGGTCGCCGCGCGGCTGACGGAGCACGGACTCGCCTCGGTCCTCGTGAACGTCCCGGTGGGGGAGCCGGGTGGGGAGACCGCGTACGGCTGGGCCTGCCGACCGGATTCGGTGGGGAGGTTCCGTGAGTCGTTCGAGCAGGCGATCATGTACGCCGAGTTGTGCGGCACGCGGTTCATCCATGTGCTCGCCGGGCTGTGCCCGGCCGGGGTCGACCACGATCGGGCCTATGCCACCTATCGGGAGAATCTCGTGTGGGCGCTGGACCAGCTGCACACCGACAGTCCGACGCTGGTCGTGGAGGCCATCAACCGGCGGGACAACCCGACCTTCCTGTTGGACGGGCTGGCGGAGGCGACCCGACTGGTGCGCTCGATCGACAATCCGCGTCTGCGGTTGCTGTTCGACACGTTCCACTGTGGCGTCGAGCTGCTCACTGCTCGGCCCACCGCTGTGGCGGGCGCCGACCCCGCGCAGGACTCGATCTCGGGCCACGCGACCGTGGCGAGCCGGTTCGCCGAGGTCCTCGACATCGTCGGCCACATCCAGGTCGGGGATGCCCCGGACCGGACCGATCCGGGGACGGGTGTGATCGACTTCGACCTCTTCTTCACCACCCTCTCCGATCTGGAGTGGAGTGGTTTCGTCGGCGCCGAATACCGGCCGGTCGCGGGCACCGCGGCCAGCCTGGGCTGGCGGGACGAACTGAGGGGGTGACGGGGTGACGGCGGACAACGCGGGGCCCGCCTCCACGCGGGTTCGGGACGACTGACAGGATCCGCAGAGAGGGACCGCAGAGGAGGAAACCATGACGCAGTTCACCCGCAGCATCGTCTCCACGCCCCGCCTGGACATGAACGTCTGGACGTCGGGACCGGAGGACGGGCTGCCCCTCCTGCTTGTCCACGGCAACCTGTCCTCGGCGGGGTTCTGGAAATATCTGGCGGCCGAGCTGCCGGACGACATCCGGGTCATTGCGCCCGACATGCGGTGTTTCGGCCGGACCGAGGCCAAGCCCGTCAACGCCAAACGTGGGCTGGGCGACATGAGCGATGACGTGCACGGGCTGCTCGAGGCGCTCGGCCTGGCGGGCCGGCCCGTCAACTCGGTGGGCTGGTCGATGGGTGCCGGCGTACTCATGCAACAACTCCTCGAGAACCCCGGTGACCTCGCCTCGATGGTGTTCATCGCGCCCCTCTCGCCGTTCGGCTTCGGCGGGACGATCGACGCTGCGGGCACGATGGCCTATGCCGACCAATTCCCCGATGGCGCCGGCAGCGGGGCCGGTGGGGCGAACCCCGAATTCATCCGGCGGCTGATGGTCAAGGACGACACCGAGCTCGTCCCTCTCACCAGCCCACGAGTGCTGCTCCGCACCTATTTCGGCCCGGAGGGCAACGCGGCCAATGTGGACGAGGACTTCCTGGTCGAGGAGCTCCTGCGCGTCCGAATCAGCGACCAGCACTATCCCGGCAACAGTGTCCCGTCGCTCAACTGGCCCCATATCGCACCCGGCGACAAGGGGGTCAACAATGCGATGTCGCCCAAGTACTTCAACACCTCCGCCATCATCGACCTCCCCCGGAAACCGCCGGTCACCTGGATCTTCGCCAGCAACGACCAGATCTCGTCCAATCGGTCCATCTTCGATTTCGGCACGCTCGGCATGATGGGTGCGGTGCCGGGGTGGCCGGGGCCGCTGGTCTATCCGCCGCAGCCGATGGAGGATCAGGTGCGTTTCGTTCTGCAGAAGTACGCCGCCGCCGGCGGTCAGGTGCGGGAAGTGCCCCTCCAGGGGGTGGGGCACGGGATGCCGTTGGCGGTGCCGGATGTGCTGGCGAAGGAGATCGTGCAATCACTCGTCCGATGAGCCGACCGGAGTGGCACCGGGAGGATCGCGGGAGCGATCCGGTCTCCTCGCGCGTTGGTCGCGGGCGCGATCGGGTTCCCTCGCGCGCTGGTCGCGGGCGCGATCCGGATGGCCGACCCCGCCAGCAGCGACCCCGTGATGCGCTCGGTCGCCCGCTGCCGTTCGGCGCGGAGGGCGTCGCCCCGGTCCCCGAGGAGCCGCTGCCGCCGCTCGACGCGCTCGCCTTCGCGCGGACGCTCATCGACGAGGGGCGGGCGTTCGGTGCGCACGAGGTGCTGGAGGCCCGCTGGAAGGACTGTCCCGAGGAGGAGCGGGACTTCTGGCAGGGCCTTGCTCAGTTGTGTGTCGCGCTCACCCACCATGCTCGCGGCAATCCCGTGGGCGCGCAGCGGTTGTTCGAGCGCGGAAGCGAGCGGCTTGTGGGGTATCCGGGGCCGACGTACGGCTTCGACTCGACCGCCTTTATCGATGAGGTGCGGTCCGTCGTGTTTTGACCCACGGGGCGGGTCAAAACACAAGGCGTCGAGCGACCGGGTCGGCTCCGGGTCAGACCCGCTGGAGCTTCGCGGTGAGATGCAGCGTGAGGGGCTGATCGACGGCGGCCATGTCCATCACATAGGTGAGGGTGTCCCCGTCGACCTCGAACCTGCGCACGATCCGATCGACCTGCTTGGCGGACTCATTGTTGGCCACGGTCGCCTCGGTGGTGACCACGAGTCCGTCGCCTGCGGCGACCGTGCCGCTGCCGCACTCGGCTTGGCCGCTCGGGATGGCCGCGACGATCTCGACCACTCCGGGGGAGGGGCAGCGGAGATAACCCATCTCCGTGTGCCGTGCTTCACCATCCATCCAGGTCCGCTCGACGAAGCGGATGAACGGCTTGCCGTTCTCCGTGAACTCCCACTCGTCGTCATAGTCGAACGACGGGATCGTGGGGTACTCCCCGTGGCCCTTGCCACGCCAGGTGCCCAACAGGGGTTCCAGAGCTGCCGCTGCTTCATGCATGTCTTCTCCCGGACTGTGTGCTGATCTGCCCTCAGGGTAGTCAGCGGCGCAGCGCCTTGCGGGCCAGCCAGTTGCCGAGGAACTGCACGGACTGGACGAACAGGACGATGACGCCCACGGTGATCCAGGTGATCGCCCAGTCGAAGCGTTGATAGCCATAGGACAGCGCGAACGCGCCGAGGCCGCCGCCGGCGACGATCCCGGCCAGGGCGGACATGTCCACGACGGCGACGAAGAGGAAGGTGTACGCGAGGATCAGCGGCGCCAGCGCCTCCGGTATCGCGACGGTTCGGATGATCGTCCACGTCGAGGCCCCCATGGATCGGGCCGCCTCGATCATCCCCGGATCCAGGGAGACGAGTGACTGCTCAACGAGTCGGGACGACGCGAACGTCACCATGAGCGCCGCGGGGAAGATGAACGCGTTCGTGCCGATGCTCGATCCGACGACCTTCAGCGTCAACGGCCCCATCGCAGCGACAAAGATGATGAACGGGATCGGCCGGAAGAAGTTGATGAGGACGTTGAGGATGTTGAAGACCACCGCGTTGGGACGGAGACCGCCCTTGCGGGTGATGAAGAGGAGTACGCCGAGACCCAGCCCCGCCAGCCCACCCGTGCCGAGGGCGACGCTGACGATGTAGAGCGTCGTGACGATCGCCTCGAGGAAAACACCGCCGTTGGCGGCGAAGTCGAACTTCATCGGAGCCCCCTCGGGGCGGAGGGGGAGGTCATCGCAGCCCCCGGTCGTGTTCCTCGACACCGCCGTTGGCGACGAGCTCGGCGAGCGCGCGGTCGATGGCGGCGTCGTCACCGGTGAGGGCATAGGTCAGCGAACCATAGGGTCGCTCGGAGATCTCGATGATGCCGCCATAGACCACCTGTGCGTTGATCCCATGGCGGGCGAACACCGAACTGCGTTCACCGGCGATGATGGGATCGACCACCACCGGCACCGTCACGAGTCGGCCGGGGTGCGCATGGGCGAGCCTGGCCAGCGCATCGGGGCTGGGGCGATCGCGCAGTGCCGTCTGCACGAAGCGCCGCGTGACGTCCTGCTTGGGAGAGGCGAAGACGTCATAGACCGACCCCAGCTCGACGACGCGGCCCCGCTCCATGATCGCGACCCGGTCGCAGAGATGGCGGACGACATCCATCTCGTGGGTGATCAGAACGATCGTGAGGCCCAGCTCCTGGTTGACCCGACGCAGCAGTTCCAACACTTCGTGGGTGGTCTGCGGGTCGAGCGCCGACGTGCTCTCGTCGGCGAGCAGGATCTTGGGACCTGTCGCCAATGCCCGGGCGATGCCCACCCGCTGCTTCTGACCACCGGAGAGCTGTGCCGGATAGGCGCTGATCTTGTCGCTCAACCCGACGAACTCGAGCAACTCGGCCACGCGCGCGCGGCGGCGTACCCGATCCCACTTCGCCAACCGGAGCGGATACGCGACGTTTTCCGCGATCGTCTTGGACGAGAACAGATTGAACTGCTGGAAGATCATCCCGATGTCCGGGCGAACGCTGCGCAGCCGGCCTTCGCTCATGGCCGAGATCTCGAATCCATCGACAGTGATGCGTCCTGATGTGGAGCGTTCCAGGCCGTTGATGAGACGTACGACCGTCGACTTCCCAGCGCCGGAGAACCCGATCACGCCAAAGATTTCTCCGGGCTGGATGGCGAAGGACACATCGATGACGGCGTGCACTTCCTCCGGCCCGTCGCCGAAGGTTTTGTGCACGCCGTCAAACGTGATGATGGGGTCGGCCATCGAGCGGATCAGCCCTCTTCGAGCGACGTGGTGACCTCGGCGAGGATCTGCTGCAGCTCCTCCGGGGTCTTGTCCACGATCACCGCGGAGCCGGCGGAGTTGTTCTTGAGTGCCTCGACGACCTCGGGGTGGTGCAGCAGGCGGCCAACCTGCAGGAGACGCTCGTTCTCGGCGTCGGCCTCGCGCACCACGAGGACGTTGATGAACGGCTGCGCCGACGGCGAGTTCGGGTTGTCCTCGAACAGCGCGGCATCGGGATCGAGGCCCGCGTCGTTGACGAAGTCGTTGTTCACCACGGCGCCCGCGATCGACGGCAGCGCGGTCACGGTCTGCTGGGCGTCCATCGGCGCGACGGTCACTCTCGAGGCGGCGGTGTCGATGTCTTCCTCGGCCGCGATCACGCCGGTCTCCGGCTTGAGGGTGAGGAGCTTGGCCTCGGCCAGCACGTGGATGGCACGGGACTTGTTGGTCTCGTCGTTCGGGATCGCGATCTGAGCACCCTCGGGGATGTCCTCGATCGACTCGTGCTGTTCGGAATAGAGCGCCAGCGGATAGATCGCGGTCGACGCGATCGGGACGAGCGTGCCGTTGTTGTCCTTGTTGTATTGGGCCAGATAGAGGATGTGCTGGAACTGGTTCGCGGTGAGCGAGCCGTCCGACACGGCCGGGTTCTCGGTCGTGTAATCGGTGAAGTCCCTGATCTCCACGTCGAGGCCCGCTTCTTCGGCCTTCTGGCGGAACACGGTCCACTGGTCCTTGGAGGCCCCGACGACGCCGATGGAGATGGTGTCGTCCTCGCCGGTGGGAGCGGTCGCGTCCTGCTCACCTCCGGCACAGCCGGTCAGGACCAGCGACAGCGCCGCAACGGCGGCGACGCTCGACAAAGCGCGACGGATGGACTTGGTGATGTGCATGATGATCCTTAATGACACTGGTGGTGCGGTGGGCGCCACCGTGTCTCACGGAATCCCCTTCGCACGCATGACCGGTGCACGATGCCCGGCGGGGAACATGGTAGCCCTATTGGGCAGGCCTATCGGATCATAGATATTTGATGAAACCGCCGGCGGGCCGTTCGTCCGGGACGGTGACCTCGTCCGCGGGGCCGGCTTGGTGCCACCGCTGGATGCTGTGGTGTTGATGCGCGAGCATGCGGAGCGCGTTGAGATAGGCGGTCCCCAGCACGGTGCCGATGACCGACAGGCCGACGGTTGCCGCGAGGTCCTGCTGGGCAGCGATCGTCTCGACGTCGAGGCGGGCGATGGCATCGGCCTGTTCCACATAGCCCGGCCACACATTCACGAGGTCGAGGTCGAGGTCAAGCGTGCGGCGGGCGGAGATGAGGAGCGCCCGGACCTGTCGGGCCACGGCGCTGTCCGGCCGCGTGACCCAGCCGGTCTTGGCGATGAGCTCCGCATAGCGCTCGTCCGCCCACGTGACTTCTTCCTCGTCGGCGTCGATGTCGGCCGCGGGTCCGACCAGTGCCTCGGCTGCCGTGGCGAGAGCCGTCAGGGGGCCGAGATCGATGGCCTGCAGCACGGCCTTGGTCTCGGCCACCGACATGTTGCCGACCGTCATCAGCGAGTCGAGAAGCCACAGCCTGCGCAGGTGTTCATAGGAATAGTCGGCGCCTGCCGGTGTCGCCCCTTCGCCCGGCTGCAGGAGGCCCTCTCCGAGGTAATATTCGATCGCTTCCGCGGGCAATCCGGATTCCTCGATCAACTCGGCCATGCGCATGGGAGAACCTCCTGTCGGGCGTCGCGCCAAACTTACTGCATGGCCCTTGTGGGATTATTTGCCTGTTGTGCGGTGATTTCTCGACGCTCGGCAGTGCTCCTGCATGCGGTTCCTGCGTGCGGATCTTGCGTGAGGTTCTCGCGTGCGACTACTGCGTGCGGCGGATGATGATGATTCCGACAATGACGACGACTGCGCCGATCCATTGGATGGGGGCCAGCGCCTGGCCGAGCACCAGCGCCGCGGTGGCCGTGGCGATCAGCACCTCGATGAGTGCGAGGAACGCGGCCAACCGGGGGCCGAGCCGGCGTACGGCAAGAATCCCCGACGCATAGGCAACCGCCCCGCTGACTCCACCCAGCGCGAGAGCCGCGGTCCACCACGGCACGGTCAGGCCGCCATAGTCGAGGCGGAGGGTGGAGGTGGTCCAGGGGAGTACGCCGACCGCGCACAGCGCCAGCAGGCCCAGCGCACCCAGGCCGAGACCGCCGGCGGCGAGGACCGGGGGCGGGACGGGCTCACCGGTGTGCGTGACGGCGTTGTCGGCGTCGGTGCGCGGGGAGTCGGCGAGGATGAAGTACGCCGCCAGTCCCACCGCTGCTGCCAGGCCCCAGCTCACTCCGCGGAGATCGAGCTGGTCGATCCGGTCGAGTTGGAGCACCAGCACCATGCCGGTCAGCGCGACCCCGGCACCCATCCAGGCGGGCCAGGCCACCTTCTGATGCCGGCGTACCCGCAGCCACACCAGCACGAGGACCAACCCCAGGTATTCCAGCAGGAGCGCGACGGCGACGGGGATCGTGCGGACGGCCTGGAAGTACGCGAACTGTACGCCCGCCACCGCCAGCGCGCCATAGACCGCGATCGTGCCGAGCATCGATCGCCACCGGGTCCAGTGTCCCTTCATGCTGATGACGGCCCAAGGGGCGAGCGCGAGCGCGCCGATCGACAGGCGGACGACCACTGCCGCGGCCGGGGACCAACCCGCCGTCAGCATCGGGGTGACGATCGTCCCCGACAGACCGAAGGCGGCTGCGGATATCAGGGCGGCAACCACACCGCTCGAGCGGGTGGGGACAGAGACGGAGGGCACATGTCCGAGCGTGGACCATGGCCCGCCCGGACTGGGAACTGTCCGGGGTTCGGGTCAGCGTCCCAGTGGGAGATCAGGTCTGGTCGCCCTGCTCCTCGATCGCTCCCGCATCCTCGGGGGCCCAGCACAGATCGAGCAGATCCACGATGTGGGGGAGCGCCTTGCAGAGCTGCTGACGGGTCCAGATCTCGGTGCTGTCCGGGGCGTGATCGCCGTCGGTGTCATAGCTGATCTCGTAGCCCCCGTCCTCGTCGAGGCGCCGCACCCAGACCTCCGCCTGACCGTCACCGTCAATGTCGAGGAGAGCGATGTCGAACTGCCGGTCGGGGGCGCCGTCCAGGTCGACCAGGCCGATGGTGCGGCCTTCGGTGAAGTCGATCAGCAGCGAATCGATCCGATCCTCCGGGGGTAGCTCCGAGGCATAGGGGTCGTCTTCCGGGATGTCCGGTTGGGTGGAATCGGTCATGCGCGCTCCTGCCACTTGGCCTTTGGAGTGAGGCTACCCTCTCCGCACCAGCCAGAACAGGCACCGAGCTGCCTCCCCGGTCACGCTGCCGTTCCGGGTTCGAGTCGGGCGCCGGGCTCGAGGTTCGTGCCTGCGCCCACTGTGCTGTCCCGGCCCACGAGCACCATGGCGTCCGGCCCGAGCGGGCCCGCGGAATGCAACGCCCCGATGCGGGCACCTCGCCCGATCCGGGTGCCGGAATCGATCACCGAACTGGCGAGATGTGCGCCGGCGCGCACGACCACGTCCTCCAACAGGACGCAATCCTCCACGACCGCACCCGACTCGACCACCACACGTGGGCCGAGGACGCTGTCCCGGACCGTGCCCCGGACGACCGACTGCGGTCCGATCATCGACCGTTGCACCCGGGCGTCCTCCCCGATCAGCGCCGGAGGGCCGAGCGTCGCCCGGCCGAGGACCGGCCGACCGGGCTCGGAGAAGACATCCACCCGTCCACGCAGGAGATCGCGGTGTGCCTGCAGATAGGCCTCCGGCCTGCCCGCGTCCCGCCAGTAGCCGGACAATCGCATCGCATGGGTCCGGCCCCGCTCGATCATCCTCGGAAGCAGGTGGTCACCGAAGTCGCCCAGGCCCGTGTCCGCCTCCTCCTCGCAGTCATCGAACTCCCTCCGCAACCGTTCCAGCTCCGTGACGAGGACCTCGGCGTCATAGAGCGTCACCTCTGTGGCGACCTCATTGCACGAGGGGTGTGCGGGCTTGCTCGCCAGGGATGTCACCCGGCCCCCGGCATCGGTCTCGATGACGACGTTGTGCCGCGCCTCCTGCGGTCCCACCTCCGAGGTCAGGACCGTGCACTCCGCCGACCGCTCCACGTGCTCGGTGAGCAGAGCGTGCAGGTCGGGGTTCATCACGCTGTCGCAGCTCAGCACGGCGACCACATCGGGAGCGAGATCGCAGATCGCATCGCGCAGGCGGTAGAGCCCGTCCGCATTCCCCCGCGCGAAGCCCTCCTGGTCGGCGGAGCCGGAGCCCTGCTCGGGCGCCCTCATGCGGAGTCCGCCCCGGGTGCGGTCCAGGTCCCAGGGGCGGCCGCCGGCGAGATAGTCCTCCAGGGATCCCGCCTGGTATTGCACCGATACCCACACATCGTCGAACCCCGCATGGGCCACGGCCGAGAGCGCGAAATCCACGAGCCGGAACGTGGCGGCGAACGGGAGGGCGGGTTTCGCGCGCTCGCGGGTCAGCACGTCCATGCGGTTGCCGGCGCCGCCGGCCTGGAGGATCGCGAGCACCTTCTGGTGGCTGTGCGCGGAGGGGGTCATGGGGTCACGGTACGCCCGCAGCCTCCTTGACCTCCATCGGAGATCGCACTCATCCACTGACCCGCGACCTGGCTGCCCGCCACGCCGGCGGCGCGTTCAGTGGCTCGTCAGCGGATCCCAGTCGGCGGGGACGGGCTCCGGCCAGCAACCGTGGACCGCCAGCATCCGGCTGGCGTCCGCGATCTGCTGATCGGTGACGGTGGCCCGGATGTGGTGGGCGAAGGTACGCAGGGCTTCGCGCGCCTGACGTCCTCCGGGATTGTGCGGTCGTGCGTACCGGAGCTGGTGCAGCGCGGACCGCACCCGCATGCCGGCCGTCCTCGGGTCAAGCCCGGTGGCCTCCGTCACTGCGTTGACGAGTTCGGTTTCGTCGGGATCGGGTACGCCGAGACGGGCGACCGCGGCCGCCACCAGCTCAGGCCCCTCCCCTTCGAGACCGGCGATCACATCGAGGTCGGCCGGGGGAAGGGGTGGTGGCGGGGTCGGGATCCCGGTGATGATGAGGCTGATCGCCGCCGCCGCCCCTTGTCCGGCGAGACGCCGGCGAAACTGGTGCTGAGCCATGGCCCGGGCGTACTGCCGCGCCACGGGTTCGACGTCCGGCACCACGGGATAGGCCGGCGGGGCACCGGCCGCCAGCACCCCTGCGCCCCGCAGGAATTCCGCGACAGCCCGGCGTACCTCCGCAGCCTCCTCCGCGCTCGGGCGTTGCCGGCCGAGGAACCCACGGCGGGGAGTCAGCCCGGCGGCGGACTGAAGTGCCCCTGCCGGCCGGGGGGTCTGATCGGTGCCGATCTGCCACTCGGCGGGCCAGACGGCCAACGGTTCTGCCTGCTGCACGCGCTGGCGCCAGCGTCCCCGCGTGGTCCAGCTGACCGCGCGCGCCCGGTCGTTCGAGACCGCGACAAGCAGGGGATGGGGGATCCACTGGGGTATGGCGCCCCGGCCGTCGTAGTCCGGCCACAGCAGGCTGGCGATGGGTTTGGCTCCACCGTCGTGTTCCGGTCCGAGGTCCAGCAGCACCAACCGACCGGGATCCTGACCGAGGAGCCTGACCGCACCGGCCTCCGTCCTGGCGTACAGCCCCCACTCATCCAGCCGGAACCGCCGCTGGGCCGCGGGAATCTCCGCGGCGATCTCCCCGGCCACCGCCTCGCCCCACAGCCGCACGAGGTCGTGGATGCGGGCCAGGGCATCGGCATCCCGCGCAGCCAGGTCGGCGAGGAACTCGCGGGGACCGGGCTGGAGGTCCAGCGGGAGCGGTGACCCGACCAGCCGCCGCACGTGCGCCGCGATCTCGACGGCCTCGGTGAGCTGGTCCTCACTCGGCTCGTTCGTGCGCAGTCGGGCGGCGATGTGCCGCAGGTGCGTGGTGAGTCGCGTCGGGTCCGTGGCAATCTCGTCGGTCACCACGGCGTTCCACATGACCCGGGTCAGCGCGGTGAGGTCGACATCACCGGCGACGTCCTGCTGGAGTTCGTGGGGCCCGTCGGGTCTCATCTGCTGCAGCACCTCTTCGTCGCTGCCGATCAGTTCGCTGACCCTCGTCATCCGGCCGTGCCGCCAGGGGTGAACGGGGTCGAGTTCGGTGAGGTTGTCCTCTGCCCAGCGCGGGTCGCCGTCCTCCGGGAGGCGGTCCAGGACCGCTCCGGACTGGTGCCAGCGTCCCCCGTCGAACCACGTGAACAGTCCCAGCGCCTCCCCGTGCCAGCGATTGGTGTCGCCGGTGTGGGCGAAGCCGGTCCAGTCGGGTACGCCGGGTCCGCGCTCCCCGGGGCGGAAGAAGACGTTCCAGTCCTCCGCCCGGTCGACCGGACCGAACAGATCGCGATCACCCCCGAACAGGACCCAGCGTTCCCCGTCCGGGCCGTCCGGGCGACGGATCACGACAATGCCGCCGCCGCTTCCGTCGCGATAGGCGAATCCGGAGTCGATGCGTTGCGCGGTGTCCGAACTCGGCTGGAGGGCGGCGGAGTTGGTGGCGAGGACGCCGAGTCAGGCGACGAGTTGGTGAAGGGTCTGAAGAGGGGTGAGATCGGGATTCACGGGTGCCACGGTAGGAGGCCGGGGGCTCAGCAACGGCGGACACGCTCTTCACTCCGGGGCCCTTCACTCCGGGGTTAGCCGAACAGCATCGGAGCGGGTTTCCTATTCCGGAAATATCGAACAGAAGAGCGAATAATGTCAGTCCCGCCGTGTGGACTGTGGCATGGAGAACCCGACCACCGGCCTCGAAGCCATCCCGGCCCTCGGCACCGTGCTGTCCAATGCCCTCGTCGCGCCGGAGGGTCCCGGGTTGAGCCTGGTCACCAACAAGAGTCTCGCGGAGTTGGCGACAGCCGCTGATCGGTTGGTCTCGATTGTCGAGGCGGCGCGTGCGGCGGTGGTCCGGGAGCTCGAGATCCGGGACGCCACTCAGGAGGTGGCTTCCTGTTCGGTTGCGGAATGGCTGCGCCGTGAACACAGCCACACGGTGCAGCGGGCCAGGAGCATCGTGAAGGAGGCCGTCAGGATCGGAGCCTTCCCGGAGTTGGCCGCTGCGCATGCGACCGGTGATGTGTCGACCGCTCAGGCGGTGGCGATTGCGAAGACTCTGGCGGAGCTTCCCGACGATCTCGCCACTGCCGAGCTCGCAGCCGCGACGGCGACGATGATCGGTTTTGCTGCCGAGCACGACCCCGCTGATCTGTCCCGGCTCGGGTGGCGGCTGTTGGAAAACGTCGCGCCTGATCGGGTCGAGGAGATCCTCGGCGAGCAGTTGGCGCGGGAGGAGCGGCGTGCAGCCGCTCAACGTGGGCTGAAACTCATCCCCGATCATCACGGGTCGTGGATCCTGCGGGGCAGCTTCGATGCGGCCGAGGGTGAGGAGTTGTCCGCGATTCTGTCCGCCTATTCGGAGTCCGCCTGGAAGAAGGCCCTTGACGACCCGTGCCCTCCGAAGGACAAGAGCCACCTGTTGGCGGACGCGTTGATGACCATTGTCCGGGCCCATCAGGCTCGGGGTGAGGCGCCCCTGCATGGTGGTGATCGGCCGCGGGTCAACCTGATCCTCCCCCTCGGTGCCCTCATCAGTGGGCTGGGGGAGATGGCCCTCACCGGTGGCAGCTTCGTCGGCGCAGACGAGGCGCGCCGCCTCGCCTGCGACTGCGACCTCATCCCGGCCGTCCTGGACGACCTGGGGGTCCCCCTCGATGTGGGCCGGGAGAAGCGGCTGGTGACGCCAGAGATCCGGGCTGCCCTGGTCCTGCGCGACCGCGGCTGTGCGTTCCCGGGCTGCGACCGGCCGCCGGAGGTCTGCGAGGCCCACCACATCATCCCCTGGTGGGCCGGGGGACCGACGAGCCGTGACAATTTGGTGCTGCTCTGCCCCCACCACCACCGTCGGATCGAGCCTGGTCGCGGACAGACCTGGGACGCCGACAATCCCCATCGGTGGGCGATCCGCCTGGGCGCTGATCGGCTCCCCGAGGTGATCCCGCCGACCGGGTGGGACCCCAGGCGAAGGCCTCGACGCCACACCCGTTACACCACCAGCCGGATCACCCGCTCCACTCCGCTGCGGCGGTGAGGGTCACACCCCGATCCAGGAGGCGAGCCTCGGTCCGATCCAGGGCGCGACGACCAGGCCTCCCTGCTGCGTCTCGAAAGTGAATCGATGGAGCAGCTCGACGCCGCCCGAACGTGACCTCGGCGGGCGTGCTCAGCGCGCCGGCAACCGGGGTCAGGCGGTCTGTGCGCGCAGATACCGCCCGAAGTGCGGCACCGTGAACGCGATCTGCCCGCGCTCGCCGGAATAGATCAGGCCCTTCTTCATCAAGGCGTCGCGTGCCGGGGACAGCGACTGCGGCTTGCGGTTGAGGTGCCTCGCGACGTCGGCGGTCGGGACCGCCTCGACCGGTTCGTCGCCTTCGGACGCTTCGTACGCCAGGTCCGCCATCGCTCGCAGATATTCGCGCTCGCCCGGTGTCGCCCGCTCGAACCGGGACCCGAAGAAGCCGATCGCCAGCTCGGACTCGGCTTCGGGCGAGGCGACGCGTACGTCCTCGGCGGTGATCGGCGAGCGGGGTGCGACGTCCCAGCAGACTTTGCCGTACGCCTGGATGAAATAGGGATAGCCGCCGGTGGCGGCATACATGGCGGCCAGCGCCTCCTCATCCCACTCCGCGCCCTCGTCCTCCGCGGGGGTCTGCAGCGCGCGGGTCGCCTCCGCGGGATCGAGCCGGTCGATCCGCGAATAGCGGAACAGCCGCTCGGAATAGGACTTCGACGCCGACAGCACCGCCGGCAGGTGCGGCAGGCCGGCACCGACGACGATGACCGGCAGTGCGTTCTGGGAGATCTCGTGGCAGGCAGCACACAGGGCGGACACGTCCTCGGGCTGGAGATCCTGCATCTCGTCGATGAAGATCGCCACGCCTTTGCTCACGTCCTGGGCGAGCCCGCCAACATCGGTCAGCAGCTCGACGAGATCGATCTCGATGTCCCCGGAGTCCGCGCGCCCCGGCACCGCGGCCACGTCGATCCCCGGCTGCCAGCGGTCGCGGATCTTGGCGTTCGGCGCGGCATCCCGCAGCGCGAACGACTTGATCACGCCGAGCACCTGCTCGACGTCCTCGCCGGAGGGGTGGCCGAGCTCCCGCACTGCGGTGTGCAGCGCCGCGGACACCGGCCGCCGCAGCCCCTGGTCGGGTCGGGCCTCGAACTTCCCGGAACCCCAGCCCCGGCGTACCGCCGCCGAGCGCAAGGTGTTCAGCAGGACCGTTTTCCCGACGCCCCGGAGGCCGGTGAGCACGATCGACCGCTCCGGGCGGCCCTTGGCGATGCGTTCGAGGACGACCTCGAACGTGCGCAGCTGCTCATCGCGACCGGCGAGTTCGGGTGGGCGTTGGCCGGCGCCGGGGGCGTACGGATTGTTGATCGGATCCACGCTGAGACTTTATGGCGCTGTCTAGCGGAATCCCGAGATCTGCGGAGAAAAGATGATGGCGTGTCGGGCTCGCGTACAGTCCTCCGGGTGAAAAGGGTGTGGAAGGTCGTCGCGGGCTGGCTCGATGTGTACATCCTCCTGCTCTTCGGCATGGTCCTCCTCGCGGCGATCCTGCCCGCGACCGGGCGCGCGGTCCGTCCCGTGGAGCTCGCGGCCGACCTGGCGGTGGCGCTGCTGTTCTTCCTCTATGGGGCGCGACTGTCCGCCGACCAGACGCTGCAGGGCCTCAAGCACTGGCGGCTCCATTCGTTGGTGCTCGCCTTCACCTATGTGATGTTTCCGATCCTCGGGTTCGTCGCGGCGTTCGTCAGCCGCCCGTTCCTGGGTCCCGAACTGGCAGCCGGGATGCTGTTCCTGTCGCTGCTGCCGTCGACCGTGCAGTCATCGGTGGCGTTCACCTCCATCGCCCAGGGCAATGTCGCGGCCTCCATCGTTGCGGCCTCGATCTCCAACCTGCTCGGCGTGGTGATCACCCCGCTGCTCGTCGCGCTCGCCATGGGTGCAGCCGCCGGAGTGAACCTGGGCACGATCCGCGCACTGTTCCTCCAGCTCGTGCTGCCGTTCGCGATCGGCCAGCTCGTGCATCGCTGGCTGGGCGGGGTCCTGAACCGCCACAAAGCCATCACGACCAAGTTCGACCGTGGCGCGATCCTGCTGGTCGTCTATGCGGCGTTCTCCGCAGGCATGCGCGAGGACATGTTCTCCAGGCTGGGCGGATGGCAGCTGGTCGCCCTGCTCGTGGCCTGTTGTGTCCTGCTCGCCGTGGTGATCGCGGGGACGATGGTGATCAGCAAGGCGCTCGGCTTCTCCTGGCCGGACCGGGTTGCGATCATCTTCGCCGGATCGAAGAAGTCCATGGCGTCCGGGCTGCCGATGGCCCAGGTCATCTTTCCCGCCGCCACCGTCGGCATTCTCGTCCTGCCGTTGATGATCTTCCATCAGATCCAGCTCATGGTCTGTGCCCAGCTCGCGCGCCGCTGGTCGAAGCTCGAGCCGGAGGTCGAGAACGCCGCCACAGCGTGAGTGGGCGGTTGGTGTCAGCCGGAACTCGCTTGCGGATTCCCGGGCCGATGCCAGCCGAGGCGCGGGGAATAGGCCAGGCCGGCGCGCTGGCCCGGCGAGCGTGTGATGCCCAGAACCAGGAGGCCGTGGGACACCGCATAGGTGGCCATCACGGCCACGTCGTGGTGGGGGAACGTGAACGCTGTGAAGTTCTGCGCGGCGATCAGTGAGTCGGAGACGATGAAGAGCGCGCCGCCGACCACTCCCGGCCAGCCGAGACCGCTCGCCAGCACCGCTGTCGTCAGCAGTGCCGCGGCATAGACGACCACGCCCGGCGCGAGGAAGCCGGCGCCGGGAATCGTCCAGGTCACCACACCCACGGCGACAGCCAGATAGACGATCAGCAGCCAGGGGCGCGGCGGGCGTACGCGCCACAACCCGATGATCCAGGTGACGTGCGCGATCAGGAACGAGGCGAGCAGTGCCGAGAGCTCGTACGCCTCGGGGACGAACCGCGGCAGGGTGTCCCCGAGGAACGAGAAGAACAGCGCGACGAAGCTCCAGGTCCGGAGCTGTCGTGACGGGATGGCCAGCGCGACCACGGCGAGCACCGGCATCAGCAGCGACTGGGCGGGGACGCTGATGCGGCGCTCGCCGAACCACAGCGCGGTGAGTTGGACGGCGACGACAGCGGCGTACGCCAGCCAGCGGGCAGGCATGAGCCGGCGGTTGGGGGCGGGGGTGCCCCGGGTGTTCACAGCGGTGCCGTGGTGATGGTCAGGGTGAGTTCGTGGGCCTGGCCCGGGTTGAGGTGAACCGCGCGGTCCCGGACGTTCGCGGTCTCGACGCAGGCCATCGACCGCCAGGCGTCATCGGGCATGTCGGAGAACCCGGCACTCTTGTCCGGCCCCGGGTTCCACACGATCGTGTTGTCGGACCGCTCGGTTGTGAGGATGATGCGGCGGTTCAGGACTGGGTCGTGAACCTCGACCGGAGTGTTCAGCCAATAGATCCGGTCGACCTCCCCGTCGAACTCCACCGCGCCGATCTGGGTGTCATAGCGCGACGTCAGCTTGTCCAGATATTCGACGCCCGACAGCCCGTGCACGGAGACCTCGTTGATGTCCCCCACGGTCAGATAGGTGTGCAGGGCCTCCTCGACGACCAGCGGTGCGGCGTCGGTGTTTCGCAGCGACAGCCGGACCGTCAGGTCCTCACCGAAGGTCTGGGTGACCTCGAGCTCGAACCGATTGCGTCCCGGGTCGACGGCTTCCAGATCGGTGATCATCGTTTCGTCCAGGCGCCAGCGCAGTGTGGTGACACCGCCGGCCTCCTTGCCCGAGAGCAGCTGCCACTGCAGCAGCCGGGCGAAGCCGTGGGCGGGGGTCTTGTTGTCCTTGCGGCCGTTGGCGAACCACGGGAAACAGATCGGGATCCCGCCCCGGATTGCGGCGCCCTGTTCGAAACGCGCGTTGGGGCTGGTCCACAGCACCGGTTCGGCATCGACCGCCGGTTTCCATTCGGTGATGTGGGCGCCGTGGTCGTGCACTGTGAATCGGCCACCGGCCGGGGTCGCACCGGAGCAGCGTCCCCAGCCGTTCGAGTCGATGGTTCGTTCGAACACGCTGATCCCTCCTGGATTCGAGCGTACGCGGGGTCAGATCCCCGCAAAAACGCGTACCGCGTCGAGATGGGGGAAGGATACGGCGGCGGCTGCAGCGGCGTGCGTGATGGGCTTGGCGCAATAGGCGACCCCGAGGCCGGCCGTGGCCAACATGTCGAGGTCGTTCGCGCCGTCGCCGATCGCGATGACCCGCTCGGTGGAGACCCCGAGCAGGTCGGCGAACTCGAGAAGATGCCGCCGCTTGGCGTCGCGGTCGACGATCGGCCCGAGCGTGCGTCCGGTGAGGCGACCGTCAACGACCTCGAAGCGATTCGCCCGGACGAGTTCCACGCCGAGGGACGTTGCGAGCGGGTCGACGATCTCGTGGAAACCACCGGAGACGAGACCCACGCCCACCCCTTGTTCGTGGGCCGCGGTGATGAGGTCGGCCGCGCCGTTGGACAGCCTGACCTCGCCGGCGACCTTGCCGAGTGCGGTCTCCGGCAGGCCCTCGAGCGTCGCCACCCGCGCGGCGAGGGACTCGGCGAAGTCCAGCTCCCCGCGCATGGCGCGCTCCGTGATGTCGGACACCATCTCCGCACTGCCGGCATGGGCGGAGATGAGCTCGATCACCTCGCCGGTGATGAGCGTCGAATCGACGTCCATCACGATCAGACCGGGTCCCTCCTCTGCCAACGGGCCCCAGGTGAGCGTCGCATCCACCCCCGACTCCTCGGCGAGTTCGCGGATGCGGGTGCGCAGCGCAGGACCGGCGCCCTCGTCGATCCGGCCGGTGAATGCCACGGCGTCGAATCCCGGGCTGGTCGGCGTGGTGGCGATGAATCGGGGCAGCAGAAGGTGCACGCGGTCGAGCAACTCGACGGGGATCGGATGGGCGCTGACGAGTCCGGCGCGAGCGGCGATCATGATCGGAACCGTACTAGACCTCACACCCGCCCCGGATTCACCGCCTGGGCGCCGATCCCGCCGGAATCTGTGGCTTCAGAGGGTGGTCAGTGCGATGGCCGCGAAGACCAGCGTGACCGCGACCTCACCGAAACCGGCGTGCTTGGGAGAGACGTTGCGCCCCGACATGGGTCCGAGCGCCGGGACCAGCCACGCCCGGACCGTGATGAGTGCGAAGAAGGCCGTCCACCACCACGACAGCACGCCCAAGGCCGCTGCGACGGCGGCCAGCGCGGTCGCCACGACGTGATAAACCACCGAGCCGATCACCCATGATTTGTGGCCACGCTCACGGATGAGGGTCTTCACATAGGGGACGGTGCCGAAGAAATACGTGAACGCGAGCGCCGCCAGCCACCAGGCGTTCGCGGCCTCCGGGCGCAGCGCGTCGGTCGGGACCGGATGGGCCGCGGTGACCGCCATGAGCCCCGCGGCGGCGATCGTCAGCAGCCCCGAGAGCGTGGAGCGTTCCTTCCTGTGCGCGACGAGCCACAGCGTGATGGCGGTCAGTGGCACATAGGCGACCCCCCACCACAGCAGCGCCGGACCGATGAGCAGCAGCACCAGCAGGCCCAGGACCCCTGCGATGCTCCCATAGGTCACCATCGGCTTGAGGAACTTCTGCTTGCGATGGGACTTCAGCCACAGTGAGGCGGCGGCGAACGCGAAATAGCCGAACATCCAGGCGCCGAACAGCGGCAGGATGTGCCAGGACCACCCGAAATCCCGGACGTGCAGCGCGGCACCGACGGTGAAGGGTGCGATGAGCATCGCCCAGGCCCCGTGCTGATTGGGGACCCACCCGGAGGCCTTCTTCCCCGCTGGCTTGTTTCTTGTTCTTGTCGGGCGCTTCGTCGCCTGTGTGCGGGGCTGGGAGGATGTGGTGCTCATCCCGGAATAATACGCCTCCTTCCGGACAAAAATCATAAGGTGGGACGAACCCGGCGAACGCTGCGCGTGACGATGAACTTCTGGTTCCGCGCGACGATCTCCGTACGCCCGATCCGCTGCCGCAGCCGTGGCAGATAGGGCAGGTGCGCGTTGAACACCAGCCACAGTTCCCCGCCCGGCTGCAGCACGCGGGCCGCGTCATCGATCATCGCCAGCGCCGGCGTGGAGTCCTTGGTGGTGCCGACGTGGAAGGGCGGATTGCACACGATCAGCCGCGCGCTCCGGTCCGGTGTCGCCGTCAGGCCATCCGCGCGCTGCACCGTCACGTCGCCCGCCGCCTCCCCGGCAGCGTGACCGTTCAACCGCGCGGTCGCGGCGGTCGACAGGCAGGCGGCCCGGGATTCGTCGATCGCGATCACGGCGTGCCCGGCGCGTGCAAGGAGCGCAGCCAACGTCCCGTTGCCCGAACCGAGGTCGATGGCGGGGATGTCCGGGTCGGCGGGCGGCAGTCGGTCGAGCGCGCCGACCATCAGCCGGGTGCCCGGGTCGATCCGGCTCCCGGCGAAGGTCGCGCCGTGGGCCGCGAGCGTCAGCCCCAGTTCGGCATGCTGTGCGGTGCGCGGAAAATCGACCGTCCCGGGCAGCGGCCCGGTTGCGTGGAGCACGCGGGACTTCTGCCGGCCGAGGCTCGCCCGGACGGTGTCGAACCGGGTGGCCAGCACCTCGTTCATGGACCGCGTCATGTGCTTCACGCGCCCGCCCGCGACCACGTGGCGCAGGCTCGGGAGCAGGGCGAGACGTTGCGCGTACTCCTCCAGCGCCGCCGTCGCCTTCGGCAGCCGCAGCAGCACCAGGTCGACGGTCGTCAGGGATTCGGGTACGCGGCCGGGTTCCGGCAGCCGGTCGGTCACCGGGACCTCGCAGCGTCGCTCGTCGAGCAGGGAATCGGCGTACGCAATCACATCCCAACCCCGGGCCGCCGCGGCCGTGGCAAGTTCGGGCGCATCCAGCACCAGCACCCGGCCAGCGGGCTCGGGGGTCTCGTCGAGGATGAGGCGGTCGACGGGGTCCATGTCCCGGGACGCTAGCGGAGTCGCCGGGAGCCCTGGCGCGGGTGGAGAGAAGAAGGAGGGGAGGGGAGAGGGCGAGAGAAGGGGGAGAGGGGAAGAGAAGGAGGAGAATCGTGCCACGAATCCGGGAGGAATACTCGCGTACGCGGAATTTCGGACGTCAACGACCCCTGAACATTCACCCTGCGAGACAAAGGGCCCGGATAGTGGCTTTGGTTGGGTGGTACGTGCTCCCGCGAAGCACGGACAGAGTAAGTTGGCGATGTGTCCGACCAGGCCCTCGAGATTCACGTGATCGCCGACTCCACCGGCGCCACTGCAGCACGCCTGGCCAGGGCCGCTCAGGCCCAGTTCCCCGACCATCCCTTTCGGATCGTTCGCCATCCCCGGGTGACGACGGCCGAGGAACTGTTCCTGATCTTCGACACCCTTCGAGGCCACGTCGACCGGCCCTCCGTGGTCATGTCGACCCTGGTCAATCCAGTTCTTCGCGATTTGGTCGACGATGGCTGCGCCGAGCTGGGGCTGGTGCACATCGATCTGCTGGGGCCGACCCTGCAGCAGCTCGAGCTCGCCACCGGCGTCGCGCCCGTCCGGGTGGCCATGCGCCCGGTCGGGGTGGAGAAGGACTATTTCACCCGGATCGCGGCGATGGAATTCGCCGTGCGCCATGACGACGGCCAACAGCCGGAGGGGCTCAAGGACGCTGACATCGTCATCGTGGCCGCCTCGCGTTGTGGCAAAACACCGCTGTCGATGTATCTCGGTTATCTCGGCTACAAGACGGCGAACGTCCCGCTGGTGCCCGGCATCAAGCCGCCGGCGGAACTGTATGAGATCGAGCGCTGGCGCATTGTCGGGTTGACCCTCGACCCCCAGTTGCTCGCGGACATCCGGGCCAGAAGACTCAAGGGCATGGGCTCACATCAGCGATCCGATGGCTATGCGGAGCTGGTCAGGATCTATGACGAGTTCGATGAGATCAAGGCGATCCAGCGCGGGTTGGGCTGCCCGGTGCTGGACACCACCAAGATGGCCCTTGAGGAGTCGGCCGCGCGGATCATCGACATAGTCGACGACCGCGCCCGCGCCAATGGCGGCGTGCTGCGCAGACTGCCCGGCGAGCTCAAGTTCGCTCCCTGAATTCGCTCCGAAGCGACTGCAATACCCGAGAAACAAGGAGACCCGATGCACACCGAGTACGTGTACGACCTCGCCGATGGCGACGCCACGATGCGGAATCTGTTGGGCGGCAAGGGCGCCGGTGTCGCTGAGATGCACCGTCTCGGCGTGCCCGTCCCCGACGCCTTCACCGTCACCACCACCGCGTGCGTGGAGACGATGAATCGCGATGGCGAATGGCCCGAGAACCTGTGGCCCGAGGTCGAACAGGCCCTTGCCCGTCTTGAAGAGCGCACCGGCCTCGGCCTCGGTGACCCGGAGAAGCCGCTGCTGCTCTCCGTGCGCTCCGGTGCGGTCCAGTCCATGCCCGGCATGATGGACACCATCCTCAACCTCGGCGTCTCCGACGAGACCGTGGCCGGTCTCGCCGCGGGTGGCGACGAGCGCTTCGCCTGGGACTCCTATCGTCGCTTCATCCAGATGTACGGCGAGGTCGTCGAGGGCATCGAGCCCCACATCTATGAGGACGCCCTGACCAAGATCAAGGCCGACAAGGGTGTCGCGGAGGACACCGACCTCACCACCGAGGACCTCCAGGAACTGGTCGCGATCTTCAAGAAGCTCTCCAACGACGCCCTGGGCGGTGACTGGACCTCCGATCCCAAGGAGCAGTTGAAGCGCGCCATCAACGCAGTCTTCGAGTCCTGGCAGAACCCGCGCGCCGAGGTCTATCGCAAGGCCAACAACATCCCCGCCGACCTCGGGACCGCCGTGAACGTCATGCAGATGGTGTTCGGCAACCGCGGCGAGACCTCCGCGACCGGCGTGCTCTTCACCCGCAACCCCTCCACCGGCGCCAAGGAGCTCTATGGCGAGTTCCTCGTGAACGCCCAGGGTGAGGACGTGGTGGCCGGCATCCGGACCCCGCGCAACCTGGAAGAGATGGAAGAAGTCCTGCCGGAGGCGTACAAGCAGCTCATCGACACGATGAACGCGATGGAGCGCCACTACAAGGACATGCAGGACATGGAGTTCACGATTGAGAACGAGAAGCTCTACCTGCTCCAGACCCGCAACGGCAAGCGCACCGCCGCCGCTGCCCTGAAGGTCGCCAACGACATGGTCGAAGAGGGGATCATCACCAAGGAAGAGGCGCTCCAGCGCATCGAGCCGGCTCAGCTCGACCAGCTCCTCCACCCCGCGATCGACCCCGAGCACGGCCAGACCGCGATCGCCAAGGGCCTCCCGGCCTCCCCGGGCGCCGCAGTCGGCAAGCTCTGCTTCGACGCCGAGACCGCTGCGGAGCGTGGTGACGCCGAGCCCGTCGTGCTCGTACGCTTCGAGACCACCCCGGACGACATCGCCGGTGTCATCAAGGCCCAGGGCGTCCTGACCGCCCATGGCGGCATGACCTCCCACGCGGCCGTCGTCGCCCGCGGCATGGGCAAGCCCTGCGTCGCCGGTGCCCACGGCATCAAGATCGACCCGCTCGCGAAGACCGTCGCCATCGGCGACAAGGTCTATGGCGAGGACGACGTCCTGACCCTCGACGGCTCCACCGGTGAGGTCTTTGCCGGGTCGCTGCCGCTGGTTCCGCCGCAGATCAACGACGACTTCCAGCACATCGTGCAGTGGGCCGACGAGGTCCGCCGTCTCGGTGTCCGCGCCAACGCCGACAACAAGGTCGACGCGGAGAAGGCCCGTGAGCTGGGCGCCCAGGGCATTGGCCTGTGCCGCACCGAGCACATGTTCATGGCCGAGGATCGCCTCCCGGCCGTGCGCGAGATGATCCTCGCCGAGAGCGACGAGGAGCGTGCCGCGGCGCTCGAGAAGATCCTGCCGATGCAGCAGCAGGACTTCGAGGGCATCTTCGAGGCCATGGCCGGCCTGCCGGTCACGGTCCGTCTGCTCGACCCGCCGCTGCACGAGTTCCTGCCCGACCTCGTCGAGCAGTCGCTCAAGGTGCAGAAGCTCGAGCTGACCGGTGCTGACGAAGCCGAGATCGAGGCCGAGCGCCGCGTTCTGGCGCAGGTCAAGGGTCTGCACGAACAGAACCCCATGCTCGGCACCCGTGGCTGCCGTCTCGGCATGCTCTATCCGGAGATCCCCGAGATGCAGACCCGCGCGATCATCCGTGCGGCCCTGGCCGTGCGCGATCGCAAGGGCGAGACCGTGGACGTGGAGATCATGATCCCGCTGGTGGCGTACGCGGAGGAGCTCAAGCGTCAGCGCGCCATCGTCGTGGCGACCGCGGACGAGGAAATCGCGAACTCCGGCCAGGAGCTGGCGTACACGGTCGGCACCATGATCGAGCTGCCGCGCGCGGCGGTGACTGCGAACCAGATCGCCGAGCACGCCGACTTCTTCTCGTTCGGCACCAACGACCTCACCCAGACCGGCATCGGCATTTCCCGTGACGACGCCGAGGGCGGGTTCCTGGGGCAGTACGTCATCGACGAAGTCATGCCGCGCAACCCGTTCGAGTCCGTGGACCGCGACGGCGTCGGCGAGCTCGTGCGCATGGGCGTCGAGAAGGGCCGCTCGGTCAAGGCGCAGCTCAAGACCGGCGTCTGCGGTGAGCACGGTGGCGACCCCGAGTCGATCGACCTGTTCAACGAGATCGGTCTGGACTATGTGTCCTGCTCGCCGTTCCGTGTCCCGATCGCGCGCTTCGCCGCGGCTCAGGCAGTCCTGAACGCCAAGAACGCCTGATCTTCGGATCTGACACTGGTGGCCCGTCCCCTGGGGGCGGGCCACTGGCGTTGCAACTAGGGTCGGGCCATGGCGTTCACGCTCCCCGACCGCATTGTTCCTCCGCTGATCCGCGCCACTGGGGTCAACAAGTCTTTCCTGTCGGCCGATACTGCGCGCCGGCATGTGCGCGCGTACGCGATCCGGCCGCAGTCGTACGCCCCACCCAAGCGCATCCGCCGGGACGTCGTCATCGACATCGACCGGTGGCGCGGCTGGCCGGTCTATCGGGTGAAGCCCAGGCACACGAAACCGTCGGGCGCGGTCATCTATGCGCACGGCGGCGGGTGGGTGAACGAGATGACGTTTCTGCACTGGCATTTTGTCGCGCAGCTCGCGGCGGAGGCCGCCACGACGTTCATCGTCCCGATCTATCCGCTCATCCCGTTCGCGAACGCGGCGGAGGTGATCGACCGCTTTGTCCAGATCACCCGGGAGACAAAGGCGACCAACACGCGTACGACCATCGCCGGCGACTCCGCCGGCGGCCAGATCGCCCTCTCGACCGCCCAGGAACTCCGCGATCGCCACGGGATCACCCTGGACGACACGATCCTCATCTCGCCGGCTCTGGACCTGCGGCTGGAGAACCCGGAGATTCCCGAGGTCCTGCCGCGGGACCCGCTGCTCGGCGTCGAGGGGACCCGCTATTTCGTCGAGCTCTGGCGCGGGGACCTGCCGGTCACTGATCCGCGGGTCAGCCCTCTGTTCGGGGAGATGGAGGGGCTCGGGCGGATCCTGCTCTTCTCCGGCACGGACGACATCCTCGCCCCGGACATCCGCATTCTGGACGAGAAACTGCGGGCGGCGCAGGTGCCCGTGGACTTCCACGAGGAGGAGGGGCAGATCCATGTGTTTCCCGTTGTCCCGGTCCGCGCCGCCCTCGCGGCGCGGGAATTGATCGTCCAACGGCTCCGGGCCTGAGGCTGCAAGGTGCGCTCGGCGCTCGGTTCGGGTGGCGCACCACCCGAGAGCAAGTTACTATTCAGTAGCCTCGCTTCGAGCGTCAAAGGAGACCTCAGTGACACCAAGAGATGTGGTTTTCGTGGATGGGGTACGCACCCCGTTCGGGAAGGCCGGCGACGAGGGGCTCTATGCCCACACCCGAGCGGACGACTTGGTCGTTGCCTGCCTTCGGGAGCTCCTGCGCAGAAATCCCACCCTGCCCCCCGAACGAATCGACGATGTCGCGATCGCCGCGACGACCCAGACCGGTGATCAGGGTCTGACGCTGGGCCGGACGACCGGCCTGCTCGCGGGCCTGCCGAAGTCGGTGCCCGGTTATGCGATCGACCGCATGTGCGCCGGCGCGATGACCGCAGTGACGACGACGGCCGCCGCGATCGGCTTCGGTCAGACCGACATCGCCCTTGCCGGCGGCGTCGAGCACATGGGGCGCCACCCGATCGGTGCCGGCATGGATCCGAACCCGCGGTTCCTCGCGGACCGGATCGTCGATCAGTCGGCGCTGGTGATGGGCAAGACCGCGGAGAACCTCCACGATCGCTATCCGCAGATCACCAAGGAGCGCTGTGATGCCTATGCGGTGGGGTCGCAGGCGAAGTACGCCGCAGCACTCGCCGCGGGACGCATCCAGGCGGACCTCGTCCCGGTGGCCGTCCGCTCGGTGGAGCTGGGCTGGGGTGTCGCGGATGCCGACGAGCCCCCGCGCCCGGGGACCACGCTGGAGAGCCTGGCCACCCTGCGTACCCCCTTCCGCGCCCACGGCCACGTCACCGCCGGCAACGCGGCCGGACTCAATGACGGAGCGACCGCGTGCCTGATCGCCGGGGCCGACACCGCCGCCGAGCTCGGCTTGCCGGCCGCGATGAGGCTCGTCGGGTTCGCGTTCGCAGGGGTCGAGCCGGAGGTGATGGGCGTCGGACCCGTCCCGTCCACGCGCAAGGCTCTGGATCGCGCGGGTCTCACGCTCGATGACATCGGGCTGATCGAGATCAACGAGGCGTTCGCCGTGCAGGTGCTGGCGTTCTGCGAGGAATTCGGGCTCGCCGACGACGACCCGCGGATCAACCCGTGGGGCGGGGCGATCGCGGTGGGCCATCCGCTGGCGTCGTCCGGCGTACGGCTCATGACGCAACTCGCCCGCCAATTCGCCGAGCGGCCCGACGTCCGGTACGGCATCACCACCATGTGCATCGGCCTCGGCATGGGCGGCACCGTCATCTGGGAGAACCCGTCCTTTGCTGCGGGCACGGAGGGGGAGAAGTGAACACACTTGAGACAGTGAAGGCGCTCGCCGCTCAGTTGGCGGAGATGGAGCGGGCGACGGAATTCCGGGTACGCAAGGTCGCGATCCCCGACCCCGCTCAGACGAGAGACGCAAACACGTTGGGCACGGACCCTGGCCCGTTCGCGCCGCGGCTTGCGGCGCTGATTTCCATGGACAACGGCTGCGACCACACCAAGCCGACGACGCTCGGCTTCAACGGCCTGTTGAACCTCTCGGCCGCGCTGGACGAGGTCGAGCGGCTCGCGCGGGACGGGGAGATCGTCGCGGCGGGGATCACGGGCAAGCCGTTCATCTTTGCGGCGGGTGCGGACCTGTCGCTGATCAGCATGGTCACGGAGCGGGCGCATGCGCGGGCGCTGGCGGAGTTCGGGCACGAGCAGATGCGGCGGCTGCACAACCTGGGCGTTCCGTCGTTCGCGTTCGTGAACGGGCTCGCTCTGGGCGGTGGCCTGGAGGTGGCGCTGGCCTGCGATTACCGGACGATGCAGGAAGGCGTGTCGGTCGCGCTCCCCGAGACGATGCTCGGCCTGGTGCCCGGCTGGGGCGGGTGCTATCGCCTGCCGCGATTGATCGGGCCCGCGAAGGCGCTCGAGGTGATCGTGTCGAACCCGTTGCAGCAGAACAAGATGCTCTCAGCCCGGGCGGCGGCGGAGATGGGGATCGCCGACGCGGTCTTCGGGGGTGCGGAGTTCCTGGTCGAGTCGCTGCGGTGGGCCGGTCAAGTGCTGAGTGGTGAGATCACGCCGGAGCGCACGGACCACACGGCCGATCCGGCGTGGCAACCGACGGTGGCCGGGGCCCGTGCGCTGGTCACGGCACGCACCGGCGGCATGGCTCCGGCTCCCGAGCGGGCGTTGGATCTGGTCGCCGAGGCGCAGGAGTCGGATGAGGCGATGGCGTATCGGGCCGAGGACGATGCGCTCACCGACCTGGTGATGGGCGATGAGTTCCGGGCGTCGATCTATGCCTTCAACCTCGTCCAGCGTCGGGGCAAGAAGCCCGCGAACGCCCCCGATCGCGAGCTGGCGCGCAAGGTCACCAAGATCGGCATCGTCGGTGCCGGGCTGATGGCCTCGCAGCTCGCGCTCCTGTTCGCCCGGCGGCTCGAGGTCCCGGTCGTCATGAGCGATATCGACGAGGCACGTCTGGAGCGGGGTCTCGGTTATGTGCGCGCGGAGGTCGAGAAGCTGGTCGGCCGGGGTCGCCTCGGTCAGGACGGCGCGAACCGGATCCTCGGCCAGGTGACGGGGAGCGTGGACAAGCAGGCGTACGCCGACGCCGAGTTCGTCATCGAAGCCGTTTTCGAGGACCTCGACGTGAAGCGCCAGGTCTTCCGTGAAATCGAGGCGGTGGTGTCGCCGGAGTGCATCCTCGCGACGAACACGTCGTCGCTGTCCGTGACGGCCATGGCGGAGGGACTCCGACATCCCGAGCGGGTCGTTGGGGTCCACTTCTTCAACCCGGTCGCCGTGATGCCGCTGGTGGAGATCGTACGCGCGGAGCGCACCGACGAGGCGACCCGTGCGACCGCCTTCGCTGTCGCGCGCGGGCTCAAGAAGACCGTGATCGGCGTCGATGACGCGCCGTCGTTCGTGGTCAATCGTCTGCTGGGCAGGTTCATGTCGGAGATCGGTCGGGTGGTCGATGAGGGTACGCCCATCGCGGACGCCGATCGGGTCGTCGCCGACCTCGCCCCGATGCCGCCGTTCCAGCTCATGGGACTGGTCGGACCCGCGATCGCCCTCCACAACAACGAGACCCTGGCCGCCGCGTTCGGTGACCGGTTCGCGGTCCCCGGCGTACTCCGGCAGATCGTCGAGCTCGGCAAACCCGGCTTCTATCTGCCGCACAAGGCCGAACTGGATCCGGAGGTCGTGGCCGCGCTGCAGGTCGGGGACGGGTTCTCGACCCCCGGGCGCGTGCGTGGACGCGTCCTCGATGCCCTTGCCGACGAAGCGCGGCGGATGCTCGACGAGGGGGTCGTGGCCGACCCGAGCGATCTCGATCTGGCGATGATCACCGGTGCCGGGTTCTCGTTCTGGAACGGCGGCCTGCTGCCGATGCTGGACCGTGAGGGAACGTCCGAATTGGTCACCGGACAGCGCTTCCTGGAACCGGGGGTGGCGTCCCTGCCGCGCTGAAATGGGACACCGTCTTAGCCACGGCTGTGCGCACTAAATTGTGTGGACGCAGGGGTTGCGCAGTATGCAGCCCCCGGGGCTGTTTAGGAGAAGCCGTGCGTGCAGTCGTGTTCGAGAGCTACAAGAAGTTCCCCGTTCTGAAGGAGGTCGACCGCCCGAAGCCGGCGGCCGGGGAGGTCCTTCTCAAAGTCGCCGGCGCCGGCGCGTGTCACTCGGACGTGGCGGTGTTCGACGAATACGAGTCCGACCCGACGGGTCTCCTCACCCCGCCGTTCATCCTCGGTCACGAAACGGCCGGCTGGGTCGAGGAAGTCGGCCCGGGCGTGGTGGGCTTCGAGAAGGGCGCGGCGTACTTGGTCTATGGGCCCATCGGCTGCGGCCACTGCACCTCCTGCTCACGCGGTCAGGACACCTATTGCACCCAGCCGGGCACGGTCGGCTATCTGGCCGCGGGGCTGGGTCGGGACGGCGGCATGGCGGAGTACATGACGGTGCCGGCCCGGAACCTTGTGCCGCTCGGCGACGCGGACCCGGTCGCCGCGGCACCGCTCGCCGATGCCGGGCTCACGCCCTATCACGCGATCAAGCGAGCGATGCCCTATCTGGCCAAGGGGGGCTCGACCGCCCTGGTCATCGGTCTCGGTGGGCTCGGCATGGTCGGCGTACAGATTCTCAAGGCGCTGACCGGCGCCACCGTCATCGCGACCGATCAGAAGCCGGAGGCGATGGCCCAGGCGGAGAAGTACGGCGCGGTCACCGTCCCCGGCGGCGAGGGCCAGGCCAAGGCGATCCGAGCGCTGACCGATGGTCGCGGCGTGGACGCCGTGTTCGACATGGTCGGCGTGGACGCGACGCTCGCGCTGGCGGGTGCGACCGTTGCGCAGCGCGGGTCGGTCACCGTCATCGGCATCTCGGGCGGCACCTATCCGTGGAACTTCTATGGCCTCCCCTATGAGGTGAATTTCTCCTCGACCTATTGGGGCACGATCGAGGACCTGCACGAGGTCGTCGCGATGTATCGCCGCGGGCAGATCGTCTCCGACGTCGAGCGCTATTCCCTCGATGACGCGCTCGTCGCCTATGAGCGGCTCCGGGACGGCAAGCTGTCGAAGCGCGCTGTGGTGGTGCCGCACGGCGAGTGACTCGGGGGCGCTACGGTCTGGCCCATGACCGTTCGCGTGACCGACATCGCCGCCGCTCGCCCGTGGTCCCTGGTGATCCACGGGGGAGCGGGTGGCCCGCAGACCGACGGTGCCGCCAGGACCCTGCGCGCTTATCACGAGGGTCTCCGGGCGGCGTACGAAGCGGGGGAGGCAATCCTCGCCGACGGCGGCTCCGCCCTGGACGGGGTGTGTGCCGCCGTTCGTGCGCTCGAGGACGATCCGGTCTTCAACGCCGGGCGCGGGGCGGTGTTGGCCGCCGACGGGCGTGCCGAACTGGACGCCTCGGTGATGACCGGTGACGGTCGGGCCGGCGCTGTCACCGTGTCCCGCTGGGCCCGGAACCCCGTCGATCTCGCCAGGGCCGTGCGGGCCAACTCAGCGCATGTGCTCCTGGCCGACCCGCCCCGCGAGCTAGTGACCGAGTGGGGCATCGCCGAGGCAGATCAGGACTGGTTCGTCACCGACTTCCGGGTGGATCAGTTGCGTACGCTCCAGGCGCAGGGCGCCCCGGGTCCCCGCCATGGCACCGTCGGGGCGGTGGCCCGCGATGTCGGCGGTGCTCTCGCTGCTGCGACCTCGACCGGGGGCATGTCCAACAAGGCCAACGGCCGGGTGGGCGACACCCCCGTGGTCGGTGCCGGCACCTATGCACGGGACGGAGTGGTCGCGGTCTCCACGACCGGCGAGGGGGAGGCCTTTCTGGAGGGGGTCGTGGCCCATGACGTGTACGCCCGCATGGCCTATGGCGGGGTCTCGCTCCCAGCGGCGGGCGAGCAGGCGATTTCGACAGAGCTCGGATCGCGCAACGCGATGGGCGCGCTGATCGCCGTGGGGGCAGAGGGGCGGATGATCGTGGTCACCCGCAGCGAGACGATGCTCGCGGCCTGGCGGGACGGGGACGAGATCATGACCCGGACCTGACTCAGACCTCCAGTTGTCCCCAGTGGTCTCCAGTTGTCCCCGGTGGTCTCCAGTTGTCTCCGGTTGGCACGGCCCTCCGGGGCATCCCTCAGTAGGGTGGGGATGGTCCAGTCAAGCCAGCGACAAAGGAGTCAGCATGGATCCGATCGAGTTGACCCGCGTTCTCGATGCCCTGGACCGGGCCGAGAGCACGGCCATTGGCATTCCGACGCTGTCCAGCCGGCATTGTGGGCTGAGCGAAGATGACGCCTGGGCGGTGGCCCGGGCACGGGATGAGCGACGGGTGGCCCGGGGGGAGGTACGCGTCGGCTACAAGCTCGGCTGGACGTCCGCCGCCATGCGCGAGGCGCTCGGGATCGACCAGCCGAACTATGGCTCCCTGTGGAGCCACATGGCGGTCGTGGGCACGCTGTCGATGGCGACGCGGATTCATCCGAAGGTGGAGCCGGAGTTCGCCTATCGCCCGCTGCGCGATCTGTCCGGAGCCGACATCACGGCCGCCGAGGTGGCCGACGCCGGTGAGTGGGCAGTCTCTCTGGAGGTGGTGGACCCGCGCTGGAACAGCTATGGCTTCACGTTCGCCGACAACACCGCCGACGGCTCTTCCGCCGCGGCCTTCGCCGTCGGTGAGTTCCGGGCCATTGACACACCGCCCGAGGACCTGCGCCTCACCATGCGGATCGACGGGGATGAGGAGCGGTCCGCCACCGGGGCTGCCGTCTTCGGATCGCCCGCGGAAAGCGTGGCGTTTCTGGTACGCAATCTCGCGGAGCTCGGCATCCCGCTGAAGGAGGGCATGATCGTGCTCACCGGCGGCGCCACCGCCCCCGTGGACCTCAAGGTGGGGATGCTGCTCGAGGTCGAATCGCCGGAGCTGGGTGACTGTCGCCTCGAGATCGTGCCCTGACCCGGAACGACCAGCGGCCCGCTCCACACCTTGTGGAACGGGCCGCTGGAGGGCAGGAATCAGTAGCCGAACAATTCGGTCCACTTCCGAACATCGGCGTCCATGTGCTCGATGTCGGCGACGCTGGGTCGATAGACGTTGCCGGAATCCAGTGCGGGCATCTGTACATCCAGAACGGTCGGCGGTTCGACGGCGGGGTCAACCGAATAGTCGCCCAGGCTCACGAAGATCTCCTGGCCGCGCTTGGACATGTTGTAGTTCAGGAAGACCTTTGCGGCCTCGAGGTTCTTGGTCGTGCTGGTGATGCCGGTATAGACGTCGAAGGTCACCATGCCGTCCTCGGGCACCACGAACATGACCGGAGCCTGATCGTTGATGGCGGCGATCGCCACACCGGCGGGGGTGGCGGTGCCGACGGCGATCTCACCGCGGGCGATGGCGGTGAGCTCCGGCCCGACGCCCTCATAGATCGTGGGCTCGTGTGCGGCGTACTTGCCCATGTAGTCGGGGCCCATCTGTGACTCCCAGAACCGGTTGATCGCAGCGGTGCCACCGCCGCCACCACCCTGGGCAATGCCGATCCGGCCCTTCCACTTGGGGTCAGTCAGATCCGCCCACGACTTCGGTGCCTCTTCTGCGGTCACCAGGTTGGTGTTGTAGCCGAAGCTGTAGGCAGGGGCGAGGGTTCGGGTGAAGTCGCCGTCGTTGAGGGAGATCTCCGTGGCACCCTCGATGGGTGGGGTCTCGTACTTCTGCCACACACCGGCATCGGACCAGGAGTCGACGATCCGGAAGTCCGAGGTCCGAAGCACATCCGCAGCCAGCTGGCCCGCACCGACTTCGGACAGCACCCGCTCACTGAGCCGGTTGGGCTGCAGGCGGACAAGGCTGACCTCGATGCCGGTGTCAGCGGTGAACTGCTTGAGGAACTCCTTCTCGTTGGCCTCCGGGTAGCCGCTGTAGAGTTGCAGGCTCTGGCCCTTGGCGGTCTCGAAGAGCTCCGCCGGAGCGATCTCCTCGCCGTTGATCACCAGACCGTTGGCGGTCTCGATCTCCGCCTCACCGACGATGCCCGAACTGCCCTGCTCGCCGCCGCAGGCGGCCACCGCAACTGTCATGGCAAGGGTCAACGCGAGGCCGACCATGCGCTTGGTGGACTTCATGATTTTCTCCTTTTGACCGGCATTGCCGGTTCGTTGTGATGGGGATGAGTCAGAGTGTGTTGGTGGATGCCTCGACCGCGGCCTGGTGCTTCTTTTCCCGCGAACCAATGACCTGCGTCAGGATCGCCAGGACGGCGATCACGAGGATGTAGACGACGCTCGTGGCAGCGGCGACCGTGGTCTGGCCGTTCTCGAATGCGTCGAAGACCAGGATGGACAGGATGCGGGTCTCGGACGTGAAGAGGAACAGCGAGGCGCTGAGTTCCCGCATGGCCAGCATCAGCAGCAGCAGGATCGTCGACACGATCCCGACGCGCATCAGGGGAACGGTCACGTTGAGGATCGCCCGAATGCGCTTGGCTCCGAGCATGACGGCGGAGTCCTCCAGATCACTGTGCAACTGCAGCATCGAGGCGGAGATGCTGTTGAAGCCCTGGGGCAGCGTCACTGCGGTGATCGCGAAGATCAGGATGAACAACGTGCCATAGATCGGCAGCGGCAGGCTGAGCCAGAACCACAGGAGACCCATGCCGAGGACGATCGAGGGGATGGCCAAGGGCGCAGTTGCCAACTGCTGGATGAAGCCGCCGAGCCGGCTTGTCGTCCTGTATCGGACATAGGAGTTGCCGAAGGCGACCATGGTGCCGAGCAGGGCCGCACCGATCGAGACGATCAGACTGTTCATGAGCGACGTCTGGAAACCCTGGGTCTGCACGACCTCGGCTATACGGTTGAACGTCAGAGCGCCCGCCTCGAACAGCTGTGATGTCTTGTTGAGATAGGGCGATCGCTGCGTCGCGGCCAAGGTGAGAGCCGTGAGCGGCAGCACCATCGAGAGACCGAAATAGATCAACGCGAAGATGGTTGCCGGCCATCGCATGCCGCGCAGCGGGATTTGGCGAGGGCGGTTGCCCTTGCCGGTCAGCGTCGTGAACCGGCGGCGACCGACGATCCACTGTTGGATGGCGGTGACGACCACCAGTCCGGTCGTCAGCAGAACGGCAACGCCTGCGGCCTGATTGGCCTGCACGGGAGCGGAGCCCATCAGCCGATAGATATAGGTGGGCAACGTGTCGATATTCGCCGGGTTGCCAAGCACCGCGGCCACGGGGAAGTTCTCCATCGTGAGTGCGAAAACGAGAATGCCGGCACCCATCAGCGCGGGGAGCGACAGCGGAAGGGTCACGGTCCGGAACATCCGGAAAAGACCAGCGCCGTGCAGCGACGCGGCCTCCTCCAGATCAGCGTTCATCATCGCCAGGGAGCTGTGCAGCAGCATGAACACATAGGGCGCATAGAAGATGCCCAGGACGAAGATCATGCCCAGGAGGCTGTAGACGTTGATCGTCACGTTGATGCCGATGTCGCGCAGCAACACGTTCAGATAGCCCGATGACGGGGAGGCGAGGAGCGACCAGGCCAGTGCGCCGACGAGGGCTGGGATGAATGTGGGCGCAATTCCGATGAAGAAGATGAACCTGCGCCAGGGTGCATCGGTGCGGGCGCAGATGAACGACAGGGCGGCGCCGATCACGAGGGCGACTATCGATGAACCGAGTCCGATGATCATCGAGTTGCGCAGTCCCGCCAGAGCGGCGGGAGTGCCCAGCCGAGCGAGGTTCTCCTAGGTGAAGGAGCCAACGCCGGGGCTTCCAGGTCGAGGAACTTCGGTGGTGAAGGCCGCCAGGAAGACGAGAACCATCGGTCCGACGACGAGCACCGCGAGCAGCGCAACAAGGGGGAGAGCGCTGCCTTCCCGCCGCAGAGCACTGCGCAGGGCAACTGTGGTTTTGGATGCCATCGGTCAGGCCGCCTTCTCGGTCGTTGCGTCGTCCGCGCTCAGATCCTTGGGCAGCACTTGGGCGGCTTCGGGGCTGATGTACGCGTGCACGGTGTCCCCGATCTCGTAGTGCTTGGATCCGCGGGCGGGGACATAGACGTCGAGCTCGTTGTGGTCCGTCAGCTCGACCGCATAGCGGATGCTCGAGCCCTGGAAGCTGCTGACGCGGACCGTGCCTTCCCAGGTGTTGTGGTCGTGCACGGGTTCGCTGGACAGGGTGATGTCCTCAGCTCGGATGCAGAGTTGTTGCGGGCCCGCCGCCAGGAGCCGTTGATCGGAGGTCTGGACCACTGAGGTTGTGCCCTCGACATGAGCCGCGATCCCGGCCGAGGTCTGCTCCGCCGTGCAGTCGAAGACATTGGAGACCCCCAGGAAGTGCGCGATCGTGGCGGTGCGGGGGAAGGCATAGATCTCCGTGGGGCTGCCGATCTGCACGATCCGGCCGCCCTGCATGAGTGCAATTCGATCGGCGAGCGCCAGCGCTTCCGACTGGTCGTGGGTGACATAGACCGTCGTCAGGCCCTTTTCCAACTGAATCTCGCGCAACTCCACGCGCAGCCGGTCACGAAGTCGGGCGTCCAGATTGGACAGCGGCTCGTCGAGCATGAGCACCGAGGGGTGCATCACGAGGCTGCGGGCCAGGGCGACGCGTTGCATCTGACCTCCGGAGAGGAGGCTGGCCCCGCGGTTGGCGAATTCGGCCAAACCCACCAGCTCGAGGGCCTCGTGCACGCGCGTGCGGATCTGGTCCGACGGAACCTTCTGCACCTTCAAGGAATAGGCGACGTTCTGCATCACCGTCAGGTGGGGCCAGACCGCATAGGACTGGAACACCATTCCGACGTTCCGCTTGTTCGGCGGAACGTTGATGCCCCGCACATTGTCGAACATCGGAGTGTCCCCGATGGTGATGCGGCCCGACGTCGGGACCTCGAGGCCTGCGATGCAGCGCATCGTTGAGGTCTTGCCGCATCCCGACTTGCCGAGAAGGACGACGGATTCGCCATCGCCAATCGAAAGGCTGAGATCGTCGATTGCGTTGAACTTGCCGTAATGCAGCTTGAGGTTCTCGATGGTCACCTTCATGGTGCTCCTTGGGTTTGTTTAAGTCGGCAGGGCGATCCAGACGGGGCTGGGTGTTCAGATGGCGAGGGGGACGGATTGTGCGCACTCCTGCACGCGGCGGATCCAGCGAGTGACAGTGCTGGCCGAGGCCTCCCGGGGAGGATTGGCGAAGCGCAGCGCCAGGCGGGGCCCGGGGGTGGACTCCGGAATGGGGACAACGATGCCCTTGACGTCATAGCTCCTGCCTGCAGTGATGGCAGGCTCATAGCGATCGAAGTTGGCGATCAGCAGGCGCGTGATTTCGCGCTCACGATGCGGGGTCGTCGCTCCGTCAGCCAGTTCGTTGGCCAGTTGATAGATGAGTTCGTCGGTCTCGTCGCCGAGAAGTGACAACGAGAATCCGTTTGCCTGGACTTTCGCGACCTGTTCGCGGGCCAGATCGGCAATGTCCTCGGAACCGCGAGGAAGCCGAGAAATCCATGCCTCCAGGGTGGTGGCTCCATCGTCCTTGACGAAGACCGAGCCCAGCGGCGGCAACAGGGGCAGTTGCATCCCCACGCTGACGGCGGAGGGGGTGTGACTGCCGCGGGCCAACGCCACGAAGGTGATCCAGTCCCTGGTCTCAGCGATGATGGACACGTCCGCGGCTTCGTCGCTGGCCAGTTGCTCGATCCGGGGCCGCAGAGCTTCCGCCACTCGGACAGAGGTGATGAG